>ERZ780167.1-NODE-1-length-319578-cov-26.588008_pt1 | contig 319578 bp, 274 predicted proteins | sample MGYA00510982_ERZ780167 | MGnify/ENA primary metagenome ERZ780167 (study PRJEB29588, sample SAMEA2146107) | human gut metagenome | biome: human gut; feature: human-associated habitat; material: faeces | place: Denmark | collected 2008/2010 ... | reverse complement strand
GTAACTGCGGACATATTGTGGTAGGAACTAAGGCGCCTGAAGTATGTCCGGTATGTAATCATCCACAGAGCTATTTTGAAGTACATGAAGAGAATTATTAAGGAGATCAAGAGACCAGGATAAAGAGAAGGTAACTGCTCTTGACGATGGGGCAGATGATTATGGTGAGGATACACAGGTCTTACGTTCTGTTATGGCATCAACCGGAAGAAAGATTGAGAATAATCCTGCAAAACCGGAGTATATACTGACAGAAATCGGTATTTGCTACTGCATGAGGTAAATAGACAAATAAAGAGAAGGCAGGGATTTTTATGCAATATACAGATAATTCATGTTTATTTGCTGTTATGAGCACAGCAGAGTTTCGGGAAAGAAAAGAGGAATTTGCTTATAAAAAGGAGATGCTGCACAGTCTTGGTTCTATTCGATACTGTAAGGCAGAGCTGTTTAAAGAGTGTATTCTCGGTACAATTCGGCTTCCACAAAAGAATGAACAGAAAAAAGCACAGCTTTCATTTGGATTCTATTTGACAGGCAGGAAAGTGTTTTTTGTCGAAGATGAAGGAAAAATGAAGGCATGGATAGAAAAGCAGACGGAGATGTTTCAGGAAGTTGATACACCGAAACAGTTGCTGTTACGGATTATGGAGCATATGATAGAAGAGGATACATTGTATTTTTCTCATATGGAGTCTGAGCTAGACAAACTGGAAGAGAAAATAAGTGGTGGAACAGGAAGCAATAATAATTTTTTCACATCACTGATAAAGCATAGGCAAAAACTTTCTGAGTTTAATATTTATTATGAACAGTTGATAGACATTGCAGAATTGTTTAGTACCTGTGATTTTTATCAATCTGAACAGGATACACAAGGCTGGGATAGATTTATGCACCGTGTGGAACAATTGCAAAATCATGTACATCTTCTTCGTGAAAATGTGCTCCAGATACGTGAACTGTATCAATCAATGCAGGATGCACATCAAAATAAAATTATGGCTGTAATTACCATTGTCACAACTATTTTTCTTCCACTTACATTGATTACAGGCTGGTATGGAATGAATTTTGTATACATGCCGGAGCTGCAATGGCGGTATGGATATTTCGCTGTGATAATGATATCACTCATCATTGTAATAGCAGAAATCGTATATTTTAAAAAGAAAAAATTCTTTTAATCTAATAAAAGCAGATAACCTTAAGCTAATATGTTTTAAAGTTATCTGCTTTTTTCGCATCATTTTTACACATGGTTACCATTCTCACAGAATATGGAACAATATTCTGAAAATTACTTGAAATTTTGAGAAAAATCTGCTAAAATATCCTTACAAAAACATATGGAGGTAATTATAATGAAATTAGTAAGTATGCTTCTGAGCCTATGTATGGTGTTTTGTATGCTGACTGTGCCGGCAGCGGCCGACGATCTGCCAGTTGTGAAGCTGGACGTGGGTACGACCGAGACCTATGATGACACGAATTATAAGGTCGACGCAAATACCATTATTCTCCGGGCGGAAGACCGGGTCTACGAGCTGACCGGGACTACCGACAGAAAGATTCTGGTTCCGGGCACTAGTACACCTGCTGAGCCTAAGACGTACCATATTCGTCTTAACAATGCGACCATCAATGGTGGTGTGACGATTAACAATTCCACCGGTGCGAAGCTGGTTATCGAAGTGGCGGCTGGTACCGTCAATACCGTCAAGCGTATATACTCCGCTAGCCTGACCATCACCGGCTCCGGTACGCTGAACATGGAGGATATGGGTGTGACCCAGTCCACCAGAACCAACAATCCTAGCTCCCTGTACATTGAGGACACCACCATCAATGTCAACTTGCCTAGCACTAAAAGCGGCCAGTGGGAAGGCAACTGCAAGCTGGCCGGTTCCGCCAAGGTCACCTACACCGGCTGCGGCAATTATTCTGTCCTGAAGTTTGGACAGGGAAACGGCATAACCCACTCCCTGACCCTGAAGGACAACGCCAGTCTCTACTGTGTGCAGGACGACGCCAGCGTTGCCTCACCGTATCCCGTCAGTGGTCTGGAGTGCTTCCAAGGTGCCACGATCACCCTGCAGGACAACGCTTATCTGGAGGCTGAGGGTAGAGCCACCAGCGGAGATCATGCGGGCTGCGGTGTGCTGGCTGATGGTGATATTTTCGTGCAGGACAACGCCATCCTCAAGGCCACGGCCTATGCTGAGGCTATCTCTACTTGGGGCAGGTTTACCGTCAATGGCGGCAAGCTCATTGTTAAGAGCGAAAACAGCAATGGCGTGTATAGTGATGCTACCATCGATATTAGCAACAACGCCACCGTGGAGGCCACGGGCTATTATCCTGCGCTGTTTGGCAATACCGGTGTGACCATTGCCAACAGCACCGTCAAGGCTGTTGGTACGGATGATGCAGCCATTTTTTCCCGGAATACAATCACGTTGAACAACAGCATCATTGACGCTGAGGCTCATTTCGATTACCATGGCATAAGTGCCACAAATGGCGTGCAGGTCATCGGCTGCTGGATCAATACCACCGGTACCGAGACCTTTGACAGCGATCCCAACGGCATTGCTGACAGTGTGCTCTTCAACAAAAAGGTCGGCAAGGTCATCGGCAATGCCAGCATCCCAAGCGATGTGACCGTGGAGAGTGATATGAAGCTGACTATTCCCGCCGGCACTACTTTGACTGTTCCCGCCGACATCACCTTGACCAACCACGGCCTGATCACCCTGGAGGGCACCATGAACCGTGACAGCACCATCATCTGCGATAGACACACCGGCGGCACGGCCACCTGCGTGGACAAGGCCAAGTGCGACATCTGCCTGGCTGCCTATGGTGACGTGGACACCACCAAACACAGCGACCTGCGCCATGTGACCAAGGTGGACGCCACCGCGACCGCCGACGGCAACATCGAGTACTGGTACTGCGAAGGCTGTGGCAAGTATTTCAGCGACAAGAACGGTACAAAGGAAATCAAAAAAGCCGACATCGTAACGGCGAAGCTGAAAGACGATTCCAAATCTCCACAGACCGGTGACAACAGCAAACCGAAAGACGATTCCAATTCTCCACAGGCCGGTGACAACAGTAACCTTGCACTGTGGATTGCCCTGTTGTTCATCAGCGGCAGTGCAGCCATTGGCACAACGGTTGTAAGCAGAAAGAAAATGTACAACAGATAATTGAATAGTATTCCCTTGCTCCATTTTCCGAGCAAGACAAAAGCGTCGTAGAAATACGGCGCTTTTTTGTTAACCGGAAGACGATGAAAACACCGAAGAAAATACAACAATTCCTGCGTCAAATGCAGATCATTCTAAGAATGACACATGGAATCCAACTATCATAATCATCATCGGAATTTGTATTATGTTGATTGTGTTTGGTGTAGTAATTTTCGTCAGAAAAAAGAGTGGTTCTGAGAAAGAATAAGTATCAAATTTTACGATAAAACAACAAATAGTTACAAAGAAAATGAGACAGAGTGGGAACGAATCCTACTCTGTTTTTTTCTCTGAAATACAGGCAGGCGGTATCGCGCTGGGAATGTGGTGTTTGAGTTATTTAGTCCTTATTTTTACAATTTTGGCACTAAGAGGGATTGATATACGAAACAAAAATTCAATATTACCGTAAAAAAAATACGGATAGACTTGAACTTTTTTGCGGATAATCATATAATAAAGAAAAAGAAATGGAAGGTGATTATCATGTTAAAGAAATTTAGTGTCGAAAATTTCAAAGGATTTAAGGATAAAATCACATTAGATATAGGAACACCCAGTAATTACAGCTTTAATTCTGAAATAATAGAGAACGGCTGCATAACGAAGGGAATTATATATGGTATCAACAGTTGTGGAAAGTCGAATCTTGGTTTGGCTATCTTTGATATCATTACTCATCTGACTGAAAAGCAAAAACTCCTGGGAAGCTATGATTTTTATCTGAATATGAGTGGAAGAAAATCTTTTGCGGAGTTTGAGTACACATTCGTGTTCGCCGGACATGAAGTTGTATATAAGTATAGTAAGATGGATGTGAATTCCTTAAAGAGTGAAAGTTTGTCCATTGATGGAAAAGAAGTCATTTTCTTTGACTTTCTGACAAGAGATGGATTTACTTTGCTTGAGGGATCAGATACTTTGAATGCATCAATAAGAAATGAAAGCCCAATCTCGAGAGTGAAATATGTAAATAGTAATTCAATTCTTTCAGATAATATTCAGAATCAGGTATTTAAGAAGTTTATTGATTTTGTCGAGAGGATGCTTTTATTCTATTCACTTGATAGCCGTGGATATGAAGGTTTTATGAACGGATCAGAGAGCATTGCAGAAGGAATTGTTAATAGTGGCAAAGTTAAGGATTTCCAAGAATTCTTAAAAGAAAATAATATCGATTATGAATTATATGGATGCGAGGTCGATGGAAGAAAGGCTATATATTGTCATTTCGACAATAAAGATGCTGACTTTTTCAAGATTGCTTCAACAGGAACCAGATCCCTTGCATTATTCTATTACTGGTATATCCGTATGGAAAAAGCATCATTTGTTTTCATTGATGAGTTTGATGCATTTTACCATTATGAATTATCAGAGTCAGTTCAGAAGAGACTTAGAAGAATTAGTGATGTGCAGGTATTTACAACTACACACAACACAGACCTTATGAGCAATGATTTACTCAGACCAGATTGCTATTTCCTTCTTGAGAATAATAGCATAAATGCAATTTCAGAGCTGACAGAAAAGGAGCTTCGTCAGGCTCATAATCTTCAGAAAATGTATAAGGCAGGTGCGTTTAATGGCAGATAAGGACTATAAGGCATTTATAGTTGAAGGAGAAGCCAGAGAACCACAGGTTATTGATAATATTTCAAAAGTGTTCTTTAAGCATGGAAATTTAAAAATTATTACGCTTCCGGCCGGAGAAAATATATATATGCTTTGGAAAAAACTCAAGGCGGATGATTTCGACACAGATATTATTGAGGTCTTAAGGGAAAGTAATAAGAAAATCAGAGAACAATTGGAAGGATTATCAAGAGATGATTTTTCGGAGGTGTTTCTTTTCTTTGATTATGATGTACATCAGACAAATTTGGGAAAGGCAGATGACGGTGATGTGATAAACCAGATGCTTGAAAGCTTTGATAATGAAACTGAGAATGGAAAGTTATATATCAGTTATCCGATGGTTGAAGCATTGCGAGATTTTGAAGCAGGTAAATGTGGAAATGGAGATAATTGCTTTGTAGAAATTAGTGCTCTTGCTGAATATAAGAATATATCTTCGAGAAATTCACTGAATCCACATTTTAGAGATTACAATATAGATGTATGGAAAGAAATCGTTGATGTTTTTTTAATGAGAATATCATGCCTGTTAGGAAATGCGGAAGTTATTTCTTATGAACAGTATTTAGATGAAGCAAATCCACATGATATCTATATATGTGAACAGGCTTTAGCAGGCAATAATAAAGTGTTTATTATCAGTGCTTTCCCGGAATTTCTTGTGGATTATTTTGGAATAAAACTTTGGAGAACATGTGTGAAGCATGCAAAGAATCAATTGGATATTTGTAATTGTAAATAAAGCAGGTGAATGATAATTATTAGCAAATATGATCCTTTATGGAAGTGGATCAATAAAAATAAAACAGACGATTTCAAGTTGACTTTTGCTGAAATTGAAAACATTGCCGGAGTGCCAATAGATCATTCATTCCTTACATTTAAAAGGAAACTTTTAGGCTGTCTCAGTCAGCCAGATAGCAGGAGAACTTGATATGCCACAAGAGGATAAAGAGAAAATGCCTGAAAAGTATGAGACAGTATCATTTGATGAATTTGAAAGTATTGGAATTGTAAATGCTAAGGATAAAGCTGCCAGATTTTATTCTGTTATGTTTTTTATTACAAGAGTTGAAGTATTATGTATTGCATCAGCTTAGAAATGATCCGGCATTTGTACCGGAACTTGATTTTGTGCATGCTGGTTGTCTGTAATTGGGTAATTAAAAGCAAGTAATGTTACAAATAACAATAAATATGTTACAATATTCAAGTAACGTGAAATGAAAGGATAGTTAAGAATCCGGGTTGTGTGAAAATAGGTGAAATCTGTTATGAACAGTACATTAAAGTATTACAATCAAAATGCAAATCAGTTTGTTCAAGGAACTTTCGCTGTGGATTTTAAACAGACACAGGATAGATTTCTGATTAATCTACCGGCAGGTGCATATATTTTGGATTTTGGATGTGGTTCCGGACGTGATACAAAGTATTTCCTTGAGAAGGGCTTTCAGGTGGATGCTATAGATGGTTCGCAAGAACTTTGCAAAATAGCCTGTGATTATACTGGAATCAAGGTTAAACAAATGCTTTTTGAGGAGTTACACGATGTGAATAAATATGATGGCATCTGGGCATGTTCATCCATATTACATCTTTCAAAGCCTGCATTAGCCGGTGTATTAAAAAAGATGGCAGCAGCATTAAAGGATAATGGAGTAGTTTACACATCTTTTAAGCATGGTAGTTTTGAAGGTGAATGAAACGGCAGGTATTTTACAGATTTTACAATTGGAGATTTTGAAAAATATCTGCATGGGATTCCGGAACTGCAGATAGAGGATTATTGGATTACAGGTGATGTAAGACCGGGAAGGGATGAGGAGAAATGGCTGAATCTGATTTTACGAAAAAAAGGTATTCATTAATCATTGATGGAAAATATTATAATACACTGGATATCGAGTCATTTTCTATGATGATGAAAGATCCCTCTTACTGCTATAAGTTCTATTGGCTGGAAGCAATTGTGCAGCTGATATCTGAGGACATAAGGGAAACAACCTTTGATGCAATTATAGATGAGATGATTTGTAATGCATGGTATTCGGTAAGAGAATTCCATATCCATTTAAGTGGAATGCAGTTGGACGGACAGGTAAGAGATGGCTTGGAAAGAACGGTATTACTTCTTACCGGACTTTCAGATTTACCGGCGAATGCGTCTAAGGTAGAAATAAAGAATGCAATTGCGGAGCATAATTCTGAGTTAAAGATTTATAAAGAACAGCTTACTAACATGGTCCCATACCGGGCTCTGGCAGGCTTTTTTAATAAAAGCAGTGAGGCAGCAGACTGGGGAAGTGTTCGCAGAATGACTGCATATATAGAACGAATCAATAGGCATACTGTACTTTTGCCTTACATACTCGGCGAGGAAAGCAAGCTTAAGAAGAAGGTTTATTTTCAGAACGCCTGGGTAGAAATGATTCAGGACCAGATGGTATCAATTTTGGGATGGATACAGTATGAAAAGGTGAAATGGCTTCAGAATAATAACCCTGAAGTTCCGGGATTGATTTATAAACTTGCCCCAATGGATGAAAAGATGCGTAAGTTGAATAATGTCCGGAAACTCTGGGAAGGTATTCTGGATGTCCGAGAAATTAAGGATGTATTTACAGGTGAGCCGGTTGTTTTGAAACAATATGATGTAGATCATTTTATTCCGTGGTCATTTGTAATGAATGATGAGTTGTGGAATCTGATGCCGATGGATTCATCATTAAATTCCTCTAAGAGCAACAGGCTTCCGAAATGGTCCCCGTTCTTTATCCGATTTGCAAAAAATCAGTTTATTATGTATCAGCTGATTCATGAAAAGGAAGGCATCAGAAAATTGTATGAGTCCTGCTATAGGGATAATTTGCATTCCCTCTGGGCAGGGCAGGAACTTTATCGCAAGGGAAATAGTGAAGAAGAATTTATTAATATTCTTGAGAAGAACATGCAGCCTGTGTATGATTCTGCCAGGAGGCAGGGATATGAAGTCTGGAACAGGGGCTGAAGGCGCGATATTTTAAGAAAGGTAGAAAATGGTGAAAAATAAGAAGATAAAAATACATAAAAAAAGGATGATCGGTTTTTATAAGAGTATTGTTGATCAGGACAGGTCATCAATTGTTATATGCAATCTTAAGCATGAGATTATTTATATGAATCCGGCAGCAGTTAGCAGCTATGCGAAGCGAGGCGGCGACAAACTTATTGGAAGAAGCGTTTTAGACTGCCACAATCCGGAATCAAGGGATAAAATACAGCAGGTAGTGGAATGGTTTGCGGCAGATGAAAGCCATAATATTGTATATACGTTTCACAATGAGAAACAGAATAAAGATGTTTATATGGTGGCACTCAGAGATGATGGTGTACTGATAGGATATTATGAGAAACATGAATATCGAAATGCAGAAACTATGGAACCATACGACATGAAATGATGGAATGGATTATGAATGCACCCTCAAATGTAATATTTGTGAGGGGAAATCATGACGAAGAATTTGCAGCAGCCATTGATATTATGAAAAGCATTATTCATGTTTGACAATATGGCAGAAGTTACACAGGATTCAAAAACTAGACTATTGGTTTATATATTATGCTAAAAAAAACTGGTATAGTGATTTTATAACAACTATTGCACCACTTCTTAATGAAAAGGAGAACACGATATGGTAAAAATGAATTTCACTAACAGTCAAACGTCATTTGAATATGCACTTTATATGATTGCAACAAGCTATTTTAACAAGTCTGATTGTTTGTCAGAAATTACAGAAAAAAACATGCTTCTGCAGTACAAAGAACAAAAACTAAATAGCCAATATCAGATGGAAGAAATTTGCATTGAATTTATGGACAATTTGGTAAGTAAAATCCCATCCCGGTTTTTCGAACGGTCAGTTGCGGTTAAACTGAATAAAACTGCATCGGGAAAAACAGAGATTGTCATTGGGGATAAACAAAGCTTCATTGTATTTCATGCACTATATGTAGGAAAGAAATCTCAAATCCGGTATCAGATTTGGTGTAAAAAACCACTTAAAATAAAATGAGAAGAAAGGCTGCATCTTAGCAAATCATGCAAATAAATTTGCCGTTTTGCATTCGATTTGCACTATCTTTGTACTCTATGGAAGGACTGGTAGTAAAAAATACGGGAAGTTGGTATGTTGTAAAGACCGACGGCGACAATAAAATGGTGAATTGCAAAATCAAGGGTAACTTCCGCTTGAAGGGCATCCGCACCACTAACCCTGTGGCTGTCGGCGACCGTGTGACTGTGGTTGAAAACGCTGACGGCACGGGGTTTATCACTGCGATAACGCCTCGCAGAAACTATATTATCCGCCGTGCGTCAAATTTGTCGAAGGAGTCGCATATCATCGCGTCCAACCTCGACCAGGCGTTTCTTGTGGTTACGTTTGCAGCGCCGATGACTGCCACTGTGTTTATCGACCGTTTCCTTGCCACAGCCGAGGCTTATCGGGTGCCGGTGGTGATTGTGGTCAACAAGATTGACGCTCTCGACGAGGAATGGCTGGAATTTGTCGACTCGTTTGCTTATCTCTATGGGAGCATTGGCTATGAGGTGAGGCGTGTGTCGGCTGAAACGGGCGAGGGCATCGACGGGCTGAGGGATATGCTTGAAGGAAAGGTGACGCTCTTCTCTGGCAACTCGGGCGTGGGAAAGTCGACGCTCATCAACAGACTGATTCCGGGGCTCGACTTGAAAACAGCCGCAATTTCCGAAGCGCATCAGACGGGTATGCACACCACCACATTCTCTGAAATGTATCCGCTGGCCGACGATGCCGGGGGGTATATCATCGACACTCCTGGAGTGAAGGGCTTTGGCACGATTGACTTCAACGTGGAGGAGGTGGCACACTATTTTCCAGAAATATTCCGTGAGTCTGCCGATTGCAAATACAACAATTGCACGCATATCCATGAACCGGGATGCGCCGTGAAGCGGGCTCTTGAGGAACACCGCATCAGCGAGTTGCGCTATGCCAGCTATCTGAGCATCATCGACGACAGCGCGCCGGATAAATATCGCAAGCCTTTTTAGTGTTGTTTTGCTACGGATTGCAAGCAGATTGCTTGGAATAATTTCATATTCTCGGTAAAATGTCGTAAATTTGCACGAAATTTTCAAAAATTGGAATGATGAGTCAGAAAGCGACATTTACTTCTAAGCTGGGAGTTATTGCGGCTACCGTTGGGTCGGCAGTCGGTCTTGGCACAGTTTGGCGGTTTCCCAACGAGGTGCAGTCAAACGGCGGTTCTGTGTTTTTGATTACCTACTTGCTGTATGTGCTTCTTGTGGGCATACCGGTGATGCTTGCCGAGTTTTCTGTGGGACGCGGCAGCGGTAGTGACGCTATCGGCGCCTACCGCAAACTGACGCCTCGGCGTCCGTGGTGGATTGTCGGGGTGATAAGTGTGCTTGCTCCCTACTTGATAATGATGTATTATATGGTGGTTGCCGGATGGACTCTGCAATATTTGTGGATGTCGCTCAGCGGTGCGCTTTTTGAAGGTGTTGGCAGCGGTGCTGCCGAGCCGGAGGCGTTTCAGGCGATAATGCGGCATTCGCTTGCCGAGGGATGGCAGCCGGTGTTTTGGACGGCGGTGATGATTGTTGTCAATCTATTGGTGTTGATGCGCGGTGTGCAGAAGGGCATAGAGCGAATGGCCAACACGCTGATGCCGTTGCTGTTTGTCATTCTGCTCGTGTTCTGCGTTGTGTCGCTCAATTTACCGGATGCGATCGACGGTGTGGAGTATTTCCTGCGTCCCGACTGGTCGAAGCTTGACGGCGGTGTGCTGATAAGCGCTGTGGGACAGGCTTTCTTCTCGCTGAGCCTCGGCATGGGCATTCTGGTGACATATTCTTCTTATTTTCCCAAGTCGACTAACTTGCCACGCACGGCTACTACGGTGTCTATGCTTGTGTTTATGGTGGCAGTGTTGATGGGACTCATCATTTTCCCCGCTGTGAAATCGTTCGGCATCGAAGGCTCGACGCAGGGCACAACGTTGATTTTTGTCACGCTGCCGCAGATTTTTATGGAACTCCCGTTGCCGCAGTTGTGGGCTGTGTTGTTCTTCGGACTGCTTGTCGTGGCGGCGCTGACATCTACGGTGTCGATAGCGGAAGTGCCGATAGCCTATCTGACGCAGACGTTCCGCATGCCACGGCGTAAGGCGTGCTTGCTGACGCTTTTGCCGATGCTCGTGTTCAGCACGGTGTGCGCGTTGTCGCTCGGTCCGTGGTCGGGAGTGCAGTTGTTTGGCATGACGATATTCGACTTCCTTGATTATTTCACGTCCAACATTCTGTTGCCGGTGGCGGCGGTAGGTGTGTGCCTGTATGTGGGCTATGGGCTGCCGAAAAGGTTTTTCTTCAAGGAAGTCAGTAATGAAGGGACGGTGAAATTCCGGTATGCGCCGCTGTTTTTCTGGTTTGTGCGCATCGTTGCGCCCCTGATGATACTTGCGGCATTCGCCAATAAATTATTTTTCGAATAGTGGCGCTTGCGTGGCAGCCAAAATGAAGGAGCCCTGTCTGCTCTCCAGACAAGGCTTCTTCTAATGCTTATGATAATGCTTGTTTATGGTCGTGGTAACAAATCATTATATCTTGATTTTCTTCTGTATCTGTAAAATTATTATCAATAACTGTTTATATGTCCATTTTGCCTTCATAACGGTGGTTTTTGCGCTCAATCGTTTTTTTTAACTTCCGGTGTTTTGAATTGGTGAATTAATGCACTATCTTCGCATCAGAGACAACAAAGACTGATGAAAATGCAAAGATTCAAACCATATACATTGAATTTGGGCGGACGGCTGACCATGGTTGACAAACCGCTTGTGATGGCGATTCTCAACACTACGCCCGATTCGTTTTTCTCTGGAAGCAGATGCCCGCAGAAGGAGGCGATAAGCCAGAGAGTGAGGCAAATGGTGGAAGAGGGGGCTGACATCATCGATATTGGCGGATATTCTTCGCGTCCGAATGCCGACGATGTGCCTGCCGATGAGGAGTATCGCCGTGTGGAGGAGGGTCTGCGCATTGTCAGGGAAGTGGCTCCGCAGATTCCGGTGTCGGTCGACACGTTTCGTGCCTCGGTGGCTGAACGGTGCGTCGGGGAGTGGGGCGTGGAGATTATTAACGACATCGCGGCTGGTGGACTTGATCCGGATATGATTGCCACGGTGGGACGTGTGAAAGCGGCATACATAATGATGCACATGCGCGGAAATCCGCACACGATGACGTCGCTGTGCGACTATGACGACGTTGTGGCTGACATATTGCAATATTTCTGCAGAAAAATCAACGAGGCGCAGCAGGCGGGAATATGCGACATAATCCTCGATCCGGGATTCGGATTCAGCAAGACGCTCGACCAGAACTATGAGCTGCTCAGCAGGATGGACGCTTTCCTGGAAACGGGATTGCCGTTGCTTGTGGGCGTGTCGCGCAAGTCGATGATATACAAATTGTTCGGCACTACTCCTGAAGAGGCGTTGAACGGAACCACCGCCATCAACACCATCGCTCTTATGCAGGGGGCGAGCATCCTGCGTGTACATGATGTAAAGGCGGCTCGCGAGGCTGTGGAGATTTTTTGCAAGACTTTTCCAAATGAGTAATAAATAGAAAAAATGGAACTGTTCGGACTGATAGGAATAAAGGACATTATAGATATTCTGATAGTGGCTACGCTGCTGTTCTATATCTATAAGATTATGAAGGAGTCGGGCACGCTGAGCATTTTTCTCGGGGTGCTGGCATTCATTATTGTGTGGTTTGTGGCTTCGGTGTTCTTGAAAATGGAGCTTACGGGGCGCATACTCGACAAGTTTATGAACATAGGCTTGCTGATTCTTGTAATCCTGTTTCAAGACCAGATTAAGCGGTTTCTTGTGGAAATCGGATCGCATCAGCGTTGGAGATTTGTCCACAATCTGTTTCGTCGCCGTCAGACCGACGAGAAGCCGCAGGCTTCTTGGATTCTGCCGATTGTCTACGCCTGTCTCAACATGTCGAAGTCGAAAACTGGTGCGCTGATTGTTATAAAAGGTGTTGTGCCGCTTGACAGCTACGAGAAGTCTGGCGACATTATCGACGCGGAGGTGAACGGACGGCTTATCGAAAACATATTTTTCAAGAACAGTCCGCTTCACGACGGGGCGATGATTGTGGCTGGTGGACGCATAAAGGCGGCAGGATGCATCTTGCCTGTGTCGCACGATTCCAACGTGCCGCGTCAGCTCGGACTGCGTCACCGCTCGGCTCTCGGCATCTCGCAGTCGACCGATGCGATGGCGATAATCGTGTCGGAGGAAACGGGCAACATCTCGGTGGCTTGTGGTGGCAAACTGTCGTTGCGCCTGAGCTCGACCGACCTGGAGGCGAGAATTAACCAATTTGTTTCTGGAAATACAGACAAATAAAAAAATATGATATGAATCCAATCAAATCTGCTATATTGGGAATGGCTTTGCTGGCGGTGGCTGATGTCTATGCCGGGGAGCAGTGCTGCCGTCAGGGCGGCAATCTGGTGATAGAAACGATAATGGCGCGTCGCAGCGTCAGAATGTATAAGGATATGCCTGTGGAGCGATGCAAATTGCAGAAAATCGTGGAGTGCGGCATCAACGCTCCGAGTGGAATGAACAAACAGCCGTGGCAGGTGCGTGTGGTCGACAGCCGTGATTATATTGATGGAATAACCGGCGTTTTCCGCAAGGCAAATCCGCGGATGGCCGACGACGCATCGTTCAAGAATATGTTCCGCAACGCTCCGGCGGTGATATTCATAGCCTCGCCGGCTGATGGAAGCGGGCAGTTGGACTGTGGACTGCTTGGCGAGAACATGATTCTCGCTGCGCAGTCGATGGGACTTGGCACGTGCTGTCTTGGCGGTCCGGTGGCGTTTATGAATGGCAATGCCGATGCGAAGCCGTATGTCGAGCGGCTTAATCTCCCGGAAGGATACACGCTGCTCTATGCAATTGCTGTGGGGTATCCCGATGAGAAACCTGAGGCAAAGCCGCGCGATGCGGCGAAAGTGCAATTTGTAGAGTGATTGTTGTTATAGGGCGACGCGCACAGTGGTGTCGCCAAGTTTAAGAATATAGATTCCGTGAGTGCCGATACGCAGTTCGTGTGTACCGGCATTTATTGTGGCTTTTGAGATGGTCTGACCGAGGATGGTCATAACAATCACATTCGTGCGCTCCGGACATCGCACAATCAACGCCCCCGGGCGGGTGTACACTTCAATGCCGTCGTTGGCGCGGGGATTGTTTACGGGGTTCATCGACGTTGTCACATAAGTGTCTTTCCAGGCGTAGCGCGACTGGGATGCAGCCGGAATTGTTCCGGTTGCTACGACAAGCAGCAATATGGCAAACAGTCGTTTCAGCATCCTTTTTTATATATCTGTTTTCTGAGATGCAAAGTTACGTCAAAAATGTAGCAGTGCAAAGGCTATTTTCAGTTTTTTCGAACAACTATTTTACTGGAACGGGATTCCGCTTTGGCGGAATGCTGTCATTGCGGCGTTCAGGGACGGTGTCTTTTTTCTGCTTCTCCGGCTTGCTCTTTTTGTGGAATAAGTTGTTGAAGTCGTGCTTGAACATGATGCCGACGCCTTGGGTGGTCAGCGCGTTGCGGATGTAGTAGTTCTGGTCGTTGCAGCGGTTGTATGCCTTCAGTCGGAAATTGCCGTTCTTTGTGAGCAGGTACTCAACGTCGAAGTCTCCGATAAAGCTGTTGCTGTTCATCGAGTTGTCGCTGTAGCCGAAGTTGCCGTTGAGCAGCAGGCGGTTGTTGAGCAGATGGCTTGACAAAGCCAGCTCTACTTGGGTGTCGGAGAAGTCGCCTTTGCTGGAATAGATGTTTGGGGCGATTGTCCAATTGTCGCTCAGTTGTCCGAGCACGCTCGACAATTGGCTGGAAAGCGTCGACGAAGCCACTGCCGCCAGCTCGTTGTTGCGGTTGGTGGCTGCCATATATTCCGGAGTATAGAAGCGGTTGAGAGCCAGCAGATAAATCATTTGCTGGGTCATCATGTCATCGGTGTTGATGATGCTGCGCACCTTGCGGTAAACGTCTTGGGTCAGCGTGGGGAACTCGAGGTCGAAGCTGATGTCGGGCTGCGACATGGCTCCCGTCAGTTTCAGCAGGGCGTTGACCGGCACTTGTGTGCGGTTGAGGTCCTTGTCGTTGGCAAACGACTCGTCGAGGTCTGTAAGATTGGCGTTGACCGAATATGTTGCGGCTATGTCGAGGCTGGCTGCCATAGGGTCGCCGTGGAACGATATCGACGAGCCTGACTTGAGGCGGAACTCGCGCACAATGATGTCCTGCAGCGTGAAGTTGTAGCGGCCTTCCTCAGCTGTGTAGTTGCCAAACATCTTCATGCCGTCGGCTGAGTCATACTCTATGCGCATATTGCCGTTGCCTGTGGCGCGGATGCGGTCGCCACCCTCCGGGTCCATCACGAGGGTGAGGGCGATGTTGGGGTTGGCGTCGACGAGGAGATTGATGTGGAACGCTGTCTTCGAGTTGTTTTTGTTGTCATTGTTATACTGACGCTTCAGGAAGTCGGGCTTCTGTGCGTCCTCGGCGGCTTGGCGTTCAGCCTTGCGGCGGTCGGTGAACGTGACAAAAGTGTATTCTCCGGCTTCTTCCTGGTCGGAAACCACGAATGTGAACGATGATTTTGGAGCCGCCGACATGTTGACGTCGATTCTGACATCGCCAGGCTTGCCAACGATAAAGGCGCTTCCGTTGCCAAACACGCGTCCGTACCAGCGAGGGTTGTCTTTGGATGTGGTGTTGTAGCACAGCATGTTGTTCACGTTGGTTACGGCAAACTTGAAGTTTGCTTCCTTGAAGTAGGTATGAGTTATCGAACCATTGAGAAGGGCGGTGTTGCCGTAGTCGTCGCGCACGGTGGCATTTTTTACGCGGATTATGCCCGGATCCATAATGATGGAGTCAGACACGGAATAGTATGTGTTGGTCTGGTCTATTTTCAGACGGAAGCGGTCGGCAAACAACCTGCCTTTCATGTTGATGAGTTTAAACGTGCCGTAGAGTTCGGCATGGCCTGTTGCCTCGCCTTCTACATCCGATGAGAATGCAGCCATAAACGGCTTGATAATCTGCACGTTCACGTGGTCGGCGTCAAATTTGAAGTCGAGCGAGTCGCGTGTGGGATATACGGCTCCACGCACAAACGTGGTGCGCTGGTTTTTCTGGTGGATGTCGGCATTGATATAAATGCCTTTGGTGTCGTTGTCCCAATGACTCTCTATGTCGGCGTCGCCGAGAGGGGCATGGTGATATGAGAAGTTGTTGACGTGAAGGTCGGGCGTATGGAGTTTTGGCGACTTCGACAACAGCGACGATGCATAGAAATTTCCGGTGGCGCGACCGCCAAACACTACATGGTTGATGTGCAGCGTCTCGAACACGTATTCAAGGTCGATGTTGCGCAGCTGCAGCAGCAGGGAGTCGCTGTCGAGAGCGGAAACGGTGCCGTGGGCTTTCACAAATTGGTCGTCGCGGTTCACGTTGATGTTGTCGACATGGATTTTCTTGTCGGCGGTGATGCGGATGCGTGAGTCATCAATGTCCCAGACTGTGTCGTTGACCACGAATTTCGATGGGTTTATGTTGATGTCGGCTTCTAGTTGCTTGGTGTCTTCTTGTCGTCGCAACAGGGTGGACAGGCTGACTTTGCCAGAGAAGTCTTTTTTGCGGTCATACACCCATTCAACGTCTGTGTCAAGGCGGTCGTTTGCCGCCAGTCCGTTGAGCAACAATATGATGTCGCCGTTCTTGTTGTCGAGCTTCGTAGACAAGTTCAGCGTTGTCATCTTTGTGCGGTTGTCGACGCTGAGAGCAAGGTTTGTGCCTTCGATAACCTTCTTTTTCTGAATGATGTATGGTGCGTTGAGTCCTAATGTCAGATTCTTGTTGGGGGTGTCCACGCGTCCTGTCAGTTCGATAGGATGCACGATTGTGATTGGCAGTTTGAAAAACTCCGTCAGCTCGTTGTTTTCGGCAAACGTGAAGTGGTAGTTGAATTTGTTTTCCACATCGCTCTTGCGGCGGTATTTCTTGTATGCGTCGGAGGTTATGAGTGAAGGAAACGATTCTCCGAGGATGGTGCGCACTTCCGCCGCGATGTCGGCGAAGTTGATGTCGCCGTCAACTGTGCCGTTCACGAGGTCGGAATTGACGGTCAGTATGCGGCGGCTGCCTTCGGCGTTGCGGGCGGAGATGTCGAAATGGTCGATGTCGACGCCCTGGCCGTTGTCGTCGTTGAACTTGATGTCGGAAATCATAATGTCGCCCTCCATATTGTCGGGACTGTTGCCTGAGAATGAGGCGTCGAGGTTAAGCCGGAACTTATGGTCAGGGTTTTTGTTTATCAAGTGCAGGTTGTAGAAATTGATGTCGGCAAGGGTGGCCTTGATGTCAAATTTCGAATCTTTGCCCTTGATTGTGGCAGTGCCGGCAATGTCGACAAAGGCATTTGGGTCGTTGATCTTGACGGATCCGAGATACGTGTCGTGCTTGAGCGTTAGGTCGGCTGTGATGTCGTTGTAGCGGTAGCCTTTCAAGTCGATATATTTCACAACACCCTTCACCGTCCCGATGGGTTTGCCGTTGCTTAGATCCATATTAGTGTTCACGTCAAACGCCGCGTTGCCGAGCAGCTTGTTGTCGGGAAGCAGTGATGCGAGGTGCAGATTGTCGGAGCTGAGGCGGCCGGTGAAATTCTTCCTTTCGCCTGTTGTCAGCACACCGTTTGTGTTAAGCTGTCCAAGACCCGTCTTGATGGAGCCTATATATTTGGCTTTCTCCTGATGATATGTGAAAGAGCCGTCGACGGCAATAAACGACATCCGCGCGAGCAGGTCGGCGACGTTGTGCTTCAGCATTCCGCCACGTTCAAGCCAAGAGGCTGCGTCTGTTGTGTGGGTCGTCATCTTGATTGAAGGAATGTCGATGCTTATCAGGTGCTTGTCGGTGGGGTTGGTTACCGATGCCGATGTGTTGACAGCCAGCCATTCACCGTCGGTGTGGATGTTTAGTCGGCGCAGGTTGATACGGCTTGCCGTGCCGTTGACATCGATGGTGAGAAACATAGGCATGGTCACTTTCCCGAGTTCCGGCACGAAGGCTTTGAAGTCGGAAAGCGTGATGGGGGCTTCCTCAATCTTCAGACTGAGGGGTATTTGCTTTATTTCTTTGTCGAGAGTCTTAAGGTCGTTGAAATGCAGAGAAATGTCGGCAGGCTCGATGCGTGTGCCAGGCAGCTCTATCTTCAGACGCTTCGCCGTGATGTTGCGCTTGTCGATATGCACGAGCGCGGTCAGGTTGTTGAGATGGAATCCGCTGTGCTCTGAGAAGGCAAACCTCCTGATGTCGAACGTGAAATAGTCGTTGCGCAGGTCGGGAATGCGGATGTCGCTATTGATGTTCTGTAGACGGATGTGGTTCTTGTCAAACTTCCCGCTGCCGACTGGTTCCGACAGCACGTCGAACGACAATGAGCTTTTGCGAAGCACAACGGCGTCAAGTTTGACGTCGAATTTTGTGGGAGGTTTGTTCTTGTCTTTGGGTTTCAGCGCGTCGATAATGAACTGGATGTTCATCTGGCTGTCGGGAGTGGCTTTTGTGATGCGTCCGTCAAGACCTATCAATTCGGCATAGTTGAACACGAAACGTTGGAAAAACACAAGGTTCGGCAAACTCATACCGGCTCCGATTTTGTCTACTGTAACCATTTTGCCGCCTTGCTGGTCGGGAATGCGCACATCGTAAAGAGCAAGCTCGCTCAATGGATTGATTTCAATCTTGCTTATTGTGACGTTGGTTTTCAAAAATTTCGACAATTCCTCCTCGGCGGTGGTGCGGATTTTGTTTTGTACGGCAGGCACCGACAACACCACGTAGAGTGCGGTGTAGACAATCAAAAATGCCAGAAGCATCGTCACGATGATGCTTCTCGCAATTTTGTAGATATGCAGTGATGCCTGTTCCATTATAATACAATATGCAAATTTACGCAAAATCTTCGAATTTCGGAAAACGAAGTCAGAAGATGACAATGAGTGCAATGAGCGACAGCATGCCGATAATGAAGAATGTGCCGGCGGTCATTCCCAGAAGTTGCGCCGCACGCACTGATTTACTGCGTGTTGACATAAAGAATGTGTAGCCAGCCATAAAAACGAAGAAATCGTCAATGTAGCCGTACCAATTGCCGTCGATGTCGTAGGGGAGTGCCACGTAGGCCACGGCGGCGAAAAGAGCAATTAAGCCCACGAGAGTCTTTGTTTTCTTTGTCATTTTATTATTGCTTTATCTGATGGTTCTGTAAGTGCGTGATATTCTCCGAAGGTTTCGTTGCGGTAGGCGGCGAAGTCGGTGGCTTTCGCCGGGTCATCCCAAAAGTGCATCGGAAAGAAATGTTTCACTTTGAAAGTGTCGACAAAGATTCGTGCGCCGTCTTCATATCCGTTGCCCTGGCGTGGGTCGACGGGATACATTGCGGCATCGATGCTTGTCACTCCGGAGGCTTTGATGTCGCGCAGGCAGGCGAGAAACTGTCCGCGTGCCATTTTTACGGCCTCTGGCGGCGCTGCGTCTTTCCATTGCCAAAGATTGAGGTCGCCGGCGTGGAATATTTTCAGACCGTCTGTGGAGGCAAGCGACGAGATGCCTATGTCGGTCGACGGAAATGCCTGCAGTCGTAGTGTGCCGTCGTCGAAGGTGTCGCCGCGGTAAAGGAACACGGGATGAAAATCCGGGTCGGTTTTCGGCGCGTGGCGGCGGTAGGCGGCACATTTCTCAATTTCGTGTGACAGGAGGAACTTGTGGCTGGCGAACCGCTTGCCTATGGTGAAAATCTGTGGCACGAAATGGTCGGGATGGCGGTGGGATGCAATGAAATATACGGTCTTGCCTGTGTCGGCAAGACTGTCGACCACTCCGGCGGGATCTTTGAAATAGTCAAAAATCAGAACCGCCGACGGTGTTTCTACAAGAAAACCGCTGTGGAAAATGTAGGTGACTGTCATTTGTGCAGTTGCTTCCATCCGATTTGAAAATAGTCTTGGTTGAAGTCGCGCTGGCGCACCACTTCTCCGTTCCACATCACTATATCGAGGTCGATAGGCACCAGTCCTGCCAATTTGCAGGCAGGGGTGCGCCCGTGAGTCGTCTCATAAAGTTTCAGCAGCGATTTTGTCTTGTCGAAGTCGTCGCTGCATGTGCCTTCCATCACGACGTTGAGATAGTCGGCGTCGCGCCCGTTGGAGGCTGGCGTGTTGTAGACTGTGGAGAAGCGTGCCTCCGAGAAGCGGAGTCGGAGAAATTCCAGACATTGCTCTACGTTTGACTCGCGACAACGGCCGTTGCTGCCTATTGAGATTACAATCTTGTTCATTGCTGGTCTACGTTTTTGAGGGTTAGGGCGATGCGGCGTCTTTCGGTGTCGATTGCTTTTATCCGCACACGCAACTGCTGGTGCAGGGCCACCACGTCTGACGGAGTCGACACATAGTGGTCAGACAGCTCGGAGATGTGGACAAGTCCGTTTTCTTTGATGCCGATATCGACAAACACTCCGAATTGTGTGATATTTGTGACAATACCGTTGAGCACCAAGCCTTCACGCAGATCGTCGAAGGTGTTGACGGTGTCATCGAATTTCATCACGCTGATTGCTTTGCGTGGGTCGCGGCCGGGCTTGTCGAGTTCTGCCATGATGTCGAGCAGTGTCTGCATGCCGTGTGCGGCTGTGGCGTATTGCTGGAGGTTGATTGTTGCTTGGGCGGCTTTGTTGCGTATGAGGTCGTCGACGGAACAATGGCAGTCGGCTGCCATCTGCTCCACAAGTGGATAGTTCTCGGGATGGACTGCGGTGTTGTCAAGCGGATTATCGCCGTCGGGGATGCGTAGGAATCCAGCACACTGCTCGAATGCCTTTGGTCCGAGTTTCGGCACGTTGAGCAACTGTCGACGCGTGCGGAAATCGCCGTTTGCGGCACGGTAGTCTACGATGTTCTGCGCCAACTGTGTGCCTACACCAGAGACGTATGTCAGCAGCTCTTTGGATGCGGTGTTGAGATTGACGCCAACGCTGTTCACGCAGCTTTCTACGGTAAACTCAAGCGCTTTTTTCAGTTTTGTTTGGTTTACATCGTGCTGATATTGCCCTACACCGATTGACCGTGGCTCGATTTTCACCAATTCGGCAAGAGGGTCGATGAGGCGGCGGCCTATCGACACCGCTCCGCGCACAGTGACGTCTTTGTCGGGAAATTCATCGCGCGCCACTTTCGAAGCCGAGTATATCGACGCTCCGTCCTCGCTGACAACAAATACGCGCACGTCGCGGTTGTAGCGCAGCGAACCGAGAAAACGCTCTGTTTCGCGGCTCGCCGTTCCGTTTCCGAGAGCTATGGCATCGATGCGGTATGTTTCTATGAGGTTGGCAATCTTCTTTGCAGCCATGGCGGTTTCGTTGCGTGGCGGTGTGGGGTAGATCACGTCGTTGTGCAGGAGGTTGCCTTGACTGTCTAGGCAAACCACTTTGCAGCCGGTGCGGTAGCCTGGGTCGATGGCAAGCACGCGCTTGTGTCCTAAAGGCGGTGCAAAGAGCAGCTGGCGAACGTTTTGGGCAAACATTGATATGGCGTTCTCGTCGGCATCGTCTTTCGACAATGCGGCGAATTCGTTTTCGATAGAAGGCTTTATCAGACGTTTGTAGCTGTCGGTGATGGCCCGTTCCACCAATTGCGACGCTTCGCCGTTGCCGTGCAGCATGCGGCTGGCTATGCGTTCGGTCATGCGTTCTCCATCGATGGAGATGTCAACTTTCAGCAGTCCTTCGCGCTCACCTCGGCGTATGGCAAGCAGGCGGTGGGAGCCGCAGCGTTTCAGCGGCGACGAGAAGTCGAAATAGTTTTGGAAGTTTGACGCTTCCTCTTCTTTGCCTTTTACCACTTTGGCTGTAATCACGGCTTCACGGGCAAACGTGTTGCGCACGCTCTGCCGCACGGCATTGTTTTCCGCCACCCATTCGGCGATGATGTCGAGGGCGCCGGCTATGGCGGTGTCGCTGTCGGATACGTCTTTGCCCACAAAACGCTCTGCCGCTTGTCTGATGCGGTCGTTGCGTTGAGCCATGATTATTTTGGCGAGAGGTTCAAGTCCTTTCTCGCGGGCAATCTCGGCTCGTGTGCGTCGTTTCTGCTTGTAGGGCAGGTATAGGTCCTCAAGGGTGGTTGTGTCGGTCGCCGACTCGATTTTCGCTTTCAGTTCATCTGTCAGTTTGCCTTGTGAGTTGATGGTGTCGATGATGAATGCGCGTCGCTTCTCCGTTTCCACAGCCTCCTCGTAGGCGGTTGCTATGGCTTGAATCTGTGTCTCGTCAAGACAGCCTGTCGCCTCTTTGCGGTAGCGGCTGATAAACGGAATTGTAGCTCCGCTGTCGAGCAGGTCGGCAGTGGCGGCTATCTGTCGGCTGGAGATGCCTGTGCGCGACGCTATATGGGATAAAATGTTCGGTTCCATTACTTTCTTTTTAGAGTGAACACCGTAATTTCCGGTGTGGCGCCGATGCGCATAGGTATTCCCACCTCGCCGGTGCCGATGTTGACGTACAGCATTTTGTCGTCCTCGTTGCTGAGTCCCTGCCAGTGCTGGTATTTCCATACCGACGGCGACAGTTTGATGCCTGCCACCGACAGCATCATCTGCATTGCGTGGGTGTGGCCCGACAGCGTCAGGTCGATGTTCGACTGCTTGCTGACGATGCTTTCCCAATGCTTTGGGTTGTGGGTGAGCAGCAGCTTGAACCGGCTGTCGTTGACGTCGGGATATGCTTTGCCGAGGTCTCCGTAGGTTGGGAATGGAGGCTCGCCCCAGTTCTCCACGCCGATCACTGCAATGGAGTCGCCGCCTTGCCGCAGAAATATGTGTTCGTTGAGCAGCAGTGTCCAGCCAAGGCTGTCGCGCTGTATGTTTACGAGACGGTCGAGGTTGGCTTTTTTGTCGGCAGCCGAGCTCCATTTGTAGTAGTCGCCGTAGTCGTGGTTGCCGAGGATTGAGATTACGCCGTCTTTCGCTTTGATTTGACGTAGTGTCGGAATGAAAGGCTTGATTTCATCAGTCTTTCGATTCACAATGTCGCCTGTCACCACAACGAGGTCGGCGTGCTGGGCGTTTATCTCCTTCACGATGCTCTCCACGATTGATGTGCGGTTGCCGTAGGTGCCGGTGTGAAGGTCGGACACTTGGAGTATGCGGTAGCCGTCGAATGCCGCGGGAAGGTTGGCAGACGTTATTGTAACGTTGTTGACCTCAAGCTGGCGCGGTGTGACGATGGCTCCCCACCACATTGTCAACAGTACGGCTGCGCCTATTGCTATGCCGGCTATGCGCCATTTGCGCATGGCGCGGCTCTGTCGCAGGCGTGGAAGCATGGATATGGCGTAGAATGGCATGTATATGAGTTTTGCCGCCGAAACGGATATTGCGGAGAATAGTCCCCACATCATCATGATGAAAAACTCTTCGTCCGCTTGCGATTTCGCAAACGCTGCAATTACGGCAAGCACGATATAAATGATGGCTGAAACCGCAATGTGTGCGGTTGTCAGCCATCGATGCCCGAGTTTCCGCAGTTGCTTGTAGATGCTGACATCGGTCAGCGCCATTGCTGCTGCAAAGAGCAGCAACGCAAGTATTGGAAGTCTCATATAGGATGTTGAAACGATGTCTTTTTAAAGTTCTCCGAGTGCTTTTAGTTTGTTTACCAAAGGGTTGGAATACATTACGAGAATCTTCTCGCGCATAAATGCGTAGTCTTCGTCGGTCAATGTGAAATCCACCTCTTTCTGCACTTTTGCCAATTGTCCGCTGAGGTATGCCTCAAATTTGTCGTGGTCCTCCTTTGTATAGCGGTCGTTGAAGCGAGAATCGTTGAAACGCTCGCCGAACGCGATGTAGTTGCAAGGGTAGATGCGGTAGTTGGAGTGGATTTGACGGTCGATGATGTTGCTCACGCCGAGCAGTGTTTCCTGCTTGTCCAACCCGCGGAGCTTCTCCATTTCCGGGTTGATGCAGTCTGTGAATGTGAAATGCACACGGCCTTTGTTTTGAAGCAGACCTGTTTCCATACTGAAAAGGTCGTCGCGTTTTGTCTTTTTGAAATCCGGGTCTTTCGCTTTCAAAAGAAACTCGCGCGCTTTCAGATAGTCGTTGGGGTCAAGTTCGTAACTGATGGCGACAGGCATGATGTTCAATTCAAGGAGATTGTCGATTGTCGATTTCCCACCCTTGATTGCGAGCATCTTGATGAGGCTTTCCTGAGTGGTGTCGCTGCTGTCTTTGGCGCGTCCTTGGCGTTGTGCAATCCAAACTGACTCATGCTTTTGCGTGATGGCGAAGTGGATGTAGCCCGACAGCTGTTCGGCAGCGCCGAGAGCCTGGCGGATATTAAGGTCGCGTTTAACGATTACGCTTTTGTTGATTCTTACGAGGTCCTCAATCCATTTGTAGATAAGAAGGTTGCTGCCGATTGCCACTTCCGTGGTGCGGTAGTGGTTGTAGAGCAGGGCGAGGTTTAGAAATGAGGCGTCGAGCACAATGTCGCGGTGGTTTGTCATCATTGTGTACGACTTATTTTGGTCTACTTTTTCGATGTTGTCATAAGAAATGCCCTCTGTGGTTTTTGCAGCGAGAAGTTTCAGGAAGTCAAACATCACGTTTTCCTGGAATTCCTTCTTCGTGTTTATTTGCAGAAGCATTTTGCAGAAGCCGTCAAAGTCAATGTCGGGCATCACCCATGTAACGGCGTGCTTGAACCCGTCTTCGGCAACAAGTTCCTTCATTTTTTCCTTGAATTGGGCATCGGAAAACGGACAAATGTCACTGAATTCTTGTGGGGTTGCTATCTCATTCATATATATTCTGATTTTAAGATTTCCATACTTGTAATAATGTTCAAAGGTAAGAAATCTTATTGGAATAAAAAAGGTTTTTGACCTAATTTATAGCACTGCGGCTGTATAATCTTCCCATTTTTTTATGAGTGCGGTCATATCGGCTGGAATCTCACTGTTGAAGAACATTTCTTCGCGTGTGCGGGGGTGTACGAAGCCAAGCGTTTTGGCGTGGAGGGCCTGACGCGGACAGATTTTGAAGCAGTTTTGCACAAACTGAGTGTACTTTGCTGCCGTGGTGCCTCTGATTATTTTGTCGCCGCCGTAGCGAGCGTCGTTGAAGAGAGGGTGTCCGATATGCTTCATGTGCACACGTATCTGGTGTGTGCGTCCTGTTTCGAGTTGGCATTGCACCACTGCTACGTGGCTGAGGTTTTCAATAACCTTGTAGTGGGTGACGGCGTGTTTGCCCTGGTCGCCTTCGGGGAAGACAGCCATTTGCAGGCGGTCTTTCGGATTGCGGCCGATGTTGCCTTCCACAGTTCCGTGGTCTTCAGCGAATTTACCCCAGACCAGCGCCACGTATTGGCGATGGGTTGTCTTGTTGAAGAATTGCTTGCCGAGAAAAGTCTTGGCATCTGGTGTTTTGGCAATGACAAGCAGTCCCGATGTGTCTTTGTCGATGCGGTGCACGAGTCCGAGCCGCGGGTCGCTGACGTCGTAGTCGGGGTCGTTGCGGAAATGGTAGGCGAGGGCATTGACCAGTGTGCCTGAATAGTTGCCGTGTCCGGGATGCACAACCAGTCCGGCGGGCTTGTTGACAACGAGCAGTTGGTCGTCTTCATACACTATGTCGAGAGGGATGTCCTCCGGAATGATGTCGAGTTCGTAGCGCGGGCGGTCCATCACAAGCGAGATGATGTCGCCCGGCTTGACGCGGTAGTTCGACTTCACCGCTTTGCCGTTGGCAAGTATGCAGTTGGCTTCTGCTGCTTGCTGGATACGGTTGCGCGAAGTGTTGTCGATGTGGCTCACAAGGAATTTGTCCACACGGAGCAGGTTTTGCCCCTTCTCCGCGACAAATCGGTAGTGTTCCCAAAGTTCCTGACCGTCACCGCTGTCCGTCGGGATGGCGTCGGCTTCTAATATATCGTCAATGTCTTGTTCCATTATATGTTTTTATTCCAGATTGTTGCTATCGTCGAATTCAAACGACAGGCTGTCGGAGTTGCCCGACAGGTCTTCCTCTATGATGCCGCTGAGCGAGCCGTCGCCAACGAAGAGAGTCACGGTGGCGTTTACTGGAATCTTGCTTCCCTCGGTCAGCGATGCGCCATTGCAGCGGACGTCGGTTACAAGGTCGCGGAATTCAGACGGCACACTCTGTATCCTTACGTCTTTGATGCCCAGAGCGGTAAGTATTGATTGGCTTTGACGCGACGACATGTCGGTGAGCATAGGCACCTTGACCAATTTTGTGGAGTATGTGCGTATTGTAACGTATATTGTACGTCCGTCCTTCACAAACGAACCAGCCTCTGGATTCTGCTCGAGTATGCTTCCAGGGCGTGCGCCTTCGACGTATGATGAGTCGGCAATCTCGATTTTTAGATTGCGTCGGTCGAGCATCTCGGTGGCTTTTTCGACGTCCATTCCAGTAAGGCTGGGTACGGTCTCCTTGTTGCCGTGGTTGGTAAACACGCTGAGTGCGAAATAGCTGATTACCAGCAAAAGTATATCGACTAAAGCGATTAGAATCACCGTCGACAATATTTTATGCTTCTTGTAGAATGAAGTCAATGTGTTTATTGTTTCTGCCACTTTGTTGTCGTTTTTAATTCAAGATACAAAGATAGTGCAAGGTGAGTGAAAAGAAAAGTGCTTGCACGATTTTCTTTTCCGAACCGCCGCCTATCTTATGGAAAGATAGTGCAAGGTGAGTGAAAAACCGAACAAGCCGAGCGAAAAATGAAGCTTGCTTCAATTTTTACGAGGCGCCGTCGGTTTTATCAAAAAGAAAAGTGCTTGCACGATTTTCTTTTCCGAACCGCCCGTGGTGTACAGAAAAAAACGGCCGCATCCTTGCGGATACAGCCGTAGTCATTGAAAGCGATGTCGATTAGAGGCTCACTTTTTCTTTTTCCTTAACGAGGTTTCTGTACATCACTTTGCCCTCGATGTATTCCTGAGTTGCGATAAGCACAGGTTTCGGCAATTTCTCGTAGTAACGGGAGATTTCAATCTGCTCTCTGTTTTCGGAAACTTCTTCAAGGTTGTCGTTGAGAGTAGCGAACTCTTGAAGTTTCTTTTCCAAGTCCTTTTTCATCTCTACGGCAATCTGGTTGGCGCGTTTTGCGATGATGCAAACAGTTTCATACACGTTGCCGGTGTCTTGTGAAAGTTTGATCACATCGCGAGTAACCGTGTTAAGCGGCGCATTCGATCTCTTGTAGTCCATTATCTATATGAATTTAATGTTGTTTTATCGTGTTACTTGTTGAGATAGTTGTTGGCTATCTTGAAAATATTGTCAGCCTCGCTGCGGTATTTGCTCTCTGGGTAGTCGTTGATGAAAGAGTAGTACTCATCAATCACTTCGCGGTAGCGGTCGGCCTTCTTCTCGATGACGCTCTGGTATGCCTGTTGGAATTTGGCTTTCAGCACAATCATCTGCAGTTGTTCCTTATGTTTTGTATAAGGATAGTTTTTCAGCGCGTTTGTCGCCACAATTACGGCGCTTTCGTAGTTGTTGCCGAGATAATTTCCGAGATTGTAGTAAAGCTGGGCGTTGTCGATTTCTTTCTGAACCAACTTGTCCTGCAACTCGAAGATGGCTGATTGGGCTATCGACTTCTTGTCGCTGTTGGGGAAGTAGTCAAGAAATCGCTGAAGTTCGTCAATTGCCTTGTAGGTGTCGGTTTGGTCCAGCTGCGGCTCCGGAGAGTCGAGGTAGTAGCCGTAGCCGGCATAGAAACGCGCCAATTCGGTATATTTTCCCTTTGGATAGTGCGTGTAATAGGTTTGGAAATACGTGCTTGCCGAGGCATAGTCCTTGTTCTCATAGTGGCTGAGCCCCAAGAGGTAGAGCGACTCTTCCGCTTTGTCGGTGCCTTTCAGCACCTTCACCACGTCTTCAAGCAGCGTTGCAGCCTGGACGTATTTGCGCTCCTCGAAAGCCTTCTTGGCGTATTCGTATTTATAATTGGTATCAGAGCTTTTCAGCACCTTGTTGTATTCTCCGCATCCTGTGAGCACGGCGGCGCAAAGCAATGATAATATCAGTTTATTTCGCATTCTCAGAATTGTCTATTTTCTATCAGAATGCAAAATTACGCTTTTCTTGCCACATGACAAAGCCTTTTTGTGGTTAAATAGCATTAAAATCGCAAGTTGGCTATGAAAAAGCCGAGAATGATGACGGATGGCCTATTTTCGCCTCCGGCGTCCGCAATTTATTGTGGCAGTGACGGCAGATGACAAAATGCTATAAAACATATTATTTTTTTTGGTTTTTCCTTGTCCGTTTCGGAAAATAATTCCTAAATTTGCTCTGTGTAAATGACAATTTACTATATACCAAATATTAATACCAAAAACTATGAATGTAGAAAAAATTCTATCCGATCTCGAGGCCAAACATCCTGGTGAAAAGGAATATTTGCAGGCCGTCAAAGAGGTGCTTCTTTCAGTTAAGGACGTCTATGAACAGCATCCTGAATTTGAAAGCGCAAAAATCATTGAAAGAATGGTGGAGCCAGACCGTATTTTCACGTTCCGTGTGCTCTGGACTGACGACAATGGAGAAGTGCAGACCAATATTGGTTATCGGGTGCAATTCAATAATGCCATCGGTCCGTATAAGGGAGGTATCCGTTTCCACGCTTCTGTAAACTTGTCAATTCTCAAATTCTTGGGATTCGAGCAGACGTTCAAGAATGCGTTGACCACTCTTCCTATGGGTGGCGGCAAGGGCGGTTCTGACTTCAGCCCGCGCGGAAAGTCGGACAAGGAAATCATGCGTTTCTGCCAGGCGTTCATTCTTGAGTTGTGGCGCAATCTCGGTCCTGACCGCGACGTTCCTGCAGGTGATATCGGTGTAGGCGGACGAGAAGTGGGCTATATGTATGGAATGTACAAGAAATTGGCTCAGGAGCATACAGGTACGTTTACAGGCAAGGGTCTCGACTTTGGTGGATCGCGCATCCGTCCGGAGGCTACAGGATTTGGTGCTCTTTATTTCGTTCAGAATATGCTTCATCGTATGGGCGATGATATAAAAGGCAAGACTGTGGCTATCTCTGGCTTTGGAAATGTGGCTTGGGGCGCGGCTTTGAAGGCGACTGAACTTGGTGCCAAGGTGGTTACAATTTCTGGTCCTGACGGATATGTATACGATCCTGACGGTATCAGTGGCGAGAAGATTGATTATATGCTCGAGCTTCGTGCTTCCGGCAATGACGTGGTTGAGCCATACGTGGAGAAATTCCCTGGCGCTCAGTTCTTCGCAGGCAAGAAGCCGTGGGAGCGCAAGGTCGACATCTGTCTGCCATGTGCAACACAGAACGAGGTTTGCAAGGCTGATGCAGACATGATTGTTGCCAACGGTGCGGAAATCCTCGCCGAGGTTTCAAACATGGGATGTACGCCTGAGGCTATCGACACATTCATTGCAAGCAAGACTGTATATGCTCCTGGCAAGGCTGTGAATGCTGGTGGTGTGGCTACTTCTGGATTGGAGATGAGCCAGAACGCTATGCACCTCACTTGGACAGAGGCTGAAGTGGATCAGAAGTTGCATCAGATTATGCACGACATCCACGAGCAGTGCGTGAAATACGGAACTCAACCTGATGGCGCAGTCAACTATATGAAGGGTGCGAATATCGCCGGTTTCATGAAGGTGGCTCACGCTATGATGGGACAAGGTTACGTTTAGTATTGTATTGAGAAAATCTTAAAAATAATGTTATATGTGCCGCTCCTATGTGAATGGGGGCGGCATTTTGTATGCGCAAAAAGCAACCGGCACACCATGGTGTGCCGGTTGTGCAGATGGCGTTATGCTGTATTATGCTTTTTCGATGTAGTCAACAAGCCATTTGCCGACCTCGCTGGTGCGGTATGCTTTGGCGCCGTCGGATGCGATGTCATCGGTTACTACTCCAGCATCCATTGAGGCGTTGACAGCCTTTCGGATGAGTTCCGCCTCGGCTTTCAGGTTGAATGAGTATTCAAGCATCATAGCCGCCGACAGCACTGTGGCGAGAGGGTTGGCGATGTCTTTGCCGGCAGCCTGGGGGTAGGAGCCGTGGATAGGTTCGAACACCGATGTGTGTGTGCCTATCGACGCTGACGGCAGCATGCCAAGCGAACCGGTAATCACAGAGCCCTCGTCGGTCAGAATGTCGCCAAACATATTTTCGGTGACAAGCACGTCGAAGTCTTTTGGCCATTGTATTATGCGCATAGCTGCATTGTCGACGTAGATGTATTCGGTTGTCACGGCGGGATGTTCGGCGGCTATTCCGCGTGCCACTTCGCGCCACAGGCGTGACGTGGCGAGAATGTTGGCTTTGTCGACAACGGTCACTTTCTTGCGGCGTTTTTCGGCATATTGATAGGCGAGGCGCACGATGCGCTCAATTTCGTAGCGCGAATAGACGCAGGTGTCGTAGGCTGTCTGTCCGTCTTCGCTGCGACCTTGTGGACGCCCGAAGTAAAGGCCTCCAGTAAGTTCGCGGATGCAGATGAAGTCGGCGCCGTCAACGAGGTCGGCGCGCAGAGGCGACTTGTGGATAAGTCCGGGAAAAGTGGTTACGGGGCGTATGTTGGCATACAGCCCGAGTTGTTTGCGCATGGCGAGCAATCCTTGTTCCGGACGCACTTTTGCGGTCGGGTCGTTGTCGTATTTAGGCGAGCCGATGGCACCGAACAGCACTGCGTCAGACTCCATGCAGAGGCGATGGGTCTCCTCGGGATAAGGCGAGCCTGTGGCATCGATGGCGCAGGCGCCCACGAGGGCTGTTTGGTATTCCAACTGGTGGTTGAACTTTTTTGCAGTGGCTTTGACAACGTCGAGAGCCACCGACATTATTTCCGGACCGATACCGTCGCCCGGAAGGACGGCTATTTTCAGTTTCATATCTTGTTATTTTTTTGGTTTCACACTGTCTATATATTCTTCAACGATATTCAGCAATTTTATTGTGGCTTTGATGGCGGCTTCTGTCTGGTCGGCGTCAAGGCCGACGGTTTTCAGCGTCCGTCCGCTGTATTCCCAATGGATGGTGGCTTGCACAAGGGCGTCGGTGTGTCCGCCTGGCGGAATGTTGATGGCGTAGTTCGTCAGTCTCGGGAACTCGCGCCGGCGCTGCCCCCGGTAGATTTTGCGCAGGGCTTTCATGAAAGCGTCATATTGTCCGTCGCCGACGGAGCTTTCCATATATTGCTTGCCGTTGATTTCTATTTTTACGATGGCTGTGGGTCGCAGGTCTTTGGTGATCGACAGCTGGTAGTTTATCAGTTTGATGCGCTCGTTGATTGCGCTGTGCTTCACAACGTCGGCGATGATGTAGGGCAAATCCTCTTGCGTGACGATTTCTTTCTTGTCGCCAAGTTCCGTGATGCGCTGTGTCACTTTGCGGATGCTTTCCTCGCTCAAGTCAAGTCCGAGAGCTTCAAGATTCTTGCGGATATTGGCTTTGCCCGACAGTTTGCCGAGGGCATATTCGCGGGTGCGGCCGAAGCGCTCTGGGGCAAGATTCGAGGAGTAGAGGTTGTTCTTGCTGTCGCCGTCGGCATGCACTCCGGCGCATTGCGTGAATACGTATTCGCCGACAATAGGCTTGTTGGGAGGGATTGCAACGCCGGAGTATGACTCTATGATATGGCTCACGCGGTTTATTTTTGACTCGTCAATGCCAGTTGACATGTGGAGCATGTCGTGAATCACTGCGACAGCACTCGACAGCGAGGCGTTGCCGGCGCGTTCTCCAAGACCGTTGACCGTGCAGTGCACCCCTGACGCTCCCACTTTCAAGGCGGCGAAGAGATTTGACGTGGCGAGGTCGTAGTCGTTGTGGGCATGGAAGTCGAAACGCAGTTCCGGATAGGTCTTGACCATGCGTTTCACATAGTCGAAAGTGTCGTAGGGGTCAAGAATGCCGAGTGTGTCGGGCAGCATAAAGCGTTCCACTGGTTCGTGGCGCAATGCGTCCATTAAGGAGAACACATAGTCGGGCGACTGGCTGATGCCGTTTGACCAATCCTCAAGATAAAGATTCACTTTCAGACCGCGCCCCACAGCATCGGCAATCTCAGCACGGATGTCGGCAATGTGTTGTGCCGGAGTCTTGCCCAACTGCTGTCGGCAATGACGCTCGCTGCCTTTGCACAGGAGGTTGATTACGGTGGCTCCGGCAGCGGCGGTCCATTCCGCCGACTTTCCTCCGTCGACAAATCCCAGCACCTCTATCTTGTGCAGATGGTTGTTGGCGCGAGCCCATTCGCAGATATGCTTTACGGTGTCGAATTCGCCCGTCGAGACTCTTGCCGACGCCACTTCGACACGCGGGACGCCGAGCTCCTCGACAAGCAGTCGGAAGATGCTGAGTTTCTCACTTCGGGAGAAACTCACGCCTGACGTTTGCTCGCCGTCGCGCAGCGTGGTGTCCATTATCTCTATTATAGAACCTTTCATTGCTGCTTGTTCTCGTAGTCCTCAATTTTGTTTTTGTTGGCGAGCAGGAAGTCGATGTCGTCAAGACCGTTCATAAGGCAATGCTTCTTGTAGCCATTGATTTCAAACGTTTCGCTGCGGCCTGTTGCGCCGTTGGTAATCGTTTGTTCCGGAAGGTTTACCGTTACCTTCGTTTGTGGATTGTTGAAAATGCTGTCGAAGAGTTCGGCGAGAAACTGTTCCGACACAACGACAGGTAGCACAAAGTTGTTAAGCTCGTTGTTCTTGTGTATGTCGGCGAAGAAACTCGACACGACTACCCTGAAACCATAGTCGGCAATTGCCCATGCTGCATGCTCGCGGCTCGAGCCTGAACCGAAATTCTTTCCTGCCACAAGTATCTCACCGCCATATCTGGGGTCGTTGAGCACGAACGAGTCAATCTTGTTGCCATGTTTGTCGTAGCGCCAGTCGCGGAACAGGTTGTCGCCGAATCCGTCGCGGGTTGTGGCTTTGAGGAAGCGCGCCGGGATAATCTGGTCGGTGTCGACGTTTTCAAGAGGCAACGGCACGCAGGTGCTTTCTATGATGTTGAATTTCTGTTTCATTTCTTTTTGGAATTTGTAGATTTATAAAAATTCGCGAGGGTCGGTCACTTTGCCTGTGATGGCTGCCGCCGCCGCTGTCAGCGGGCTTGCGAGCATTGTGCGCGAGCCTGGACCTTGTCTGCCCTCGAAGTTGCGGTTGCTTGTCGACACGGCGTATTTGCCTGCGGGAATCTTGTCGTCGTTCATTGCCAGACAGGCGGAGCATCCCGGTTGGCGGATTTCGAATCCGGCAGCCTCAAGTACCTTGTCGATGCCCTCTTGGCGAATCTGCTTGTCGACGCGCCATGACCCTGGCACGAGCCAAGTCGTTACGCTGTCGGCTTTATGCCTGCCTTTCACCAGCGACGCGAATGCGCGGAAGTCTTCGATGCGGCCGTTGGTGCAAGCTCCGAGAAACACGTAGTCCACCTTCTTGCCGATAAGTTTATCGCCGGGATTGAATCCCATATATTCCATCGACTTCATGAAAGAAGCCTTCTCTGTGTCGGCCATCGCGTCGGTTGTTGGGATGGAGCGTGTGATGCCAGTTCCCATACCGGGGTTGGTGCCGTAAGTGATCATCGGCTCTATGTCGGCGGCGTCAAATCTGACCTCCTTGTCGAATTTGGCGTCATCATCGCTGCGCAACGTCTTCCAATAGGCGAGGGCTTTGTCCCAGGCTTCGCCCTTAGGAGCGTGTTCGCGACCCTTGAGGTATTCGAAAGTTGTTTCGTCGGGAGCCACCATGCCGCCTCGCGCGCCCATCTCAATCGACAGGTTGCAGAGAGTCAGCCGTCCCTCCATTGAGAGTGAGCGCACCGCCTCGCCGGCATATTCAACAAAATAGCCGGTGGCGCCGCTGGTCGACATCCTCGACATCATATACAATGCAAGGTCTTTAGCCGTCACACCCTTGCCGAGCTTGCCGTCGACGGTGATGCGCATTGTCTTCGGGCGTGATTGCAGGATGCATTGCGAAGCCATCACCATTTCCACCTCGCTCGTGCCGATTCCGAAAGCCACAGCGCCCATTGCGCCGTGGGTAGACGTGTGCGAGTCGCCGCACACGATTGTCATTCCCGGCAGTGTCAGTCCTGTTTCTGGTCCTACAACATGAATGATGCCGTTGTTTGGGTCCATCATTCCGTAATAAGTCAGTCCGAAATCCTTGGCGTTGCGTTCAAGCGTGTCGACCTGCGCGCGCGATACGGGATCGGCAATCTCCTTGTCCTGGTCGTGGGTTGGGGTGTTGTGGTCGGGCATACAGACAATCTGTTGCGGACGCAGACATTTGATGCCGCGTTGTCTCAAGCCGGCGAATGCCTGTGGGCTTGTCACTTCGTGACAGTAGAGTCGGTCGATATATAGTTGTGTCGGACCATCGGCGATGGTTTGCACCACGTGTTTGTCCCAGATTTTGTCAAAAAGAGTGTTCATATCTTTATTCTTTGAATTTGTTGATACAGTCAATATAAGCCTCTACGGAGGCGGCGATAATGTCGGTGTTGGCGCCGAAGCCATAATAGACGTGCCCGTTGTATTCCACTTGCATGTGCACCTTGCCCACATCGTTGCTGCCTTTGCTGATGGCTTGGATGGTGAACTCCTTGATGGTCATGTGTCGCTCGATGATGCGTTTCAGCGCATTGATGGCGGCGTCTACCGGACCATTGCCGCTCGCCGCAGCCTCAAACTTCTCGCCGCTGATGTTGAGCCCAATGCTTGCCACGGGACGGATGCCCACACCGCTTGTCACCTGCAGGTATTCCAGCTTGATGCGATGGTTCAGCGTGCGGTCTACGCCTGCGAGAATCATAATGTCATCATCGTTGATGTCCTTTTTCTTGTCGGCGAGTTTGAGAAACGCCTCATAAATCTTGTCGAGTTTCTCGAAGGTGGTATTGATGCCGAGTGCCGACAGCCGGCTTTTGAGGGCGGCGCGTCCGCTGCGTGCGGTCAGAACGATGGAATTGTCGTCTATTCCCACATCGTGTGGATTGATGATTTCATAGGTCTGCACATTCTTCAGCACACCGTCCTGGTGTATGCCAGACGAGTGCGCGAACGCGTTGCGGCCAACGATGGCTTTATTGGGCTGCACCGGCATATTCATCAAGCTCGATACGAGTCGGCTTGTGGGATAAATCTTCTGCGTGTTGATGTTGCAGTCGATGTCAATATCGTTGTGGCATTTGATAATCATCGCTATTTCCTCGAGAGCGGTGTTGCCGGCGCGCTCGCCGATGCCGTTGACCGTCACTTCCACTTGGCGTGCTCCGTTGAGCACTCCGCTCATCGTGTTGGCGGTTGCCATGCCGAGGTCGTTGTGGCAGTGGGTTGAGATGATGGCGCGGTCGATGCCGTCAACATGCTCCATAAGGTATTTAATCTTGTCGCCGTACTCTTGTGGCAGGCAGTAGCCGGTGGTGTCGGGAATGTTGACGACCGTTGCTCCGGCCTTTATTACCGCCTCTACAACGCGGGCGAGATACTCATTTTCGGTGCGGCCTGCGTCTTCGGCATAGAATTCCACATCGTCGACATATCGTCTGGCATATTTAACGGCGGCCACGGCGCGCTCGATAATCTCCTCGCGCGTGGAGTTGAATTTGTATCTGATATGCGAGTCAGATGTGCCGATGCCGGTGTGTATGCGCTTGTGCTTGGCGTATTTCAATGCTTCCGCCGCTGCATCGATGTCTTTCTCCACAGCGCGTGTTAGAGCGCATACGGTTGGCCATGTGACGGCTTTTGAAATCTCTACCACAGAGTTGAAATCACCGGGACTCGACACTGGAAATCCAGCCTCAATCACATCTACGCCAAGGTTCTCAAGCGCCTTTGCAACCTGAATCTTCTCCACCGTGTTCAGTTGGCATCCCGGCACTTGCTCTCCGTCGCGCAGCGTTGTGTCAAAAATAAACAATCTTTCATTCATAATCTTTTCCGTAATAAAAAAAGCCTTTCTTGTGTGTAAGAAAGGCTCATTGTCTGTCAAATCAAAAACAGCAAACACGACCTTTCTAATCCGATTCGATAATAATTGAACCTGATAGAAGGATAATGCTTAGTGAAATTGAATTGATGTTTGTCATAATCTTATTCTTTTATGATGCAAAATTACTTATAAATTTCGAGTTTGCAAAATAAATCGTAATTAAAATATTTAATTTAGTGTCAAATTGTCGTAAAAAGCTCGTATGGGAAATAAAAAGGCGGGCGGTCAAATTTTGACCGCCCGCCGAAACAATAATCAAAAGTGATTATTTCTTGATGATTCTGACAGCAGCACCGTTGTTGATGCGTACGAAGTAGATGCCTGAAGCAAGTTCGCTCACATTGATAGTGGCTTTGTTGCCGTTGACATTGCTGCTGGCGTTGACCATTGCTCCTGAGATGTTGAACACTGCGATGCTTTCGATAGCCTCAGCAACCTCAACGTTGACAACATCGGTTGCCGGGTTCGGGTAAACGCGTGTAGCGGCTGCTGCAACGTTCTCGACACCGTCGTGTGCGATAGTGATTGTTCCTTCGGCAGGAGTAGTCACATTGTTGTTGTCGGTCGGGAGAGCCCATACCTGCAGGCACTTCTGGTTGAGAACGTAGAGGTTGCCTGCGTAGTCATACTGAATCTGGTTGGTGATTGTGCCACCAGTCTTGACTGTGTATTCATACTTCAACGAAGGAGTCTTGTCATTCCAAGTGACAGAGAATACAGCCAAATTGCTGTCGGCGTCGACAACTACCAAAGTCTTGCGGTCTTTTGAGATTGCAAGGGCACTACCGTTTGTGCCGTTGAGGTAGTCGGCGATTGAGCCGGAGTTGAACAACTGGTTGCCATCGTTGTCGATGTATACAAATGAAGGACAGTTGGAAGCGTTGTTGCCAGCGCCGCGGCTTTGTGCAACCCACAGACCGCCTTCGTCAGGAACGATTTCAACATTGGTGTTGTCCATCATGTTGTGACCGAGCATTGCCGATGGAGCCTTGTCCCAAGTCAATGCTGTGCCGAGGTCGTAGCGCAATACGACATTTCCTGTGGCTCCGTCTGCATTGTAGTCCTCGTCGAATGTGTAAAGTTTGGTGTTCTCACCAGTGCCGTAGACTGCGGCTGCTGTTGTTGAACTGCCAAGCAGAACATCGCCGTTGAAGAGACGGCCGTCGTTGTCGCGATTCGTGAATTGGAACAAACTTGGAAGAGCCTCAGTCGTGTTGGCGTTGAGGTTTGCCGGGTCAAGCAGACGGATGCCTGATGTCGGGTCGTTCCAGTCAGAAATGAATACCACACCATTCTCGTTGATGCCTAAGCGGTAAGGAGAAGCTGTGTGAGATGCAGTATAGCCGTCGGCACCGTATGCTTTCTCGCTTACGTTGAGCTTGTGGTCAAGGATGTAGACACCCTTGGCATACTTGTCGTTGGCTGTGCAGTTTGCAACGTAGATGTTGCCAAAGAACTGGCTTGTTGGAGTGTTGTCGATGACAAGACCGCGAGCCTTGGCAAATCCAGGAACAGAGGCTACCATGTTAGGACGTGCTGCGTTCTGGTTGGCGATTTCAACGCCCCATGCCAATTCGCCTTCAGGGAGTTGCTCGTTTGCGATAACCGCTGAATTGGCGCCTTCTTTGACATCACCTGCAGGAACTGTTGCGAGAACCTCCTTGGTGTCTTTGTTCATCAATACGATGTTGGCGGCAGGAGCGGCGCCTGTAGCGTCGAATGTGAATGTGGTTTCTGTTTCGCCCACATTGGCTGCCAGATTGTAAGCATATTCATAGCTTACAGTAGGCTGCTCAACATTTTTGGTTGTAAACTTCGAAACCTTGCCGTCGCGCACGAGGTAGAGGTTGAAGTAAGCGTCGGTGATCACCTCGTCGGCGTTTCTCTCTGTGACAACTTCACCTGTAGCTGTAGTGTAGGCAGCCTCGGCTGGTGTTACAGCTGCGCCTGTTGTTGTGAGGAGTTTCGCGTTGTCGAAGCCGTTTGTTACGTTTATGAGTTTCAAACCGGCAACCTTGCTTTCTGCAACAACTGGAGCGACCATAAGGTCGTTGCCTGCAAACTTGAAGAATGATGCGCCGTTTTCGCCCGGAGCCATCGCCTCCGCAGGAATAGTTCCCATCAAAGGAGCGTCGGTGTTGTTGCCGGCAGTCTGCCATTCAACAGGGTTTGTGTTTGAACCATCGATTACATACTGGTTTTCTGACAGCGGAGAAACTACAAGCTGGTAGTCATCGCCGAGTTTGTTGCCAGTGTAATTGGAGTCGGCTGATACATTTTTGTTGATGAATGTGGTAGTAGCCAATGCTCCGCCAGAGATGCCGAATTCAATGAAACGCATGGATGTGCTCGAACCCTTAGTCTGTGCGGTAACGACAATCGATCCCTCTTCGCTTGTGCCAGAAGCAGCGATTGTGCGTCCGGTCAATGCGTTGTAGTAGTTGCCTGAGTTCTGGGAAGTGAACCAGAGCGCAGGAGCGCCTGTCGGAAGTTCGTTGTCGTTCTTTGTCCATTTGTAGATTGCCACAGAGCCGCGTACGTCGCCAGAGGCAACTTGATTGTTGTCAAACTGGTTTTCACCGTAGCTTGTAGCTACGAGAACGTTGTCGGCAGTGAATGCGATATCGGAAATCTTCAATTGACGGTTCTCTTCAAGAGTTGTGCCCTCTGTGCTGATTTCAGCCACGCTATTGTCTGCAAGGTTCACATCGTAGATAAACGGCTCGTTTGCAGCGTCGAGAGCGAGCACAAACAAGTGACCGTTGCGGATAATCTGACGACGCACAGTCTTGCCTTCCAATTGAGTGGCCAATGGGCTGGTTTCTTCGCCCACAGCGGCTACATTGTATTTGTCGGCAACGCCGTAAGCTTTGTTGTCGCCAATTTCGTCAGGATAGTTCTCGTAGACAACTGTCGGAGGAACATAGCTTTCAGACTCAAGATATGTGTTGATGTATGCAGTTCCGTTGGCTTCAACAGTTACAGGCTTCAGATATTCCTCTGTAGCGCCTTTGTATCCCTTGGCGGTATAAGTCAAAGTGTATTCGCCCGGTTCGAGGTTGTCGAAGATAAACGCACCGTTCCACTCGTTGTCGGTGGTGTAGGTTGCCACTTCAACGCCAGCTTTGAACAATTTAACAGTCACGCCGTTCAATGGCATATAGACATCGTTTGTGCGTGCGGCAGGCTTGTAGAGAGCTTGGCTGAATTTCTCGTGGAGGTCGCGTACGATACCGTAGATAGTGCCGGTCTTTTCTGCCTTCCATCCCATATAGTCAATAAGACCGCGGGCATAGAGGTGGCCTTCGTGACGGCAAACGTCGTCGTTCATGGCGCGTTGGCGGGCAGGTTGGTAAGTGTGGAAGTAACCTTCAACAAGGAATCCGGGGACGCCGTGTTTCAACACTCCGAGATAACCCATATAGTTTGTTCCGTTGTTTGAAGTTTCCGATCCTGAACCGTAGAAGTCGAGGTCGCCGCGCACGTTGGCGTTATCTTTTGAATAATATGACCACATCTGGTGCTCGTTGCTGAAGGCATACGGCCAAATGTGTTGAGCCATCGCCTTGCTGCCAGGAGCGGAGTAGGTCTCGTCGTCCTTGCCGCGGAAGATAAACAGCGGGTAGTTTGTCGGAGAGCCTTCTCCGGCAGCGTTTGAGTGGATTGAGATAAACACGTCGAAGTTGTTTGCCTCTACCTCCTCGCGGATTTCAGACAGCGGACGGTTGTATGCGCCGTTGTCGTCGCCTTTGTGTGCAGGGTACGGACCAACTTTGACGTGCGACATCACGATGTGCTGCGACATGTCGAGGGCTGCGCCTATACGGTCTGGGTTAGAGTTCGTTTGGTTTTTGGTGCGGTCGAACGGTACGCCAGCCTCTACAAGCTTGTCGAGGAGTGCGAAACCTTTGTGAAGGTTTGTGTTCGACTCAAAGAAACCTGTTGTATCCACATTCTCAATGGTGTACGGCTGGCGGCCGATTGTCTGGCATGGACGGTCGTTGCCAGTCCAGCTGCCGTGGCCCGGGTTGATGTAGATACGGACTTGGTCGGCTGTCTTGCCGGCGTATGCTGTTCCGCAAGTGAGTGCCACGATTGCGGATGCCATCAATAGTCTGCTCTTCATGTCTATTTGGTTTTTACATTAATAATGTATGCCTCGCCGCTTGGCGTGGTAAACGAAATCTTCTCACCGTTGGCTGAAACGGTAGGGTACATAGCCATTGTCGAAGCGTCGCTGAGCACTTGCTTCTCTTTGCCGTCGGCAGAGTAGGCGATTACTTCTGATGAAGTTACAAATTCGCCGTTGTCTGTGTCGTGCATTCCGACAACGATGTTGTTGTCATACCATTTTGCGGCGCGGATGTAGCCGATGTGCTGCACGTCAGTGCCGTCGATGTTGCAAGTGAATGCACCTTGACCGGCAAGGTAGTAGAGCACCTTTGTTCCGTCGGGAGAAACCGAAGGCCACAAATAGCTTTGTCCCTCTGTTCCGTTAGGAGAGAGAGTTACGGTCTTGCCGTTGCTGGTGAGCATCAGCTGTCCGTATTCAATGAATGCCATCGGGGTTTTCTTGTCGGCTTTGGCGTTGCCCATAGCTTTTGTCTTTAGCTTGCGTCCTTTTACCACGTAGACTGCGTCGCCGTTTGCTGCCACGCCGTTGAGTTCGCGTGTGGCGTCGACGATGGTCTGCACTTCGCCAGTCTGAAGGTTAACCGACTTCAATGCCTGACGTTTCAGGTGGTCTTTGCCGATTTGGGTTTCACGATAGACGATGGTATTGCCGTTGTCGAGGATTTTGGCGTCGTATTCCGAGCCGGAAGCTGTAGTGACAGTGGTCAGTTGTCCTGTTGCCAAATCCAATTTCTGAAGACCTTGCTTCTGCTGGTCAGCAACGAGGAGATAGTCGCCGTTGGGGCTAATTGTAGCCATGTCGACTTTCACGCCTTCTGGAAGGTTAACTTTTTGAGTTGAACCGACTTCCATCAATTGCGCGAATCCTATGCTTGAACCGCAAAGGAGCATCACAGAAAGAAAAATTTTTCTCATAATGATGTTAGTTTGGTTAATTAATTAGGTTAGGTTGAAAATTCTATTGCGAAATTAAAAATTTTATCTGTTGTAGCGATGAAAAATATGTGTTTTTTAATCTTAAAAGATGTATCTAAATTTAAAGCACCCACTATTGTGTGCGCGGGTATTGCCATTTCGGAAATAATCATTAAATTTGCGTTTACTTTAATAAGGTGAAAAATGGAAATAAAAATTACTGATAAAGATATGGAATTTCTGCGTATGGCTGCCGAGAAATCGGAGCGCAGCGTGGAAAATGGCGGCGGCCCGTTTGGCGCAGTCATAGTTAAGAATGGCGAGGTGCTGGCAGTGGAGTCAAATTCGGTGACAATCGACAACGATCCTACGGCGCATGCCGAGGTCAATGCCATCCGTTCGGCATGCCGCAAGGTGGGCTCGTTCAAATTGGATGGTTGCTACGTCTATAGCTCGTGCGAGCCGTGTCCGATGTGCCTCAGCGCACTTTATTGGGCGGGAGTGGCGCGCATATATTATGGCAACACCAAAGAAGACGCGGACACCATCGATTTCAGCGACAAGTTTATCTATGAGGAACTCGAACGTCCGAAGTCGTTGCGCTCCATTCCTTGCATCCATGTGCCTGATTCTGGCGCAATCAAGGCATTCCGCATGTGGAGTGACAAGACCGACAAAATAGAGTATTGATGAAGGTTGTCATTGCATCTGACAAATTCAAGGGCTCTTTGTCGTCGGAGCAGGTGGCTGCGGCGATAGAGGAGGGCATACTCGCGGCAATGCCTGACTGTGAGATTGACAAACTCCATGTGGCTGATGGCGGCGACGGCACGGCTGCCTCCATTGTGGAGTCGACCGGAGGGGTGTGGATTAATGTGAAGAGCGAGGATCCGTTGGGACGTCCGGTGGATGCGCGTTTCGGCGCTGTGGAAAGTCGCACGGCTGTGATTGATGTGGCTACGGCGTCGGGCATAGCGTTGCTTCGCCCTGACGAGTATGATCCGCTGAACGCCACTACCAAAGGCACTGGCATACTTATCCGCGAAGCCATTGACAGAGGTTTCCGCAATTTCAACATAGGCGTTGGCGGCAGTGCTACCAACGATGCCGGCACAGGGCTTCTGTCGGCGTTGGGATATCGTTTTCTCGATGCCCGAGGCAACGAGTTGGAGCCTTGTGGGCGGTCATTGTCGCGCATTGCGGAGATTGACGACAGCCAGAGAATGCCGGAACTTAAGGAATGCTCGTTCACGGTGATGTGCGATGTGGATGCTGCGTTTTACGGACCGAAAGGTGCTGCATGGCTTTTCGGACCGCAGAAAGGTGCCACCAACAAAATCCTCGAGGCGCTTGACGACGGTATGCGCACATTCGCGGCCGTAGTGAAAAAAAAATATGGCAAGTCGATGCAAAACCAGAGTTATGCGGGCGCAGCCGGCGGAATTGGCGGTGCGTTGTGGGCTATGCTCGACGCCAGTCTGACACCGGGCATCTACGCGATGCTGAAGGCTATAAATTTTGAAGCACGCATCGCCGATGCCGACATTGTGGTTACCGGAGAGGGGGCGATGGATTCGCTCACGCTGTTGGGCAAAGCTCCCTACGGAGTGTGTGGGGAGGCTGCGTGGAATGGCATTCCGACGATTGCATTCGTGGGAAGCGTGTCAGACAGCGACAGTCTCAATGAGTACGGATTCCTGTCGGTTTATCCAACGGTTTCCGGCCCTATGCCGCTCGAAGAGGCGATGAAACCCGATGTGGCATATGCCAATTTGAAGCGTACGGCCATGCAGGTGTTCCGCACGTTGCTTATAAGACAAAATAATTAACGATTATTGTGAAATAAAGTTTCGCCGATTGAACGGATGTTTGTAACTTTACGCAATAACTAAAAAAAGAATAAATACTATGGAAAGAGTGATTCCAGCATCAGAACTTATAATCAACCCTGACGGGTCGGTTTTCCACCTTCACATAAAGCCGGAAATGCTTGTCGACAACATCATACTCGTCGGCGATCCGGGTCGTGTAGACTTGGTGGCTTCTTTCTTAGATAAGAAAATTCATGAAGTGTCGAGTCGTGAATTCCACACGATAACAGGTGAATATCACGGCAAGCCGGTGATGTGCGTGTCGCACGGTATTGGCGCCGACAACATAGATATTGTGGTCAATGAGCTCGACGCATTGGCGAATGTTGATTTCGAGACTCGTACGGTCAAGAAGAATTTCCGTCAGCTCTCAATGGTGCGTATCGGCACGTCGGGCAGCATACAGGAGGATATTCCTGTGGGCTCGATGGTGATTGCGCGCAAGGCTCTCGGCATCGACGGCGCGTTCCACTTCTATAAGAATTCGGAAAAAGTGCGCGACATTGAACTTGAGGACGCCTTCATCAGTCAGTCTGGGTGGAAACCAATCTGGAACCATCCTTATATCGTTGACGCCGATGAGGAACTGGCAAACCGTATATGCTGCGAGGGCATGGTGATGGGCATCACAATCACCGCCAATGGCTTCTATGGCCCACAAGGACGCGAGCTGCGCCTTGAAATCGCCGATAAGAACTATGGCAAGATGCTCAGCGGATTTGAGTATAAAGGTCAGCGTCTGACTAACTTCGAGATGGAGAGCGCAATGCTTCAGGGATTGGCTAAACTTATGGGACACAAGGCTGTGACGGTATGCTCGATTATCGCCGGACGCGTGTCGCACACCTCAAACCCTAACTACAAGGGCTCTATCGGCGAACTCATTCAATTAGTTTTGAACAAACTCTAAAACAATAATATTATGGCAAACAAAAGACAACTGAAAAAGTATATGAAGAATATGGCGGCTAACCTTGCCGGAGAAACTGTATTCATCCTCAATTATTATGATGGAATCGACGAGGCTAAGGCAAATGACGTCATTGACAAGATTTTCAATCTGTTGACTGAAAAGATCAACGATGTGTCAGTTGATTTCGACAAAACATGCAAAGATTCTTTCGCCGGCGACCGCAAGGCGTATCGCAAGGCGCGCAATGCCTACTACAAGGCTGCCTATAAGAAGCTGTATACAGATTTCACTGAGGGCGTCAGCGCGGTGTTGAAAGACATGAACGCTCTTCTCAGCAAGGAGCAGCTTGAGGAAAACAAGCGCATGGCCAACGAATAAGAGCTGGCAAACGGCTATAGATAAGGCGGCGGCATCTGGTGGAAAATCGGATGCCGCCGCCGACTCTTTTGCAGAATGGAGAAAAATGCGTAACTTTGCAGTGCAAAAAAAGAATAATTTTTAATCTTAATTTAGAAACGAATGGGTTTTAATTTGCTTAAAGGAAAACGAGGCATCATTTTCGGTGCGTTGAATTCCAGCAGTATTGCTTGGAAAACTGCCGAACGCGTTGTTGAGGAAGGCGCTGTGATAACGCTGAGCAACACGCCGGTGGCTGTGCGTATGGGCGAGGTTTCAGAACTGGGTGAGAAGCTCAATGCGGAAATCATCCCTGCAGATGCCACTAACTGTGATGACTTGAAAACCGTGTTTGAGCGCTCGGTGGAAGTGTTGGGCGGAAAAATCGACTTTGTGCTCCACTCTATCGGTATGTCGCCAAACGTGCGTAAGAAAAGACTTTACGACGACCTCGATTACGGAATGCTCGACAAGACTCTCGACATCTCCGCAATCTCTTTCCACAAGATGCTGCAGGTTGCCAAGAAACTCAACGCCATCAATGAGTATGGCTCGGTTGTGGCTCTCTCATATATCGCTGCGCAACGCACTATGTTCGGTTATAACGATATGGCTGACGCAAAGGCTCTCCTTGAGTCGATTGCACGCAGCTTCGGTTATATCTACGGCCGTGAGCACCATGTGAGAATCAACACAATTTCTCAGTCGCCTACGCTCACCACTGCCGGCAGCGGTGTGAAAGGCATGGAGTCGTTGATGGACTTCGCCAACCGCATGTCGCCTCTCGGCAACGCTACGGCCGATGAGTGTGCAAACTACTGTGTGGTTATGTTCAGCGACCTTACCCGCAAGGTTACAATGCAGAATCTCTACCACGACGGCGGTTTCTCCAATATGGGTATGAGCCTCCGTGCTATGGACCAGTACGAGAAGGGATTCGACAAATACCGCAATCCAGACGGAACAATCCAATACGGTTAGTCAACAGCGGGCTTAGCAAAGCAACAATACAAGGCAATCCTTTTGTGGGGTTGCCTTTTTTTATTACTTTTACATAAAAATTGGATTCTATGATAGAATATGTAAAAGGAGAGTTGACGGAGATTACGCCGGCAAGTGCCGTGGTGGAATGCGGCGGGGTGGGATATATGCTCAACATCTCTTTAAACACTTATACACGCTTGCAGAATGAGCGGCAGGCAAAAGTTTATGTCTACGAGGCGATACGCGAGGACGCACATTTGCTCTATGGTTTTGCCGACCGGGAGGAGAGGGCATTGTTCCTGTTGCTGATAACGGTGTCGGGGGTTGGGCCGAACACGGCGAGAATGATCCTTTCGTCGTTTTCCACAGCCGACTTGCAAGGAGTCATAGCCTCGGGCAACGTGAATCTGCTCAAGGCGGTGAAAGGAATTGGTGCAAAAACGGCTCAACGTATAATTGTTGACCTCCGCGATAAAATAAATCAGGGTGCGGATACGTTAATTATTCAGTCGGAGGCGACGTCGGAAACTTATGAGGAGGCACAGGCGGCGCTCATTATGCTTGGATTTGCCAAACCTGCGGTGCAGAAGGCATTGGGCAAACTGCTCAAGGATAATCCTGCGGAAAAAGTTGAGGGCTTGATTAAGAAGGCTTTAAAGATTCTTTAGTCTGCGCTTGGCGGCTTCGTTTCCGGCAACGTTTTAAAACGCCGTTTTTTTACTGAATGAACCAACGAGGAAGAGTTAAATATTTGCTGATGCTTGTGGCCGGAATTGTGCTTTATTCCGTCTGCAACATCGGTTTTGCGCAATACAAGAAAAGCGAGGTCAGCGCCCCGCCTACGATTTTTACCGGAAAGAGCAATGTTCCCGATTCAACCGGGATGCACTATCCCGTGAAGGCCACAATCACTCCGGGCTACGACGAGCTTACGAGTCCCGACCGTCAGGCAATCGACCTTAAAGATCCGTCGAACATCAAGACGGAGGTGGAATACGATTATACGACAGATACTTACGTGGTGCGCACCAAGGTCGGAGACCGTGAGGTGGCAACTCCTTTCATCTTGTCGTCGGAGGCTTACAACAATATGGAAGTGCGCAATTCAATGATGGATTATTACCGCAAGCGCAACTCCGAACTGTTTGAGCAGAAGGACAAAACAAAATTCAACGTGTTTGATATGAAATTCGGACTCGGACCATTGGAAAAGGTTTTCGGTCCGGGCGGTGTGCAGCTCAAGACACAGGGATCGGTGCAGGTTAAGATGGGTGTGAAATCCAACAAGACCGACAACCCGGCGCTTCCAGCAAGTGCGCGGCGCAAGACTTATTTTGATTTCGACCAAAAAATACAGGCTACAATTGATGCTTCGGTGGGCGACAAGTTGAAATTCAATATGACTTACAACACTGACGCGACGTTTGATTTCGACTCCAAAAACTTGAAACTGAAGTATGATGGAAAGGAAGATGAAATCATCAAGTCGATTGAGGCGGGCAACGTGTCGATGACCACAGGATCGTCGCTTATCAAGGGTAGCACAGCACTGTTCGGTCTGAAAACAAAGATGCAGTTTGGAAAATTCTCAATCACGGCATTGGTGTCGCAGCAAAACTCAGAGTCGCAGACGGTAAGCACAAAGGGTGGTGCGCAGACCACAAAGTTTTCAATCAATGCCGACGACTACGACAAAAACCGATATTTCTTCCTCGGACACTATTTCCGCGACACATACGACTACAATGCCTCGAAGCTGCCTTATGTGCTTTCGGGTGTAAATATCACACGTATTGAGGTGTGGGTAACCAACCAACGGGGCACGTACAACGAGGCGCGCCATCTGGTGGGGTTTATGGATATGGGTGAGAACAAACACTTGCAGAACAACCACTGGGTGCCGGTGGTATCGCCCGACAATCCAAGCAACAATTCCAACAACCTTGTGCAGGAAATCAAAACCGAATATCCCGACGCGCGTCAGATAAGCCAGGTGTCGACGGCGCTTGAGCCGTTGTCGGCCTACGGCATAGAGGGCGGCCGCGACTATGAGAAAATCGAGAGTGCCCGCCTGCTGTCGTCGACGGAGTACAAGCTCAATCCTACGCTGGGCTACATTGCGCTCAACTCTGCGCTCAATGCCGACGAGGTGCTCGCCGTGGCTTATGAATACACGTATCAGGGACAGGTGTACCAAGTGGGTGAGTTCTCGAGCGATGTGACTGACTCCAGTCAGGCTCTGTTTGTAAAAATGCTGAAGGGCAGCACTGTGTCGCCAAAGTTTGCCAACTGGGACTTGATGATGAAAAACGTTTATTCGCTTGGTGCATATCAGGTGCAGAAGACTAAATTCAAACTCAACGTGAAGTACAAAAGCGACTCCACTGGTGTCGCCGTGCAATATCTGCCAGCCGATCCTATCCGCAACAAACCGCTTATCCAAGTGCTCAACGTGGACCGGCTGGACTCAAACAACGAGAGCAATCCTGATGGATTCTACGACTTTATCGACGGCTATACTATCAATGCCGCGCAGGGCAAGGTGATATTTCCTGTTGTAGAGCCGTTCGGCGACTGGTTGGCGAGCCAATTGCTCAATGCCGACGATGCCAAGCGTTTCTGCTACCATGAGCTCTACGACTCGACGCAGACTGTTGCGAAGCAGTTTCAGGACAAGAATAAATTCATCCTTACGGGAGAGTACCAAGCCTCATCGGGGTCGACAATACGGCTGAATGCCATGAACGTGCCTCGTGGTTCGGTTGTGGTGACAGCTGGTGGTGTGACTCTGACGGAAAACAGTGACTATACTGTGGACTACAATATGGGTACGGTGACAATCACCAACCAAAGCATCATTGATTCGGGAACAAACATCAGTGTGTCGCTTGAAAACCAGTCAATGTTCAGCACACAGCGCAAAACGTTGCTCGGACTTGACATGAACTATCAGTTCAACAAGGACTTCAATGTCGGAGCCACACTTATGCATTTCTCGGAAAAGCCGCTCACAGAAAAGGTGGATATTGGAAACGAGTTGATAAACAACACTATCTGGGGTTTGAATTTCTCATACAACAAGAATTTCATGTGGCTTACAAACTGGCTCAACGCCATCCCTACGGTCAATGCCACCGCACCGTCGACCATAAGCATGCAAGGCGAGTTTGCTCAGTTGATTCCCCACAAGAAGAAAACAGGCACAAATGCGGGAAGCTCGTATCTTGATGATTTTGAGACCTCGCAAAACACAATTGACATACGTTCGCCGTATTCTTGGTTCTTGGCGTCAACGCCAAACGACCCCAACGGCGGACTCTTCCCGGAGGCTGCTTTGAGCAACAATGTGGACTATGGCAAAAACAGAGCTTTGCTCGCATGGTACTATATCGACCGTATGTTCACTCAGAAAAACTCATCGCTCTGTCCGGCATACATCAAGAATGACAAGGAGCAGTTGTCAAGTCCTTATGTTCGCGAAGTGACTACGCGTGAGATATGGCCTAACCGTGAGCTCAATTACGGCGAGGCGTCGGCAATCCAGACGCTCAACCTGTCGTTTTATCCGGCAGAGCGTGGTCCGTATAACCTTGACCATACAAATATCGATGCCAATTTCAATCTTCTCAACCCGGAGAAGCGTTGGGGCGGCATCATGCGCAAGCTTGACAACACCAACTTCGAGACGTCAAACATAGAGTATATCCAGTTCTGGATGATGGATCCGTTCTCTGTAGAGGGTGACACCAACGAAGGTGGCGACTTGTACTTCAACCTCGGCGAGGTGAGCGAGGACATCCTTAAAGACGGATACAAATCGTATGAAAACGGACTGCCTGCCGACGGCAGTACTCGCGGCACTCGTGAGACTGTATGGGGACGTGTGCCGACTGAAACATCGCTGACGTATGCTTTTGACAACACTTCTGGCGCTCGCCGCAATCAGGATGTGGGCTTGAACGGACTGTCGACTGAGCAGGAGTTTGAATTCACGACTTATAAGAAGTATCTTGAGAACCTGCGCGCAGTGTTGTCGCCTGAAAAGATAGCCGAGATGGAGGCAGACCAGTTCTCTCCGTTCAACGACCCTGCCGGCGACAACTATCATTATTTCCGCGGTTACGACTACGACGAGCAGCGCTTGTCGATACTTGAACGCTACAAGCGTTACAACGGCACGGAGGGAAACTCGCTTGGTGACGACGATGAAAAGGATCCTCTCTACCAGTCGTCGCGCAGTGTGCCTGATGTGGAGGACATCAACCAGGACAATACGCTCAACGAGTATGAGCGTTACTATCAATATCATATCTCGTTGCGCCGCCAGGATTTGGTGGTTGGACAGAATTATATCACAGACAAACAAGTGTCGACAGTGCCGCTCGCAAACGGCAAGAAGGGCGAGGCTGTGTGGTATCAGTTCAAGATTCCATTGCGTGACTATGAGAAGGTGGTTGGCTCGATTTCCGACTTCTCGACCATCCGTTTCATCCGTATGTTTATGACGGGATTCAAAGAAGCTACGCATCTGCGTTTCGCAACTCTTGAGCTTGTGCGTGGCGACTGGCGCACGTACGACTATAATCTCAATTCGCGTGCCGACGCTCCTGCGGAAGGACAGCTCGACCTTTCTGTGGTCAATATTGAGGAGAATTCCGGACGTGAGCCGGTCAATTATGTGCTGCCTCCAGGCGTAAACCGTATTGTTGACCCGGGGCAGTCGCAGATTACGCAACTCAACGAGCAGTCAATGTCGATGAAGCTCACAGGGCTGCAGGCCGGCGACGCGCGTGCCGTATATAAGAACACATCGATGGACTTGCGTCTTTACAAACGCATCCAACTCTTCACCCACGCCGAGCGTCTTGTGAATGACGTGGCAGAAGAGCTGAAGGACGGCGATTTCTCTGTGTTCATGCGTCTTGGTACCGACGTGAAAAGCAACTTCTATGAATATGAGGTGCCGTTGCATCTGACGGCTCCCGGAAAATACAACACCAACAATACCAACGACCAATATGCCGTATGGCCGGAAGCTAACTTTATGGATGTGAAACTTAGTTTGTTTACGGATATAAAGAAGGAACGCAACCGCGCGAAGCACGATGAGTCGCAGCAGGTGGGAAACACAACGCTGTATACTGGTTACGACCCCGACCATAGAGCTAACCGCGTGTCGGTGCTTGGCAACCCCTCGCTCAGCGATGTGCGCGTTGTGATGATTGGTGTGCGCAACAACTCCAGCAAGGAGAAGAGTGGTGAGGTGTGGGTGAACGAACTCAAGGTGACGGATTTCGACCAAGACGGTGGATGGGCTGCGAAGGGCAATGTCAACCTTGCGCTCAGCGATGTGGCTACAGTCAATTTTGGCGGACATATCGAGACTGTTGGATTCGGAAATGTAGACCAAAACCTATCGTCGCGCCGCATGGATGACTACAAGCAGTATAATGTGGCGACGCAGGTTGATGTGGGACGTTTCCTCCCCGCCAAGGCGAAGCTAAAAGCTCTGGTCTACTATTCTGTGTCGAAGGAGAAGACATCGCCAAAATATAACCCTCTTGACCAGGATATCCTGCTTAAGGACGCTCTCGACGAGGCCGAAACAAAACAGGTGCACGACTCGATAAGCAATTATTCCGTGGAGCAGTCAACGGTGAAGAGCTTCAGCATCTCTGGATTCAATTTCGGAGTGAAGAGCAAAGTGCCGATGCCTTGGGACCCTGCCAACTTCACAGTCAATTTATCGTTCAACAAGCAGGAGAACATTTCACCGACTGTGCAGTATGAGCACATCAACGACTATCGCGGCAGTTTCCAATACAGCTTCTCTCCGGTCTACAAGCCGCTGAAGCCGTTCAGTTTCATCAAGAGCAAGTCGAAAAACCTGAAATTCTTTAAAGACTGGGAGTTCGGCTATGCGCCGTCGTCGTTGAGCTTCTTGACCAACATGACACGCTATTACTACGAACTGCAGTCGCGCAACGAGGCTGACGTAGAAGTGGAAGTCCCAGTGTCGGTGAGCAAGAATTTTTATTGGGACCGTCAGTTCGCAATCACTTGGAATCTTACGAAATCGTTGGCGTTGTCGTTTAACTCCAACACGATGGCGCGCATCGAGGAAGCAGTGGGACAGGTGAATAAGAAATTGTTCCCCGACAAGTATAAGGAATGGCGCGACACGGTGATGCGCAGCATCCGTGATTTCGGTACTCCGTGGAATTACAGTCAATCGTTTACGGCGACCTATAAGGCTCCGTTCAGCAAGATAGCTGTTCTTGACTTCCTTAACGGTAATGTGTCGTATAATGCGACATATCGATGGGATCGTGGTGCCGATGTGGCAGATGCTGTAGTTGGCAACTCGATTGCCAACAATGTGGTATGGAATCTCGACTCTAAAATCAATTTTGAAACGCTCTACAATAAGTGTAAATATCTCAAGGAGGTGAACAAGCGTTTCTCCAACAGCTCGCGTGGCAATAGGTCGCAGAAGGAGCGTAAACCACGCAAATTCCAGCGCACATACCAGCTTACCGACTCTGTTGTGGCGGTGAAACACAATCTGCGCAGCAAGAAGGTGAAGGTGTCGGCGACAACGCTTGACGGCAAGCCGTTCCCGATAAAAACAAAAGTGGTGGATGATAATAATCTGCAAATCATCACCATCGGAAAGCAGTCGGTGAAGCTCGTTGTCACCGAGGATTTGACAAAAGAAGTGAATGTTTGGAAGGAGATTGCCGACCATTCGGCGCGTTTCGGCATGATGGTGCGCAGCGCAAGTTTCCGCTGGCGCAATACGCGCACGTCCAACATACCGCAGTTTATACCCGAGGTGGGCGATCTGCTCGGACAGAGCAAGAGCTATGGCCCGATGTCACCGGGATTGGATTTCGCTTTCGGATTTACAGATGAGTCTTATCTCAACAAGGCGATGGCTCGCGGATGGCTGCTCGGCGACGAGAACCAGACGAGTCCTGCCATCTTCTCGCGTACTGAGGAGTACAATTTTGAGGTGCAGCTTGAGCCTATACGTGGATTGAAGATTCAGCTCACAGCCAACCGTACTGACAACCGCACAAATCAGGTGCAGTTCATGTACAACTCGATGCCTACCACCCGAAGCGGCAGTTTCACGATGACCACATGCGCCATAGCCACAGCGTTGCGCGGGTCGTCGTCGAAAGACGGCTACAGCAGTGCCGCCTACGATAAATTCTTGTCAAACATCCCTGTGATGGCGCAGCGGTTGGAACAGAAATATCAAGGTATGCGCTATCCTGATGCCGGCTTTATCAGCGGCACGGAGTATGCCGGACAGCCTTACAATGCCGACAACGGAGGCGTAAGCCAGGCGAGCGGAGATGTGCTGATTCCAGCGTTCATCTCAGCCTACACTGGCAAGGACCCGCAGAAAGTGACCACATCGTTCTTCCCGGCATTGTCGCAGTTGTTACCAAACTGGCGCGTCACCTACGACGGGTTGGTAAAAATCGGTGGTCTGAGCAACATCTTCCGCAGCCTTACGCTGACTCATGCTTATCAATGCACATACAGCGTCGGCTCCTTCTCGTCGTATCTGAACTGGGTTGGCGCCGGCAATGGCGATTTTGGATTTACCCGCGATGAGCAGACGCAGCGTCCTGTGCCGTCGTCGCCATATAATATCTCGTCGGTGACTATCACGGAGAAATTCGCTCCGCTGCTTGGTTTGTCGGCTACGCTTAAAAACAACCTTACGCTCAACGTTGAATACCGCGACAGCCGCACGCTGACGCTCAACACCAGTGCCGGACAACTTGTCGAGGCGTCGCAGAAAGCGTTTACGTTTGGCGGCGGATACAAGATTGCCAATTTCAACACTGTGTTGAAGATGAAAGGCGGTCAGAAAGGTGTCAGCAACGACCTTACTCTCAATGCCGACTTTTCGTTGCAGAACAATCAGTCGATTATACGAAAAATGCAAGAAGGGTCAAGTCAGGCAACCGCCGGCACGAAGTCGATAGCCATTAATTTCACGGCAAGCTACGTGTTGAGCAAGCGCATCACGCTGCAGGCGTATTTCGACCATCAGATTAACAAACCGTTGATTTCATCGAGCGCATATCCAACAACCAATAGCAATTACGGTGTTTCTGTCAACTTGTCGTTGGCTCAATAAATAATGAATTATGGGAAGAAATAAAGACAATAAGAAAAAAGAAACAGGGAAAGGTCTCGGTGCAATAACAGCCGTGACGAAGATGTATGGACGCAACGCAAAATGGGTTAACTGGGCGATTGTGGGACTGCTCTTTGTCCTGGCATTCTATGTGCGTGTCAATGCAATCGCCGGCAAGACGGAGCTGCATTCAGACGAGGTGTTCTCTATGGCGCTATGCACATGCGATCCCAATTATAATGTGGCAGTGGCCGACGGGACCTATACTGGAGCCCAACTGAAGGACATGATTGCCCATAGTGGAGACACCGGCTTCAAGGGGATGCTCTCCGACCTGCGCCAACTTTGGGTAAACAATGGCGACGCTCCCCACGCCAGCCTCTACTATATGGCTTTACGTGTGGCGCTGACGGGCTACGACGCCTACGACCTCGATGGCTATATAGTGCGTGGAGGAGTGCTGAATATGTTGTTTTTCGTATTGTCGTTTGTGTTTATGTACAAACTGCTGCGACGCATATTCGGTGAGCGTCACATGCTGGTGTTTGTCGGACTTGCGCTTGCATATTTCAATCTTCTGTCGGTGCGCAACACGATGCTTATCCGCGAGTACCAGATGGCGGAGACTTCGGTTGTCATGCTTACGTATATGGCCGTTGGCTTTGTCCAGCGTCTTCGTGCGGGCGAGGAGATACGCCGTTGGCGATTTGTGGCGCTCTTCGGAGTGTTGATGGGTTGCACCGTGTCTCTTGGATATTTCAATGCCTTCTACGTCATAGGCTTGTGTCTCGCGCTCGCAGCCTCTTGCATCCGTCATCATCGTCACCGAGCGATACTGCTGATTCTGTTGGCTGGAGTGGCTGCATTAGTTTTTGCATTTGTGATTTATCCAGGATTTTTCAACTTCATACTCCATCCTACGGTACATAAGTCGATGGCGTTCCGCAAATTCTCGCTTGCATTGTCGGTCACTTTTGCACGCGACATCCGACGCCTGCTCTTCATCTCTTACGGTTTCTGGATTGTCCTGGCGGCCGTGCTTGTGGCGGCATTCTCAAAGGGAGGATTGAAAAAATTGGCAGACGGCGGACTTTTTGTGTGGTTGCCGTTGCTTGTAGTGGCTTGTATGCCACTTATTCAGTATGCATCGATACTCAAGCATCCGCGTTACTATTATTGCCTTATGCCGGTGTTGATGTTGCTGGTGCCTCAGTCGCTCGCCGCGATGCCGAATCTGTGGCGTCGTTATTTCGGCATTCTCATCCTCTTGTTTTTCCCGATTCTCACTCCGCAGATTCATTTCCGCGACAATTATAGATGGGACGCGGTGCGCAAGGAATTGGCGCGTCCGGTCATATTCTATCAGTTGAATCCCAACGAACTGATACAGCTCGTGCCTAACCTTGACGACAATGTGGAGTATACGGTCATGGGAAAAACTCCGATGACGAGTGAAATCAGTCAGGGGGAGGAACGTCTTGTGGTGGCGAAGATGGGAAAAATCGACAGCGACAAGTTTGTTTTTGTCGGAAAGGCGATTTGGAACAGCAATATCTATCTCTTTAATGTAAAATATGTTGAAAAATAGCATTATAGCAACAGTTATGGCGTTGGTTCTCTCGGCGTGTTCCACTGAGACGCAGCAGAAAACCTATTCGCTCGACGGGTCGGTTGACGCCTCGCGCGACGGCAAGGCCTATCTGTATGTGTTGTTGCCGGAATATCAGAAACTTATGCTGCTCGACAGTGCGGATGTCAGGCATGGGGGATTCCGTTTTTCCGGAACGGTTGACGAGCCGATGGAGGCTTTCGTGAGACTTAAGGGCGACACGACGGCATACTGCTTTGTGCTGACCAACAATCGGCTGACAATGACAATAGAAGATGGTACATATTCAGTGCAGGGGTCGCCGTCAAACCGGGCGTTGTCGCAGCTGCTTGCCGACCGGTATGCGTTTGAAAAGCGCCGCGAATCGCTGCAGGCTGCCTACAAAAAGCAGTCTGCCGACTCAACTCTGACCAAGGTTGTTGAGGACTCGCTGATGACGGCTTATCATCAAGCAGGCGTCGACTATCGCAGACTGCTGCTTGAACGCCTGACTAAAAAAGTTCCAGGCTATCCATTGATGGGACGGGTGGCGCTTCGCATGTTCGGTGGTGAAATACTCCAATGCGAGATTGATTCCGTCAGCCTTCTGTTGAAAAATCCCCGATGATGTCGCGGCAGTCGGAATAAGGAAGGCAAATATGATTTGTCAAGATTGATTGTAGAATACGGAATCGGAAGTGCCTTAACAAGACTGACGAGGTTTTAGGATTTGTTATAAAGGAGATTTTGCAAGTGATTTGAAAGTTTTTACTACCTTTGTAAATTGACAGAGCGTTGCTCTGCCAGATAACAACAAATCTCGTGGAAAATAGAAAGAATATAGCAATATTGGGGAGCACCGGCTCCATCGGCACTCAGACGCTTGATGTGATTTCGGAATATCCCGACCGACTTTATCCGTCGCTTCTGACGGCCAACCGCAATGTAGACTTGCTCATAGAGCAGGCGCTTAAGTTTAAACCGCATCGTGTGGTGATTGCGCAGAGCGACTGCTACACCAAGTTGCGCGACGCCCTTGCCGGCGAGCCTATCGAAGTGATGTGCGGTCAGCAGGCGATAGCCGATGCCGCGGCAGCCGACGATGTCGACATCGTGGTGACTGCCATGGTGGGGTATAGCGGGCTGGCTCCTACAATCAGTGCCATCAAGGCGGGAAAGACAATAGCACTTGCCAATAAAGAAACTCTTGTCGTGGCTGGCGAACTGATAACCAGGCTTGTCAAGCAATACGGGTCGAGGCTTGTGCCTGTCGATTCAGAGCATTCAGCGATATTCCAATGTCTTGTGGGCGAAGATCCAGAATCGGTCGATAAGTTGATTCTTACGGCATCGGGCGGTCCGTTCCGCACGCGTCCGAAAGAAGAACTGTATGGCGTGACTCGCGCCGACGCATTGAACCATCCAAACTGGTCGATGGGAGCGAAGGTGACCATTGATTCGGCCTCGATGATGAACAAGGGGTTTGAGATGATTGAGGCGCGATGGCTGTTTGGCATTCCGTCGGAACGGATTGAGATTGTGGTTCATCCGCAGTCGATTGTGCATTCGATGGTGGCATATTCCGACGGTTCGGTGAAGGCTCAGCTTGGCTTGCCCGACATGCGTCTGCCCATACGCTATGCTCTCAACTATCCGGAGCGGTTGCCGTCGGCATGCCGCAAGATGAGTGTGGCTGATTATGCCAATCTCACATTTGAGGCTCCCGACCGCGAGAAGTTTCCATTGCTCGACATGGCTTTCGATGCCATCCACCGTGGCGGCAACGTGCCGTGTGCGCTCAATGCAGCCAACGAGATTGCCGTGGCGGCTTTTCTTGCCGACCGCATAGGGTTCATGCAGATGCCGGAAGTGGTGGCGGAGGCAGTGGCTCGCAACCGGTTTATCGCCAGCCCAACATACGACGACTATGTTGCGACCAATGCAGAGATAAGAAAAATTGCAGAAGAATTGATTAAATAAGAATCTACACACCAACAACTAATGGAATCTACATTTTTAATAAAAGCGGCACAACTGATAGCGGCGTTTGGCTTGCTGATAATAGTGCATGAGTTCGGACATTATATCTTTGCCCGTATGTTTGGCATCCGGGTGGAGAAATTTTATCTGTTTTTTAATCCGTGGTTCTCTCTTTTCAAGTGGAAACCTAAGAAGAAAGCAGGCGCCGACGATGGCAAGTCGTCGTGGCGCGACACGGAGTACGGCATAGGATGGTTGCCGCTTGGCGGTTATTGCAAGATTGCCGGAATGATTGATGAGTCGATGGACAAGGAGCAGATGGCGCAGCCTGTGCAGCCGTGGGAATTCCGTGCCAAGCCGGCATGGCAGCGTCTGTTGGTGATGATTGCCGGTGTGCTGTTCAATTTTATTCTTGCCATAATCATTTACGCGGGCATTGCTTTTGCCTGGGGCGACAAATATATCCAGTTCAGCGACGCTGAATATGGCATGCAGTTTGGTTGCGAGTCGGCAAAGACGCTGGGATTTCGCGATGGCGACATCCTTGTGAGTGCCGATGGCAAGACTCTTGACGCAGCCGATTTCGGAGTAGCCACACAGGAACTGCTTGAGGCGCGAGAGGTGACGGTGAAACGCAACGGTGCGCTCACCACGATAGATTTGCCTAAAAATGCGCTCCTCACCGTAAGCAACGAGTTGCGCGACCACAAGGACCGTGGATTTATGACCTATCGTTTCCCCGTTGTGGTGAAGGATATTGTTGCCGGTCAGCCGGCAGCTGCCGCGGGCCTTAAAGCCGGCGACCGCATTGTGGGCATCGACAGTGTGCGCACCGAGACATGGGATGTGTTTGCCGCCTGCCTTGCAAAGAGTCTTGACAAAGAAATCGCCGTGACCTACGAACGTGGCGGAAAGGAGTATGTGACCCATCTTCACACATCGGAATCGGGTAAGATTGGTATTCAGCTGACTCCGATCGATGAGATTTTCAAGACCCATACCATCAACTACAACATCTTCCAGGCAATACCTCGAGGCATTGAAATCGGCGTTGACAAGCTCACGTCGTACGTCAGCCAAATGAAGTATGTCTTTACAAAGGAGGGCGCGGAGAGCCTTGGCGGATTCGGAGCCATCGGCGATATGTTCCCTGCAGAGTGGAGCTGGTATCACTTCTGGTTTATCACGGCTTTTATCTCCGTGGCGCTTGCGTTTATGAACATTCTGCCGATTCCGGCTCTCGATGGCGGACATGCGCTGTTTGTCATCATTGAGATGTTTACAGGCAAGAAACCGAGTGAGAAAGTGCTTGAATACTCCACAATGGTGGGTCTTGGCTTGCTCCTTGTGTTGCTGCTTTACGCCAACGGCAATGATATTTACAGATTCTTTATCAAATAGGCTTGAACGAGATGGACTACAAGAAAATCATACTGAAAAAAGGCAAGGAGGAATCGTTGAAGCGTTTCCATCCGTGGGTGTTCTCTGGAGCGATTGCCAAGATGGACAACGATATTGAGGAGGGCGATCTTGTCAGTGTCTACACATCGGCAGGCGACTTTATCGCTGTTGGTCATTTTCAGATTGGCAGCATCGCAGTGCGTGTGCTCGACTTTGCGCAGCGTGTGATAGGTGAGGATTTCTTTGTTGAGCGTCTGCAACGCGCCTACGATTTGCGTCAGGCTATCGGTTTGGTGCGCGATGACAACAATGCGTTCCGTCTTGTGCATGGTGAGGGCGACTTTCTGCCTGGATTGGTCGTCGATATCTATGGTGCCACAGCTGTGGTGCAGGCGCATTCTCTGGGAATGCACTTTGCGCGCAACATCATCGCGCAGTCGCTTCTCAAGATTGCCGGCGGACTGATACATAATGTGTATTATAAGTCAGAGACCACCCTTCCTTACAAGGCGCAACTCGACCCTCAGAATGATTATATCGTTGGCAAATATGAGACTGACATAGCCGTTGAAAACGGATTGAAGTTTCATGTGGACTGGCTCAAGGGGCAGAAGACGGGGTTCTTTGTCGACCAGCGCGACAATCGCAGCCTTCTTGAGCATTATGCCAAAGGACGCACGGTGCTCAACATGTTCTGCTACACAGGAGGATTTTCGTTCTATGCGATGCGTGGCGGAGCGAAGGCAGTGCATTCTGTCGACAGTTCGGAAAAGGCTGTGCGTTTGACGAATGCCAATGTCGAGCTTAATTTCCCAGGCGACAGCCGTCACAAGGCATTTGCGGAGGATGCATTCAAGTTTCTTGGCGGAATCGATGACAGTTATGACCTTATAATTCTCGATCCTCCAGCATTTGCAAAGCATAAGAGCGCGCTGAAAAATGCCCTCATAGGCTATCGCAAACTCAATGTGAAGGCATTTGAGAAGATTCGTCCGGGAGGCATTCTCTTCACGTTTTCCTGCTCGCAGGCGGTGTCGAAGGAGCAATTCCGTTTGGCAGTGTTCAGCGCGGCGGCCATGTCGGGGCGCAAGGTGCGCATCCTGCATCAGCTCACGCAGCCGTCCGACCATCCCATCAATATCTACCATCCAGAGGGTGAGTATCTTAAAGGATTGGTGCTTTATGTGGAATAATAAATTCATAAAAACTCAACAGATATGAAGAAACAATTAATCCTCTCAGCCATTGCTGCGGTGGCACTCGGTGCTCCGGTGGCTTCTATGGCTGAGTCTTTAGATTTCAATTACAAAGTGGACAGATTTGCTGACATTGAAGTGCTGCGCTATAAAGTGCCAGACTTCGAGCAACTTACAATCCAACAGAAAGAGTTGGTTTATTATCTGACAGAGGCGGCTCTTTATGGCCGCGACATCTTGACAGATCAGAATGGTAAATACAACCTCGCAATCCGCACAACACTTGAAAACATCTATAAGAATTATGATGGCAGCAAGGACGACGCGGATTATAAAGGTTTTGTGCTTTATTTGAAGCAGGTGTGGTTTGCCAACGGCATACACCACCATTATTCTACCGACAAATTTACACCTCAGTTCAGTCAGGCGTTTTTTGAGACGCAGGTGAAGAAATTGTCAAAGAAGCAGTTGCCGTTGAAAAAGGGGCAAACTGTAGATGCGTTTCTCAAGGAGATAACACCTGTGATTTTCGACCCGACGGTTATGGCCAAGCGTGTGAACCAAGCCAATGGTCAGGATTTGATTCTCACTTCCGCCAACAACTATTACGAGGGAGTGACGCAAGCCGAGGTTGAGCAGTTCTATGCTGCGATGAAGAAAACCGACAATCCAGAGGAACCAATTTCATACGGCTTGAACTCTCGGTTGGTGAAGCGCGACGGAAAACTTGTCGAGGAGGTTTATAAAGTGGGTGGCTACTATTCGGCTGCTATCGAGAAAATCGTTGAAAATCTTCGCAAGGCTGTGGCTTTTGCCGAAAACGACAAGCAGAAGGCCCACATAAACAAACTGATTCAATACTACACCGACGGTAATCTGAAGACCTTCGATGAATATTCTATCCTTTGGGTAGAGGATGTGGTCAGCAGCGTGGACTTCATCAACGGATTTATTGAGAATTATGGCGATCCGCTTGGTTATAAGGGTGCTTGGGAGTCGATCGTGAACTTTAAAAACGAGAAGGCTTCACACCGCACAGAGGTGGTCAGCAGCAACGCTCAGTGGTTTGAGAGCAACTCTCCTGTCGATCCACGTTTCAAAAAAGAGAAGGTGAAAGGTGTGACGGCAAAGGTTATCACGGCTGCCATCCTTGCAGGTGACTCTTATCCGTCAACGCCTATCGGCATCAACTTACCCAATGCAAACTGGATTCGTGCAGCCCACGGTTCCAAATCGGTGACGCTTGAAAACATCACGGAGGCTTACGACCAGGCTTCGCACGGCAACGGATTCAACGAGGAGTTTGTAATCGATAAGGAGACAAGCGACTTGATGGATAAATATCTCTTTATTGTCGACAATATGCACACCGACCTTCACGAGTGTCTTGGACATGCTTCGGGAAAACTCTTGCCGGGTGTTTCCGACGATGCACTGAAGGAGCACGGCTCTACGCTTGAGGAGGCTCGTGCCGACCTGTTCGCGCTCTATTATCTTGCCGACCCGAAACTGCTCGAACTCGGTCTGCTTGACAACGAGAATGCTTACAAGGCTGAATACTACAAATATATTCTTAACGGCTTGATGACGCAATTGATGCGCATCGAGTATGGCAAGGACGTAGAGGAGGCGCACATGCGCAACCGTCAGCTGATTTCGAAATGGTGCTATGAACGAGGCAAGGCAGACAACGTTATCGAACTTGTGAAACGTGACGGAAAGACTTTCGTGAAAATCAACGATTATAAGAAACTCCGTGACTTGTTCGGTCAGTTGCTCGTCGAAATTCAGCGAATCAAGTCGGAAGGCGACTATGAGGCAGGAAAGACTCTTGTGGAGACGTATGCTGTAAAGGTTGACCCGGCAATCCATCGCGAGGTGCTCGACCGCTATGCTCGTCTCGACATCGCGCCGTATAAAGGTTTTGTCAATCCGGTCTACAAGCCTGTGTTTGACAAGAAAGGCAACATCATAGATGTGAAGATTGACTATACGGAGGGCTATATCGATCAGATGCTCCGCTATTCAAAAGACTATTCGCCGTTGACAAAATAAAAACGGTGTACGACTGATATGAAGCCGTATGGGGACGCTGCTCTCCATACGGCTTTTTTTTCGGCATCGGCTGATGGATAACCGCTGAAAAATGGCTAAATTTGCAAAAAAGGAAAGGTTATGCTACTTACAACAACTCCAACAATTGAAGGCCGTCCGATACGCGAATATCGCGGGGTGGTGACGGGAGAGGCGATTATAGGCGCCAATTTTGTCAAAGATTTTTTCGCATCGCTGCGCGACACGTTCGGCGGACGTTGCGACATGTATGAGGATGTGCTGCGTGAGGCAAAAGACAATGCTCTCGATGAGATGTCGAAGAGGGCAGAGCGTATGGGATGCAATGCCGTGGTAGGCATAGATCTCGATTATGAGACAGTAGGTGCCAGCGGGTCAATGTTGATGGTTACGTGCAGCGGCACGGCAGTTGTCATATAATATGATGGATAAAGAAACGATAAGACAAATCAAGAGCGATTTTTTTGCGTTGCGCAATGGCGTGATTGCCGACAAGTTGCGCAGTGCGGGATGTCCGTATAAGATAATTTTCGGGTTGACGGTACCTCAGATAGAAAGTGTTGCCGCAAAACATGAGCCGTCGGCCGGACTTGCCGAGACTTTGTGGGCAAACGATTCCACCAGGGAGAGCCGGTTGATGGCAACGATGGTTTTCCCCGTTTCGGAATTTTCTGTCGACAAGGCAAAGAAGTGGATCGCTGATGCCGATACGGTGGAATTGGTCGATATGCTGTGTTTCCGCCTTGTGCGCAATGTTGAAGGAGTGGAGCAACTGGCTTTCAGTCTTGCCGGTGAGGAGCCGACTCGCTATGCCGGTTTGCGACTGCTTATGAATCTACTCGTTGTGCGCAAGCTTGCCGATGTGGAAAAAGCCAAAGGCGTCGCATCGCAATGGGCGGAAGGCGGTGATGCCGTTGCGCGCGTTGCAAGGCAAATCAAGGAAGAAATCGAGTGGTGCTTTTAATTGTGCTTTTAATTGAACGAAAGGCAAATAAAAACGGCGTTTTTTTTCACCGAAATTCAGACGAAATCATTAACTTTGCGTTGGTATGACTGCGACGGAAGACAAATCATATTATATCGCTCGCACGAAACTGGCTGAATATCTCGACAACAGACGGTTGCGCAAAACTCCGGAACGATTCGCGATTCTGGAGGCGGTCTTTTCGCACAACGACCATTTCGGCATAGAGGCTCTTTATGTGGATATGGAGAACCGCGCGTATCACGTCAGCCGATCCACTATCTACAACACAATGGAGCTTTTTACGGAGTGTGGACTGGTGCGCAAGCATCAGTTCGGCACCAATCAGGCTGTGTATGAGAAGGTGGTAAGCTCGGGAAACCACCATCATCTGATCTGTACGGAGTGCGGAAAGGTGAAGGAAGTGAAGGACCAGGAGTTGATGGACTACATCGGTAGCCACAGATATGGGACATTCTCAGTGTCGTATATCTCGCTCTACGTCTACGGCATCTGTTCCACATGCCAGCGCCGGCGTCGGCGCAATCGTAAAATAGACAAGAAAACAACTTAAACGTAAAAACAGAATATAATTATGAAAGTAGATGTGCTCTTAGGTTTGCAATGGGGCGACGAAGGAAAAGGAAAGGTAGTTGATGTGCTGACTCCGCGTTACGATGTCGTGGCGCGTTTCCAAGGAGGTCCGAACGCAGGCCATACGTTGGAATTTGAAGGCAAGAAATACGTACTCCGTTCAATCCCTTCAGGAATTTTCCAGCATGGGCAGGTGAACATAATCGGAAATGGCGTAGTGCTCGACCCTGTGCTTTTCAGAGAAGAAGCAGAAGATTTGGAAAAAAGCGGCGTCGATATCAAGAAAATTTTGAAAATATCGAAAAAGGCACACTTGATAATGCCTACACACCGTCTGCTTGACGCTGCCAACGAGAAACTCAAAGGCTCGTCGAAAATTGGAACCACGGGCAAGGGTATCGGTCCGACATACACCGACAAGGTGAGCCGTAACGGTTTGCGTGTAGGCGACATTTTCCACAACTTTGAAGAGAAATATGCAGCCGCAAAGGCTCGCCACGTGAAAATGCTCGAGATGCTCGATGCGATTTCCGACTTTTCGGAGCTTGAGGCAAAATGGTTTGATGCAATCAATTATCTGAAACAATATGAGCTGATTGACAGTGAGCATTATATCAACCATCTGCTTGCCGACGGCAAAAGCGTGCTGTGTGAAGGTGCGCAGGGCACGATGCTCGATGTTGACTTCGGATCGTATCCTTTTGTCACTTCAAGCAACACCATCTGTGCCGGAGCATGCAGCGGCCTTGGTGTGGCTCCACGCAGCATTGGTGAGGTGTTCGGTATTTTCAAGGCTTATTGCACACGCGTGGGCAGCGGTCCGTTCCCTACAGAACTTTTTGACGAGACCGGCAGTAAAATACGCGACCTCGGTCATGAATATGGCGCGGTGACTGGACGTGAACGCCGTTGCGGATGGATAGACCTTGTGGCTCTCCGTTATGCAATCATGCTCAGCGGTGTCACTCAGTTGATTATGATGAAGAGCGACGTGCTCGACACATTCCCGACAATCAAGGCTTGTACGGCTTACAAGGTGAACGGCACGCTGACACGTGATTTCCCTTACAGCATCGAGGACGGTGTGGAGCCAGTCTATGAGGAGATAAAGGGTTGGAACACGGATATGACCAAAATCAAGAACGAGGATGAGTTCCCGGCAGAGTTCAATGCTTATGTGGCATTCCTTGAGAAGGAATTGAATGTGCCTATCACGATTCTTTCTGTGGGTCCTGACCGCGAACAGACCATCGTGCGCTCTAATTTCAAGCACTAAAAAACATAAGGCTGCTTGGCGACAATTCTGGTCGCGAGGCAGCCTTATTAAATTTATAATTACCCTAAAACGTTAATACTATGGCAAAAGTAAGACCTTTCAGAGGACTGCGTCCACCCAAAAATATGGTGACCGAGGTGGCTTCACGTCCGTATGATGTACTTAATTCAGAAGAAGCCCGTAAAGAAGCGGGCGACAATGAAAAATCGCTCTATCACATTATCCGCCCGGAGATTGATTTTGCTCCCGGCACCGACGAACACGACCCGAAGGTGTATGAGAAGGCGGTGGAAAATTTCAAGAAATTCCAGACAAACGGATGGCTTGTGCAGGATCGTAAGCCCTGTTACTACATCTATGCGCAGACTATGGACGGCCGTACTCAATATGGTTTTGTGGTGGCTGCCAATGTGGCTGACTATCTTGAGGGACGCATAAAAAAGCACGAACTGACACGCCGTGACAAGGAGGAGGACCGCATGAAGCATGTGCGCATAAACAAAGCCAACATCGAGCCGGTGTTTTTCACATTCCCCGACAACGATGAATTGGAGGAGATACTACGCCGCGTCATTGCCACAGAGCCGGAATATGATTTCGTCAGTGAGGATGGTTTCGGACATACGTTCTGGGTGATTGACGACGACAAGACGATTGACGCCGTGTCGCGCATATTCGGAGAAATTCCAAACATGTATATAGCCGATGGGCATCACCGAAGCGCCGCTGCCGCATTGGTGGGAAAAGAGATGGCCGATGCCAATCCAAACCATACGGGTGATGAGGAGTATAATTTCTTCCTTGCAGTCTGTTTCCCGGCTTCGCATCTGAAAGTGATTGATTACAATCGCCTTGTGCGCGATCTTAACGGGCATACGGATGAGGAATTCCTTCATCTGCTTGAAAAGAACTTCGTGGTGGAGGACAAAGGCACTGAAATCTATAGTCCGCAACACCTCCACAATTTCGCACTCTATCTTGGTGGACATTGGTATTCGTTGACGGCACGTGAGGGTACGTACAACGATTCTGACCCAATCGGTGTGCTTGATGTGACGATATCGTCGGATTTGATTTTGCGCGATTTGCTTGGAATCACCGACTTGCGAAGCGACAAGCGTATAGATTTCGTTGGCGGCATCCGTGGACTCGGTGAGTTGAAGCGTCGTGTCGACAGCGGTGAGATGCGGATGGCTTTGGCTCTTTATCCTGTGACTATGCAGCAGATAATCGACATTGCCGACACAGGCAACATTATGCCGCCAAAGACAACTTGGTTTGAACCGAAATTGCGTTCAGGCCTTGTTATTCACAAACTTGATGATTAATTTTTTTATTACGATGTTTTTGTCTTTGAGGCGTTGCCGTGATGGCAATGCCTCATTTAGTATGTGCGCAGCGGTGCCATGAATGCATCTGGAATATGCTCAACTGTGAAGTTGTCGGGATCTTGACCGACCATAAGGATTACGTCAAACTGCAGCTCGTGCGGCAGGTTGAACATCTTTACATAAGCGTTGCCGGCATTGATCAGGTGGCGTATTTTGTCGCGTGTAATCACTTGCGAGATGTCGTAGATGGGATGTGAGCGCGATTTCACTTCTACCACGATTATACGGTTGTCTTTCTCTGCCACGATGTCGATTTCGTTTTTGCCCGAACGCCAGTTGCGGTCGCGGATAAGGTAACCTTTTGCAAGTAGAGCCTCGAAAGCGGCATTCTCGCCTTTCTGTCCAAAGATGTTGTGTTTTGCCATTGCTTGATTCTTTAAATTACATATGTTGCAGCAGCATTTGGCAGTTGCGGCAGTCGAACTCTACCGACATCGAGATGTTGCCCGACGTAAGTACAAGGTCTGACTTCCATTTCTGACCTTCGGGTGTGCGCAGGCAGCGCCCGTATTCGCGGCGCAGACAGAAACGTGTGGTCATCAGTATGTCGCCCGTTTTTGGATTGTTGCAAGTTTCCATTGCCTCTTCAATATGTTTCACGCCATGGTCGGCATAGAATTGCCGGGCAAGGTGGTTTGCCACGTTGTCGGCATACGTCAGAGTGGCGCTGGTATATGTGGCGCCTTTGTTTTCTTGACGTCGGAAATCGTAATGGTGGCGCAGTTTCGTGGCGCGGACAAGAGCCTCTACCGCATCGCGGCGGATTGTTGTGAGTGTCGATGCCGGAATAAACACATCGGCGGTGTCGCCGAGAATGAGACTGCGCAGGTGGTAAGGTGTGCTGCCCAATTTAGAGAATACTTTTAGCCGTGCCTCCTGTTGGTCGGATTTTGCTGGCTGGAGGTCGATGTAGTGGCGAACTACGGCATTTGTGCCGCGTTCGTCGGTGATTTCGGTGGCTATTCCTCCGTCCACCTTCCAGCAACGGATTGCAACATCGATTGAGCGCACAGCTGATTTGCCGTCGACGAGAGTGTCGTTGAAGACTTTGTCGAAGTTGCGGTAGAGCATTGTGCCGGGAGCGACTGCCACTTTCTCAAACGGAGTGATTGCTTTGCCTGATACGGAATTGGCACGGAATCCTGACAGCGAGCCTTTATGATTGAAAAAGATTATACCATCGCCGTTGGCGACATCTTTTTTTGTGTCTACGATAATCGAGTTGCCGCGTACGCTTTTCACCTTGCCAAGCGGTTCGCCGATTGACTTTGGCGTGTCGGGCGACGACATCCGTTTGGCGGCGTCGCGACCGTCGAAGAAATAATGAGTGAATCCGCGGTTGAAACTTTTTGCAACATCGGGCTTAAAATTCAGATGCACCTTTCCTACGGCACGACGCTGATAGCGTTCAGGATGGCGTTCGCAGATGTCGTTCAGCAGCGAGTTGTAGTATGCGGTCACATTTTTGACATATGGGATGTCTTTAAGTCGGCCTTCTATCTTCAGCGACGATGCTCCGGCATCGAGAAGCGCTTCCAATCTGTCGGCTTGATTGAAATCGCGCAGCGACAACAGGTGTTTTTGTTCAAACAGCGTGTTGCCGTGGCGGTCGGTCAGATTGTATGTCAGACGGCACAGCTGTGCGCATTCACCACGGTTGGCGCTGCGTCCGCGCAGTGCGCAGCTGGCATGGCAGCGTCCGCTGTAACTCACACACAATGCTCCGTGAATGAAACATTCCAATGGGACGGTAGTCGCCTTGCGCACTTCGCGGATTTCATCGACTGAGAGCTCGCGGGCGAGTACCACCTGCGAGAATCCCACTTCTTCAAGAAACCGCGCTTTCTCGGGCGTGCGTGTGTCGCACTGAGTGCTTGCATGCAATGCTATAGGCGGGATGTCGAGGCGAAGTATGCCCATGTCCTGCACAATCAGCGCATCAACGTTGATGCGGTACAAGTCGCGGATAAGCCGTTCGGCATCGCGCAGCTCGTTGTCGAAAAGGATTGTGTTGACAGTTGCATACACTCTGGCGTCGTAGCTGTGGGCAAAATCCACGGCACGGGCAATGTCGTCCAGTGAATTGCCAGCCGATGCGCGGGCTCCGAAATTTGACGGGCCGATATATACAGCATCGGCACCATGTGTGATGGCGGCAATGGCGGTGTCGGCATTTTTCGCCGGCGACAGTAGTTCGATGATGCGTGGTTTTGTCATAATGTGATTCTATTTGATGTCGCGAATGTCGTAAGGAGTTTCTTGATAGACAAAGTAGTTGAGCCAGTTTGAAAACAACAGGTTGGCATGGCTGCGCCAACGCACAAGCGGACCTTTCGCGGGATTGTCATCGATGTAATAGTTGGTTGGCACATGCGGATTCATGCCACGGCTCAGGTCGCGGTGGTATTCATAGTCGAGCGTCAGCGGTGAATATTCAGAGTGCCCTGTAATGTAGATTTCGCGTCCGTTGCGTGCCATGATTATATACACTCCGCTCTCTGCGCTTTCCGAGACGATTGACAAATCGGGCACTTTAAGGATGTCTTCCTTGCGCACTTCGCTATGGCGGCTGTGAGGCACGTAGAACACGTCGTCGAAACCTCTGAACAAAGGATTGCTCTTTTCAAGTACGCGGTGCTCGAACACGCCGGAGAGTTTCTCGGCAAGCACGTGTTTATAGATGCCGTAGTGATGATATAGTCCGGCAAGGGCAGCCCAGCAGATATGGATTGTCGACGTAACGTGTGTGCGCGACCAGTCAAAAATTTCTTGCAGTTGCGGCCAGTAGTCGACAGTTTCGAAATCCTGCATCTCCACAGGTGCTCCAGTTACGATAAAACCGTCGTAGTTGTTCTTTTTGATGTCGTTGAACGATTTGTAGAATTCCTCAAGGTGCTCCCTGGGTGTGTTTGTCCATTCGTGACCCTCAGGCAGCACGAGGTCGAGCTCAATCTGCAACGGCGTGTTTGAGATGAGGCGCAGCAGGTCGGTCTCGGTCATCAGTTTCAGAGGCATTAGGTTGAGCACGGCAATGCGCAGCGGGCGTATGTCCTGCGACGACGCTCGTTGCTCCTCAATCACGAATATGTTTTCTTTTTTCAGTTCCTCTACCGCAGGCAGGGTACTGGGAATTCTTACTGGCATAGGCTTTTGTCGTTTTTATAGATTGTTGTAGATTGTCATTGCTTCCATACGCCCGGCATTGATGAGGTCTGGGTAGTGGGCGTCGGAATTGAAAACCACGGGAATGCCAATCTCTTTCAAACGCTTGAAATAACGCTCGTTAGGGAACAATCTGTGGTGCTGGAACATTGATTTGGTGTTTATCTCTGCAATAATGCCCGCATCTTTGATGGCTTCCATCACTTCTTCCACGTGCTTGGCATACCACGGCTCGTCCTCGATTCCTGGAGAGAAATAAGATGCGTTCTGACCTATTTTGTCGAAATGCCCGATAATGTCAAGTCCCCCGGCGGCAATCATTTTCAGTGTCTGGTCGTAGAAAGTGTCGACGACATAGCGAATGTCATTGTCGAAGAATAATGCCATTTTTGTCTTGAACGAGTCGAAGTGTCCGTCGGTGTCGACCATTGTGTCGCCTGATGGGATGAAATGCACGGAGCCGATGCGATAGTCGAGAGGCAGTTTGCTGAAATATTCATTCGATGGTCCCCAATAGTCGCCAAGATAGTCAATCTCCATGGAAACAAGCAATTCCACTTGCCCCGCGTATTCTTGCTTCAGTCGGTTGAAAATGCCGAGATACTCCGCCACGTCGTCGGTTTTCATATTGCACGGCGACTCGATAGGCACAGGGGAGTGTGGCGAGAAGCCATAGTGTGAGAATACCATCTCTGCCGCTTTTGCCGCAAATTCAGGCATCTCTGCATGGCCATCGCAAAACTGCGTGTGGCTATGGAAATTATATAGTTGTGATGTCGCTGCAATATTCTTGAAATCAATCATCGTAAGCGGTTATTTGTCGATTGCACTTTGTTCTGCCGAGCGGATGTTGTTGTCGATGTTGGCAAGTGTCTTTGTCGCATCGGAAACTTTGTGCTCCAATTGCAGAATGCTCTGTTCCATTTTTTTGCGTGCCGCAGGTTTGGCGTTGGCATAGGCGGCGCGCAGACGTTTCAGTTCAGTCTTGTCGTCGGCAAGTTGACTTGCAAGAGCTACTCGTTTCTCCATGAGACTTCTTGCCTCCGAGCTTTGGAAGTTGTCAAAGCGCGTGTAGCGCACGCCGTTCATCACATAAAACACAAATTCATCATCAGGCTTGTCAGTGTCGGCTGAAATTGATTCTATTGATTCTTTTAGCGACGCATAGTCGGCATCGTCAGCCCATGTGGCTTTGATGTCTCTCAGGGCGGCAAGACTGTAGATATTGTCATTGTCGCTGTCGTAGTTCTCGCGCACGTCGTTGCGCTTGAACATATAGATTGTGACCTTGTCGGGTATCTGGTTGCGGTCGGTGGCCCACCAGCCGATGCCTGTCATTTCGTCGATGACAAACATATAGTCGTCGTAGGGGGAGTTGTATGGGAATCCGATGTTCTGCGGATTCAAATATTCGCCTGTAGAGAAATCCTTGCGCGACATGAAGATGTCGTAACCTCCGATGCTGCCGTTGCCGTTGGATGCGAAATAGATAGTTGTGCCGTCGGTCATCACAAACGGATAGGCAGCGTCGCCTCCATCGTTGAGTGAGGCAGGGAGCAGTGTTGCGTGATCCCATTTGCTGTCGGCAAGCCGATAGGTCTCGGCAAGCCTGACGCACCCAGTGCTGTCGGCAACCGACCATACCATACGGTTGGCTGATTGCGGCATAAACACCTCTGGCGTGTTGCATTCAAGGCCTGCGGGCAGAATGTCGGCGGAGTTGAGCGAGCCTGTTTCCTTTGATAGTTTGTATGCTTTCAGAAAATTTGATTTGTCGACGTTCAAACTGTCGAACACCTGAACCTTCTCAACATTTCCGAGCATCTCGGAAACGCGTTTCAGTCTGTTGTAGCCTTTTGCGGCTGTTGCCGACAGCGACGATTCATTTTCGCCAAGACGGTCGGCAAAAACGTCGGTGTAGTCAGCCGCAGCTTCGTAGTCCATTTCCTCAAGAGCATATTGCGCCATATAGCGTGCGGCGTCGGTCACGCGTTTGTTGTAGGCAGTCTCGATATATTTTCTGGCTTCAGCCTTGCGACCGGTTTCATAAAGGCAGGCACCGTACCATTGGTTGTAGGATGCGTTGCCGGGATTTTTTTTTACGAGTCCCTGGAATGTCGACAGAGCTTTGCCGAATTCTCCTTCGGAATATAATTTTTTTGCCTGCTGCAATGTCAGCGCATTGGCGGCGGTGCAGCCCATAAGGGCAAGGCTTAGAATGATGTTTCGTGATTTCATAACGTGGGAAATTTAAGAAAACATTTTGTTTATATCGTCAAATGTGACGGTGCAGATGATTTTCTTGCCGTCGGGGGTGTAGTTGGCTTCTTTGGAGCGGAACAGGTCGGCAACAAGAGCTTCCATTGCATCGGGTGTTAGTCTGTCTCCGTAGCGCACAGCTGCTGCGCGTGCCGATGACAGGGCTATGTGCTCGCTGATGCGCTTTGAGAGGCTCACGCCACCATTGATGGCAGAGTCTGCCACGTCGAGAATCATCTCTTTTACGTCCGGATTTTTCAGGCAGGCTGGGAAGGCATTGACAGCCCATGAGCAGTCACCGAGAAATGAAATCTCAAATCCCATTTTCTCCATTTCCGGCTTTACCTCATCGAGAATGAGATTTTGCGCAGTCGACAGTTTTATGACTTCTTGAAACAATACTTTCTGCGATTCTATTTTTTTTGACTCGACGGCATTGATGAGTGAGTCGAAAAGAACGCGTATATGTGCCCTATGTTGGTCGATAAGCATTATGCCGTTGGCGCCTGGCACGAGAATATATTTGTTCCTCAGCTGTGTACACGAGGATGGCGTGAATTTTACTTTCTCTTGCTGAAAGGCTGAGGTCTGGTGGCTTTCTTCGGTTGACGGCATTTGGTTGAGAGCCGATGCCGCAACGACGTGCTCGAGTGAGTCGGAACGTTTTTTCTCAAAATTCTGATAGAGTTTGTCCCAGTTGTTCAGCTGTGAGTCGACAACACGGCGTTGTGTCTGAAATCCATCACCGCCGATGGCTGATGCCCGGCGTTGGGTGGTCGGCTGAGGCTGTGGCGCCGATGCTGACTGTGGCGCGAATGGGTTGTAGTTGGGGTCGAATTCAATTTCAGGCATCTCTACATCTTCTGTGTTGCCCACAGGAATCTCTATATCGCCCTCTGTGTCGAATTCGATTGTCGGTACGGCGCTGAACTTGCCGAGAGTTTCTTTTACGGCTGCAAAAAGTATCTGCCAGATTACCTGCTCGTTCTCAAACTTGATCTCGCTTTTTGTCGGGTGAATGTTCACGTCGATTGTCTCCGGGTCGACAGAGAAATGCAGGAAGTAGTTGGGCTGTGAATCTGCGGGAATCAGCTGGTCGAAACATTGTATTATCGCTTTGTGGAAGTATGGGTGGCGCATATGCCGACCGTTGACAAACAGATACTGCAGATAGTTGCGCTTGCGGGCGTTTTCTGGACGCGATACGAATCCATATATTTTCACGACGGAGGTCTCGGCTTCGATCGGAATCAATTGCTGACTCAGTGATTTGGAGAAGATTGACACGATGCGCTGCTTGAAGGAATCGCCTCCCATCAATTGGTACATCATGTTGCCGTTGTTCGACAGCTTGAACTCTGTTGTATAGTTGACCAATGCGAGCTTTTCAAACTCGCGCACAATGTTGCTCAATTCAACTTGGTTGCTCTTCAGAAACTTACGACGAGCCGGGACGTTGAAGAAAATGTTTTTTATCATGAAATTGCAACCGGAAGGGCAGTAGTCAGGCTCCTGTGATTCGCACTGCGATGCATTGATGCATAGGTGTGTGCCCATTGGTGCGTCTTTCATGCGGGTGCGCAGCTCCACTTGGGCGATGGCGGCAATTGACGACAATGCCTCTCCGCGGAATCCCATCGTATGGAGGGCGAACAAGTCGCCGGCATTGCGTATCTTTGACGTGGCATGGCGTTCGAATGCCAAGCGGGCATCAGTTTCCGACATGCCCGAGCCGTTGTCGATTACCTGAATCAGTGTGCGCCCTGCGTCCTTAAGCACAATCTCGATTGATGTGGCTCCAGCGTCGATGGCATTTTCCACAAGTTCCTTGATTACCGAGGCTGGGCGTTGTATCACCTCGCCGGCGGCAATCTGATTGGCTACGGAGTCGGGTAGGAGTTTTATAATGTCTGACATATCAGTCTGTTGTCTTAATTTTCTTGTTCTCGTATTCGTTTCACTGGAGCAACTGCCTCTGGCTCGCTGAAAAGATTGCGCTGCTCGTCGGGGATGGTGAAGAGGTCGTAGCGGTCTTTGGGACGGATGGCTTCATACCATTTGAATCCTTTCAGGTAATACTGCGACTTCTTGGCAAGAAACAGGGGAGTGACCTTGCCTGTGACATCTGGCCATAGGTTGAGTTTCTCCATCTTTTGCCCGTCGACAAGTACTGTGAGGAAGCTGCCTTCAGCATCGACAAGCTTATTGTATGTGGAGTCTTTTTCCATTGGCAGCATAATTGCCATTACATTGCCGTTGACGTCAAGGCGGCGGAGTTTGCCGTCGATGAATGTTGCAATCATTTCTTTTCCCGACAACTGGTTGTAGAACTCCTCTTCCACATGTTCGCCCATCAGTCCATATTCCGGCAGATAGGCTTTGTCGACGGTGCTGTCGTTCAGATGTATCTGTATGACGTTGCCCATCACTTGTCGCTCGAGATTCCAGAGTATCGGGTGGCGGTGCATGAATATCATTGAGTCGCGCGACTGAAATGTCAGCGAGTCGCACACTCCTTGCACATCGGTGCGGTAGAAACGCACGTTGGGGTAGGCGCACATCACACGCGATGAGTCGGGCATTTGGAGATAGGTGCGGATTGTGTCGCCGTGCACAAACACGGTGTCGCCTTGTGAATATTCCATCGCCAATGCGCGTCGGGTGGCAAACGAGGTGTTGTCCTTCTCGTTGTGATAGCCGTAGCCGCCTGTGAGAACGGCTGATTTGGCAGTGTCGGTAAGCACCATGTTCCCAAACACCTCGCCAAAACCGTTGGCGCGGTCGTAGACGATGGTGTCGCCGGTAAGTGTCTGTCCGTCTTTGCCGACAATGAGCGACCGGTTGAGAAGTTGCACTTTGTCTTTATCGGTGTTGTACCAGCCGCGGTCGGTGTAGACGATGCTGCTGTCTGACTCGATGGTTGTGTGGCCCACGATGTCGGCGATGTGTGTCTTTGTGTTATAGAGAAGGGTGTCTGTGTTGAGCACAAACTTTTTCTCATTGTTGGTCAGCACTACGTCGTACAGGAATTCCGAATCCTTTGTGTCGGGGGCATATTGTCCGTAGATTGACGTTATGGTGTTTTTGTCGTCTGAGATCTCTCCGCCTTTGAAGTAGTAGCCGATGTTGGCTATGAGGTCGTAGTCGAGACTGTCTGTAAACAGCGTGGTGTTGCGGTGTTCCAGGCGTACTCCGTTCTGCACCTTGCGCAGACGGGCTATTTCCTGCATGCCGTCATAGTAAAGCACGTCGGAATACACAAACAGTGTGTCGCCTTGCTCCATCTTTACGTTGCCAAAGGCATTCATCTTGTTTTCCTTGTCGTAGAAATGTGCGCTGTCGCAGTACATATACATATCGCCCTTGCGGAATTTAACGTGGCCGCTCAACACTTGATACTCTGGATGCATCTCGTTGAGCGACAGGCTGTCGGCATATTCAAGGAATATTTTGCCTTTTTGGTGGCGGTTGGCAGTGGGGATGACAGGCTTGACGGCATACAGCAGGCTGTCGCCGAAAATCAGAGCCATCAGCCAAATTGCCAAAAGGCATAAGACGCTGTTCAGAATCTTATGCCTCTTGTTCAATTCGTTATTTTTTTGTGTGGTGTTTTCTGTTCTGTCAGTCATAAAAATTAGAAATTAACGTTTCAGCCAGCCTTCGTGTTGGAATTGGCAGTCGCGCCAGCCTTCTTCGATATAAACGTAGGTTGATTTGATTTTGTTTTCAATCCAATCGGTTATTATCTTGTTTTTTGCACTGAGCTCATACATGTCTTTAAGTTCCTCAAAGTCGTCGCTGAGTGTGGCTTTGTGACCTTCGTGGCGGCTCTTGAGTTTTACGATGGCGACAACCTCACGACCGGTTTTCTCGTCAATCATGATGAATGGTTCGGAGATTTCTCCCACTTGCAGCTTGTCGACATGCTTTGCCACTTCCTGGGGCAGCTGGCTCATCTGGAATTTTGTTGAACGCGTCATCTGGTTGTACATGATGCCTTGGTTGTTTCGTGTATCCTTGTCTTGTGACACATATTGTGCGGCCTGCTCGAATGTGAATTTCTTTGCGTTGATGTCTTGACGCAGTGAGTCGAGGCGGGTGATGCCGTCGGTAAGTTCTTTGTCCGACACTTTTGGCTTCAGCAAAATGTGGCGGGTGTTGACCTTGTCACCGCGTTTCTCTATCAATTGGATGATGTGGAATCCAGCGTCGGTCTCTACGATGCGCGATGCCTTTTTGGGGTCAGTAAGGTTGAACGCTACGCTGGCATATTCAGGCATCAGCTCTGTGCGTCCGCGGAATCCGATTTCGCCGCCGCGCACCGATGAGCCGTCTTGCGAGTAGAGGATGGCAAGTGTCGAAAATTCCGATTCGCCGTTGTTTACGCGCTGGGCATAGTCGCGGAGACGTGATTTCACCTCGTCGATTTCCTCTTGCGGGATAATCGGTTTGATGGTGATAATCTGTGCCTCTACCTGCATTGGAACGTATGGGATGCTGTCCTTGTCGAGGCTTTCGTAGTATTTGCGCACGTCGGCTGGTGTGGATTTTACGTTTTTGGTCAAATTTTCCTTTACCTGCTGTACAATATACTGGTTTTTCATTATTTCCATATATTGCTCACGTATTTCCGGAATCGACTTGCGGAAATATTCTTCAACCTTCTCTTTCGAGCCGAGTGATTCTACAAAGTAGTTGATACGTGCGTTCACTTCTTTGGCCACGGTGGCGTCTTCTACGGTCACGGTGTCGATTACGGCTTGGTGAAGAAAAAGTTTGTCAATGGCAAGCTGTTCCGGAATCACGCAATAAGGATCGCCGTTGATTGGCGTTTTCTCGTATTGCAGTTGGCTGTACTGCTCTTCGATTTGCGACTTGTAGATGGGTTCGTCGCCCACAATCCATGCCACTTCTTCTGCAATGTTGTTCTGTTGCGCCATTGTGCAATATGCTGCCGCACCTGCGAACGCTATAATTGAAAGGAATTTGAATTTCACAATCTTTGGTCTTTTAAGTTGAGTTCTGTTGTTAATACGAAATGCAAATATGGTGAATATTTGTGGCATTTCAAAAGGCCAATCGACAGATTAAAACATTCTTTAGATTGTTTACAATTTATTTGTCGATAAGCCATCTGCAAAGGTAACAATAATTGTTGAATACAGAAAATGCAGAAACGGGGTGTCGCGCATAAAAAAACGTTCGGAAGAGAGTCCTTCCGAACGTTTTTGTGTAAAAGAAAAAAATAGTATTATTTGTTTACCTGGAATTTGTTCCAGCCGTCTTTGAGAAACGCTACCGACTGGCGTGCTGCCGCAAGACCTGCGTTGATGTTGGCCTCGGCTGTCTGTGCTCCCATTTTCTTCGGGGTGAAGAACACGCGTGTGCCAAACTCTTCGGCCATCGCTGCCGCTGTGTCAGGCTTAACATCGGCGATGTAGCGCACGTCGGCTCTCTGGCGCAATGCTTCAGCAAGGCTTTCCTCGTTGATGATTTCTTTGCGTGCGGTGTTGATGAGCACTGCGTTTTTAGGCATCAGTTTGATTTGCTCAAGTCCCACGGATCCCTTGGTTTGCGGTGTGGCAGGAATGTGGAGCGACACGTATTGGTTGTTGGCGTAAAGTTCCTCGATGGAGTGGACTGGCTTGATGCCGTCGGCTTCCATCACCTCGTCGGTTACAAACGGGTCAAGGGCGGAAACCTCCATGCCGAAACCTTTGGCTATGCGTGCCACGTTGCGGCCCACCTGACCGTATGCGTGGATGCCGAGAGTCTTGCCTTTCAACTCTGTTCCTGACGTTCCGTTGAATTGGTTGCGAATCATCATGACAAGCATGCCGAAAACAAGTTCTGCTACAGCGTTGGAGTTCTGTCCAGGTGTGTTCATCACACAAATTCCCGCAGCCTTAGCTGCTTGGAGGTCGATATTGTCTACTCCGGCTCCGGCGCGCACAATCACTTTCAGATTTTTTGCGGCATCGAGCACTGTTGTGTCGACAATGTCGCTGCGCACAATCAGTCCGTCAACGTCGGCAACCGCTTTGACGAGGTCGTCTTTTGTGCCTTTTTCAAGCAGCACCAGCTCGTGTCCGGCTTGCTCAACTTCCTTTCTGATGCCCTCTACAGCGACTGCTGCAAAAGGTTTTTCTGTTGCAACTAATATTTTCATTTGGTGAAATTTAGAGTTGTTTTTCAAAATCCTTCATTGCGTCAATGAGCACCTGTACGCTTTCCATAGGCATGGCGTTGTAGATAGATGCGCGGAAGCCACCTACAGAGCGGTGCCCCTTGATGCCTACGATGCCGCGTTCGCCTGTGAACTCAAGAAATTTCTTGTCGAGCTCGGCATACTCTGGACGGAGTACGAAGCAGACGTTCATGATTGAGCGGTCTTCAGGTTTTGCTGTGCCGACGAAAATCTTGCTGTTGTCGATGGCGTCATACAGACGGGCTGCTTTCTCCTTGTCGGCTTTTTCCATTGCGTCGATGCCGCCAAGCGATTTGTACCATTTCAATGTCTGCAGTGCAGAGTAGATTGGCAGGCATGGAGGTGTGTTGAACATTGAGCCTTTGCTTACGTGCGTGCGGTAGTCGAGCATTGTCGGAATCACACGGTCCATTTTCCCGAGTGCGTCTTCTTTTACAATGACAAGAGTCACGCCGGAAGGAGCAAGGTTCTTCTGGGCGCCGGCATAGATGGCGTCATATTTTGAAACGTCAATGCGGCGTGAGAAAATGTCGCTCGACATGTCGGCGATCAATGGCACTTTCACATCTGGATCCTCGCGAAGCTCGGTTCCGTAGATTGTGTTGTTTGTGGTGATATGGAAATAGTCAACGTCGTCGGGCACGGTGTAGCCTTTGGGCACAAACGTGTAGTTGGCGTCTTTTGATGATGCCACAACGTTTACATCTCCGAAGAGTTTCGCCTCTTTGATGGCTTTTGATGCCCATACGCCAGTGTCGAGGTATGCTGCTTTTGTTTTCAGGAAGTTGTATGGAATCATGCAGAACTGCATGCTTGCGCCGCCGCCGAGGAATAGCACTTCGTAGCCCGACGGGATTTCAAGCAATTCTTTGATGAGGGCATTGGCCTCGTCGATTACGGCTTGGAACTCTTTGCTACGGTGGGAAATTTCAAGAATAGACAGACCTGTCTCGTTGAAATTCATCACGGCGTCTGCCGTGTTTTTGATTGTGTACTCGCTCAGAATCGATGGTCCGGCGTAAAAATTATGCTTTTTCATATCTAATGGTTTGTGTTGATTTATAATTAAGCATACACAAAAATAAAGAAAGATTTCTTTATTTCCTAATGTTTTGCCTGAAAAATAAGAGCCACATTGAAAAATCTTTCAATGTGGCTCAGTGTCTGGTCGCTTATTGGATGTTCGGCTCTTCAAGGCCGTAGCCCTTTTTCTTGTTTTCAAAGAACAGGAGCAGTGAGATGATGACGGCAATCGCGCCGAAGGCGGCGAAGATTGTCATTGTCTCGGTATAGTCAATGCTTCCGTTTGCCAATGTGTTTGCTTGGTTCACTTTGCCAATCCATACTGGCACAAGGGCAAGCCCGATATTCTGAATGTAGAAAATCATAGCGTATGCCGAGCCGAGCAGTTTCATCGGTATGATTTTCGGAACCGACGGCCACATAGCCGACGGGACAAGTCCGAAGGCAACGCCGAGCGCTATCATTGCGGCGATGGCAACGATGTAGGATGTTATTGGCAGTACGAAGATTATGTGCACAATTGTGAGCAGCGCGCTTCCGATTATCATCAGTGTGGCGCCTTTCCCGAATTTGTCATAGACATAGCCGAAGAGCGGAGTGAGGAAGATTGTGCCGAATGGCAACATGGCTGGGATGAGACCTGCCATATTCTCGTCTACGCCATATTTGAATACCATAAGTTTTGTGGCGAATTTAAGAAAAGGAAACACTCCTGCGTAGAACATAAGGCAGAGTGTTGCCATATACCAGAAGCCGCGGTTGCTGATCAGCATCTTGAGGTCGGAGAATTTGAATCCTTCTTCCGGTTCTGTCTGTACGGCTTCGGCCGAGGCGTCTTCTTTCTTGTCCATTACGCAGTAGACCAAGAAGGCTATGACACTGATGCAGAGCAATGCGGCGCCAAGACCTACCGCTGCATGTACTCCTCCGCACGCTTTGGCAAACGGAAGGGCGAGGGCGAGGGCGCAGGCTGTGCCGATACGCGCCAGTGCAACCTGAAATCCCATAGCGAGAGCGAGCTCGTGTCCGGTAAACCATTTGGCGATTATCTTGGTCACGGTGATTCCTGCAATTTCGCATCCTGCGCCGTAGATGGCAAATCCGAGTGAAGCCCAAAGCACTTGTGTGTGGTATGTGCCTATTCCGAAAGGAAGAGTGACGGAGCCGTCAAATGTGTTGCTTACTGCCCACCATTTGATAAGTGCGCCGCCAAACATCAGAAGTGTCGATGCCAGACCGGTAAAGCGGATGCCGAATTTGTCGAGTATGATTCCTCCGAAAAACAAGAGTAGCAGGAACACGTTGAAATAGCCATATGCGCCAGAGAAGAATCCGTATTCGTCGGATGTCCATCCTAGACCGTTAATGTCGTTGCTGGTGAGCATTGGCTCAAGTGGCGACATTACATCGGTAAAGAAGTAGCCGCACATCATTGTGAATGAGACTGCAAGCAGCGCTGTCCATCTTGCCGCCGCCGAGTCGCTAAGTTTCTTTTGTAATAGTTCTTTCATCATTCATTCAAATTTATGTGCAAAGGTAAGCAAAAGTTGTGTATAACTGGCATTTATTAGCAAATTTGTTGCGTATGGCTTTCAAAAAGATAATTTATGGCTGTGGGGTATAAAAAAGAGACAGCCCCTTTGGGGACTGTCTCTTTAAGGATAGGTAGATGATTGTTACTTAGTTGTAACGATTACCACGCGGTTCCAGTTGTTGTTGTCAGTGTATGGCTGCTCTTCAACACCGATAGCCTCTACCTCGATGCGGTCTGCGTCGATGCCGTAGGCAACGAGTGCTTCCTTAACTGCGTTTGCACGGCGCTCAGAAAGTTTCTTGTTGTAGTCTGCAGTACCAGTTCTCTTGTCAGCATAACCCTTGAGGACAACCTTTGCATTTTCGTCTTGTTTCAAAACCTGAGCTACGTCGTAGAGTGTAACTTGGTCGTTTGCAGAAACCTTTGCAGAGTTGAATTTGAAGCGGACAGCTGGGTTGACAGAATTTGTGGCTTTAGCAGGAGCTGCTGATTCTGTAACCTCTGGGCATGGGAGTTGTGCTTGTGCAGCGCGGAGCTGAGCCTCAGTGTCTGCCAACTCGCCGCGAAGTTTGTTGATGCGGCCGTTGAGGTCGTTGATTGCGCCCATGCAGTCAAACGGAGTGTATTTTGTCACGTGACGGCCTTCTTTGCCGAGGTTGATTTGCAAACCACCGGTCATAGAGAAGATTGGGTCAAGACCTGTCTTCCATGCGATGTTGTTGATATTGTCGGCTGTACCTGTCAAACGGGCGTCTACATAGAGGTCTACACGCTTGCTGCAGCGGAAACGGAATTGAAGACCGAGGTTTGTGTTTACAACACCTTGATGTTCCATAACCTTGCCGTCGTTGTCAAGAATGTTGCCGGCAACAGAGTAGTCCCAAGCGTACGATCCACCAACACCGAGGTAAGGGATGATGCTGAACACGCGATGGTCGTTCACGCCGCAAAGGCTGTTGAACATATCCCAAGTGATTTCCAAGTTGAGGTTGGCATATTTCCCTTTGTGCCATTGGTTGCTGTTTTCCCAATGCATTGCGCCGCCTTGTCCGCGGAAACGGAATCCGAAGTATGGCGAGAACCAATGTCCTACACCTGCCTCATAAAGAGCGGTGGTCTTCTTCATCTGGAAGTTGCTTGCATCTCCGTTTTTCTCGAAAATTGGCATCTGTGCACCGGCACCGAGTTGGATGTACCAATTGTCACGCCAAGAATGAGTGTAGATGTCTTTTGCCGGAGGAATGTTTGTGTAGTTATAGTCGGCCTCCTGTGCGTTGACGGCCGGAGTCATAGTCAATGCTGCGGCTGCCAAAATTGAAAAAGATAAAAATTTTTTCATAATCACAATGTTTTGGTATTTGTAAAAATAGTATGCAAAAGTAGTATAAATTGTTTATCCCTACAACAATATCGGTTCGGCTTTTGTTCATTTCTTTTGTAAGAAAAATTGATGAGAACCAAAAAAAACTTGAAATTTAACGAGTTAAAAAAAGAAAAAAGTCGGCATCCGTGGTTGATGCCGACTTTTCTATGATGGAAAATCGCTTATTCAGCAGCGTTCAAGATTTCGAGCATCTTGATTGCTGAGAAAGGAATGCGTGTTCCAGGGCCGAAGATTGCTGCTACGCCAGCCTTATAGAGGAAGTCGTAGTCTTGTGCAGGGATTACACCGCCTGCAATAACGATGATGTCCTCGCGGCCAAGTTTTTTCAATTCCTCGATTACTTGCGGAATCAATGTCTTGTGGCCAGCGGCAAGCGATGATACACCGAGAATGTGAACGTCGTTCTCAACAGCCTGGCGGGCAGCCTCGGCTGGAGTTTGGAACAACGGACCCATGTCGACGTCGAAACCGCAGTCGGCATAACCTGTAGCCACAACTTTTGCACCACGGTCGTGTCCGTCCTGACCCATCTTGGCGATCATGATACGTGGCTGACGACCTTCTCTCTTAGCGAACTCCTCACACATCTTCTGTGCTTTCTGGAAGTCCGGATCGTTTTTAGTTTCTGATGAATACACGCCTGAAATTGTTCTGATTACTGCTTTATAACGGCCTACAACTTCTTCGCAGGCATCTGAAATCTCTCCGAGCGACGCTCTTACGGCTGCTGCCTTGACAGCAAGGTCGAGGAGGTTGCCCTCTTTTGTGCGTACGCATTCCGTGATGGCGGCAAGTGCTTTCTTGACAGCAGCTTCGTCGCGGTGTGCGCGAAGGTCGTTGAGACGCTCAATTTGCTCTTTGCGTACTTCTGTGTTGTCGATTTCGAGGATGTCGATAGGAGCCTCTTTCTCCAAACGGTATTTGTTGACTCCGACAATTGTCTGCTTGCCTGAGTCGATACGCGCCTGAGTGCGTGCTGCTGCTTCCTCGATGCGGCATTTCGGTGTGCCTGTCTCGATGGCTTTTGCCATACCGCCGAGTTTCTCGATTTCTTGGATGTGTTCCCAAGCCTTGTGGGCCAACTCGTTGGTGAGCGCTTCTACATAGTAAGAACCTGCCCATGGGTCGATTTCCTTAGTAATGTAGGTTTCTTCCTGGATGTAAATCTGGGTGTTGCGGGCAATACGTGCCGAGAAGTCGGTTGGCAATGCGATAGCCTCGTCGAGGGCGTTGGTGTGGAGCGACTGGGTGTGTCCCAACGCTGCGCCCATAGCCTCGATACATGTACGGCCTACGTTGTTGAATGGGTCTTGCTCGGTGAGCGACCATCCTGATGTCTGTGAGTGTGTGCGCAGTGCCAATGATTTCGGATTCTTCGGATTGAATTGTTTTACAATCTTAGCCCACAGCATACGTGCGGCACGCATTTTGGCAATCTCCATAAAGAAGTTCATGCCGATAGCCCAGAAGAATGACAAACGTGGAGCAAACGCATCGATGTCCATACCTGCGTTGACACCTGCGCGGAGATACTCAAGACCGTCGGCAAGTGTGTATGCCAACTCGATATCGGCTGTTGCGCCTGCCTCCTGCATGTGGTAGCCTGAGATTGAAATCGAGTTGAACTTAGGCATGTTCTGAGAAGTGTACTCAAAAATATCGGCGATGATTCGCATTGAGAATTCAGGTGGGTATATATATGTGTTGCGCACCATGAACTCTTTCAGAATATCGTTCTGGATTGTACCTGCCATTTCTTCCAATTTCGCGCCTTGCTCAAGACCGGCGTTGATGTAGAATGCAAGGATAGGAAGAACGGCGCCGTTCATTGTCATTGACACTGACATCTTGTTCAATGGAATACCGTCGAAGAGCACCTTCATGTCCTCGATAGAGCAGATTGACACACCTGCCTTACCGACGTCGCCGACTACGCGTGGATGGTCAGCGTCGTAACCACGGTGTGTGGCCAAGTCGAATGCCACTGACAGACCTTTCTGTCCGGATGCAAGGTTGCGACGATAGAATGCGTTTGACTCAGCGGCTGTGGAGAAACCTGCGTATTGGCGGATTGTCCAAGGACGGATGGCGTACATACCGCTGTACGGACCTCTGAGGAATGGAGGAATACCGGCAACGTAGTTGAGGTGTTCCAAGCCTTCAAGGTCTGCTTTAGTGTAGATCGGCTTAACCGGAATAAGCTCCGGAGTAACCCATTTCTCACCTTCTGCAATCGGAGCGTGCTTAACGTTGAAAGCGTCCGATTTGATATCTATGTTTTTGAAATTTGGTCTCATTTCTGTCCTTCTTCTATTTTAATAATTTAGCATTGAATTCCTGCAGTGTCTCAAGGACGTTGCTGCGGACATGAACAAAGTATTTGATGCCCTGGGCTTTCAAGTCTTCTGTGCAGGCTGGGTTGCCAGCTACAACAAACTCGGCGCGGCCGTCGAGCAACTTGAATGCTTCCGGTGCATATTCGGTGTATTCGTCGTCGCTTGAGCAGAGCACCACGATGTCGGCATTCTTTTCCATAGCGGCGTCGATGCCTTCCTGTACGGTCTTGAAACCAAGGTTGTCGATGATTTCATAACCGGCGCAGGCGAAGAAGTTGGAAGAGAACTGTGCGCGGGCAAGGCGCATTGCCAAGTTGCCGATTGTAAGCATAAACACTTTCGGACGTACTGACGATTTTTCTGTTGCAAGGCGGAGAGCCTCGAAGTCGCTTGCCGCACGTGCTGTAGGGATTGATGCCACAGCACCTTCCTGTGCGTCGTGCTTGCAGCCGCAGTTGCATCCGTCGGTCTTCTCAATCTTGTTGCCTGCAAGTTCTGTGAAGTTAGGGAACTGGTTTGTGCCGAGGAGAGACTCTTTGCGGCGGGCAACGTCTTGGTGACGTTTCTTTGATGTCTCTTGGAGCTCTTCCTGGATTTTGCCTTCTTTGATGGCTGCGTAGAAGCCGCCGAGGTCTTCAATGGCAAGGAAGTTTTTCCAAGCAACATCGGCGATTGACGCTGTCAATGTCTCTACATAATATGAACCGCCAGCTGGGTCGGTGATTTTATCAAGATGGCTCTCTTCCTTGAGCAACAGCTGCTGATTGCGTGCGATGCGCTCTGAGAACTCGTCAGGATTCTTGAATTGTGCGTCAAACGGAGTGACGGTGATTGAGTCTACTCCTGCCAATGCTGCCGACATGGTTTCTGTCTGTGTACGCAGCAGGTTGACGTGTGCGTCGAATACTGTTTGGTTGAATTTTGTTGTGGCAGCGTGTACGTTCATTTTGCAGGCGCAGTCGCATTCTGGCTGATATTGCTTTACGATTTGTGCCCACAGCATACGTGCTGCACGGAATTTGGCAATCTCCATAAAGTAGTTGGAGGTGATGCCCATATTGAATTTGATGCGCTTTGCAGCCTCGTCGACAGCCACACCTGCGTCGGTGAGTTGCGACATCCACTCGTTTCCCCATGCGAGGGCGTAGCCGAGTTCTTGTGCGATGTATGCGCCGGCGTCGCTGAGAAGCACTGTGTCTACAGTGAACACGCGGAGGTTCTTTACAGGAGCGACAATCTCTGTCAATTCTTTTGCCATGGCTTTGATGTCGCCGCCGAAGTCAACTCCGTGCTTGAGCAAGCGTACGAACGGGTCGAATTTTACAGAACCGGTAAACTCGTCTGCTTTGCCGTTGGATGTGAGGTATTCAACAAGAGCCTTGGTTGTTGCAACCGCGCATTTCGGGCATGATTCGAAGTTCACTTCTACCTTCGCAAGGTCGATGCCGTCGAGCAGTGTGGCAATGTTGTCGGCTGTGAGTGCTTCTGACAATTTGAATCCGAAAGATGTAACACCTTTGGTTGTCAATGATTTCGCTTTCTCGTTTGCCTCTGCAACGTTTTCTACAACGATGTTTTGACGGATAAACCATTCGTTGTCAGTGCGTGTGCCGCGTACGAATGGGTATTCTCCAGGTAGCGAGTCAGTTGTTTTAAGATTCTCAATGTCTTCGGCGCGGTACATCGGCTGAACATTGAATCCTTCGTTTGTCCGCCACACCAATTTCTTGTCGAAATCGGCTCCTTTAAGGTCGGCAACGACCTTAGCTTTCCATGTCTCTGTGGAAACGGGAGCAAATTGGTCGAACAATTTTTCTCTGTTTTCTGCCATAGTTTTTATATGAGTTTAGAGTTTAGATAGTGTTTTACTATTCATTTTTGAGTTTATGTTATACTAACGAACAAAATTACTAAAAGAAATCGCGAGAAACGCAATTTTAGGCAATAAAAAAACGTTCAGACGCGCCGCATATACATTTTTTAATGATTTTTCAGAATTGATTAGACTTCATGGGCGATTCCTGTAAGAATATAATTGATTGGAATCTTTGCACTTCGCTGTGTTTTGACTACTTTTGTAATAAAGTTTACAAAAAACATGAGTTGCAAAAGATTCGTTAAACCCAAATGTACGACCGATTTGGGATAAATGGTTGAAAACACAATAGAGATTTACAACTAAAGATAATTCAATAAGTATGGAATCAAGATTATTTCAAGCCTTGAAGGCGTTTAAGGGAGCAGAAGGTTGCGAAGCAAACCTATTTGAAGAGTTTAAGAAAATAGCAGAAGCTGCATTCTTCTCTGGCTATTTCCTTATTAATGGAGGTTGTAAGGATGTATATAAACTAAAGTTGACCTGCATCGAATTCTATTACCACGAGGATGATGGCTATATTAAAGATAAAATAAAATATCTGAAAGGGAAAGATGAATTTGGCTATGCTTTAGGTGCTGTATGTCCGAATCCATCGGGAGTAGATGTTTTGTTTGATGATCCACAAAAGAAATATCATGCGTCTTTCTTGATTAGAGGCTATAAAGCTATAGAGCCTGGTAAAAAGGAATGGGAGAATAATGAAAAAAGAAAAGATTGGGCTCCTCATGATTTTTGGTATGATTTCTTTGGTGGAGCAAATATGCTTAACAATGGTAAGTTTAGTATTGAATGGATTGATGATACTGATGAAAAGTCGGGCTATGCAGAACCTATGCCGCGAATCAATATAGAGGACAACAGATTATGGGGATTTAAAAAAGTTGAAAAGCTATGATAGCAGAACAATATAAAGATAAAGTTTATTTTTCAAAGTTGTTGTGTACAGATTGTCCCAATATCTATAAGGATATTTGTGAAATTCTTGATGCTAATAATGTGGCACACGAAACCCTTTCTTTGACTAAGGATTATTGGTGTCGAGATTATATGCCAGTACAATATGCAAGTGAGCGTTTCTCTCAATTTGTATACAATCCCGACTATCTAAAAGGAAAGGAAAAATACATTACTAATGCAGATAAGGTGATGAAGAAGATTGAAGGAAACAATTTTATCGTCAATCATTCTTCTTTGGTTATTGATGGTGGCAATATTGTTATCGGCGAAATAGGACTTCCAAATTCCTACACCACGCAATCTTTTATTGTAATGACAGACAAAGTGATGAGAGAAAACGAAGGATTATCTCAAAAGGAGATAGAAACACAAATACAGGATTCTTTCAAACCCAAAGAGTGTAATTCGGATTATGATGATATAACTATAGTATGGCTACCATGGGACCCAAAGGACATTTGTGGGCATACGGATGGAATCCTAAGATTTGTCGATATAAATAAAGATGGGAAAGCTGTTGTATTAGCCAATCTTTCTGTATATGATGATGATATTGCCACACGAATGCGTAATATCCTTATGGAACATTTTTATGTTATAGAGTTGAAACTCTCTGAATATCACGAATTAAGTTGGGCTTATGTCAACGCACTTCAAACGCGTGACGTTATCATTGTTCCTGGTATCGGGAATGCTAAACTTGATAATGAAGCAATGGGGCAATTTATTGCTTTATATCCAGATTATAAAGGTAGAATATATCAAGTTCAGATGAAAGATTTTATCAAAAAATGGGGAGGAGCTTTGAACTGTTGCACATGGACAGTTAGCGAAGACATGTCTAAAATACATCACAATACAGAGAATGATAATAGGTATAAATCTATTATAGAGAAATATCAGAATGACTCTAATAGTGTATGCTTTGATGAAATCCAATTCCTGGGAGATTATTATCCAAGAAAAATAGAGAATGTTAGTAAGGAATTGGATCGTTTGTATTATGGTTTTTAGTACAAGAGTGAGCCGTGAGGAGCATCCCACAGACGAGAAGCACCACCAGCCCTACGCCTTCGTTGACTACGTGAAGGCGAAGTAATCTTATATATGTGTATATTACGCACAATATCTGCTATAATAGTGTCAAATTATACACGCTATTTTGCGTAATTTTGCAAGCGTAAAAAGAAAGATACATTCTTTTCTCTGTAATGAAATAATATGGATTTTAGGTTTTAGGATATTAGGTTTAGGTTAGTAGTAGATAAGATTGAATTTCGGTTTTAAGTTTATAAAGGTATTCAGCCTTTAAAGGTAATAAGATTGCCTGAGGAACATCGTTCCTTAATAATCTAAAGAGGCGCGGCTCCGTGTTAGGAGCTACGCCTCTTTGTTGTATTGGTTAGCGGAAGGAGGAATAAAAAAAAACCAAACGGGCTAATGGACGATTTGGAATAAACAGCAATAACGCCGTGGCGTGATTTCATAAAGAAGTCGCCACGGCGCTTTTTTTCTTTGCTTCAGCCATATCTCGTGTTCCATTTACTGAGTTATTTCGATGAAAGCTATTGTTTAGAAATTGTGCAGCATCCGTGCCCATGGGATTAACTCAAAAAAGCATCGAAATGACAGACAATGTGCCTAAGTGCGACACTTTTGTGGCATATGATATTTCCCCAACATTCTACATTTATGCAGGCCGTGAGCCAGATTACAGATTTTTCGCTACTCAGGATTGGGCTATAGAGAATGGGCCATCGCTGCGGCAAAAGGTCGTAGACTGTTATCGTTCTGGCCTGGCTGAATGGATACTTGTTTACCAGTACGGACAGAGTAACATCAAGGGTGCGCTTGATGAGAATTACGAGCTTTATCGCTACGATGAAAAATATGATCTTTCGCTGTTCAAGAGAAAATAAAAACAAAAGAAACGTGCAACTGTGTGGGTTGAACGTTTCTTTATTGTCGGTTAATCTGTATTAGCCTTTGATGGCTGCGATTCCTGGAAGCACTTTGCCCTCGATAGCCTCGAGAAGCGCGCCGCCGCCAGTAGATACGTACGATACTTTGTCAGCCAAGCCGAACTTGTTTACGCAAGCAACAGAGTCGCCGCCGCCAACGAGTGAGAACGCTCCCTTTTCAGTAGCCTCTACGATGGCGTCTGCGATAGCGCGTGAGCCGGCTGTGAAGTTGTCGAATTCAAATACACCTGCAGGACCGTTCCAGAGGATTGTCTTTGCGTCCTTGATGGCGTTTGCGAAGAGCTCGCGTGTTGCAGGACCTGCATCCATACCTTCCCAGCCTTCTGGGATGTCGTTTGATGGGCAGACCTGAGTGTTGGCGTCGTTGCTGAACTTGTCGGCTGCCACGCAGTCAGTTCCAAGCACGAGGTTCACGCCTTTTTCTTTTGCTTTTTTGATGATGTCGAGAGCGAGGTCGAGCTTGTCATCCTCGCAGATTGAAACACCAATCTTGCCGCCTTGTGCCTTTGCGAAAGTATATGTCATACCTCCGCAGAGAATCAAGTTGTCAACCTTGTCCATAAGGTTTTCGATGATGCCGATCTTGGTAGAAACTTTCGAACCACCCATGATTGCTGTAAACGGACGCTTGATGTTGTTGAGTACGTTTTCAACGGCTGTAACTTCTTTTTCCATCAAGTAGCCGAGCATCTTGTTGTCAGCGTCGAAATAGTCGGCGATGACAGCTGTTGAAGCGTGACGGCGGTGTGCTGTTCCGAACGCATCGTTAACGTAGCAGTCAGCGTAGCTTGCGAGAGTTTTTGCGAATTCCTTCTGGCTCTCTTTCATTTCTTTCTTGGCTGCGTCGTATGCTGGATCTTCTTTGTCGATGCCAACAGGCTTGCCTTCCTCTTCAGGATAGAAGCGGAGGTTTTCGAGAAGAAGCACTTCGCCCGGTTTCAAAGCTGCTGCGGCGTCGGCTGCCTTGGCGCAGTCAGGAGCGAACTTTACGTCTGTGCCGAGAGCGGCAGCTACGGCGTCCTTAATCTGGCTCAAGGAAAGTTTTGCGTTTACTTTGCCTTTAGGCTTGCCCATGTGCGACATAATTATGAGAGCGCCGCCGTCGGCAAGAATTTTTTTCAAAGTTGGGAGGGCACCGCGGATACGGGTGTCGTCAGTGATTTTGCCGTTTTCGTCCAATGGCACGTTGAAGTCAACGCGCACAATCGCTTTTTTACCTGCGAAGTTGTATTGTTCGATTGTCATTTTATTGAAAATTAATAAGTTAATATTTTCGCTTTGTAACTGTGCAAAGTTAGTTAAAGATTTTTGAATACAGAATTATTTCCGTATTAAAGTTTGTTGTCGGGGTTAAATAATGCCTTTGTCTGCAAGCAGCTGTTCCATTTGCACTTGCAGTTCTTTTGCTTTCTGTCCGGCAACGGTGGCGAAATCTTCTCCGGTCGAGGCGTAGATAATGCCGCGTGAGGAGTTTACGAGCAGACCGCAGTCGTCGGTCATACCGTAGCGTGCAACTTCCTCAAGGCTTCCGCCCTGGGCTCCGACACCAGGCACAAGCAGAAACTTGTCGGGGACCACACGGCGCACCTCTTCAAACATTTTGCCTTGTGTGGCACCGACAACAAACATCGTGTTGTCGCTTGTTCCCCATGAAGACACTTTGCTCATCACGTTCTGGTACAGAGGAGTGCCGTCGGCATCCTCGGTGAGTTGGAAGTCGTGCGAGCCTTTGTTTGATGTGAGACCCAAAACGATTACCCATTTTCCTTCGTAGCCGTAGAATGGAGAAATGCTGTCTTCGCCCATGTATGGAGCTACGGTGATGGCGTCAACATCAAGATGCTCGAAGAAGCTGCGGGCATACATTGCGGAGGTGTTGCCGATATCGCCGCGTTTTGCGTCGGCGATGATGAACTGGTCGGGATAGTTTTGTTTCAGATACTTTATTGTCTTTTCCAAAGCGGTCCAGCCTTCGATGCCGAAGCATTCATAGAATGCGAGGTTTGGCTTGTATGCCACGCAGTAAGGAGCAGTGGCGTCGATTATTGCTTTGTTGAACTTGAAAATCGCATCGGCGTCGTTTTTCAGATGCTCCGGGATTTTCTTGATGTCAGTGTCAAGGCCTACGCAAAGAAATGATTTCTTGCGGCGGATGTTGTCAAGCAGTTCTTTTCTTGTCATTGTTTCGTATCTGATTTTTACAATTCTGTCTCTTTCAGTTTCTCTGCGTTTTCGGCGATAATCAGATTGTCGATGCAGTCTTGGATGTCGCCGTCCATAAACGCCGCAAGGTTGTATATGGTGTAGTTGATGCGGTGGTCCGTGATTCGTCCTTGCGGATAGTTGTAGGTGCGGATTTTAGCGGAGCGGTCGCCTGTCGACACCATTGTCTTGCGTCGCGACGCGATGTCGTCAACGTATTTCTGATGTTCTTTGTCGTAGATGAACGTGCGCAGACGGGCGAGGGCGCGTTCCTTGTTTTTTGGCTGGTCGCGCGTTTCCGTACATTCAATGAGGATTTCCTCCACAACACCGGTGTTGGGGTTCTTCCAGTTGTAGCGCAGGCGCACGCCCGACTCCACTTTGTTCACGTTCTGTCCGCCGGCACCGCCGCTTCGGAACGTGTCCCACTTGATTTCGCCTTCGTTGATTTCCACGTCGAATGGTTCAGCCTCTGGCAGCACGGCAACCGAAGCCGCCGATGTGTGTACGCGGCCTTGAGTCTCCGTCGCTGGCACGCGCTGTACGCGGTGTACGCCCGACTCGTATTTCAGAGTGCCGTAAACCTTCTCTCCACTTACTGAGCAGATTATTTCCTTGTATCCGCCGGCTGAGCCTTCGCTGAAGCTCATAATCTCCATCTTCCAGCCTTTTGTCTCGCAGTATTTTGCATACATGCGGAAAAGGTCGCCTGCAAAGATGGCGGCTTCGTCACCACCAGTGCCGCCTCTGATTTCAAGAATCACGTTTTTGTCGTCTTCTGGGTCCTCAGGGATAAGCAACAGTTTGATTTCCTCCTCGATTTCCGGAAGGGCGGCGGTGTTGGCGTCAAGGTCTTCTTTTGCCAGTTCTCGCATATCGGGGTCGGTCTCGGTGTCGAGCACTTCGCGTGCCTCCTCGATGTCGCGCAGCATTTGTTTGTATTTAGAAGTGACCTTGGTCAGCTTCTCAAGGTCTTTATATTCTTTGGTAAGCTTGACAAAGCGCTTCATGTCGCTGATAACCGATGGGTCGGTAATCAGTAGACTTACCTCCTCAAAGCGGGCGTCGATGCCGTCAAGTCTGCTCAAAAGTGTAGATTCTGCCATAAGTTAGATAATTTTTGCAAAAGTAGTCAAAATATGGGAAATCTCAAAGGATTACGCTTTGAGTGCTTCTGCAAATTCTTTGGCAAGTGCTCGGCAGGCCTCGACGGTGTCGGCTGTGCAGCTTTGTTTCATCTCCACGGGGTTGCCGACGACGGTGAGTTTCAGCTTCTCTGTCATGCTGTCGATGGTCTTGGTGGCGGCTCCTGCCCATGTGAACGACCCGAGGCGCGCAAACACTTTGCCTCCTACGCCACGCAGCGCGAGCGACTTAAGCAGGGAGTCGATGCGGGGGAAGACAGTGCCGTTGTAGGTTGGCGATGCGATGACAAGCCCTTTGTATTTGTAGATGTCGCTGATGACAAACGACTCGTCGGCATACGAAACGTTGTGGATGCGGATGTTTCTGACTCCTTCTTCAGCGAGCATGCGGGCGAATGCCTCGACCATCTCTTCGGTGTGCCCATACATTGAGGCGTATGCTATTACCACGCCGTTCTCGCTTTCGCCTTTGCTGAGGCGGTCGTAGATGCCTATCACTTCCGTGGCTTGTCGGTGCCATACCGGGCCGTGAGTCGAGCAGATGTAGTCCACTGCCACACCGCTCAGTTTCTGCAGTGCTTTCTGTACGGGGAGTCCGTATTTTCCGACGATGTTTGAGTAGTAGCGGGTCATTTCGGGGAAATATAGAGAAGTGTCCATCTCTTCATCAATGATGCCTCCGTTGAGGGCTCCGAAGCAACCGAAGGCGTCGCCGGAGAACAGGGTTTTGTTTTCTACGGCGTAGGTCATCATAGTCTCAGGCCAATGCACCATCGGAGTGAGCGCGAATTTCAGAGTCTTGCCGCCGAGGTCGATGGTGTCGCCGTCTGCCACGGTCAGCGTGCCGTCGCAGATGCCGTAGTATCCTTTGAGCATGTCGATTGTCTTTGCGTTGCCCACGATTGTCAGGTTGGGAAACGCGGCGCGCAGTGTCTGCACGGCACCGGTGTGGTCAGGCTCCATGTGGTTGACGATGAGATAGTCGGGAGTGTTGTCGTGCAGGATTTTCTTGATTTGGGCAATCTGCTCGAAAGCGTGGGATATTTCCACACCGTCGATGATTGCGGTTTTGTCGTTGCCAGCCACAAGGTAGGAGTTGTACGACACTCCGTAGGGCAGCGGCCACAATCCCTCGAATCTTGTTGTGGTGCGGTCGTTTGCACCTACATAATATATACCGTCTGTTATTTTCTTTGTAAGCATAGTAGTTTTATATTTTTTGTTTCTTTATTTATGTTTACTCCATAAAGCATCCATTCTTTCCGTCATTCTTGCTTCCTGCGGATTTTGGCAGGCGTTCCAGAACTTTTTATCGCTGATTTCGTGAGGCAGATAGTCCTGTTCCACAAAATTTCCGGGATAGGAGTGCGGATATTTGTAGTCGGCGCCGTAGCCCATCTCTTTCATCAGTTTTGTCGGAGCGTTGCGCAGATGCAGCGGTACAGGCAGGTTGCCCGTTTGGTCGACAAACTCCAGCGCCTCGTTGATGGCGTTGTATGCAGAGTTGCTTTTGGGCGATGTGGCGAGATACACGACACATTCAGAGAGGATTATGCGTCCTTCCGGCCAGCCGATTTTCTGCAGGGCGTCGAAGGTGGCGTTTGCGAGCAGCAGTGCGTTTGGATTGGCAAGTCCGATGTCCTCGGCAGCTGAGATGACCAGTCTACGGGCGATGAATGCTGGATCCTCGCCGCCTGCAATCATTCGGGCAAGCCAGTAGACCGCGGCGTCGGGATTGCTTCCGCGTATGCTCTTGATGAATGCCGAGACGATGTCGTAGTGCATCTCTCCGCCTTTGTCGTATGCCATGGGGTTCTGTTGCAGCCGTTCGGTGACGATGTCGTTGCGCACCACGATAGGCTCGTCGTCGCCCACCGACTGGCTCAGCAGGTCGAGGATGTTGAGCATCTTGCGGGCGTCGCCTCCGGCAAAGCGGAACAGTGCGTCGGTCTCGACCACCTCCACCTTGCGTTGCTTCAGCTCGCTGTCGCATGTGATGGCGCGATGCAGCAGTTCGTTCAAGTCGGTGTCTGTCAGCGGCTTCAGCACGTAGACCTGCGCTCTCGATAGCAGCGGGCGGATGATTTCAAACGACGGGTTCTCGGTGGTGGCGCCAATCAGCGTGGCTGTGCCTGTTTCCACGGCGGCAAGCAGCGAGTCCTGTTGCGACTTGTTGAAGCGGTGGATTTCGTCGATGAAAAGGATTGGGCGGTGCTGGCTGAACATGCTCGAGGCGTCGCGTTTGCATAGCGTCAGCACGTCGCGCACGTCCTTCACTCCGGAATGCACGGCGGAGAGCGTGTAGAACGGAGCCTGCACCTGAGAGGCGATAATCTTGGCGAGTGTGGTCTTGCCAACGCCTGGAGGTCCCCACAGGATGAAAGAGGAGATGTGTCCCGACTCAATCATCTTGCGGAGTATGCATCCTTCTCCGACGAGGTGTTTCTGTCCGATATATTCATCGAGCGACTTCGGTCGCAAGCGTTCTGCTAAAGGTTCGAAAGTCATGTCTGTACAACGGGTTTAAAGTTTCACACACTTCACGATTTTGTCGTCGATTGCCGCCACGCTTTTGCGCGCCTTGTAGTACGCCGTGCGCGACGAGAATCCCGACTCTTCGGCAATTTCCTCCTGTTTTGCCGCCGGATGCGCCTCCTTGTAGAGGGCGGCGTGCTGCAGGCGGAACATGTTCACGAGGTTGTAGTATCCCAGTTGGGTTATGTATTTGCTTGCGGCGTTGACTTTGCCTTTCGGGATTTCCGACAGCACTTCCGATTTCTGCAGATGCGGCTCGCGGTAGCGGCGGAGTATTATCGACAGCACTTCGTTCCCGATGGCGTCTATTTCCGACGGCGAATCGGTCGTGGCGGTGTCCTTGCTGCCGTCGTTTGCCGGGTCGGGCTCCTGTTTGTTTGTAAACAGCTGTTGAGGGTGCAGGATTATGCACAGCATGTAGATCATCGCTGCCGACGTGATAAGGTCGACGGCGAGTTTGCACCAACGGCTGTCGGAGACAAATACAGCCCACATCAGTGCAATCCAGCAGAGCGGCAGGTAGAGCACCAGCTGGGCGAATCTGTAGGGGAAGTCCTCCACGTTTGAGTAGTTGTCGGTGTTGAATTTGTCGATGGTGCGTTTCAGCTGGTTGGTGATGTGCACCGACAGCGTTGAGAACAGCAGGCTGAAGCCGCCCATCGCAGCCATCAGAGGCGTTCCGGCGTCGGTCAGGACGTGTCCGCCCATTGTCAGAGCTATTGCGAGCAGCGACAGGAGCAATGCAAATGCAGAGAATAGATATGTTTTCAGCAGAATGCTGTCGCGCAGCCGTTTCCGAAAGAAGTAGCTGCTGAACAGGGTTGTCATACAGACGGGATAGAAGATTATGCCGAAAATTTTCACGTATGTCCAGTAGTCTGGAGTCGTCGGACTCAGAACGTATGGGAATTCAAGCGCGATGGCGATGTAGAAGAACGACACCAGGCGGCGGGCAGGGTAGTGGAAGTCGCCATTTTCGTTGAACGGACGGCACATGTGATTCCATCTGACAATTCCGCAGACAACGCCGGTGATGATGAAAATCAGGCAGGCGTAGGCGTATAATTGGATGTTCGACAGATTGTGTTCCATTTTTCAGAATGATAAATAATCGCGCAAATTTACATATAAATAGTGAAACTTGGCGTCTGCGCAAAACAAAAAAAACCGGAACTGCTGTTCCGGTTTTTCTATAACGTAGGTTTCGGATGCTGCTACATGTTCATGCCGCCGTCCACTTGGATAACCTGTCCCGACACGTAAGAAGACATGTCGGAAGCGAGGAATGTGGCGATGTTTGCAACGTCCTCCGGAGTGCCGCCGCGGCGCAATGGAATTTTCTTGCACCATTCTTCCTTGATTTCGTCAGAGAGTTTGGCAGTCATGTCGGTGATGATGAAGCCAGGAGCGATTGCGTTGGCGCGGATGCCGCGGGAGCCGAGCTCCTGAGCCACCGACTTGGCCAAGCCGATCATGCCGGCCTTTGATGCAGAGTAGTTTGCCTGACCGGCGTTGCCGTGTACGCCAACAACCGATGCCATGTTGATGATAGAGCCTGTGCGCTGGCGCATCATCACTGGAGTCACCGCGTGAACGAAGTTGAACGCAGACTTCAGGTTGACGCCGATCACAGCGTCCCATTGAGCCTCCGACATACGCATCATCAAGCCGTCTTTTGTGATGCCGGCGTTGTTTACGAGGATGTCAAGACGGCCGAAGTCCTTCACCACTTCAGCCACCACGTTGTGGCAAGCCTCGAAGTCGGCTGCGTTTGAGGCGTAACCTTTAGCCTTTACGCCGAAAGCTGCTATTTCTTCTTCTGTTTTCTTTCCGTTTTCGTCGATTACCAGGTCGGTGAACGCGATGTCGCAACCCTCAGAAGCGAACTTCAATGCAATTGCTTTTCCGATACCTCTTGCTGCACCTGTGATGAGTGCAACTTTTCCTTCCAATAATTTCATAACTGTATAATTAAAAAGTTGTTATTTAAAATTCAAATGTCCGGCACGCGCTTGTCACTGCTTGATGCCGTATAAAATAAAATCACTCAGATAGTCGCGCAGCTTGTCTTTCTCTATGCCCAGCTCGCGGAAGTTCTCGCGGATGTAGGGCACGTCGAGACCCTGCAGACACAGAATCATCACCATGGCCGTCTTGTCGACGTGCTTGATGCGGAAAATGCCGCTGTCGACGCCTTCCTGAAGTATAGTTTCGAGAATGTGCACTTCCTTGGGGCTTGTGGCTTTGCGGGCGCGCTCCACCTTGCACACATCGCGGAAAAATCCGGCGCGCAGCGAGCCGTTGCGATGCACGAGGTCTTTCATCGCGTCGAAGCGCTGGAAAATGAATTCCATCAGCTTTTCGTCGGCGGGAATCTGAAGTTTCGCTATCTCGCTGAGCTTGCTCAGCACCTTGTCGCTTTCAGTCTCTACCACAGCGTTGTAGATGTCGCGCTTGTTTTTGAAATAAGTGTAGATGGTGCGACGTCCCTTCTCGGCGGCGATGGCGATGTCGTTCATCGTCGTGTTTTCGATGCCCTTGTGGGCAAAGAGCTGACGGGCAATGTCGATTAGTTTATCTCTTGTTTTCACCATATTTACTTTTTGTCTTCAGACTGCACAAATGAAGATTTTGTGTGCGAAATTAATCATATTATTTCAGAGAGGCAAAAAATATCGGTGTAAAATGAGGTGCGCGGATTGAAAATGGCGATGAAAAGTCGTGGAAACCAGCATCTTGCGCGGGTTTGAATCTTTGTGCGCGTCCGCTTGCCGTATCCGGCGCTTTTCTGCCCGTCGCTGCGGTTAGGATAGTTTGATTGACACCGAACGGTTGAGACCTTAGGCTCTGTTTATGAAAGCCTGACGGCTTGCCGTAACGCCCAACTATTCATTCTTATTTCTTATAACAACTTTATATTTAGCGCATGAGAGGTCAAACGACGATTCAATGTTCCCATTCTCTTGACTATAATGAGGACAGGAGTCGGCAGAGTAAACTATTGGTTGTCTTGGCAGATTATATTCCTCGTAAAGTTTACATATCCGTCCATAATATAAATCCCTTTTGAGGAATCTACATATTAAGCAATTCTTCAATTGACGACCATGTTTAGTCAATTGGGATAGCCCCCAAGCAAAGTCGAATTTTTTGGAACAAATAATATAATCAGCCTCTTTCGGAATTATAGTTTGCTCATCTTCGTAGCATCTACATTGCTCGTACTTGAAATGACCATTTGGCAGTACATAAAGGTAAAACTTATAGCCAAACAAACCATGCTCATCTTCACTCTCAAAATTTTGCGGTGGCATGGTGTGCGCCTTGTTGAAATTGAAGAAGATGTTATTAGGCTTTTCATCACGGAAATAGTACATATCAGAAGTGCGCATGCCGGCAATCTGTAATGAGTTGCAAATGGCTTCAATATCCTCTTCGGAGTTGATTTTCATTTCTATAATCCGAACGCCGTCACCAATTTTCTCTTGTGTAGATTTATGAGATACATAAATTTCAAGAAGTATCGGTGGCCGATTTCTTGTAGTAGAAGATGATAGTAACAAATCAGCCCTGAAATTTTTGTAGACAACCTCTTCTTCACATGTATCATACCATTTTTTGAGGTCGAAACTCATATATTGAATGGTTCTACATTCCTTGCAGTCGGCGACATCGCAGTCAAATTTATCGCAATGCACCGGCACGTCATACTGAATATAAAAATGGGGATTGTTGTCAAACGCAGCTTTTATTCTCGCTTTGGCAATCTTATGCAAGTATGTTTCATAGTTGCAATTTTGAAGATTGGCTTTGTGCGTAAAGTGCCATTTGCGAATTTTACCCATGTGCGGTGTCATTTCCCCACCACAATATGGGCAAGTGTACATTCCACCACGTACAGCAGTATTAACGTGGATAAGCGTATTATCCTCGTTAATAGCATAGCTGTAGTTTTGTTTGGTGGTAGGAGTCATATTTATTCCATTGTCAGTACTTTGGTTGATTCTTCTCCGAATTGGGAGATTACTCGCACTGCGATGCGGCGACCGGGGCGACGCTCAATGGCTTCGCTGCGGAAGTCGTAGAGGGTGTCCCAAAGGTCTTCATTGAACACAAGGCGTAGTGTGGCTTCTGCCTTTTTCTTGGTTTGCTTGGGTGCTGCACTTTGCAAACCTTTGCGCCATGCGTCAAACTCTTTCTTCGTACCGCCGCAGAAGCGAATACCGCGCACGATGAACTGCTCACCGTTGTAGTCGTCGTCGATTTCCCAATAGGCGATGTCCTCTACCGAGCGAGGTTTCACCACGTCTTTAATAGGGTCGTAGATGTCGAGACCCTGGATTTCAACGTGTACGGTTTTGCCGTCGCCGTTGTCAACAATGGCGATGTCGGGCTCACCAATGGTGATGAACGCACCTGCACCTTTGTCTTTCTTCAGCAATCCCTCTTGCATAAGGTCGTCGTGCATACGCACCTTGCTGACGATGAATGTGCCGAGGTTGTAGTCTTTCTCGTTAATATTGTCCTCAAACGAGAAACCGAGGATAACCAACCACGACGCACCCTCGTTTTGCGCCACAGGGCGAAACTCTTTGAGAGCCTCGGTAACGGCACGTTTGCTCACTGAGCCAAACTTCGGACCGATGTGGAAATAAGCCAAACGCTCCTTGCCCTCGGCATCCTTGTAGTAGCCTTTGGCATTAAGGTATGGGTTGGCAATCGGCTCGATGTTGTAGAACACAGCCTGCTCATTTTTCGCGCCATTGCGAATGCCCGAAGCCTTGAGATGCGAAAAAATGCGGTCTTGGAACGCCGACATTTCTTCCACCTCGTTACTGTCAAGGTCGGCAGGGTCAACCACGTTGAAACTCTGCAAAGTCTCAACCGTGAACGGACCACTCACACGAATTTTCTTCTTATCCTCTTTTGGTTGGTCGTAGAGGATTTCCTCGTCAGGCTCAAGGTCGTTGGCAAGTGATTTCAGCGTTATGTGCGGCACAGTCTTATAAACGAAACCTTGACGGATATTTCCGTTTTCCTTATCAAATAGTTCATAGTAAGGGTAAACCGCAGTAGTCAGTCGCTTTTTTGCGATATTAAGAGCGATACGTGATGTGTCAATAGTAATCCAACGACGCCCCCATTGCTCTGCAACAAAGGCAGTAGTGCCACTACCACAAGTTGGGTCAAGGACTAAGTCGCCTGGGTCTGTACACATCAGCATACAGCGTTGGATAGGGAGTAATGCCGTTTGAACTGTGTATTGCTTATCTTGTGCTGGAGCTGTATCATACCAAGGGCTTGTTATTTTTGCATAAGGAAAATCTTCATGCTTCAAAACATATCTAGGAAAATCTCCTTCAACAAAGAGACGCCCCATACGACCTAATTTTTCTAACTTATCTTTGCTTGTAATCCAGCACTGTCCTTGTGTGGGATGAAATATTTTTCCCTCGAACTTAAAATCAAATACGTTTGTTTCTGAATAAGATGGAGCCCATTGTGAAACTGTACCAAAGACATTTTTTGTCTTTAGAGTGTAAGCATAATCAGCCCTTTCTTCTTTAGTGAATCGTCTTAAAATGCCATTTTCTTCAACTCCTGTCCATCTACCAGATGGATTTGGTGTTGTTCGTTTATAAAGCTGTCTATACTTTATATTATTGATATCTTTTGCATACCAAATTATAAAATCACACATACATTCAAGAGTCTTTGAACCAAGTGGCATAAGTTTTTTCCTAAATGGAACGAGGCTCACAAAGTTTTCGCTTCCGAACACTTCATCCATAAGGTTGCGGACAAGGTGCACGTTATCGTCCGAAATTTGCACGAAGCAAGAACCGGATTCTGTGAGCAGTTCACGAGCAAGCACAAGACGGTCGCGCAGATAGCTGAGATAACTGTGTATGCCGAGTTCCCATGTATCGCGGAACGCCTTAATCATTTCAGGCTCACCGCTAAGGCTCTCGTCATTGTCCTTAACGTCGCGGTTGTTGAGTTTCATCTGCCAGTTTGAGCCATACTTTATGCCGTATGGCGGGTCGATATACACCATTTGCACCTTGCCCGCCATTCCCTCGCGCTGAAGCAGCGAGTTCATCACGAGCAGCGAGTCGCCTTGGATAAGGCGGTTGCGCCAATCGGCATTGTGCTGGTAGTAAGATGTGACGCGCTCCAGTTCGTCGTCAAATATTGTAGGCAATTCGTTGCCGAAAAGCGACATCTGCACCTTTGCGCTTGCGTCCTCACGGATTGAGTAGAGCTGATTGATGAGCATTTCAGGGCGAATCTCTTCGTGGCGATAGAGCGAGCGAGTGTCGATGCGCAAATCGGGCGACTGTGTTTCTTCGCTGTCGTTTTGGTATTTACCGAGCCAATAGAGTTCGGGGTCGCGACCACGGTTAAACTCGTTTTTGAAAGTGCGGTATCGGCCCTCGGTCGACATTTCTTCAGCAGCCATTGATTCCTCGCCGGCAAGTTCGGTGGTAGGAATGGCGGCACGACGGTCGTCGTTGTGCTTGATAGCCCCTACAGGGCCTTGTGTATTATTGTTGAAACTCATAGGGAGTTGATTTTAGCGATTAGCGTTGGTTTAATGTTGTCAATATCGTCAATCTCAATGAAATCCCACGTGCCGTATTCGCCGAGATTGTTGGCAGCCGGCACCCAGAATTGAGTGGTGTATTTGCGTTTGAGGTCCTTGTGGCCGTTTCGGTCGTTGGAGTATCCTGAAATCTCAATGATGAGATTCACTTCGCGACCGTCGGGGGTGTTGACCACTGCAATGAAGTCAGGCACATAGTTGTGCTCTGTGCTTCCGTCAATGTAAGGTATCTTGAAATCAAGGAAGTGATTCTTGACATAACGCACCACAGAGGGTAATTCTTCGAGAGTCTTGGCAGCAATCTGCTCCCACGAGTTGGTGTCAGCCACCACGAAATTAACGTGGCTCTTGGTGGTGGGATAAACAGGTTTTGTCGTTGCGCCAAACACATAGCGAGTGCTGCCCGCAGGATTATAGTAGTTGAGAATTGCTTTGATTTTCTCGCTGTCGGAATTGGCACGACGGATGCCCTCATAGATTGAGGTGGCAGTCTCCTTCTGATTCCAGAAAATCACCATGCGTCGCATATCGGGAGAGCCGTCGCCGCCGAGGACTTCCACCTGGGTATCGTACCAGAGCTGACAAATCTTTTTGAGTTGACCGAAAAGTTGAAACTCACGACCCTTTTCGTGGTCGGTGTAGTATTGTTGGATAAGACGCTGAGTGAGCACATAAATAACTTGTGCGTCGCGCAGCTCGTGATAGTCCTTTTTAAGGATTCTCACCTCGTCACCCACAGGTGTTGAGAGCGTGGTTTCCTCGGGAATTTCATTGAAATTAAGACGGAATTTCGGCTCGTCGGTGTAGTCTGCCTCAATCTTGCCGATGATATTCTCGCTGCGATAGCCGACGATATTCGGGAAAGCGATTTCAAGATTAATGCGTTCTTTCAAAGCCTTGATAACCGTTTTAGGTTTTGCAGGAGGTGGAGTGCCTGCACCACCGCCTTTGAACGTCTTGAAAGGAACGCCGATGATGTGAGCATATTCGGGTGGAAATTTCCACACAATATTTTCCGGTTTGTGTCGTTTCACGTTTTTAGGTTCAATTTCGTTGCCGTCGCGGTCGTAGGCAACGAGGTCGTAGCTTTGGCGACGCAGAGCACGACCGGCAACCTGTTCGCACAGCAATTGCGACCCGAAAGCGCGCACACCGCAAATGTGGGTTACCGTATTTGCATCCCAACCCTCGGTAAGCATTGACACGGAAACGACAAGACGAATATCTTGACCGAGTTTGCCCTGCTTGCCTACGCTGTTTACCACCTCACGCAGAATATCTCCGTCGGTGAGATTGTCGGCACTGCCTGCTCCATGCAGCTGCGCATATTCACGTTTGAACAAACGGATTTCTTCGGCAAACACCTTTTTGAAGTCATCATCAACGATTTGCCCGGCTTCGTCAATGGCTATACTGTCAATGAGTAGCGACGGCTGGCGAGACACCGGCAAACCATTGCGGTAGTTGGAGAAAATCGGGAATTGACCGTCGATGTAGATAGTGTTGCCGTCGGCATCAACGCTTTCGTAGCCGGCCATGTATTTGAACACCTCTTTGCTAACCGTGGTATTGTTGCACACAACAATAAACACAGGTGGAGCGGTGAAAAGATTCATTGCGGCTGCATCATTTTGACGAGTGCCGGAATTATATTCTTCGTAGTCTTTGACAAATTGCTCTAAAGCTAAATTTAGCAGCGGCGGTAAATTCGGAGCTTTCTCCCCAATCGGTTTGTCGTCGCCGTTTTCTTTGGCTTCTTTCTTTGCTTTTTTCTGACCTTTTTTAGGCAGAGCTTTGCTGATATGGGAATAGATATTGCGGAGCTTTGGCTCGTCGAGGTCGTGTGATGAATCCATTGTAGGCAAGAATGGTATCTTGACTAAACCGCTTTCAATAGCGTCAACCAAACCGAAGTCGCTGACTACCCATGGGAATAGCGAATAAGGCGCATAGCCTGAGCCTTTAAGAAAGTAAGGTGTAGCGGAGAGGTCGTAAACCTCCTGCACCTTATAGCCCAATGCTTTCATTTGGCGCAGACCCTCATACCACACCATTGCATTTTTGTTTTCTTCGTCGGTTTCCTTCTCTTCTTCAGATTTTTTCTTTTGGTTGGTAGATTTCGGAAGATAGCAATGGTGCGCTTCATCGTTGATAACGACAATGCGCTTACCTTTCATATTCTTGCCGAGCAAACGGGAAAGCACTGAAGAAAATTCTTCTTTGTCTTTCTGCTTGACAGGCTCACCGTTTACATAAACTATCTTACCGTCAAGAGGGCTTGCCTTTTTGCCGGTGTAAACCTTAGGCTCAAATTGGTGGTAGTTGGTAATGGTAATTACCGAATTCAATCCACCAAATAAACGAGCATATTTGGCAGGGATAAGTTGGCGTTGGTGATAGTAGTCAAGTTTGTCGTATTCTTGCTTGCCTGAATCATCAATGTAAAGCACGCCGAGGCGGTCACGGATAGTGATGCCCGGTGCAACAAGGAGAAAATGGTCGGCAAAACGTGTGTCTTGCGGATTTTCTTTCTTGTTGATATAATGATATAGGATAAGCATAGCCATAACAACGGTCTTACCTGTGCCGGTAGCCATTTTGAATGCTGTGCGAGGCAGGACATCCTCGTAGAGGTCGCTAACCGATTGGCGTCGTTGGTCAAGTTCATGCAGTAAACTGCGGCCGAGGTTAGGGTCGCGCGGTGCAACTTCGTTGAGATAGATTGCGGTTTCTATTGCTTCACGCTGACAAAAGAAAAGGGATTTGTGCAACTCACGTTCCGGGTTCTCAAACCAGTATGTCAAAAGGTCGCGAGTGGTGCGTGTGACCTTTGGCCAACCTGTTTCACGCCATTCTTTTACAACTGCCCTAATGCCATTGATAAATGGAGCATTCAGGTCGTCGTTAGGCATATCATCGTTAGAAAATAACGCAGATTGTAGATTGGTATTAGGCATCACCGTAAGATTGGCAGCATAAGGGCGACGACCTTGCAAAATCTTGGAGTAATCAAGATTTCCGTCAGGCGTAGCATCGTAATGCCATTGCGGCTCGTCATACGGGTTGTTTAATATCGGGCTTTTGTTATCAGCCATATACGTCCTATATTGTCAGAGACTTCGCCGTTACTGCTGCGAGGCCGACCAAAGCCTATATCAGTAACGACGGAGCTTCCGTATATCGTTTTTGAAGTATTGTTATTGGTCTTTTCGCAGAGCGAATGTATTTTGCAAATGTAGTTAATTTTTTCTGACAAAACGCCAATAATAGTTGGCGAAATTCTGTTGGATGTTTAACTATTGCGCAAATATAATTTAGAGGTGGTGCAAAAATAAAGCACACTCGGTTTAATAATTATTAAAACCCGTTGGCAAAGTTAAATCGGCGCTTATTTAATTCCGCCAATGGGTAAATGAAGTATATGCGTTAGCGATTGAAGCCTTTTGGTCAAGACCTTGGTCTTGATTCACGAAAGCGCGGCGTGGTAGCGCAACGCCCTAATCCCAATCATCAAAAACATCAGTCCCGGAGAAAACCATTGATTCTCCGGGACTGTTTTGGTGATAGGGCAGAGGCTTATCTGCGCGTCATCCGCACTACGTTTTCAACGTGGTGGGTGTGGGGGAACATGTCGACAGGCTGCACTTCCTCCACGCGGTAGAATTCGTCCATGAGGGCGAGGTCGCGCGCTTGTGTCGCCGGGTTGCAGCTGACGTAGACGATGCGTTCCGGGCGGGCGTTTAGAATCACGTTGACCACGTCTTCGTGCATTCCTGCGCGTGGCGGGTCGATGATCATCACGTCGGGACGTCCGTGCTCTTCGATGAATCCGTCGGTGAGCACGTCCTTCATGTCGCCGGCGAAGAAGATGGTGTTGTCGATGCCGTTGACCTCGGAGTTGAGTTTCGCGTCGGCAATCGCCTCGGGCACGTATTCGATGCCCACCACTTTTTTCACCTGCCGCGCCACGAAGTTGGCTATTGTGCCGGTTCCGGTATATAGGTCGTAGACCAGGTCGTCGGGCTTGAGGCATGCCATGCGCCGCGCCACCTTGTAGAGCTCGTATGCCTGCAGGGAGTTGGTCTGATAGAATGATTTCGGGCCGATGCGGAACTGTAGTCCCTCCATTTCCTCGTTGATGTAGTCGCGTCCGCGATATGTGATGACTTCCTGGTCGGCGATGGTGTCGTTCACCTTCTGGTTTACGACGTAGAGCAGCGATGTGATTTCGGGAAATTCAGCAGCGATGGCGCCCATCATGTCGTCGATTTTCTCCTGTTCGGGGCGTGCGAACACCACGATCAGCATCACTTCGCCCGTGCTTGCGATGCGCACCATCAGCGTGCGCATGAGTCCTTGCTGCGCCTTGATGTCGTAGAACTCATATCCTTTTCCCAGCGCGTATTGGCGCACGAACAGGCGTATGCGGTTTGACAAATCGTCCTGAAGCCAGCATTTCTTGATGTCGAGCACTTTGTCGAACGCGCCCGGGATGTGGAATCCCAGAGCGTTGCGGTCGGCAATCTCGCGTCCGCTGCGCAGGTCTTCAAACGTGATCCAGCATTTGCATGAGAATGTGTATTCCAACTTGTTGCGGTAGCAGAAAGTTTCTTTTGACCCGAGCGTGGGGTTTACTTCCGGAATCTCCACCTTTGCGATGCGTGTCAGAGCGTCGACCACCTGGTCGCGCTTGTAGCGCAACTGGCTTTCGTAGGGGATGTGCTGCCACTTGCATCCGCCGCACACGCCGAAATGCTCGCAAGCCGGCGTCACGCGGTCGGGCGACGGCTTGACCATATCAACGATATGCGCCTCCGCATAGCTGCGCTTCTTCTTGTCCAATTTTATGTTGACCACATCGCCAGGTGCCCCGTATGGTATAAACACCACCATATCGTCGACGCGGGCAATGCTTTTGCCCTCGGCTGCCACTCCTGTTATCTCAACGTTCTCCACAACCGGGAGCTCTTTGCGTTTTCTTCCCATATATATAATGAAATTTTGTGCAAAAGTACGTTTTTTTTGCCGTTCCATTTCAATGCTCTATAACATAAATAAAAAAATATGTGATTATTTTCTTATTTACGAGATTCTTTCTAAATTTGCAAAGACTGAATTGTCAATCACTTTAAATTATAATATTACTTAAACTTAATTTCATTAATGAAACGGATTTACACTTTCGGTAATGGCCAGGCAGAAGGCCGTGCCGATATGAAGAACTTGCTTGGCGGCAAGGGTGCCAATCTCGCTGAGATGAACCTCATCGGCGTACCTGTTCCTCCGGGCTTTACAATCACAACTGAAGTTTGCACAGAATATAACACTCTCGGCCGTGAAGCCGTTGTGAAAATATTGGAAGAAGATGTCAAGAAATCTGTTGCCCACATTGAGAAGCTTACGGGCAACACGTTTGGCGACGCAGTGAACCCACTTCTCGTATCCGTTCGTTCGGGCGCGCGCGTTTCGATGCCGGGTATGATGGACACAGTGCTCAACCTCGGTATCAACGACACCGTAGTGGAGGCTCTCTCCAAGAAGTCGGGCAACCCACGCTTCGCATGGGACAGCTACCGCCGCTTCGTGCAGATGTATGGCGACGTTGTTCTCGGCATGAAGCCGAAGTCGAAACAAGACATCGATCCGTTTGAGGAAATCCTTGACAAAGTTAAGGAAGAGAAGGGCGTGAAGAACGACACCGAGCTTACCGTTGACGACCTCAAGGGCCTTGTTGTAAAGTTTAAAGCCGCTGTGAAGAAGTCGACAGGCAAGGACTTCCCAGAATCGGCTTGGGAGCAATTATGGGGCGCTATCTACGCAGTGTTCGACAGCTGGATGAACGAGCGCGCAATCTTGTATCGCCGCATGAACCAGATTCCGGAAGAGTGGGGTACGGCAGTCAACGTACAGGCCATGGTTTACGGAAATATGGGCAACACGTCGGCTACAGGTGTGGCATTCACCCGCGACGCCGCTACCGGCGAGGACATCTTCAACGGTGAGTACCTTATCAACGCACAGGGCGAGGACGTGGTTGCCGGTGTGCGCACTCCGCAACAAATCACAACCGAAGGCTCACGCCGCTGGGCTGCTCTCCAGGGCATCTCGGAAGAAGAACGCGCAAGCAAATACCCTTCATTGGAAGAGTCGATGCCTGAATGTGCAAAAGAGCTTATCGAGACTCAGCAGAAACTTGAAGACTACTTCAAAGACATGCAGGACCTCGAGTTTACAATCCAGGACAACAAGCTGTGGCTGCTCCAGACTCGTAACGGAAAGCGTACAGGTGCCGCTATGGTTAAAATCGCGATGGACCTTCTCCGCGCAGGCGAAATCGACGAGAAGACAGTGCTCCGCCGTATGGAGCCACAGAAACTCGATGAATTGCTTCACCCAGTGTTTGACAAGGATGATTTGAAACGTGCACAGACAGTGGCGAAAGGTTTGCCAGCATCTCCGGGTGCCGCTACCGGTCAGATTGTATTCTTCGCCGATGATGCAGAGGCATGGTCGGAAATGAAGAAAAAAGTCATCATGGTGCGTATCGAGACATCTCCGGAAGACCTCCGCGGCATGTCGGTGGCACAGGGTATCCTTACAGCCCGTGGCGGTATGACATCGCACGCAGCCGTAGTTGCCCGCGGTATGGGTAAGTGCTGTGTGTCTGGCGCAGGCGAAATCAAGGTAGACTACAAAGAGAAAACCGTCATCATGGACGGCAAAACATACAAGGAAGGTGATTGGATTTCATTGAACGGCTCTACAGGCGACGTTTACGACGGTCAGGTGCCTACAGTCGATGCAGAGCTTTCAGGCGACTTCGCAGCAATCATGAACCTTGCTGAGAAATACACCAAGGTTGATGTCCGCACAAATGCCGACTCTCCACGCGATGCTCTCGTAGCCCGCAAATTCGGAGCCAAAGGTATCGGTCTTTGCCGTACAGAGCATATGTTCTTCGAGGGCGACCGTATCAAGGCAATGCGCGAGATGATTCTTGCCAACACAGAGGAAGGACGCCGTGCAGCTCTTGACAAACTGTTGCCTATCCAGCGTGCCGACTTCCAAGGAATCTTCGAGGCTATGGACGGTCTCGGCGTGACAATCCGTCTGCTCGACCCACCATTGCACGAGTTCGTGCCTCATCAGCTTGCCACTCAGAAAGAATTGGCAAACGAGATGGGTATCACCGTCGAAGAGGTGAAGAGCAAGTGCGACTCTCTTGAAGAGTTCAACCCGATGCTCGGTCACCGTGGATGCCGTCTTGGCAACACTTATCCAGAAATCACAGAGATGCAGGCCCGCGCCATCATCGAGGCAGCAATCGACTGCAAGGAAAAAGGCATCGACGTGCATCCGGAAATCATGGTGCCATTGGTAGGTGTAGTAAAAGAGCTTGAAATGCAGAGCGAAATCATCCGTCGCACAGCGGAAAAAGTGTTTGCGGAAAGAGGTACATCAGTGGCTTACAAGATTGGTACAATGATTGAGGTGCCTCGCGCCGCTCTCGTTGCTGACAAGATTGCCGAATATGCCGACTTCTTCTCGTTCGGAACAAACGACTTGACTCAGATGACATTCGGATACTCTCGCGACGACGCTCCTAAGTTCCTCAAATACTACAAGGAATTGGGTATCATCAAGACAGATCCATTCGAGGTGCTCGACCAGGAAGGTGTAGGACAGCTCGTAGAAATGGGTACAAAGAAAGGCCGTTCGACAAAGGCAGGTCTCAAGGTGGGTATCTGCGGCGAGCACGGCGGCGAGCCTTCTTCTGTCAAGTTCTGCGCTAAATTGGGCATGAACTACGTTTCTTGCTCTCCGTTCCGTGTGCCTATCGCACGCGTGGCTGCTGCGCAGGCAGCAGTAGAGGAATAATTCCAATATCCACATAAACAACCATTAGGCTGTAATTCTCTGAATAATCAGAGGTTACAGCCTAAGTTGTTTTTATGCGGTTCGTTCATTTGACCACATAAAATGAGCCAAATGAACATATTTGTTTAGAAATAGTTTAGAGTTTTTCATACCTGTGTTTAGAGCCTGTTTAGAGCGACAACTATTTGAAAAGTAAATCGTTAGATTATCATTAAATAAGATATAAAAAATATGGCAACATTTAAAGCATGCGTACAGAAACAACGCCAAGATGGGTTCTATCCAGTGTATGTAAGGGTAACTCACGAAAGAAAAATCGGTTACATCAAAACGGACAAGGTCGTATCAAGGAAAGATGTATCGAAAAACAAAGAAATTAGAGATAACTATGTTCTAAATTTTTGCACACAATTAATATTGGAGTACACGGCAAAAATCAACACTCAAAATATTAAGGAGTGGAACATTAAAAGGCTCATTGATTTCTTGACTAAGGAAGATGATGACATCTGTTTCAGCGACTATGCTCGAAAGCATATAGCCAAGATGTTCAGCAACGGTCAAGAGCGCAATTCACGGAACTACGAACTTGCGGTAAATCACCTCGAACGTTTCCTCGGCACGACCCAAGTGATGTTCTCGCAGCTCACGTCCACGGCAGTTAACCTGTGGATAAAGAGCCTCGAGACCACACACCGAGCAAAAGAGATGTACCCGGTGTGTGTGCGCCAGATATTCAAAGCCGCCATTATGGAGTACAACGACTATGACAACGGCTTGATAAGGATAAAGACCAACCCTTGGGGCAAGGTGACCATACCGCAGTCCGACCGAACCACCAAGCGCGCCATCTCACCCGAAGACGTGCGCAAATTCTTCGCCGCTCCGCTGCCCGAAAGCAAGATGGCAGACCCGCTGCCCGAACTCGGACACGACGTGGCGAAACTGGTCCTGTGCCTTGCCGGCATCAACACCATAGACCTCTACAATATGCAGAAAAGCGATTACTATAACGGCATCATCAGCTACAAGCGCGCCAAGACACGCAAGAGCCGCAAAGACGAGGCGTATATTGAAATGCGTGTCGAGCCGGTGATTCAACCGCTGATAGAGAAATACAAGTCTGCTGAAGATGACCCGTACCTGTTCAACTTCCACAGCCGTTACAGCAATCCCGACAGTTTCAACGCCAATGTGAACCACGGCATCAAGAACGTATGCAAAAGTATGGGAATGGTGAAAGAGAAATGGTATTGCGTCTATACATTCCGCCACACTTGGGCAACAGTGGCGCAGAACGATTGCGGAGCGAGCATCTCCGAAGTGGGTTTTGCGATGAACCACAGCCACGGACAGAGTGTCACCCGAGGCTACATAAAGATTGACTTCACACCGGCTTGGGAACTGAACGCAAAGGTGATAGACTTCGTCCTGTTCAGCACCAAGAAAAGTAAACAGGGGCTTGCCGACGACATCGACAACCCGATAGACAAGCAGTTCCGCCTTTCACCGAAGCGAATGGTTTACGCAAGAGCATATTTCCAAGGGGCAGTTGTAGCCGAACTCACCGACATAGGCTTCAGCAACGTTGACCAAGTGATAGAGAAGCTCGTGCCGAAACTGCCCAAGACCATACCGACGCGTTGTGAAGTCACGTTCCGCATCAAGGACGTGGACACCGACAAAGAAGCCATCTACGTCCGTACTAAAGGCAAGGGATTTTAGTCGGTTATCGGCCAGAAAACGCCTTTGATTAGCTGCGACATTCCGTTTTGGGTGAATGTCGCAGTTAGTTTTTCGCAGACGTAGCGTTTGCCGTGGATAAGGAAAATGCTGCGTGGATTGGGCAAAGTGTCGGAAAGGAACTTGAAAGTGAATTTCTGCTTTGGGTTGATGGCATAGACACTTCGCCTACTATTGGCATTTGTATTGTTCAGGCGGAGCGAAGTGTGTGGGCGGAAGTAGCCGCTCCAGTCGTCGTTGATGACCACATCGTCCACGAATGGGCAAGGCAACTTGCCGTCGTAGTCGGCAGCGCCGTCCCACCAGCCGATATAAATCTTGTCGTAGAACTCGCTCTTTTGCTTCTTCTCCCCGGCAGCCAACGCCTGCACGGATATGGGCTGATAGAACGTTCCATCTACACGCGCCTTGTATTCGGCAATCAAGTCGCCCGACGAACCGCCCACATTCGTTTCCGAAGCAGCCGAGCCGTCGTCATAACCCGAAAACGACAGATACAGGCACTTGCCGTATGTGCCGTCGGTGTAGTCAATCCACGCCGGCACAAACTCCACCTCCTCCGAATCCGCCTCCTCGCGTTCATCAACGATGCGTCCGCCGAAAAGGTTCACAGGCTGTAACAGACACTTGTACGAATACAGATTCGGCATATTCTTGCGCTCCTGCACAAGTGTTTTCTCCACGCCACGTACCACGAAATAGATGTCAAGGTCTTTGGCGTAAAGCAGCTTGTCGCGGTTTGAGCCACGCTGCGACGAGCCGTTCCAAGTGGCGAGCGAGCGATTGGCGGCAAGCAACTGCGAGAGCGTGTCGTAAGAAATGGCGTCACGCTTACGCGCCTTGATAAACCAGTCGCACGAATAGAACTTCCACATCTCGTGGTCGCACTCCGCATAGACCAAGTTCTTCGCCTCCCGGTATTCGCACTTCTCGTTCTCCACCGTCACTGCCACCGAATGTTCAGCCACAATCCTGTCAAGCGCCACCACCGGCAACGCCTTTACATAGTCCTGCGAATAGCAGAAAGCCACATGACCGCCACGCATATCAAAGTCGAACTCCGCATCGAGAAACACCTCCAACTTCTCAAAAAACTCCTTCACCGACCAGTGCGGAAGTGCGGAAGCGAACTCCGGCATATTCCACGCCCACGGCAGCGTGTTGCAGACAAGCAGATAGCGATGCTCCTCCCGATTCTCCCACGCACTGAAATCGTAGGTAAAATCCAACGCCTCGCAGATGCGCTTCACCACAAAAAGCAAATACGGCTGCCACGACAAGCCCCGAGTGTCAGAGTGCCACACATACTTGCCATTTTCGTACTTCGGACAGTTCTGAATGTTTCCCGACTCATTGTTCACCCACGGCAGCGCCACGCAGGAGAGATTACGTGAGTCATTATCCCATGCGAACGACGGCGAGATTTGCGAAGCAGAGAGATAGTCCGGCGCGCCGAGGTCAAGTTCATTGATATAGATTTTGTCGAGGTCAGAATCAAAGTTCGCCTCCGAGCGTCCCTCCAAGAACTGCGTTTTGACCTCCGTCTCGTTGATTTCCGTAATCACGATACTTCCGTGCTTCACGAAAGAGCGGTCACGGATAGAGCAATCGAACACCGCCTTGCTCGCCGCCACATCAGAGCGGTTGATATTGCCGAAAATGGCAAGGTTCTGTGAGCAGCCACGCAGAGGGAAAGTGATAGTGAGCGAATATCCGTCTGAGCCGCTGAAAAGGCGGTTCTCCTCCACAAATTCAAAGGAAGTGTTCTCTTTGAGAAAAGCCGTTCTGCCATTAACTATGATTTGCATTATTTCTTGGATTTAGGTGATTTATTCTTAATAAGACGGTCGTATTCCTCTTGTGCCTTATTGATGCCTTTGTCACCAGTGATTGTTGCCACCGTCACAAATGGCTCATCAAGGCGTTGTGAAAGTCGCTTAATTGTTTCCACATACTCGCTATTCTGTTCTACGACAATAGTGGGCGCTGGTTGTGTAACCACCACTTTTGGCGTTTGCCCTTGTTGCGCAAGCACCATTGGAGCGGTGATACTCCTCGACACATCGGCAGCTTTCAGCGAGCCGACAGTGTTGGTGCGCTGCGCATAGTCGAGCGCCTCGATGAGAGGGCGAGTTTTCGGCGAGCGCACCAACTTCTGCGATGCCACCCACTCGCCGGCATGCACGATGCCCACCGGCTTGTCTGGGCTGCCGTCGGGCGTGAAACCGCCCTGCGAGTAGCCCTGCGCCAGCGAAGCCTGCTGCTGCTTCTTGATAGCCGCAATCTGAATCATACCGGCAGCCACAGCCATACCAGCCGCAATAGGCGCGAGGATGTAGCCCACAAGCGGAATAGCCGCAGCCGAGCCGTAAGCCGAAATTGCATTTTGCGCAGTCTGCGCCACCGCCTGAATCACCTGCATCGCGAACATCTTGCGGTTCGCCTCGTTCTTCGCCTTGGCAATCTCACGCTCTTTCTCCTTTTCCAGCTTCTTCACCCGATACGAATTACCCTCCGCAGCCGAGACCTCACTCTCGTACCGCTTGTTGATAGCCGCCGTTTCAAGTTCAAGTTCAGCTTGCACCAGTGAAGAAAGCGAAGAAAAGATAGCGCCCATACTTGAAGTGAGCGTGGATATAGCGCCTTGCATCGCCTTTCCGCCGTCACTGTTCAGCCACTCCACCGAACTGTCAATCGCACGTTGAGCCGAGTTTCGGGTATCTTCCTCCACAAGCAACCCATACTTCTTCTGCAAAGCAAGTTTCGCCTTTTGGAACGCATCCTCGATGCGCAGCTTCTCCTCCGCATTGTCGCCGGCAGCCGCAACCTCACGGTCATATACCGTCTGAAGCAGAGCCAAGTCAGCGTCATACTTCGCCTGCCGCTCCTGCGGATTGTCGCCGAAAAACTCCTTCTTCATCGAAGCCAGTTTGCGCTCGTTCTCCTCCACGGCACGCTGCCGTCGCTGCATCTGCGAGATGAGCAACGACTGCAACTGCTGCTCCGCCTGAAGCCTTTCCTTGCTGCCCTCCGCATAGATTTTAGTCAGCTTTTGCTGATGCAGCATCTCATACTCCTCCGTCCTGGTGTCGTAAGTCTCCTTGGAGATAGAGCCGTCGATGTAGAACTGCTTCAGCTCCACCATCTGCGCATCATATCGCGCTTTCTCAGCGTCCACCGACTGCGAGAGCAAAGCAGCGTCATTCTCCTCTTTTTGCTTCTTCGCCGCCTCGTAGTAGTCAGCCTCCGTCTTCAGCCGCTCCGTTTCCGAGAGGTCTGTGCGTTTGAGCAAAGCGTCATAGTAATCCACCGAAGCCTTGTTCATATCTGCAAGGTACTGGAGATAGTCTTTCTTGCCAGTGGCGTAAGCGATGCGAGCTTCAGCCTCCGCACGCTCCCGGGCTTCTCTCTCCGCAGCAAAGCGGTCGGCAGTTGATGAAGAACCGCCAGAACTTCCGCCAGAGCCACTACCAACCGACGTACTTGGCACAGTAGGAATACTTGGCATATCCGCGTCGTCATCAGCCGAAGTGGCGGCAACGTGATACTTGTCCGCAAGTTTCTTGTTTGCCGCATTTATTTGTTTCTGCTTTCGGATATTCTCATTATAGGCGGATAGAGAAGCGTTATACGCCTCACCTGTCGAAGTGACCTTGTCAGCGTATGGTTTCACATTGACGATAGCACCGGCAGCCGCATCGGTGGAGCTCGTATAGCCGATGTTGTTGTTCATCTCCCGAGCCTTGTTCCAGTCTTTCACTGCATCATCGTGCTTCCTTTTGTCGCTGTCCCTCTTGCTTTTCAGACCGGGTGCAGCGTCCTCCAGTGCGAGCAGCTCCTTTTCGTTCTCCTCAATCTTCGCAGCCGCAGCCTTAGCGCGCGCCGCATTGATGATTGATTCCCTAAGCCGGTCATACTGTTTCTTCGCCTTGCCCACCATAATCTCCTCCGTTGAAAGGTTCTTGAAATAGTCGGGATAGAGCGCCTGCAACTTCTCAGCCGCCTGACGGCGTTCATCTTTCGACTTCGCCTCGCTGATGGCAGTCTGATAGAGCGACTTCACACGCTGCTCCTCCTTGGCGGCAGCCTGCACCGAAGCCTCCGAGATGTCCGTCAGCGACTTGTGCCACTCCCTTTCCGCGCGCCTCGCCTCGTCGAGCGCCTTTCGCGCCTCGCGAGTTCGTGAGATGAACGAAGCAAGCACACCGACAAGCGCAGTCACTAGCCCCACGACAATGCCGATGGGCGAAGCCTTGCAGACGGAATTGAAGATGCGAGTGGCTGCAGCCGCCTTAGCCGTCTGCCCCGACAACTGGAAATAGCAGATGCGCAACGCAATCAGCGTAACACGAGTGACTGCCGCCACACCCTGCGCCACCTTGCAGACCGCGCCCCAAGCCGCAGTGGCGACGGCACTGCCCTTGACAACGACAGTGTAGGCAAGAATAGCCGCACCGAGAGAAACCACCTCGCGGCGGTATTTGATGAAAAAGTCCACCATAGCCGACAACGCACGAAGCGCAATCGTGGAGGAAGAAATCACCATTCTCATAATCGGCTGCAACTTCTCGCCGAGTTCCACGGCAAGCTCGTGGACCTGGTTCTTCGCCTTGTCAAGCCCGGCCTGTACCGTGTTGTTCTGCACCGCAAACTCCGTGTCGATAGACGTAGCCTCCTCGAACGCCTCGTTAGCCACCTCCTGCTGACTGCGCACCTCGCTGATATGGTTGGCAAGCGTTGAGAGAGCCGAAATGGCGCGAGAGCCGTTCTCGCCCATATCCTTGAACATAGGCGAAAGCACATCCATATTGCCCGCCTGCTTCAGCGTGGAGAGGAACTCGATAAGCGCCGCGTTCATATCCGTCTTGACAAGTTTGGAGAACTTCTCTATATCCATACCTGCAACACGAGCATATTTTGCCGGGTCCTGGTAGACACGCACAATCACCTGCGAGAGCGCAGTGGCGGACGCCTCAAGTTTTTGGTTGTTGCTGTCAAGCACGGCAGCAAAACCCATAATCTGCTGCACCGTCAAATTTGCCTGCGAGCCTACGCCGCCCATTCGTGAGGCGAACTCAGCGAGATAAGGAGCGGAAGCCGAGCAGTTCTGCGACAGCTCATTGATGACCGAGCCCACGGCAAGCAACGATTTTTCAGTTCCGAGCCGCTTCTCGTCACCAAAAATGCCGGTCAGTTTAGAGAGCGTAAGCGTAGCACCGCTGCCGAGGTCGTCGAGAGCAACATTGATTTTGTCGGCGGCACGCACAAAGCCCAAAACGTCCTCCTGCGAAGTCTTTCCGAGGCGACCGGCCTCCTGCGCAAGCTGGTTAAGCTCCTCACGCGGTGTTCTGGTGTCAATCTTCTTGAACTCCTCATTAAGCGAGGAAACTTCTTCAGCCGACATGCCGGTGAACTTACGCACATTCGCCATTTCCTGCTCCATCTCCGCAAAAGCGTTCACCGCCTTACGTCCAGCCATCACCAATCCGGTAATGGCAGCACCCACGGCAACGAGCGCCATCTGCCACTTGTTCACCCAGTCCATAACCCTGTCAGAGAGCGATTTCTGTTCAGCGAGTGTTTCATTCACACGCTCAATCTCCGCCTTCACCGCCTTGATTTTGGCGACGTGCGCGTCCCAAGCGGCGGTGCCGCGCTCGATGCCGTTCAACTCATTTCTGAGTTGGCGGAGCGTTTTTTGAAGCTCCTTTGGTGTCGCCTTGTCAAGGCGGCGAAGCACCTGCTCGGCGGTAGCCGCAGAGCCTTGCAGCTGGTTAATCAGCCTATTGGTGGAGTTGAGTTCACGCTGAAGTTTCTTCATCGAAGCCTTGTCGCCTGCGGAAGCCGCTTTCGCGAGTTTTCGTTCAAGTTTCTGCGCCTCCTCCTGAAGCGAGGAAAGCACCTTTTGCGCCTGTCTGCCGTTGACAGACAGGACAACGTTGGCGGTAGTGTTGTAGTTTGACATTTATTGAAAGTTAAGAGGTACGAGTAAAGAGGAACGAGAGGGAATGAAACACTCAAATTCGCTGCTTTGAGTAGTAAATTTGAGCTAAAATTTTGGAGGTGTAAAAGACACTGGCACAGCTGATAACCCCATAAAAAATGCCTCCAAAATTTCAAAAAGTTTCAGTTTGTAAAGGGCTGAAACTGAATAATGGCTGAGTATCAGTTATTTAATGGGTTTGTTAAGGGCTTGCCCTTAACTACCGTCTGTAAAGACCCCCCACCGCCCTACGGAGCGATAGCGAGCGACCCCTCAAAGCCGTAGCGGAATATGCGAGCGAATGTGCGGTCAGACGCGTTGGCGTGCGAGCCAATTCGGCTTGCCGAAATTGGTTTCGTGCGGCAACACCGCTCTCTTGCCAAAGGCAAGGTTAAAACGATGCGCCGTGCGGTGATGCCGAGGCTGCGGCGAAATGGAGATGATGACGGCTGGAGAGCAGCGCATTTGGAGTTGTTCAGGCAATCAGTGCCGATACCGCCGAAGAACTTGTTCGAGAAGTTTGTTCAGACGCAAGAGGAACTGACTGTGCGGTGTCGGCACGTAAAGACTGACTGAACGAAACTCGGAATAAGCGTAACGGAAGCCGTCAGCATCGGAATGAAGCCTGTGCCACGGCACACCGTGCGGAGCGTTTAATCAACGAAACCAAAGGGAACTAAGTGTCGGCTATGCACGGAGCGGAGAGCGTATCGAGCAGACAGCGCACGAGAAGTTGGAGCAAAGGGAGGTATCGGACCGACTTGTCGGAAGGAGTTTGCGGCTAAGCGTCAGCGGCTCACAGACCGGGCGACGGAGCGATACCGAAGGAACGTAGCGAGTTCGGTGTCGTGTAGGCGTATAGGTCAGGGAGAAGCCGCAATCTCCTGCTCCGGGAGCCGACCGGATACTTGCTCGTACTGAAGTGCAGCGGTCAGCCGTTGCTAGCGCAGCGGAGAATGTTAGCCGACGTGTTCCCTTTGGCGATAAATCCGCTCTGCCTTTAGGCGTTAAAACAAAGGGTGGGAAGCCGATGAAAGTATATCTCCTGCTCGTAGTGGAGAGCGATGAAGAAGTCTGAGCCGTAAGTGTGGCGTGGGCAAGGGATGTATCGGACTGTCAGCGTTAGCCGGCAGAAAGAGTGTGTCGGAAAGCGTCAGCGTTGGGCAGACGTGGAAACGGAGCGAACCCCCGACGCAGGAGGGGTTTCGCATAGATGTAGCGGCATCCCATTGCGACACTGTCTTGTTCCGATGCGCCCGACCGCTCGGCTTGCCGATGTCCTTGCCACACAGGCTAAGGACTTCCTCATAGGGCGCAACGGAGAACGTGGAGAGATTGCTTCATCGGCTTTTGGGTGGGGAAAAGAAAAGCGTCTGATCCTCACGGACAAGACGCCAACTAAATCTAATTCAATTATGAGAGCATTATTGCTTGCGTAATCTTAGATATAGTACAACAGCACATAGAGCCGAAACAATTAAGATGATGAGATTTGTATTAGGAGGTTTGTAAACGTTAGCCGAAGTCTTTTCCTCGCGATTGCGAGCTGTTGATGTGCGGTGAATCGCCAGCGTGTCAATGACGGCAGAGTCTGTGCGAACAGACTGATTAACCGATTTTTTGTTGGAGATAGAGGCGTGTCGGGCGTGTAGGCGCAACCGGGATGGTTGCGACGAAGTGACTGCCGCCGATGAGCTACAATTGTCAATCGGCTCGACGTAGATGTCCAGACTGTCAAAGTCGGCAGACCACGACGCAACCATATCGACGAGCGACTGCGATGACGATGTGGTTGCAGTCGTATTAGTCAGTCTTACATCTTCGGCATAATCCGACTGCACTTGCTTCTGCGAGTGGCACGAGCAGAATAAAGTGGAGAGGTAAAAGGCGATAGTGGATAGAATCAAAGCTCGCATAAGCCGGAGGTTTTGACGTTGAACGCAGGGCAAGCCTTGTTGGCGAACTCGCTGTGGCCGTGGACGCTCGCGTTCGGGAACCGGCTGCGCAGTTCGGTGACGAGCCGGACGAGCGCAGCCTTTTGTTCAGGCGTGCGCGTGTCCTTTGGATGTTTACCGTCGGCTGTGCAACCGCCGATGTAGCAGATGCCGATAGAGTTGGCGTTATGCCCACGGCAATGCGCGCCCACCTCCTCGATGGGTCTTCCCTTGTGAACAGAGCCGTCAAGATAAATCACAAAGTGGTAACCGATGTCTCTCCAACCGTTACCGTTTACATGCCAGTCACGAATCTGCACCACCGTAAAATTCTTTCCCTCGGGTGTTGCAGCGCAATGAACGATGATTTCAGTAATCTTTCTCATTTCTTCTTGTATTTATAGTGATAGTCAATGCCAAATAGCGACCCCACGAAAGTGAGGATTTCACCGAACGCCACAAGCACCGAGTTGTCGATGACGCCGGTCGGAGGAACGCAGAATCCAGCCACTAATAGACACGCCCCGAGGGCAATCAGCACCACGGCGCAAATCAATTGGATTTTGCTGTCAATATGTTTCATAATCAGTTGGTTATTTCAAATGAATGTCGTAAATTTGCAGTAATTAATGATAGCTCAGGCTATCATTACCACATAATTTTGAGCTCAGGCTCACTATTACGGAATAAGCGGCAGCTCAGGCTATCGCTTTTTTTTATGTCCGTGAGAAATGCCATGCGTTCAGGAACGGATCATACACCACCGAGAAAAAGCCGAGGTTCGAGGCAAGCCCTGCAGGCGTAATAGTCTCCGACTTCTGCGAGATTTTTCTGCCGAAACCGATGGCGAAGCGGAAGCGCAACAGCCGCCCTTTGTCGCCAGCATCATTCTGGTCGCGCACTTTCACGTTGCGCTTGCCCCAACTCACCACGATGTAGCCATCGTAAGACCCCTGTGTCTGCACGTGCGGATCTACGAGCAACAAAGGATTGCTCTCGTAGCCGCCATTGGCAAGCAAGTTATCGTTGTACCACTGCGTGTGGTCTTTGTTGGAGAATGACAAAACGCCACTATTGCTAACTTTCACCACGTTCTGACCGCCGAACATGTTCCAGCCTTTGGTGCGTTCAGCGTAGCCGTCAAGCTTGAATTTCTCCATGCGAAGTCTGTTGCGGCGTACGGTGCAGCGGAACAGGTAAGGCACATAACCAGCCGACACGTATTCTCGAAAATTCAGCACGGAAACCTTGTCGCCCACCACACGGCATTCGATTTTCGGCAGCGACAATTTTTTCACCTTGCCGTTCATATCGTTGACCGCACTTTGAGAAGCGTTCACAGACTTCTCCAAAGTTGCAGACTTGTTGCTAATCTCCGATACGGAATCATAAAGCCCATCAATGGTATCAGCCATTGTGCCTACCTCCTTTGACAGATTGCTCACCGAACCGGTTAGTGACGAAACCGTCCCCGAAAGCGAATCTACTGAAGTGCGGAGCGATTGCACACCCGAAGTGGCGGCATTGAGTGCAGCCACGTGTTGCGCACGCATTGCTCCGGCACGCTCGGTAGTGGCTTGGCGGATGAATGTGGCGTTCTCGGTCTTTACCGAAGTGCCGTTCAGCAGATTGGAAGTGACGAAAGTCATCAGCACATTGTTGCGGTCGTCATTGCCCTGCGCGATGCTCACCAGTGCGGAATGCACGGCCTTGATGCCTTTGAGCAGAGCGAAAAGCGGTTTAGCCTCGGTATCGGTGCTGCAAGTTTTCAGCAGGTCAGAGATGCGCTGAAGCAGCGAGCCGAGTGATTCGGGCGAGATGCTGTCCTTTTGCGACAAGGCGCGAAAGTCAGAGATAAGCTGGTTGAGAGAAGTGGTGTCAAGAGCCATTTTTTAGTTGCCTTTAGCGAAGTTTAGGGGTTAGAGTTTTTTGTTTATAGAACAAATTTAAGCGGTGTGAGAGCAAGATAAAAAGACACTATTTCGTTATCGAACGGCGCATCAAGTCTGGATTCAATGCGTTGGAAACTGCGTTGCAGAATTGTTTGCCGAGGTTGTCGGCATAAAATTCTTGAATGTTCATCACCGAAGCGAAGTATTTGCGAGAGAACCAACGGCGGCGTTTGCGCACCTTGTCGCGACCGATGTCGCCGGAGTTGCCGCGCGGCGTCTCTCGCCCAGTGCCGTAGTCCTGGAAGATGCCGTAGGTTCTGAACGACTGCGACAGCGTGATTTGCGTGAACTTGCCGTCAGCAGTCATACCCACGACAAGCGTTGAGCGGTAAAGTGCGCCGGTATCGACCACACCAAGCAATGAAATCTGTTCTTTCCATATTTTCACCATCGTCCGATTGAAAGCCGTGACGTATTTGCGGCGTTCTTCAATAGAGTCATTATTATTGTTCATGGTTTACTATTTTGAAAGTGGCGTAGTCAATAGCTTTGATAGCCTCTCGCAGAGCATCAATCTCCTCCGGCGACCAATCAAGAACAATCTTGCTTGGTGCAGCCTCCACAAAAGCCTTGGATTCTTTCAGACCGAGTTTAAGGTTGTTATAAACAAACTGGGTTGTTGCAATTCTTTTGTCTTGGTCATAATCCAGTAGCCAAAAGTCATATTGCGGTCGCAAATCTATCCACTCCGAATAATCAATTCGCAAGTCGGTGAAAACATCGACAGCAATTTGGAAGTAAGCGCAGGCGCAGCCCGAAAAGAAGAAGCGGTCAATCTCGTTGAACTTGATTCTCGGGTCGATGTAGATGCAGTTCTGCTCGATGCGCACACGTTCAAGAATGAACCTCGACATCAGCTGGCGGAACAACTCACGCATCGTCTCCATACACTCGTTGCGTGCGTCCATATCGTCGATGGCGTGACGCATGGCGAGAAACACCGTTTTGATGCGTCGGGTGCGAGGCGTGTTGTTGAGTTCCGTGTAGCCGTCGGCAATGTCGCTGACGCAGCAAAAGGCGGTAGCCGACTGCATAGCGTGAAGCGCTTCCTCGAAGCCTTCAAGCCCTGACACCTTGCAGAAGGTGAAGCCTTCGGCAACGGCAAGTTTGTTATTGGCAATCAATTCCTCAAAGAATTGTGTTGCAGACCAGTCACTTTTTAGCATTGAGTTGGGCATTAATTTGTTTGTACTCCTTGGCTTGCGCATTGAGTTCGGTCAACGCACGCCAAGTGTCTAGCGAAAGAATTTCGCGCTCCTTGGTGATGTCACCCTTGGTGAGCGCACGGATTTGAGCGTCCATTGATTCCTGCAACTGCGCACCGATGTTCGGTGAGCCGCCAAGCAGATTTTCCGTCTCCGTAGCCGCAGGCTGGAAGAAGTCGGGAAATCGCTTGGCGAACATATCCTTGACCGAAGCCACCCAGTAGAACACACTGAAGCGTTCGGCTGTTGAAAGCGGAGAACGGAGTGTGGGGAACAGAGAGAATTTTTTCGTGTATAGAAGCGAGGCGAGTTCATCGAGCAGCGCATCGTTTTTCGTATGGAGGAAACCTTGATAAAGATTTTCCACCATTAAGAAAGTCTCAAACGGCACGTCTTGAAAATCGGGATCCACGGCAACGTGGTGCCGGATTTTCGACAGACGCACCGGCGTTGCCGGCAGTTCGGCGAGCCAGTCAAGAACTGAAAGCATTTCAGCCAACTGCAAAGCTGACAATTCAAAGTGGAGAGTGGAGTGCGGAGCGTGGAGAGGACGGATTGAGCAAAGAAATTTACTTTTGCCAGAAACACCCTCCATTCTAATCCTTGGCGAAGCCCACTTCAATAGTGCAAGTGTCTTGATTTCATCAAGTGATAGGTCATTAGCGATAAGCGAATAGACATATCGCAGTTGCTTGTCGTCAAGTTCTTGCCAACCAGTGGGGACAGTGAGATTTATCGAAACTGTTTCCATAAGCAAAGGAATAATCAAAAGAAATAGCCTGCTGATTTCTTGGAGTTTTTGAACACAGGCGGAGCGAACAATTTGGCGGTGGCGGAATTGTGCCACTCCGGGAATGAGCTCTTGTCATTGCGAATGATGTTTACCAAGTCCACCATACGGCGCATATTAATTGGCTTGCCGAGCAACATGTCCACCACCTGCGCCTTAATGCCACGCACCACCGGCTCAACGGTAGAAGTGACAGAGCCGCCAATAACGGCAAGGCGCAGTTTATTCATTAACTCAGGCGAGAAGAACTCCTCTGCGAAAGAATCCTCGATGTCGATAGCCTTGGGGCGGAGTTCAACGTATTTCTCCCAGCGATTAGCGGTATTGCCGCAAATCGAGGCAAGGTCGATGTTCGGGAACAGCGAAGCCGAGAAGAAAGCAAACTGTTCCGACTCTTTCCACTTCGATGCGCCCACGAGCAGCGGAATGAAAAGTTCGAGCAAATCGTCACGCTGCTCAGCGAGCGAAGCCACAAGGCGAGCCACACGCTCCTTGCTTGCAGGAGCGATGTTCTGATTGCTCACCACACCGAAACCGTTGGGCGTAAGCACAAGGTCGAGCGACGGCACGGCATTGCGCAGTGCCTCGCACACGGCAATCCGTTGTGCCGTGACCTTTGTCGGGTGATCATCAGTATAGCCGCAAACCACGTTGAACGTCTTCAGCGAGCAAAAGTTGGAAACCAACCACTGCTCCGCCGAGTTGAGAAACGGAGCGACCTTGTCAAAGAGCGGCGTTTCGCCCTTGACCACAGCAAACACATTCGGCATATAGTGCCGCAGTGTCTCCTCATTTTGTATCAGTGTTGCCATTGGTATTTGTAGTTACTTGTTTAGCGTCTTGGTGTTCGTCGAGAGTTGTCAGTTGAATAAACGGACAATCCGGCACGACACCGACCCAATTGTTGAAGCGTATGATGATGCGATGCACAGTGAAAAGTAGGTCGTGATACGGCTTTTGTAGAGCTTGTGCGATGGTGTAGAGTTCTCGCTTGCCCGAACCCGAATTGTTGGTCTGCGACTTGCCGGGCACAGAGCCTACGAGGTTGGAGTGAACACGCAGCGTGAAGCAGAACATGTTCACCGCCTCCTGAATATCTGCACTCCAGTCGCCGCCCTCCTTGCTGTCGTCAATCTTGTTGATGACCACATCGTGTTGCTCGTTTCCGTCAGGCGTAATATAGAATGTGGAGAACCACGCCTTGCCGCTGTTCTCCGCGCCAGTGAGGAAATCGAGAATGCTCTGCTTCTCCTGCACGATACGCTCTTGCTGCTTGCGCCGGTCGGTGATGCCCTCGCTGCGGAAGATGGATTCCCAGTACTTCTGCGAGATTTCGATTTGGTATTTTATGGGAGCGGAGTTCTTCAGTTTCGCCTCTTTGGCAATCCCGATGAGCTGCTTGATGTTGTACCACTTGCCCTTGAACAGCGAAGCGTAGTAAGGAATGGGATAATAAGTGCTGTCGGGCGTTGGAATGCGGCTGACCACGGCAAACTTGCGACAAGTTGTGTTCTTGGCGATCCTGTCATGCAGGTCTCGCCATGGACTTGTAGGGTCGAGCATCTCAATCATCTCAATATCTTCGCGGCTTGCAATGCACTTGCGCCAATTGGCATAAAGGAGTTTCGTTATCTTTCCCGATTTGTCGGCAGGAGCGAAGCGGCAATAGCAAGCCTCCTTACGGAGCAGCCGCACGATTTTCGTGCCGTCGCGAGAAAGGATAATCACACTGACAGCAAAGCCGAAGTGCTTGAAGTCCTGGCATACGCCGAGAAAATACGAGGCGATGTCATTGTCAAGAAAGAAGTCCTCGACTTCGCTCTTGACGGCTGCGGAAGCAAGATTAGTGTCGTAGCACAATCCGCTGCCGAAACAGACTTCTGCATTAAACATCTGACAAGTGGAGAGCGTTTCATCGTCCTCGATGAGCTTCAGAATATTGAACGGCATTTGGTTGTCACCGCCCCACGGCACGTATGAGAGCTTGTCATCGATGGGTATAGGAAGGATATCCACATCTTCCTTGAATACCGATGCGGAGTTTACTTGAAAAGCCGCCCGAGCCGACAGGTTCGGAAGCGTTTCGACCGAGTTAAAATTAAGCGAGTCCATAACATTGTAGTTTTTGCTACAAAGTTATGGACTCAATGGTATCTGCGAAAAGACGCTAAATTAGTAATTAACTAAATATAATCCACCCCAGATAGATAATCCTGCCATTATCCAAGAACATACTGATGGCAAAATTGAAAAATATGGTGGGATTTTACTATAAAGTTTTATAGAAATTATAAATCCCAAAATAAACCAGAGAGAGTATGAGTTTATGATTAACCAAGCAATTGGAACTAAGTCATCATGCTTTACATGATCCATAAAGAGAGAAGCAAATAAAACAAGAGGTGCACCAATTATAGGCAGAGTAAGAATGTAAGTACTCCAAAAATACCATCTTGCAACATTATATTTTTTCGATAGCTGTTTACCACAAAAATATATCCCAACAATCAATCCAATTACGATTAGCGCAATTATTGAATATTGATAAATAAAAACAATAATTTCTTTGAAAGCAAATGTTGCCATACCGCAAAGTTATGGATAATTTGCGACATATCAAAGGAATACTTCAAGGTCATTGACCTTGAAGATGCAACAGTCGCGGATTTTGCGGATTTGCCCACTCGACAACATCTTGATGTTGCGAGTGCCGGCGTAGAAGTCGTAGCGAAGCGAGATGCAGTTTTGCAGATGCATCATCTCGCCGTTGGCTTTCCACACGGAAATGTCAACCGGGTCTCCGCTGTTGAGAATAGTTCGAGCGGTAGTAATGTGTATTGAGCGAGCCATTAGCTAAATGTAAAGTTAAAAGGATCATTGAATACGTCGTCGGCTACCGGGTTGGCGAGTGTCGGACGATTGGTTGCGTATCTCCAAGTGAATTTCACCGAGTTGGGCTTTTCGGGCAAATCAGCGAGTTCGCAAGTGAAATCAGTGATGAGAATTGGGCGGAGAGCGTCAAAGTCGGCATCGTCGGGCTGACTTTCGTAAGTGACGCGCACATCGTCTGCCGAGAATAGCTGTTTCGCAAGTGCGCACTCATCAGCGGTGAGCGCACCCGACTGCACCTCAAACTCCTGCTTCGGGGTGTTGTCGTAAAACTCCGAGCGGTCGGTCAGCACAGCGAGTGAGCGGTCGTTGGAAGTCTTGGCGGTGGTAACTGCCGGAAAAAACAATAGGTCGGGAGCGTTGAAAGCATTGCGGAAGAAGAAGCAACGCTGACCCGAAAGTGACTTGTCGATGAAGAACGTGACGGCACGATTGTCGCACCGCACGGTGAACGACACCAGCTCCACCTCCGTCCCCTCCAGTTCTGAAGCACGTTTCTGCACATCGTAGCAAAGCACAGCGAGCGTCTGCACATTGTCCTCCACAGCCGAGAAATTAGCCAGCCCACCCACAAACGAAGTATGCCCCCTCTCCACACTCGTTCCTCGTTCCTCCTCGCTCGTTCCTAAAATGTAATCACAGAAAATATGATACGTCAGCCGTTCGCCTTTCCGGGCGAAGAATGACAGGAACACGAAAGAGTTGGGAGCGATACGCCTTGACTTGGCGGCAGTGAGGAAATGGTTCTTGAACAGTGGCTCAACATCGTAGATATCGATGTCGCGGTCGCAATAGACGGCAGTAAATGCCGCCTCCGTCTCCTCGTCGTCATACATGGCACGCACATAAAACTTCTCCACGGAGAAGCTGGTGGCCTTGATAGCCAGTTCGGTGAGCGAGCGCAGGTCGCAGAGCGTGACCGAACTGTTGGTGGCGTAGAACTTCCCCGACAGCAGCACCTCGGTAGCCGTGGCAAACTCTACATTGAGATACTGGTGGTCCGTGAGAATAGAAACGTCGCCCAACTGGCACGTCAGCAAAGTATCGGGTATAGCAGAAATCCGTATCATACCACGAAATTATGCCGAAAGCCGCTTTCAGCAAAAGACATCTTTGGGAATGGGTTACAGAAAAGTTAGCGATTAGAGTTTCACTAACCGCTAACCTAAAGGCGACTGCCTAAACCTCTCTGTCGGCATCGAACTTGATTCTGTCGTAGATAGATTGACTGATTATTGCGCCGTAGCGATGTTTGAGCAAGTGCATATAGCGAATGGCACTTTTTGCAGTCTTGCAGCCGCAGCCCACATTGTCCTCCGGGCGCACGCCCTGGAAGTACACATACCACCTGCCGTATTTTTGTTGAGCCACGATGATGTGGGGAGTGACTGTAGCTTTCGGGATAGCGATTTCTGCTGATTGGATTTGAACTGCCTTTGCGGCTTTCTTTGAAACTTTCTTTGCCATGATTTTAAAGTTTTGATGAATTATACATTGGCGCGATGCGCCGTTTATTTTACGTGCAATCAAGTGGACGAAAAAGTGAAGTCGAGCCGCAAGGGTGATAGCCGCATTTTTCGCTTGCTAAAAATCGGAGGAACACGGAGTGCAAACTTGCCCTTGTGGCCTGAACATCGTCCTAACTTTGCACAGGAAAATGAATGGTGCGACAATCGCGGACAACCAATGTCGTGCATCAAAACTATCACGGCAATTTGAAGAAAGTCTGCCGCCAAAGGCAAGCTCCATCAGCGGTAATAGCCGAAAGCGGTCGCTCCATATTTCTTATAGGCAGGGAGTGAAAGTCTTTGCGTGCGAGAATGTAAGGCTGCGCAGACTTGTAGAGAGCCGCTCTATGCACTGCAATCGCTACGGCAATCAGCCCAAAGTCCCGAAAGAGAGGTTGTTGGTAAAAGGTAAGAGACGCTTTGAAACTCTAATCGCTAACTTGTTCCGCTTACGGAATGTGATGAAAAGAGCAAAAGAAAAGTCAGCCTGTGGCTGACCATCTTTCTTGGGATAAATGGCTTAGTAAACCATAGTGTAATCGGCATTACCGACGATGGCTGCGGCTTTGTCAGCGGCTTCTTGTTCATTGTGGGCTTCAACACTGACGATTTCCACATCGCCGTCGAAAGTAACCACTTCCACTTGATATTCAATTAACTCGTCGTTGTAGTCGTTTTCAAAAGAGTTCATTGCTGCGAATAAAGAGATATGTGTCATTTTAGTAAGAATTTGATTGTTAATAACTGTGCGCCGGGGCGCGTTTGATTTACATTGCAAAAAGGAGCGAATGCAATCAATTGCCCACTTGTGGGCAATGTCAGCCGACAAGGGCAAGACCGACAAATACTCTTTTTACGACACAGGAATAAGAAGGAAGATTTTTCGAGGCTGCTTGTTTCACCCTTTTCGAGCGTGGATAAATCGCTAACTTAGCGATGTAAACTCAATGCTGCCTCGAGCTTGCACTAAAGTTATATGACAATCAATCAAATTCTTGAAAAACGAAAATGACCCATATCTCTCGCCGTCAATGAACCCCAAAAAACGACGCAAACGACCCACCACCCCAGTAAGTGGAAGTGTATTTCGACAGCGCAAATCACCATATTCAGAAGCCCACAAAAAGAAGCCCAAGCCGCCACAAAGCCACCGCTCGGTAATCGCCACACACACCCCACACAACTAAGCCACCCAAAAAAAGATGTGTTTTGACACGGCAATACCATATAATGCGAATGGAATTACAACCAAATAAAAAAGCCCCGGAGGTATCTCCGAGGCAATACGTTATAAATAAAGACTGCATCTATTTATTGGTATCATCGAAAGCTTCTTTTACACTTTTGTAATCCCAATATAATGTACCATTTTCCCACTTTTGCATTTTTGCGTGAACACCTTTCCAACGAACAGAATCTGGACATAAATTTCGATTAACGGATGTGCTGTTATATAAAACAATTATATTTAAGCCATCGCGTGCAGCCTTGTCGCACTCGTATTCAATGTAGCTTTTAAGACTGACACTATGTCCAGCATTGCAGGTTCCCCAATATCCTGAATACGAGTTGCAATATTGGCAACTACCAGCAGTCAATGACATCGTTTTGGAGCCTACTATTAAAACAAATGTTTTTGATGCATCCATTCTTTGACAAAGGGATTTTTTTATAGAGCAGTTTAGACTTCTGTCATACGATTGATGTAAATCGTGTGCATCGGTAAAACTGAGCCCCCAATAATTGCTATCATTCCATTTAAATAATTGGTCGATAGCATTTTTGTCGCCTGTCCAATCTCCGGCAACATAAGTACGAGTTCTGTAAGCCATACTATTTTGATTTAAGTTCGTAAATATTTATATCATTCATTGTCTTTTTTGTGAGACAAATTGTGATTGTTTGTTTTATGTGAACACCGCTCATTTTGAGTGTGCATAGCAGACATTTTATGAGCGAGAGGTTATCTTTGTTTGGAGTGTCAGTAAATCGGGTAATACCAGAGCCTAATAATGGTATAAAAACGGGGGTATTTGCATACACTCTATCAATTTCTTTCCACATTTGTATAAGGCATTTTTCATAATCAGTGTGAGAAAGATAAGCCGACTTGTTCTCATCAAAATGGGTAAATGCCAATAATATATACTCTTTAAATTTGATGATGCGTCCTAATGGAAATTGTTTTTTTCCATTAACACTATTTGAATTTAAACCGTTTACTTTAGGAGCATTGAGAATAACGTCTTTCAACAAATTAATGTCAGTTATATGATCATCAATAAATTTTCCATTTAGGGAATTGTGTGCTATGGTTATATCGTCAACTTCGGTATCAAAGTATTCGTTGAAAGGAATAAGACGTAAACCATCTTGTTTGAAAATATCAGCCTGCTTAATTCTTACTTGATTATTACCAATGGATAATGATATGCCTCTAAGAGAAATGACGAGTATTACTATAAAAGTGAGTGTTGTCAAAATACAAAATATTGCCAATATACATAAAAGTTTCTGCCACCACGCCATAGACGAAATGAATGGTAAATCATAAAACCCGGTAATTTCTGCTACTGTTTGAACGATAGTCAAGATAGCAAAACTAAATGTAAAGCTATCTTTCCAACGCTTTTCGCTTGAGGACCAATGAAAATTCATGCTTCTATTCATTATAGTAATTAGATATTTCGAGATCTGTGGTGACTTGCGACACCACAAACAAGTACATCGCCACTACAATATGAGTTGCAGCAACGAGGTCTTGCTCTGTCGAGGTATTAGCCTCGTGAGCTTCTGCATTGCGCCATGCACGCAGGTTTTCAAGATATGTGTTGAATTGCTGATAGGCTGGCTCCGGGTTGTTGCGCAAGCCACGCAGGCAACGAAATGCAAATATGGCATCTTTGAATGTTGCCATGCGTCCGTCTTCCACCTCAATATCCTTGCCATTCATCAAGTAATACAACTTTTTGAGGAATGCCTCATAGTCACCGACAAGGGTATTAAAATGCCTGCGGCGGTCAATCAGGCGCAAATTCTCAGCACAATACACTTGGTTGAGCGAATCAACCACAATGTCATTGATGCCGTCGAATGACGAAGTAGAAGGTGCTTGGAGTACTTTCAGCAAAGTACTCACTACCTCGCCAAGTGGACGAATATAGGCGCGAAGCGCAGCGAAGGTAGAATCCATACGCTCGCAAATCGCCTCTGTTAGCTTGTCTATGTCGAGCGGTAGATTTCTGTCAATCTGAGTGTTGCGTGCGAGCAAATCCGATAAACCTCTGACAAATTCCTTGGAGAACGAAGTTCCCTCCGAGACCTCTTTCAGCAGGCTGAAGAACTTGTCGATTTGTCCGCCTGCTTTTTCCATAATCTTGTCTATTATGAGTTGTGAAAGCAAGTCTGGATTGTTCCCGGCACGAAAAGCATTGAGCAAGTCGGTGTCGCTTTGCAGTTCATCAACAATGGTGCGGATTATCTTATCGTTCGAGTCGAGGAATCCCTCCCATGGCTCATTCACTATGTTCAGCAGCTCCTGCAAATTTTTCTTTTCATCTGGAGCAGGCTTGTTGATGTCACCGATGCGCGAACTTGTTAGTGTGCCTGTGGAATCTTCGAGTTGGAGGTTGCCCTCAAAGCTCATTTGCAGGCGGAATTTATCGAGGTCCACCTTGTCAAGGATTTCCATTGGCAACGTTTCCCTTGTGTATGGCAACGCCTTGTACAGCACCTTGTAGAACACATAGTGGCGCTCGAGGTCGGGGTCGATAAACGTCATAATCTGAGCCATAAATCCGTAACTGCGGATATATCGGTTCACAAGTTTTCTGAACTTGTCCTTGTCCTCGTCGGGAATAGGAACTACGCGTTCGTCCACAATGCGCTTGACAAGTGAAGGTACGCTCTCCACCGATTCTTTCTTGAGCAGGAGTCTCACTATGTTTTCTTCCTCTGCCGGATTATACACCTTGTATTGTTCTATCTCGGCAACGAAAGAGTACAGGCGTTGCACATCCACTTCGCCTTGCAGCGATGTCTCCTTATAGTATTTTTGAAATGCTTTCAGCACATCATCGGCATTGTTTCGGAAGTCGAGTACCATAGTGTCCTCCTTTCCGGGATAGCAGCGGTTCAGGCGGCTAAGCGTCTGGATGCATTGGATGCCACCGAGCATTTTGTCGACATACATAGTGTGTAGCAACGGCTGGTCGAAACCGGTCTGGAATTTATCAGCCACTATCAGCATACGATATTCAGGTTCCTCGAATATGTCGCGAATGCGGTTGTCTTTTATTCCATATCCGTTCAGTTTATCTTCGGTGTAGGCGTGTCCGTCCAGCTCCACAGCTCCAGAGAAAGCCACGAGCGTCTTTATCGCTCCATTATAATCGCTGCCGATTATGCGGTCGATGATTTGCTTATAGCGCACAGCCGATGCGCGCGAATCGCACACCATCATGGCTTTGGCTTGTCCTCCTATTTTGTGAATCGATGTTCTAAAGAAGTGGTCGAGTACAACTCGAGCCTTTTTCTCCATGTTGTATGGATCTTTGTTGAGCGCTTGCAGTATCAGCTTTACAGACTTTCGTTCCTCATACTCTTTAGACTTTTCGTCATCTGTCAGCCCACTTTTCTCAGCGTAGGCGTACATAGTATCGAATGTTGTATAGTTTTGAAGCACATCGAGAATGAATTTCTCCTCGATAGCCTGTTTCATTGTATAATAATCGTGAGCCACATATTTTCCGTCGGCAGTTTGCTTGCCAAACAGGGCATACGTTTTGTCCTTGGGCGTTGCTGTGAATGCGAAATAGCTGATATGAGCCATTTCTTGCCGCATCGCCTGCAAGAAAGCGAGCATTGAGTCCATTTCGCTGTCGTAGTCATCGGCACCGAATTGCTCGGCATAGTGGCGAAGTTCATCATCAGTAGAGAGCGCATTTACCAAATCCTTGGCACTTTCGCTGCCTATGGCGGTGTGAGCCTCATCTACGATTACTGCATAGCGGCGGCGCTTGTCGCGCTTCAAATTGTTGAGCGCATAACCGAACTTTTGGATTGTGCTCACAATGATGCGGTTTCCATCGTTGATTGCCTCGGCAAGATTTTTGGAGCCACGGCGAATGTCTTTCACTGTGCCGGCTTCGGTCTCGAAGTTGTTCACGTCCTCGGCCATATTGGCATTGAGCACAATGCGGTCGGTGACCATAATTATACTGTCGAAAATCGGACGATGATCGATATCGGTCATGTTGGCAAGCTGGTGTGCGAGCCATGCCATTGATTTTGTCTTGCCACTGCCTGCCGAATGCTCTATAAGGTAGTTGTTTCCTGCACCGTCCTCGCGCACCCACCGGCAGAGGTTGCGCACTGCGCGGAGCTGATGGAAGCGCGGAAACACCGTAACCTTTTTCTTCTTGCCTGTCTTGCGGTCTGTTTCCTCGTATTGCTTTATAAAATGCTGCAATATATTGAGCAGGCTGTCGGCTTGCCAAATTTGCTGCCACATATAGCATGTTGGGTAATCTCCATCAACCGCAGGATTTCGGCTTTCGCGGTTGAAAGGCAGAAACCGTGTGTTTTCACCACGCAGCATTGTAGTCATGAACGCATAGTTGTTATCGACAGCAAAATGCACAAGGCACGCTCTGAGAAACCTGTTTTGCGGATTGCGGTCGTGTTGGTACTGGTAGATGGCGTTCACGTATGTCTGTCCGGTCTGCTCGTTTTTCAATTCGGCAGTGATGATGGGCAAGCCGTTAATAAGTATTGTAAGATCAAGCTCACACTGGTTGTCGGGCGGTAACTTACTGTACCGCATCTGACGCACCACGCTGAAGCGGTTTTGCAGATACAGCTGCTGAAACTCGCTTTCGGGGTCGTCATATTCCGGCTTATACTGCACGAGCTTCACTTTTATGCCCTGGATATTCAAGCCCTTGTTGAGTAAATAAGTCATGCCGAAGCCCTGGTTCAATTTGTTATTGTATTCTTTAATCACTGCCTCAAATGCAGCATCTTCGCCTTTGAAGCGCTGCACCAGACGTTTCCACTTGTCAGTCTGCGCCTCGATGAAGCGTCGCAGCATGGCTCGGTCACAAAGGTTTTCTATGTCAAAATCAGCGGCTGTGCGCTGTGTGTAAAGGGGGCTGCCGGCAAGGAGGTCGGCTATATGTTGCTCGAAATAGGTTTCGTTTAGTGTGGTCATAGATTCTTTGATTTTTTTTATTTGTTGATAATCCAGATTCCAGCTTTGTTTCCACCTTGGCGACTTATAACGCCCTTGTTGCGTAATGAAGCAAAGAGACGTTCGGCCTGTCGCTTGGAAAGGGCTAATGCTTCGGCGGCTTGAACGGCTGTGGTTCGCGCATTGGCGGCAACCAATGCCAATAACCGACGTTCTGCATCAGTTATACCGACATTTGCACCGACATTTATACCGACATTTTCTTCCGACAGCCTGTCGCCTTGATGGCTTTTCAGAGTTGCCAATATCTCACCAAGCATAAAATCGATAAATGGACCCGACTGACCTTGCGCACTGCTTTCGGCTATGGCATCGTAGTAGGCTTGCTGATTGTTATAAACCATATTCTCTACCGGAAGATGCTCAAAGAGCGGGTGCAGTTTACCTAAGATAAGCGATTGCCACAGTCGCCCTGTGCGTCCATTGCCGTCGCTGAAAGGGTGAATAAACTCAAACTCGTAGTGGAACACACATGAGCGAATGAGAAGATGGTCGGTTGACGAAGCGAGCCACCCGAACAGATCTGCAATCAACTGAGGCACACGCGATGCCGGAGGAGCCATGTGTACCAACCCTGTTTCGGAGAAAACACCCACACCGCCACGGCGGAAATGACCGGCATCTTCGGTGAGCGATTCCATCATCGAGGCGTGGGCACGCAGCAGATTATCGATGCTGAACGGGTTTAGCGAACTATAGAGGTCGTAGGTGCGTATGGCATTTTTTACCTCTTGAATTTCACGCAGTGGAGCAACCACGTTTTTGCCATTAATGATGTCACGAACTTGCCCCTCGCTGAGATTGTTTCCCTCGATGGCAAGAGATGAGTGAATCGTGCGAATACGGTTGGCTTTGCGCAAAAGCAGCCCCTCGTTTTCGAGGCGTATGGCGTATCGTTCAATCTGTGCCGATATTTCGGCAATAAGATTGATGGCTCGCGAACTTATGTTAAAAGGAGGTGTGTACATAATTAATAAACTTTGATTTTTCCTGTCACCGCTTCGGTGATTACCGATTGCTTCAGTTCTTTCAGCAGCTCAATTTCACGCTTCGCCTTGGCGATTGATGCGTCTATCGGCTTTATTTTACTCTCAATATAAGCAACTATTTCTTGCTGCTCAGAGAGAGGCGGAAGAAAATAATGCAAAGAAAGAATGAATTCAGAAGATACTCTTGGCATTTTAGCACCAAAAGTTGAGCTATTGGCTATTTTTGTAAATCCATCTGAAAGTAGCAAATATTGTAAAAACGATGAAATAGAGTTGCTCTTACATCTAAATACATAAAAATCACCAACGGCATTCCCGCTAAATGTGGCTTCCCATACTTTTCTTAGATATGGACGAAGTTTTCCATATACCACGTCATTCACTTGAAACTCAAAGCCATTACCTTCGTATTCTGAATCGGTCTCGATGAAATTTCCACTATTGCTTTCAATATTCTCAAGACCAATTTTTTGTTCAGATATTGAGGGGGTCGTTATCAGTGTGATGAAATTTTTAAACCTGAGCTTTTCCCAGTGTTGAGGGATGTTGCCGATCCAGTCGATGCCGGAAGGGCGTAGTGTGGCGTTGGGGTTGATGCCGTGGGTTACAGCTTCGGTGATGACTGATTGTTTCAACTCCTCAAGTAAGGCAATCCTCCGCTCCTGCGTCGAAATCACAGCATCGTATGTGCTAATGGCATTATTAATATAATTAACGATTCTGTGCTGTTCTTGTAATGGAGGTATTGCCACTTCAAAGTTTTTCAGGTCATCAATATTGACAGCTGCAAAAGTCGCTGTTTTAGTGGTTGATTTGCAGTAATCATCAATGACATAGAGAAAGTAGAAGAAAAATTCATTATCTACAACTGCGTTCAACGATTTACGAATTTTTAAATTCGTAAATCGTTGATTCGCAAGCGAATCAACAATGAGCACTGCATGCTCGCCGATGGTTGCTGTAGTTGCTAAAATAAAGCTGCCGGCATCGAAAAGTCCTCCGCCTTTCACGGCATCTTCTGTTACATATTGCTTCGCCTCTTTTAAATGGCGACCGCTATCCCTTATATCTTCCATTCTGTACCATGGAATAGTGCCGTCAGTCCAAAAGTCTGGATTTGCTTTAGATGGGGTATATCCATTTCTAAACTCACAAACGAAACGCAGTCGTTTGCTTTCCCAGTGTTGTGGAATTTTGCCAATCCATGGGGAGCCGGTCTGTTTATATTTGTCATAACGCTTCATTGCTTATTCCTCCGCTTTAAGGTTGTTGAGTTCGGATTCCATCTCACGGTCGAGGGCAAAGAGTTCTTCGAGAATCTCGGAGCGTGAGCGCAAAGGCTTATACACGTAGAACAGCTTTGAGAATGGGAATTCGCAGCCTATCTTGTCTTTGGTGCGATCCATCCAAGCATCGGGCACGAATCGCAGCACTTCGTTCTTAAAGAACTCGTCGATGTCGGTTTTAAAAGGAATTATCTCTGTGTCGCGCAAAGCAGAGTCTGGCACGAAGCCTGATTTTGCATTACCGGGTACGTCAAAGATTTCAGGTGCATCCTCGTTTACTGTGGCAAAGTTGCGGAGCTTAGTCACATAGCCTTTCTGTATTTTCTTTGTTTTAAGAGCGTTGAACAAGAAAGTGAAAAACACTGCATCGTTCATCTTTGCATCTACGCCATTCAGAGCCGCCACTTGAGAGAAAAATGGCAAGTCTTTTTTAGTAAAGCACTTATTGCCAATTGCATTAAGCAGCTTTTCCCCGGTATCTTCAAAAGTGAGGCGCAGCGGACGCTCCACTGTAACCTTGGTGTAGAGGAAATCCTCGCGGTCGAGCAACTTGGCGGCTTCCACCACTTCGCCGTTAACCTCGGTCTGCGCACTGGTATAGGCTCGATACATATTCAAAATTTCGCGTGCGCCACGTTCGCTTATGTCATAGCGTTTTTTCCCAAGGTTGCGTTGCAGCAGTGTTTGGTATGGCTCTTGGAACCCATTTATAAACAGAACCTTTCCACGGTGCGAAGCGGGCTTGTTGTTGTCGAGAATCCATAGGTAAGTCTGGATGTCTGTACTGTAGAAAAGATTTTTTGGAATGGCGACTATGGCATCAAGTAAATCGCGGTCGAGCAACATCTTGCGAATGTTGCTCCAGCCACTTCCGGCATCGCCGTTGAAAAGCGGAGATCCATTGAGGATTATGCCTATGCGTGAGCCGTTGCCGTCCATTTTGCTAATCATGTGTTGCAGGAAAAGCAACGAACCATCGCTTGTGCTTGGCAGACCTGCGGAGAAGCGTCCGCCGGCTTTTTCGGCTTCAGCCTTGATGGATTCCTCAAACATTTTCCACTTTACGCCAAATGGTGGGTTGGCGAGCATATAGTTGAAAGTTTTGCCGGCAAACTTGTCATCGGTCAGAGTATTGCCCACCGCAATTTCGCCACCGTTCATCACGTCGGCATCGCTCATAAGCAATATATCGGAACGGCAGATGGCGTATGTCTTCTCGTTTTTCTCTTGACCATAGAGCAGCACTTTCATGTCGGTGCGGTCGGTGGCGTGTTCAAGGTATTCCTTAGCCACGGTGAGCATACCGCCTGTGCCACAACATGGGTCGTAGATAGAAAAGTGCTGACCGATAGTGTTGATTTCCTTTTCCTTGCCGCACATCACGAGCGACACAAGCAGGCGGACAATATCTTTTGGGGTGTAAAACTGACCTGCCATGGTATTTGACGACTCTTTCGACCAGCGAATCACGGTCTCAAAAGCCGTACCCATCATGGCGTTGTCAACCACTTCCGGACGCAGGTCTGCTTTCATCACAAAAGCCTGCGTAACGGCATACAGCAGTCCGGCACGCTCAAGTCGCGAATATATGCGTGTGAGGTCGCCGCTGCCGCTGTCCTCGTGGGTGAAATTATTGAGAATGTCTTTTACATTGTCGGTGAATCCTTCAAGGTAAATTTTGAAATTATCGGCAATTTCAGATGGCACTTGTAGCAGTGAGGAAAGGGAGAATCGAGAAGAATTGTAGAATGAGAGATTATATTGCCGCATAAGGCTGTCAAGGCGAATACGGCGCATCATCTCGGCATTCGGTCCTTCTTTGGGCAATTTGTCGAGCTCGGCATCAATGAGGGACTTCTTGCCTTGGAGAACGCAGTCCATACGCCGCAATAGCGTGAAAGGTAAAATCACGTTTTCCACTTCCGGGTCTTCATAAACGTCACGGATTATATCTTTGATGTCCCAAATGAGGGAAGCAAGTTGTTGCGCTGTCATAATAGTATTTTTAAAATTTCGCTACAAAGTTAAAAATAATACACTCAATTTTACTGCGCATATTGATAATTTTTTAATGAATCGCTGATGCGTCGCTTGATTTGTGTCGCGAAATCGCTTGGCAACAGCACTTTTACATTTTCTCCGAGGGACAAAATAAGTTGTTCGAGCTCATAGTTGATTATTAAAGAAAGTTCAACTATTGCCCCATTGTCGCAAAATCCAATTACGTTTTGTGACGTATGAATCGGTTTCGATAAAATGTAAGGCAATTGTTTCCTGCTAATCCATAGTCGAATTGTTTCCGGTTTGTCATCGATGCCGCGCGAAACGCCAATCATCTCTCCGAAGTAAGCGTCGAAATCGTATTGCACGTTTGGAACGTACTTTTTGGGGATTTGCGTTATTTCCAAAATTCGGTCAAGGGCGAAATTTGTGAGGCATTGCAACTCTTCGTTGAATCCGAGCAGAAACCAGCGGTTGTTGAACTGCTTTAAGTAGTAAGGGTGAATGATTGATTTAGTTTCCTTGGGATTGTTGTAGCCACAGTAGCGGATAAGTAGTACTTGCTTGCCTACAATAGCCTGCAAGAGTTTGGTGTAGTGTTCACGACCTTTTAGACTTTTGTTGTCATCGAAGCCGACGCTTTTAGATATTGATTCGTCTATTTTAAGTGCTGGAGCATAGCGTTTAATCATATTCGACAACCATTCCTGTGCCGGCATCCCTTCAAAACGGTTTATGATGCTTAACGCCTGAGTGAGCCCTATCATTTCATCATCACTCAGAGGGGGATGATATATGGAAAAATTGTCGTTGCGATAGTGGTATGATAGATTTCTGCCATCGCGTCTTTGCGCTACCGCTGCTTCTGGATATTGCGCTTCGAGTTCATATATGTCACTTCGTATGGTGTTTTCTGAAGTAACTGTACGGAATCCTTGTTCTTCAAGCTTGGCATTACATCGTTCCATAATTTCGGCAATGGAGTAGTATCGGTGACCGCTCAAGCATTTGTCGATTACTTGGCGGCGAATAAGAGCTCCTTTATTAGTTGGCATAATAGGTTCAATTTTTGTGAGTGTTTATGCCAACAAAAGTAACGATTATTTTTTTATTTCACAATACGCCACTGAAATTTATGGAGTAACTTTCCCTATATGGGAATTTTTCGCAGCCGATATAGAGAGTGTCGAAAGCGTCGGTGCCATCGGTGCGGTGTTCGAGGAGGTCTTCTTCGCTTTCGGCTAACTTTTCTCCGGCTTTATCCTTGCGGAAGCCGTTGCGGCCGCGGCTTACGCCGGCGGACTGGAGGGCGAGGATAAGGTCGTCGTTGTTTTGGCGGTTGAAGAAAGGCATCAGGCGTTGCTTGCGGCAAAGCCTTGGTTGATGAGCAGATATTTTTCATCATGGCGCATCGGGTTGCCGATATACACGGCCTCCACAGTCCAACCGTGACGCTCAAACTCGTGGACGACGACCCAGCGGAAGTCCTGCTCGTTGACGGCATAGTTTGAGCCGAGTGCGGTGGCATCGTAGTAAAAGACCACCGTCTTGCAGCGATGCTCCGCATAGTAGCGGCAGAAATCATCGACGAGTGCCGGTATCTTCCGCTCAAACTTCACATAGAACGACTTGATAACATTCAGTCGCCGTCCACTTGGCTGCCCTGCCACAATCCAGTTGATGTTGGCGTTGTAGTCCATACCTATCGCAATGGGTGCTTCCGTGTTCACGTCCGCATCGCATTGCGAGGTTAGAGGTGAATGGTTAGAGGTTAGTGTTGAACTTGTAGAATCTTTCTCTAACCCATAACCACTAACCGCTAAACTTTTGAAAGCCGCATCGAGGCTTTCAAAGTCAGATGCATTATACTTGTGTCCCTCTCGCATTGAGGAGTAGAAGCCGTCTTTGGCGATGCCGATGCGCTGGCAGAGAATAGACGTTTGGAACGTCAGCGGCGTGAGGTCACGTTTCATCTGCTTGATGTAGTTCTCCCCGAGAAGCTGCAAGTTCTCGATGCTGCTATACTCTCGATAATACACTGCCACCGACCGCATCTGATTCAGACTGCGGTCAAGTCGGCGCAAATAGCCTTTCAAGTACGCCAGCACTGGGTCTGCCTCTCCACACTCCACTCTCCGCTCTCCACTGCGCAAAGCGCGAATCCGTTCCTTTGTCCGCCAAATCTCATAGACCGTTCCCTCGATAGTGCGGATAAGTTCGGGATCCATCTTGTCGCAGTAGTGCAAGAACCACGAACCCTTTTGCGTCTGCGGCATATCGGACAGCACCATCATCGAGTGGTTGCACGAGTGCGCCCCGAAATGGCTTTTAATGCCGCCGTTGGCAGGCAGCGTCTCGTCTTTCAACTTCTGGTAGTCGATAAACTTCGCCTCGTCAACGAGCAGCCACGAGAGCGTGAGCGAGTTTGACGAGCCGGGGCGGTCTTGCGAGATGATAATGGCGCAAGAGCCGTTGTAGAACGAAATGACGTGTTCGTAGTCGTTAGGCTCGATAATCGGTCGCTTGAACGACTTTGGCGGACGGCGACCCACCACATAGTGAATGCCGTTGATAAATCCCCAGCGCTTCCAAGCCGCAAGCAATCCCGGCAGCGTGTTTGTCAAGCCGTGCTTGAACGTAGGCACAACGATGCCGCCGGTCGAACCCGGCATCCGCTGCATATTGCGCAAAGCAAACGGAGCAGCGATGCTGTCCGTCTTGCCTGTGCGCCGCCCAGCCACAATGACGCTGGTATTAGCGGCTATCAACTGCGTGAGCCGCTGTGGGTTGTTAAAGTAGATTTTCTTCTCCTCCATCGTTGTCGGGTTTTGATAGCGGAAATAGCGTGTCAAATTCAAGGTCAGCCTCCTCGAACTCCACATCTTCGATGTCGAGCGTTTCGGCGCGGTATTTGGCAATCATATCGGAAATCTTCTGCTGAATGTTGGGGATTGGCTTGATGCCAAGCACCGAGGGATCGGACGTGGCGACAAACGGTTGAACAACAATCATCTCAAACGGCACAACCTGCTCGTCCTCCAAATCCACACGGTTGTATTTGGCGTACGATGCGGCGGCACGCTCCATAGTCTTCGTGTCCTTACGCTTCTCCGCCATTTTGTAGGTGTTGATAATCATCTCGTTGAAACGCCAACGGTGAAAATCGCGGCTTGCCGAGGCGAGCATCGGCAGCAACGACTTGACAATGGCAAGGTCGGAGTAAGCCGTCACCTTTGACACCGAGTGGCGTTGCAGCAGTTCAGCCACGAACTCACGGTCAGTGCCGTCTGGATTTGAGATGAACCAGTTGTACATCTCACGCACACGAAGCACTTTATCCACAAATGTTTGCGGATAAAGTTTTTGCAAATCCTCAGTTTTCGTAAAGAGGTCTGTACGGCAAATTTCTATGGCAGAGGGAGTTCCCATAGCTACTCGTCGTCTTCCATATCGAGCAGATTTCGGTGAGCATTCTCGATAGCGAGAGGTGAACCCACTTGAGCGAGCATCATCTCCTGTGAATGAAGTTTCACTTTAGATGCAGCCTTTCCACGGCGGTAAGCCTTGGAAACCTCACTCGTACGGTCGGCGATGTCGTCACGCAGCACATCGGCAGGAATATCAAGGATAACCGCCATATCGGAAATCTTCAAATAAATCGAAGCGAATTTCTCAATCTGTTGTAAGACGTTGTCTGAATAAGTCATTGAGCGGAACAGAATGGTTGGTTATTAAATCATTAACTTGTGAAAACAGCGTGGCAAAAATACCGGGGTCTGTGCTGATGAAAGCCGATTCGGCACGGTTGCCACGTGTAAGGTTCTGTGAAGTCACGACAGACACCATGTCGCCCTTTTGCGACTTCACGAGCAAAATCTTGCTGTGGTTGTCGGCAAGATAAGTGCGTTCAATCACTTGGCTGATGAACGCCCAGAGTTTGAGCGTCTTGTTCGTAGCCTTGTGGTCGAGAACAAGATTGATGCGGCTCACACGCTTATCCTTGCAGATAAAGTAGAGCCGCCGCAGAAACTCCTCGGAAATGGAGAACGAAGTCTGCCAAATTTCCGCCACACCCACCTGCGACAGAATCCATTCCAGAATGTCCGCCACCTGCACGGCATTGGAAAGATACGCCTGGCAGGGCGCATCTTTCAGCGGACGGAGAATGTCGGATATGGAGGCGGTGCGTTTCACGATAGGTACGAGTTAAGAGTTAAGAGGAACGAGTTTTCTTCTTTTGGGTGGTGCGGGCTTGGGGCTTGCTCGTACCTCGTTCCTCCTCGCTCGTACCTGCGGCGAAGTGGTCGTATTCCTCCCAGTTGGCGTGCATCTTCTTGTCAAGTTCGATGAGTTCTTTGAGGAACGGATAGCGTTCCGAATCTGGACACGGAGCAGTTTCAAGCGAGAGTGAACGCAGCTTCAGATGCAGTTCACGCATACGCTGGAGAATCGAAAGGTTCTCCACATATTTCGCCTTGATTTCGTCCGGGAGTGAATCGTGGTCGTCACGTTTGCCCTTTGCAAGTGGAGTGTGGAGAGCGGAGTGCGGAGAGGCATTGTTCTCTAAACTCTCATCTTTAATCTCTAACCTGTCAGCAAGATTGTTGATTTCTACAATCTTGTTGACCTGCTCCTGCATTTCCTCGACTTGTTCATGCGTAAGTGACTGCACTCTGAAATTGTAATACTTCTGAAGCTGGTAGTCAATAAACTCAGCTTTGCCCTTGGGGTTGGCAACCAAATTGCGGTACATAATTTGATTGCCGCTGAGTTTCAGCAAATACAACGCGCCAACGGAGTAATCACGTTGGTCGCTCGGCGTTTCCAGCCACTGCTTTATAAGTTCAGTGAATTTGTTATCCATTATAGTTTATTGTTAATCCCGGCAAAGAACACACAGTTTTTGCCGAGTGAAACGAGGAGATTCTGCATCGAAACAAGCGTCTGCCCGGTAGTGACAAAATCGTCAAATACGATGATGTTGCGGTGCGGTGGAATATTGTTTGCAGAGAACACCGTGCCGACACGATGCTTCGACGGAGCAAAAGCGCAGTCCTCGAAAAACGGCAATCCGAGCTGTTCGGCTATGCGAATGGAGATGAGCGTAGCGAAGTTGCGCACCTTGTGGCGGCGCTTCGGCGTAGTCACCACCGCATAATCCTCCGGCGAGAGAAACGAGCCGAGGACAGAGCGGATAAGCGGCACAATATTGTCGGCAAAGAAACCGACCATATTGTCGTCACCCTTGATGTCGGCAAGTGTGCGCCCATACACCGACTTCTTCCAAAGCGATATGAAGAACACGCCGCCACGGTTGGTGATTTTCATACGGCTCGGCGAGAAATCGCATCGCGCCTCTGCAGTGTCAAGTTGCTTCCACGCCTTTCGCTTCTTCTCCTCGAACAAGTTCTTAGTGGAGAGTGGAGAGCGGAGTGTGGAGAGGGAGTTATCAGAAGAAACGCCAAGCTCGGGCACTTCAAGAGATGGCACGTTGATGCCGTTAAGCATCTCGTCCAGGTCTATCGCACCGCTGTTGGCGTTCTTCATTAGGTTATATGGTTAGAGATGTTATCCATTAACCTGCGAGCCATTGCTCGCGTCAATATCACCGTCTTCCGTCTCGATAGTGCCTTTGTAGAAAGGCGCAGGCACTTCGTCGGTAACCTCCACGCTGATAGTGGTGGAAGTGTTGCCTGTTGCGCCTTGACCGAGGTCTTGTGCGACGGTGGATTTAGTTGCCCACTTGTCGTTGCCGAGTACACGATAGTTGCCTTTCATGTCCTCCACGATAAACACGTTGTCGGAGTTGTTGATGTAGGCGGCAGCCGCCGAAGCGTCAGCGCCCACGCCCGGGTGAACGGCAGTCAACTTGTTGAGCTGGGTCTGGCTCGGGAGTTCACCTTGCGCCTCCGAAGTGAGCTGTGACTTGTCGGGCAGAATATCGATGTATCGCCACTTCTGGTCGGCGGCGAGCGTGAACGAGCCTTCAAGGACAGCCGAAGTCGGTCTGCCGTTGTCGTCTCTCGGAAGTGTCGGGAACGCCACAATCCCGCTCTTTGCGAGATAGTAGATGCGGCGCTTCACACCGGGAAGCTCAGGCGTGCCTTGACACCATACGAGCGACTTCTGTATAGAGTTGCATTTTGTTGCCATAGTTCTGAAAGTTAAGAGTAAAGAGATGCGAGTTAAAGTGGAGAGCGTAGAGCGGAGTGTGGAGAGGCTTTCTTAGCCGATGCCTTTATGGATTGTGCGAAGCGTTTTTTTCTCCGCTCTCCACACTCCACTCTCCGCTAAATAATCTCAATAGTTTTGAAGCGACGCTTGTCGAGCGACTCAAACTGCACGCCGAAGAACATTGTGGCGATGTAAGTGAGAATGAACGGCTCATACTCCTTGACCATCACATTCTCAACATCGCCCATCTGGTCGAAACCAACGAGCATATTGCTCTTGGTGGTGACGTGCATAAACTTCGAGTTCGCCTTGTTGTAGAGCGGCACGAACTTCAGCTTGCCGTTCGAGCCCTCCACCGACTGCTGCCCATACTGCGTGTTGTACGGAATGCCGCCATGGGTGAGCAAGTAGCCCTCGTTGTACTTGTCAACGAAGTCTTGCGAGCAGTAGATATACAAATCCTGCGAGCGCAGACGAGGGTCGAGCGAGAACAGAATCTCCTTGGCGACATCGACAGCGTTGGCGGAAGTGATTTCCTCCGATAGCTTCATGTAGTTGCCCTTGGCGGCAGAAATCTCGCCAGCGGTGATTTCGCTTTGCGTGATCGTGTCGAAACCGTTGAAAAGGTCTTTGGTGGTAGTGCCGTTGGCATTGCGCACACCGTTCCAGATGGCATCGTTGAGATGCACCGAGAGGTTCTTTGCAATCAGCGAAAGCACGTGCTTCGCAGTCGGCGTAGTCATCTGGCCGTCGCCCTTAGTAGCGCCAGTGCCGAGCAGCGTGGAAATAGCTGAGTTAGGCTCGAACTTAGCCACCACCGAGCCGAAGAACGTCTCAATCTCGCGATATGAGAGGTTAAGGTTGTAGTCGGTGGAGCGAGCCGGATTGTAGGGAGCGAACTGAGCGTCGCCGGTCATAGTGCCGACACGCTCCTTGTAGCGGATGCCGGGGCGCGAAGTCATAAACTGAAGCGTGTCCTGACAGCCGATGATGGGCAGCATCAGAAGCTCCGAGCGGTACTTGACAGCCGCCTGTTGAAAATCTTCTGGAGAAAAAGAGAATTTACCAGCCATAGTTTAAAAAGTTAAGAGGGACGAGTTAAGAGTTAAGAGGATGCGGAAGTTCCCGTACCTCCTCGCTCGTTCCTCGTATCAGGTTAGAGGTTAGAGTGAATCGTAGAGCTTACGAGTGGCGTTCACGTTGTTGCAGAACTGCTCGAAGTCGTTTTTCGGCTCGGTGATGGCAATCTTGCTGTCATCGACGACGGCAGTGGAAGAAACGGCAGGCGCGGCTTTCAGCGTAGCCACCTGTGCTTCAAGGTCGGCAATCACCTGAGTTTTCATTTCGAGAGCGGAATTGATTGCAGTCAGTTGCTCGTCAGAGAGCGAAGCCGAGCCGTCGGTGAGCGTCAAGGTGTCAACGCCGAGCAGTGAGCATACAGATTTGTAGGACTTGTTCATTATAGCAGATTTTGGTTTGTTTGCGAATAAGGAGGTTAAGCGAGAGAAGAATCGCAAAAAGTTCTCTCCGCTCTCCACACTCCGCTCTCCACTTACGACTTGCAGATTTGGGATAGGCATACCGGCGGCCGCCATAGCCGAAGCAACGGCTTCGGTGAGTTTTGGAGCCGGCTCGTCGGCAAGGTCGGTGACTTCATCAACGAAGCCCCAGTCAAGAGCCTCCTTGGCGGAGAGCCAGCCGCCCATGCGCATAAGGTCGAGCAGCGACTGCGTGTTCTTCCTGCACTTCGAGGCGTACATTGAGGCGATGTTCACGTCGAGCTTGTCAAGGTCGGCAGCCTGCTTCTGGCAGTCAGCGATAAGCGAGCGAAACTGGTCAGCGTTCAGCGAACCCCATTCAAAGAAAGCCGTCGAACACTTGTGTACAAGGTACATGGCGTTCTTATCGATGGAGATGTGCTTCGCACCGAGCGATGCGATAGTGGCAGCCGAAGCGTTCATGCCCACGAAGTGGACCGACACCGAGCCGTGGTTGGCGAAAGCCGAGGCGATGGAGAGAGCGGTGGCGAGATTGCCGCCGAGCGAATCGATAAGCACGTTCACGTCCTTGCCGGCATTCTTGGCAAGCACGAAGTCCACGAAGTCGCGGTCGAAATCCGCCCCTCCGACAAAGCCCTTCAAGTGGAGATTATAGTTGGTCTGTGGCATATCATTATCAGTTGTTTGCCACGAAATTACCTAATATATATATCGGAGCAAAAGACAAGAAAACTCGTCAAAAAGTCGTATCTTTGCAAAAAGAATTAAACGACAACAACTTTATGATACATATATGGCTTGACGAAAGTGATAAACATGGAAGCTACTATTCCAATTTTTACGGCGGAATTTTGATTATGTCTGAACATCGCGAAGAAGTATTGCAAAGAATGACCAAAGTGAAAGAAGAGCTTGGAATAGTAGATGAAATTAAATGGCAAAAAGTAAACGCTTACCATTTTGAAAAATACGTAAGATTAGTAGATGAATTATTCGCTATGGGGAAAGAAGGATTGTTGAAAATCCGCATTTTCTTTAGGCACAATCAGTATGAACCTGAACTCACTCCAGAAAAAAGAAAAGAGGAATATCCAATTCTCTACTATCAGTTCATTAAGTATGCCTTTGGGTTAGTTTTCGCCAATGACAACGAAGGTATAAGATTGTATCTTGATGAGATACCATTAAGCCAAAGCGACAAGCAGAACTTCGTGAAGCATTTGTATTCTTTGAATAATGATAATGATTTCAAGGCTAAGGGAGTGAGATTTGTTGAAAAAGGTATTTCAGAAGTAGATTCCAAGTCACATTTGCCACTCCAGTTTATGGATGTAATACTTGGCGCAATATGCTTTAAGTTAAATGAAAAAGATAAGTTGAAATCAGATGGAGACGAAAAGCCTGGCAAACGTACTATCCTAAAACTAAAATTATACAAACATATCAACCAAAAGATAAGAGAGATTTACCCAGATTTTAACATTGGTATAAGCACACCAATTAAAGATGAAAGTGACCGATGGTTTCAGATTTACAGACATTGGAGCTTCAAGCCCAAACATCACACGCGCAATCTGACACGAACCAAAAGGGCAAAAAAATAGTCCTGCGTAACCTACACTTGTGAGCTACGCACTTTTCACGTAGCCGTTCAGTCACGACAGGATATTTTTCTGATGCAAATTTACGAACATTTTTGCTTCAGTCAAAATATCAACAAAGAATATGCCAAAAATGTTTGCTAAAAAATATTAAAGAGCCACCTTGCGGCGGCTCTTGGAGAGAGTGAAAGGCTCGCTTAATAGTGGCGGAACACGAAGCCGTTGTCGAAATAGTTGTCGTACATGAACAAGTCGCGGGCGAAAGCCTCGTAGTCGAAATAGTTCGCGAGATCGCCCATCATCTTCTCAATGTTGTAGCAATCGTCAATGAGTTCTCTCGCATAGTCCTCCTCGCTGTCGTATGCGCCGCAGTAGCAGTCCTCGAAATGCTCCAAGTCCTCGCTGCCCCAGCCGATGAAAGCGTCCACCGCATCCTTTGAGTATTGCTCGCAGAGTTCGGAATACCGCAAGATGTTGTCGAACGACTCCCTGTTGGGGCATTCGTCATACCATTCGCGAGGAAAGCACTCGAAGTCCTGGAACATCAGCTCGGGATCGTCCTCGTCGGCGTGAATAGCCTTGCAAAAGTCAATGAACTCATCGTAGTCGTCGAAAGAGGAAACATCTATCCACAGACCGCAGAGATTGCCGTCGTTGTATTTGGCGTATGTGCCGCAATAGACGCTCGGCTCGCCGCGCAAGCTGCTTTTATGCTCCGATGCAGCAATTTTCAAGGATTCAGGCGTGTAGCCAAGTTCATCGAGACGTTCCACTTCGTTCTCGCCAATGATCAGTTGTCCGAATTGTAATTTCATAACGAATAAAATTTGAGTTTAACAATGTTGTCAGCGTAAAAGATTTTCTTTTACACTGCCCCGGAAAGTCGCTGTGGAGCAGACATCAAAGCAAGGGTGATTGCCGCATTTTTCGCTTGCTAAAAGTCGGAGGAACACAGAGTGCAAACTTGCCCTTGCTGCTGCGAGAGAGCGGAATAACTTTGCGGCGTAAAAGGAAACTCGCTGACCACATAGAACTCAAATTGTTATGGAATTACAGACAACCTTGGAGAGAAAGAAGAGCCGAGAGTTGGCATAGCGCCACCTTAAACTCCTTATTCGCCAATCGGAGCAAAGCAGCAACCACGAGCCGAAGTCGGCACAGCCAAAATACCTCGGTAATCGGTCTGTGGATAAAACCGATGTTTCTTCGACAACTACGATACCACATTCCGCAAGGCATAGCCGACCGACATTCCGAAGCGAAGTCCAAGACGAAGAATGCCCTCGCCAATGATGCGCCCAGACGAAATAGGAAAAGAGAAAACAACATCGGTATTCCGAACCGAGAGCGTTCAATCAGCGGTGAGCCTTATCGGCAAAGGCATAAAGCGAGAACGAGCATCGACACTGCAGCTGAACGACGAATACAGGCGAGGGAACAGAGAGAACCGACGATGCCTCCATTGAAAAGTGGCAACCCCGACAACCGACCACGAAGCCGCCACAACTTGTGTACGACAGCTGCCGCCAACGGCGTTCCGTCCACAAAGCGAGCCTTTCCTCCAAGAGCCACAGCAAGGAGGCGACCAACCATATAAAACAAAAGCCGTCTATTCATCACGAACCGACGGCGGAACAATCTTTCTTACTAAAAAAAACCAAACGTTCTAACTAAATCATTGTTTATATGAGGATAGAGATGCGTCAGATGTCGCAACGCACAAGCGACTTTATCGCCGAGTGCGTGATTTCATATTCAGTGCAGGCACGGTCATTTGACGTGTCGCCAAACGATATGGTGCGCTTGATGACCGGGAAAGCCGCCTCTTTCGCCCCGATGATGTATGAGCAGCCATTGATGTCGGTGACCACGAGAGCGATGTGCGAGTGCAGCGGCAGAATATTCTCCGATGCGAACTTCAGCGTAGCCGTGTCAAGGCGGTTGCCGTTGTCGTTGGCAGTTACGCAGACGCACTCCGGCTCGCCGAAGAAGTCCACCATGTGAATGTCGGTTAAAATAGGCACAGCCATACCTGCTATGCCGCGCAGAGCGATGTCCGCAATCAGTTTGTCACAAAGCACCCAGCCTATAGCCTTGATGCCGGGAAGAATCTGTTTGGTAGTTCTCACATTCGGAGCGTTTATAGTTTTAAGTTTATAGTATCAATCGTAACAATGGTATCAACAATAAATTCAGCCTTTCAAATCCGGACGATTTTTGCGCAATTTTTTCACCCTCTCGTATGCCTTGTAGGAATTGCGCTTACGCTGGTAGCGTTTCGCAATAGCATTCCAGTTCGTCTCCGTCATCTCGATGCCGTTCTTCTCCATAAACGCATAGATAAGCTCGTCCGTGCGCTTCATCACCGAGACGAAGCGGCTGAGCGAAGTCCACATGTCGATGTCGAAGCGGTTGCGAATACAAGAAACGAGCAAATCCTCCGCCGCCTTTGGCAGATAGAAGAACGATTCAGGCGGTTTGTGCTTGAACTGCGGAATCACTATAGGCAGACCGCCACTGTGGCAAGTCTGCGGAGCAACGCCCTCGGGCAGCCTCTGAAGAAACTGCTCCAAGATGCTGCGCTCGATGCAGCCGCGCATCAGCACCACCGGCACATTACCGCCCTGCTCGTGAACAAACCACTGCGCCAGATAAGGGTCAAGGTTGATATAAACATTCATTGTTGATGATGAATTATACACAAAGTTACTGATAATTAGGTGGTTCGCATAAAACCAAAGGGAGATATAGGGCGACACAAAGTGCAGTTCAGCAAATCGCACTACACAAAGCTGCGAAGAAAAAAATAGTTCTTGTAGAACCGGTACACATATTTTCTTGGAGCCATCGGTTGACACGTTGATAAATGATTTTGCTGTTTAATAAGCCGCTGATATACAATATTATATCTTTTTTAATTAAATAAAGAATATAATAAAAGTGTCAACGCTTGGCTACGGCATTTTCCAAAAACGGCAAAAGTGTCAACCTTTGTCAACGATTGTCAACGCCGCTATTTTGCATAAGCCATTGTAAACCAACGTTGTCAACCGTGTCAACGTTGTCAACGCAAAATAACCGACCTCATTTTTCCGGCCTTTGCTTTTACCGTAAAAAATCCGAGCATATTTTCATATATGCCCGGAATTTGATTTGGGATTAGAAATTTGGAATTTGGGATTGGAGATGTGTGAGAATAGATTGGTGTGCAATGATTAAAACGGCAGTTCCTCTTGCTGTGGATTTAGCGAGTGAGTAGGAGGGGTTGCTTCCGCATTAACCGCCGGCAATTCATCTGCATCTAAATCCGCCTCTGAAACAGTGCTTGTTTCGAGGTTGATGGCATACTTATCTTTCAGCATACCATAATCGAAGCACAACGCCTTGGGGCGGTTTACTCTCAACTTCTTCTGCGGTATGCCGCCCGAAGAGTCTATCGTGTAGTCAAGCGCGCCATTGGGCAGCAGGATATTGAATCGGTCCTGCTTCAATCCGAGGAACGACGGCTGCACCTTCAGGTAGGTCAGCACCGTTCCCCAGTTGCCGGTGTTCTTCCCAACCGCCCCTCCTGCGATGCGGCCTGTATAAAGCGCCGCCACGGCCGACGGATTGAGGAAAAGCACCTGTGTCGGCTTGGCGAACACTATGGGTTCGCTACTGCCGATACCCCGGAACTCCGTCAGATAGCGGATTTTGAAGTGCGCCTTGTCGATGATGCGGCCTTGCGAGTGTAGCGAATCGATGACTTCCCAGAAGTCAGCCATCTCAGTGTTCTTCTTGCAGCCCTCATTCTGATAGCGAATGCCGGCGATAGTGATGTCAAACATCTCAGCGTAGGTGAAAGGCAGCCGCAACGATGATTCAAGCGTGCGGAACGTGGCAAGCGGCACAACCCAGTTGTCAAGCACGCGGTCTTCAATCTCCTCGTCGGTGAGAGCGTTGGAGAGTTCCTTACGAACTATTGAATGGTTCTGGCGATAACCATTCTCCATCACCTTGCGCAAATTCAGCACCTGCACGGCGAGATGCGTGTTGCCGAGATTACTGATTTCTTTGAGGTCGTCAAACCGGCGGCGTTCCTCGGCAGAGAATGACGGTCGTGAGAAAGTAAGGTGAATCACACGACTATAAAGTGCAATATCTCGTGTCGGCAAGTCCTGCCCGCAAATGACCACGGCAGAGGTGACCACCGTCTGCGCCGCCTTGCCATCACCGTTCATATTCTTCTTCGTCTGACCTGCGCCGCCCCACAACGCTTTCAAGTAAGCGATTTTGCGCTCGTCAAGGTCGTTCTTGTACTCATCAAACACCACCATGGCGTTAGTCACCTGCGACACACGGTCGTTCATCGAGGGGATAGAAGCGATGCCGATGCTCGGCGGATCCACGCTGTGGATAAAGAACGACTGGAGCGTGGTGGCAAGTGAAGTCTTGCCGGTGCCTTTCAACCCGAACAAGTTCAATAGCGGAAAGCAGTTCTTTATAGGATAGATGATGTCGCGGAACATCGATGCGAACAGGAAACACACGCCCACCTTACCGTTGTCGCCGAACACGTCAATCACCTTTTGCGTAAAGTCATAAAGCGTGATGGCGCTGCGGTTCTCGTGCTTGAACATACGTTCAAACTGGAACACCGCAGGGTTTTGGCGGTACATCACCGAAGTGGCAGGGATATAGTATTTGTGTCGGTCGTCAAGGCGCACGATGCCCAAGTCATCGACAGGCAGGAACATGCCGTCTTTGAGAATGCCGTTGCCCCAAGCGTAGAACTCGTTCACAGCGTCCCAGCCCATCTGTTTGATGAGCAGGGCAGAATCAGTGAGCGTGTAAAGCAGCTCCTTTACCACGTTCAGCTTGTCGATTTTCGCTTTCCAGATGAAGTTGCCGAGGCTGCCCACTTTCTGCTGGAAGTTGGAGAGCGACACGAGGTCCGACTCGTGGAACTCAATCACCTCCTCCTGATTGTACTCGTTTCTGATTTTGAAGATGCGAGTGCCGTTGTACTCGTCCTTGACGTGGTACATCGGTTCAAGAATGAAGTTCGAGAGCCTCACAGGCTCGTCCTCGGCAACTGAAAAATACATGTTGTCACGAATGAAAAGCCCGAATTTCGAGAGCAGTTCGGCCTCGCGTTCTTTTGCCGTTTTCGGCGATAATGACGAAGAAGTGGATAAAGAAAAAGTGTTTTTTCGTCTGTTCTCCTCCTTGACGGATTTCAGCAAGTCGCGCCATTGTCGCTGCTTGCCGTCGATCTTGGCGAGCTGCTCGATGCAGTCTGCAATAATCATTTTGTCGTCGATGCATGCCAATAAGGAAGTCAGTTCCGTCACCAACTTCCGCCTTGCCACTTGTGTTTTCACCAATGGAAAACGCTTCTCCGCGAGCCATACGACAAAATGCTTTTCTTCAAGATTGGTGAAGTCGTCCTTGCAGGAGATGTAGCTGTCGGCATCATTCTTTACCACTTCACCACCTTCATCATCCTCTCCGAACGGCAGCTCACGGACTGTGACCGAGAAGCCGTGCCGCATAGCCATTTCGCCATTGCGTATAACGGCATTAATACCGGCTCCAAAATCCTGCCCTTCGTGAGGCACGTCGCTGTCAGGGATAAAGCAAATCGACTTCGTGACTTTGCCCAGTTCATCGAAGTGCTTGTCCGTCCACGCCGTGCCGAGCGTAGCGACGGCATTCTCCAGTCCCACAGACTGAAGTCGCAGCACATCGGGGGCGCCCTCCACACCGATGACGAACTCCTCCTTTCTTGCAGCGTTAGCCGCCTCGTCGATGCCGAAAAGCACTTCACCCTTGGCGAAGATCTTTGAGGTTGTGGAGTTGATATACTTGGCTTTCTCCGCGCCGGTGATGTCGCGAGCGGTAAAACCGATGATTTTGCGCGAGCGGTTGCGAATGGGGATAGTCACACGATTGCGGAAGAAAGCGTAAAGCGAGCCGTCTTTCTCGCTTTTCTTCACCAGCCCAAGTTCAAGCAGCAAATCAAGATTGAGAGCCTTGTTTTTGCACCAGTCAAGAAATGCGGCAGACGACTTCGGGGCGAAACCGATGCCCACCTTGTGGCAGAAGTCTTCGCCCCAACGGTTGAAGGCGTAGCTCTGCCCATCAGTGCAAGCAGAAAGAGAATTAACAAAATACTCCTGTACCTGTTCAATGGCAATCAGCAGACTTTCACGAAGTTTCGCCTCGGCAATCTGCTCCTCGCTGCGCTCCGATACAACATATTCAATCGGCACGCCATTAGCCTTGGCAATTTCTTCGACTGCCGTTTGGAAATCAACGTTTTGATGTTCCATCACAAAAGCGATAGCGTCACCGCCACGGTCGCAGCCGAAGCAGTGCCACAAGTTCTTGTTCGGGGAAACGTTCAGCGAGGGCGTTTTCTCGCCGTGAAAGGGACAGCAGCACACATAGTTTGCGCCCTGCCGTTTCAGCTGCACATATTTGCAGAGAACATCGACGACAGAGAGTTCTTTCACCCTCTGCACAGTTCTTTCGCCAATCATAATTCACGGAGTTTTAGCCAGCAGTCGATGATAGACTGCCCTGAATAGATAAAACGATGTGGATTGTCGTTAGTAGGAACGATAAGCCCAAGGCGGCGGTACTTCTGCAGCGTCTTCTTGCAAACGTCAAGAGCGGCGCAAGCACGCTTCACGCAGTACACACCCTCCGGGTCACATTTAGGAATAGTTTCAGTCATGGCAAAGTGATTATTTGGGGGATTCAGAGAAATAGTCTTGTTGTCGGCGTTGCAGCAGACGCAAATCAGCCGTGCGGTATTCAACTTTGCCCGGGCGTTTGAAGCAGCAGACAAGCCCTTGTTTGCGCCATCGTTCAACATTGCGTCTGCCGAAAATCTCGAAAGCCTTTCTCTGGCTCACGAAGTCCGGGTCGTCGGCATCAGTCTTTATGAGGCAAACCACCCTTGCCGCAATGTCGTTCAGGAATGTGTCGTAGGTGATTAACCTGTCGGTGAAATGAAGAAAGTTCATGTATTAAAAAGTGTGTTATTCGTCACGAGTGACGGAGATGGTTCTATTTTGACGATTAACACTTGTTGAATAGCGACGAGCCATAATCAAACCAAGTTCAGATGCCTGGGCGCGAACGCTTTTTAACTTTTCGAGAGGAAAGCTTACCTTCTGACCTATTTCCATTTGCGTGAGTGTGGGACGGATTTTCTGTGAAATTTGTTCCATAATTGCTTGTTAGATTAATGTTTAATGATTAACTTTGTGATATAATTATTAAGTGAGCGCAAAGTAACATTATTATGTTTAGATAAACAATTACATGTTATACAAATTAATAATTATTAACCAATCAACCTAATAAATAGTTAAATAAAAAATGGAAATAAGGATAAACTCAGTCCACATAGGCGACGCCATCTCACGCCGCATACTCGCATTGGGAATGAGCAAGTCTGAGTTCGCGCGGAGGTTTGGCATACTTCAGCAGCACGTCAATAAGATTCTTGAAAAGAAAAGCATTGACACAGACAAACTGGTGAAGATTTGCCAAATATTGGAATACGACTTCTTCAAGCTGTATTCTCCAAGCGACATCAGCATCAATGCGGTTGGCTCTGCGGTCACGACAGGTGACGGAAGCGCCACGAACTATGCATCTGAGGCGGCACTCGCATCCCGGAACGAGATGCTTGCTGACAAAATCTTGATTTTGGAATCCACAATCGAGGACAAGAACAAAATCATAGCATTGTTAGAGAAAAGAGAACGTTAGATAAAAAGTTTTTGAAATTAACAAAACTCGGCTAAACACAGTTTCTGTTTTAGAGATTGTTTAGAGAAATGTTCTAAACGGTTGTAAAACAGTGGATATTTGCAGCGGCGCAGGCCGCCGTTGAGGAATAATAATTTGCGAAAAGCATGAATCTATAATAACGAGGTAAGCCTGTTATAAAAAACAGAGGCTTACCTCGTTTTCTTTTGTTTTGGTATTATTCGTGATTTGCTGCGTTAATTGTTTGTACATTGCAACACAAAATTAATTAATCTTGGGGAGACTTTGGTCTCCTTTTTTTGTTTGTATTGCTGTTAGACGTTCTTGGGGGCTTTGCGCCCCCGCCGCGTGGCTTCCCCCGCAGTGTTTTTCATAGTATAGTCTTTTAACTATGATTTTTTCGCATTTCGTTTTGGAATCTACAAAGTTTTACCGGACAGCAATAATTATGTATATACACGAAGTGATAATTAGATAAACTTCCGTTGGGATGCTTCTGATGTATCAAACCTTTAGGAAACAGAATGTCGACAATAAAATTTTTATTGTCGACATTCTGTTTTGAGCTATTGGGTAGAGGCTATTTAAGCTTGTCGATGATCTGCTGAATGGTCAATTCTTCTTGCTCGCCAGTTTCCATACATTTCAGTGTGACGGTGCTTTTTTCCAATTCTGTCTCGCCGATGATTGCCACGTAAGGGATGTGGTTGTCGTTGGCATATCCCATCTGTTTTTTCATCTTGGCAGTTTCTGGATACAACTCGCAAGAGATGCCGGCTGCACGCAGTGATTTGATATGTTTGAGCGAAGCCGCTGCCTCTTTGTCTCCGAAGTTTACGAAGAACACTGTTGTCCCAGCCTGTGTTCCTGTTGGGTATAGGTCGAGTTGGTTGAGCACATCGTAGATGCGGTCGGCTCCGAAAGAAATGCCCACGCCCGACACGCCTGGAAGTCCGAACACGCCGGTAAGGTTGTCGTAGCGTCCGCCGCCGGTGATGCTGCCGATTTGCACGTCATTGGCTTTCACTTCGATGATTGTGCCGGTGTAGTAATTCAAACCGCGTGCCAGCGACACGTCAAGTTCCAAAGTGGCGTTGATGCCGATTTCATCAGTCTGACAGATTACGAAACGCAGTTCCTCAATACCCTTTTTGCCGATTTCTGAAGTAGCAAGCAACTGTTCCAGGCTCTCAAGTTTCTCGTTGTTTGAACCTGAAAGCGTAAGCAATGGCTGCAGCTGGTCGACAGCGGCCTGGCTGATGCCTTTCTCAATAAGCTCGGCATTGACATTGTCGATGCCGATTTTGTCGATTTTGTCGATAGCCACAGTTATGTCGACAATCTTGTCTGGTTCGCCGATGACTTCGGCAATGCCCGACAGCACTTTGCGGTTGTTGAGCTTTATGGTGATGTTTATGCCGAAGCGTTGAAACACGTCGTCGATAATCTGCAGCAAGTCAATTTCGTTGAGCAGAGAGTCGGTGCCGATAACGTCGGCGTCACATTGATAGAATTCGCGATAGCGTCCTTTTTGAGGGCGGTCGGCGCGCCATACTGGCTGAATTTGGAATCGCTTGAACGGGAATTGCAGTTCGCCGCGGTGTTGAACCACGAAGCGGGCAAATGGCACAGTGAGGTCGTAGCGCAACCCCTTTTCGCAGAGTGCGGATGTCAATCGCGGACAGTTGCGCTCGAGCAGTTGCTCATCCGATGCGTTCTTGAGGAAGTCTCCGGAGTTGAGTATTTTGAAAAGCAGTTTGTCGCCTTCTTCTCCGTATTTGCCCATTAGAGTGGAGAGATTTTCCATCGCCGGGGTTTCAATCTGTCGGAATCCGTGAAGTGCGAAAACTTGTTTGATTGTGTCGAATATGTAATTACGCTTTGCCATCTCCGCAGGGGAGAAGTCGCGCGTTCCTTTGGGTATGGATGGTTTCTGTGCCATTTTTATATAATCTTTAAAACGTTGCACAAAAGTAGTGCAAATAATTTGTTTTTCATATCAATTTGGACTAATTTGTCGCTTGCCGGCTATGCCGTAGGCGCATATTAGTCGCGACGCCCAAGAAAAATGAAAATGTAGTAGATAAGCGTGGCAAGACTTGCGAGAGCTGCGACAACGTAGGTGTAGGCGGCTGATTTCAGCGCGTCTTTTGCCTGCGCTGTGGTTTGCCCGTATGTGATACCCGCGTTGCTTAACCATGCCATAGCCCGCTGGCTGGCATTGATTTCAACAGGGAGTGTCACGAAGGAGAACAGTGTGGTGAGTGCATACAAGCCGATGCCGAACAGCAGAAGCCCGGGGAAGATGTTGAGAAGCACAATTCCTGCAAGCAGTATCCACGGCATTACGTTTGATGCAAAACTAACCGCAGGCACGAGGTTGGATCGCAGTTGAAGAAAAGAATATTTTGTGGCATGCTGCATGGCGTGGCCGCATTCGTGGGCGGCAACTGCCGCCGCTGCCACGCTGCTGCCGTAGTACACATTGCGGCTAAGATTGACGGTCAATGTGGCTGGGTTGTAATGATCGGTCAGTTGTCCTTCTATTTGTGTTACTTTCACGTTGTTGATGCCATTGTCGCGCAGCATTTTTTCCGCTACTTGAGCGCCCGTCATTCCGTTGCTTAAAGGCGTTTTCGAATAGGTGCTGAATTTGCTTTTCAGTGAAGACTGCACGGCATAACTTGCCACTGCGATTGCGATGAATAGTATAAAATACATAATCGTTTAAGTTTATAGGTAAGTATATATAAACGATTTGGCAAAATTTGTGCCAAAAGAAAAACGGCGGAGGTGGATTGACACCTTCGCCGTTAAATGCAATGCTGTGTGTTGACTATTTGTCAGTTTTGAGCCATTTGTCAAACCAGCCGAAGAATTCGCGTTGCCACAAAAGAGCGTTCTGGGGCTTGAGAATCCAGTGGTTCTCGTTTGGATAGACAAGCATGCGCGTAGGAATGCCTCGAAGTTTAGCAGCGTTGAATGCCATCATTCCTTGCGAGGCAAGAATGCGATAGTCCTTTTCTCCCACAGAAATCATGATTGGAGCGGTCCATTTGTCAACGGCCTTGTGCGGTGAGTTGGCATACGTGCGCTGTGCGACGGCGTTGTTTTTGTCCCAGAATGCTCCTCCAAGATCCCAATTTGCAAACCACATCTCTTCAGTTTCAAGATATTGTGACTCAGCGTTGAAAATACCGGCATGGGCAAAGAGCGCGGCGAAACGGTTGTCGTGATGCCCGGCAAGCCAATAAACGGAGAATCCGCCATAACTTGCGCCTGTGGCGCCGATATGGTTGGCGTCAACATATGGACGTTGTTTTACATAGTCGACAGCCGAAAGGTAGTCCTTCATGTTCTGACCACCATAGTCACCTGAAATCTGTGCGTTCCATTCTGTGCCGAATCCTGGAAGACCACGACGGTTTGGCGCAATGACGATATAGCCTTGCGATGCCATCAGACGGAAGTTCCAACGGTAGCTCCAGAATTGGCTCACTGCCTGTTGCGGACCACCTTGACAGTAAAGAAGGGCTGGGTATTTCTTGTTGGGGTCAAAGTTCGGAGGGAGCACTACCCATGTGAGCATCTCTTTGCCGTCGGTTGTAGGCACCATCACTTTCTCCACAGTTACAGGAGAGAGTTGGTTGAGGAGGTCTGTGTTGACGTTTGTCAATTGCTTGTCGCTTTTCTTGTCGACAATGAAGATTTCGTTAGGATACTCCAATGAGTGGCGCAGGGCAACCACTCTTTTCTCATCTACAGGAGCAAGAGTTGCATAGTCGCACATCTGGTCGGCGATAGTTTCAACCTTCTTAGTCTTGACGTCGATTGAGAAAATCGGTGACGGTCCGTGGTATGGGGCGATGAAATAGATTGCCTTGCCGTTTGGATTCCACGCTATCGAAAGGGCTGTGTAGTCCCAGTTTTCAGTAAGGTCGGTTTTTACGCCCGTCTTGATGTCGAGGACGAATATGCGGTTCTTGTCTGACTCATATCCGTCGTGTTCCATTGACAACCATGCGAGTTTGTCGCCTTTGGGAGAGAATGTAGGGTTTGTGTCGTAGCCCATCATTCCCTTGGTGAGGTTCTTGGTCTCTTTAGTCTCGAGATTGTACAGATAAATGTCGGAATTTGTGGAGAGACTGTATTCCATACCAGTCTTCTTGCGAGAAGAGTAGGCGATTGTTTTTGAATCAGGAGACCAGGAGAATGATTCCGTGCCACCGAACGGAAGCATCGGGCATTCATAAGGCTCGCCCTCCATGATGTCTACAATGTCGGAGATTCCGTTTTCCGACACGTTGCCAATAAATGGGTGCGGAATTTCGGTAACCCAGTGGTCCCAGTGTTTATACATCAGGTCGTCGACAATTTTCACATCGGCTTTGTCAAGGTCAGGATACACGTCGGTAGACGCTTTTCCATATTTGATGTTGCGGATGAGCAGAATCTTTGTCTCGTCGGGGGAGAACAAGAAACCGTCGATGCCTTTTTCAACATTGGAAATTTGTTTGCGGTTTTCTCCGTTTGGATCCATAGTGAAAAGCTGCATTCCGTCGTCGGTGGATGAAAGGAACGCAATCTTTGTGCCGTTTTTGATCCAAACAGCGTCAACCTCGCTTTCTGCGGTGTTGGTGATTTTTTGAGGATTGCTTCCGTCAATGTTCATTGTCCACAATTCCTTGTTGCCCTTGTCGGCCTTAAGGCTGATGAACTCGACGTTGTAGAGAATCTTTTTCTTGTCGGGGGAAACTTGTGGGTCGGTTACGCGGCCGAATGCCTCCATGAGCTCTGGAGTCATCTTTCCGTCGACAACTTTGAAATCCGGACGCGAGATTATTTCCGCGCCTGTCGCTTCGTTTGCAACCGTCGATGCGACGGCTAAGATGGAAGCTGCCATGATTGTCTTGTTAAAGTTCATTTAAAAATTCTTTTTATGTTTGTTGTTCTGAAATTTGCTTTCGTATTGACGTTGTGAACCGAAAAGCTCGGCGATGAGATCTTTTCTTCCCAGGCGAATCAGCGACCGGCGGATGTCGGCGGCAAACTCTTTTTTATACCAGAAGAAGTATTGACGCTGAGCTTCTTTTTCTTTTGGCGTTTTGGCTGTAAACACGGGCTGCAGCGTGTATGGGTGGTAGCCCGTGTAGTAGATTTCAGATGCCAAAGTCATGGGTGTTGGAGTGAAGTCCTGCACCTGTTCCAGGTGAAAGTTCAGTTTCTTGGTGATGGCGGCAAGCTCAGCCATGTCTGTCTCCCTGCATGCCGGATGCGAGGAAATGAAGTAAGGAATCAGTTGCTGCCGTAGTCCGTATTTTACATTGAGCTCATCAAAAAGTTTGTTGAACTTACGGAACAAATTGAATGACGGTTTGCGCATGCAGTTCAGCACGGTGTCGGATGTGTGTTCGGGCGCTACTTTCAGCCGTCCGGAAACGTGCTTTACAATCAGTTCCTCCAGATATCTTCGGTTCGATTGGTTTACTTTGGCATTGCGGTTTTCTGCAAATGCAAGGTCGTAGCGCACACCGCTGCCGATGAACGATTTCTTGATTCCTGGCAGACTGTCGACGGCATGGTATACCTCAAGCAGACGTTGGTGGTCGTTGTTGAGATTTTTGCAAGGGGCAGGGTGCAGACACGACGGGCGTTGGCATTTCTTGCAAATGTCAAGGTCGTGGCCGTGCATGTCGTACATGTTTGCCGATGGCCCGCCAAGGTCGGAGATGTAACCTTTGAAGTCCGACATCTGTGCAACCACTTTAGCCTCGTCGACAATTGATTTCTGACTTCGGGACGAGATGAATTTGCCTTGATGTGCAGAAATGGTGCAGAATGCACAACCGCCGAAGCATCCGCGGTGCATGTTGATGGAATGCCGGATCATCTCATAGGCGGGAATCCTTTTCCCGTTGTAGCGGGGATGTGGCATTCTGGTGTAGGGCAGGTCGAACGACTTGTCCATTTCCGCTTGTGTCATTGGTGGATACATGGGGTTGACCTTTACCGCCACATTGCCTGTGGCTTGCCAAATGGTGTTGCCGTTCCAACGGTTGGACTCTATTTCGATATGCTTGAAGTTTTCGGCCTGATGTTTTTTGCTCTTCAGACATTGCTCGAAAGAATGCAGCACAACGTCTGTCTCGGATTGTTTCGGAATGTCGCTGTTTTTCTTCAAAACGACAGTTTGGCGAATGTCGTCAATGTCGTGGATGTTGCTTCCGTTCTCCAATCGTTTGCATAGTTCGACAATGGGACGTTCGCCCATGCCGTATATGAGCATGTCGGCTCCGCATTCCGTAAGAATTGAAGGACGCAGCCGGTCTGCCCAATAATCGTAGTGCGACACGCGGCGTAGCGAAGCCTCAATGCCTCCTACAACAACAGGGATGTCGGGAAACAGGCGTTTCAGAATCTGAGTGTAGACGATTGTCGGATAGTCGGGGCGTGCGCCATGGCGTCCGTTGGGGGTATAGGCGTCGTCGCTGCGTCGTCTGCGCGCAGCGGTATAGTGGTTCACCATGGAGTCCATTGCGCCGGCGGAAACACCGAAAAACAGTCGTGGGGCTCCAAGCTTTTTAAAGTCGCGCAGGTCGTCTTGCCAGTTCGGTTGAGGCACGATTGCCACATTGTAGCCTTCGTGCTCGAGGATGCGTCCCAAGACAGCGCAGCCCATTGACGGATGGTCGATATATGCGTCGCCGGAGAATAGAATCACGTCGATGTGGTCCCATCCCAGCCGTTCAATTTCCTTTTTGGTTGTAGGCAGCCAAAGGGGTTTGTTTTGTTTATGTGGCGATTGTTCTGTCATTTCATCTCATTTAGTTTGTCCTCCAGTCGAATCATTTCATCCCGCAATTGAGCGGCGGTGATGAAGTCCATATTCTTTGCGGCGGCAACCATATCGGCTTTCGTTTTCTCGATTGCTTTTTCGAGATTGTCTTTCGACATGTATGCAACGACAGGGTCGGCGGCGATATGATGTAAGGAGTCAATGTCGTAAATGCTTGATGTCGCCTTTTTAGGAGTAGACTTCTTTTGCTTGTTTTCCGACTCCTCCTTCTTGCCGACTCCGACAACGCGGATGCGCTCTTTGACAATTGCCTGAGGGGAGATTCCATGCTCTTCGTTGTATTGAAGCTGTATTGCCCTGCGGCGTTCCGTCTCGTCGATTGTCAGCTGCATGGATTCTGTAATCTTGTCGGCATACATTATAACTGTACCGTTAAGGTTTCGAGCGGCGCGTCCTACGGTCTGTGTCAGCGAACGGTGTGAGCGAAGGAAGCCTTCTTTGTCGGCGTCGATTATTGCAACCAGCGACACTTCTGGAAGGTCCAGTCCCTCACGGAGCAGGTTTACGCCTATGAGCACATCAATTTCTCCAGCCCGCAAATTGTCGAGAATCTGAATGCGGTCCATAGTGTCAACGTCTGAATGGATATATGCGCAGTTGATGTCGAGTTTGGTGAGGTAGCTGGACAGCTCTTCCGCCATGCGTTTTGTCAGAGTTGTCACCAGCACGCGCTCATTGCGCTCAATGCGCAGATGAATCTCCTCGAGAAGGTCGTCAATTTGACCCTTTGACGGACGAACAAGAATTTTTGGGTCGAGCAATCCGGTCGGGCGGATTAATTGTTCTACAATCACGCCCTCAGATTTGTTCAATTCATATTCTGCCGGAGTGGCGCTGACATATATAGTCTGATGCGTGGCTTCCTCGAATTCCTCGAATTTCAGCGGACGGTTGTCGATTGCCGCAGGCAGCCTGAAGCCGTATTCGACAAGGTTCATCTTCCTTGAAATGTCGCCTCCGTACATGGCGCGAATCTGTGGAATCGTGACGTGGCTTTCGTCGATTATTGTCAAGAAATCTTTTGGAAAATAGTCAAGCAGGCAGAATGGACGCACGCCTGGCAGACGCCCGTCGAAATATCTGGAATAGTTTTCTATGCCGGAGCAATAGCCCACTTCCCGCATCATCTCCAAGTCGTAGGTCACACGTTCGTAAAGCCGTTTGGCCTCGACCTCACGGCCTTCGTTGCGGAACATATCGACTTGTTTACCCAAATCCAACTCGATTTGGTGTATGGCTGATGCTGTGCGTTCTTTTGTGGAAACAAAGATGTTTGCCGGGAAAATCTTATATCCTTCAAGCTGTAGTTCAGTTTCCATCGTTTCCGGATTGAGCGATGATATGGATTCGATTTCATCGCCCCAGAAGATGATGCGTATTATGATTTCCTCATATGCCAGATACAGGTCGACGGTGTCTCCTTTAACACGAAACTGCCCGCGACCCAACTCCATCTCTGTCCGGGAGTAGAGCGAGTCGACAAGGTTGCGTAGAAAGACGTTGCGGGCTATTTTTTGTCCCACTTTTATTTCTACTACGTTCTTGTCGAAGTCCTCCGGATTGCCAATGCCGTACAGACACGACACGGATGAAACGATAACCACATCGCGTCTGCCCGACAATAGAGCTGTTGTTGCGGCAAGACGCAAACGGTCTATCTCATCGTTTATCATCAAGTCCTTCTCGATATATTTGTCGGACGATGGAATGTATGCCTCGGGTTGGTAGTAGTCGTAGTAGGAAACGAAATAATGGACAGCGTTTTTTGGGAAAAACGATTTGAATTCAGCATACAACTGGGCGGCAAGCGTTTTGTTGTGCGACAAAATCAAAGTCGGACGATTGACTCGTTCGATTACGTTTGCCATCGTGAAGGTCTTACCGGAACCAGTGACGCCCAGAAGGGTTTGGTAGTCGGCTCCGTTCTTAAGCCCGTTGCACAATTCCTCAATGGCCTGCGGCTGGTCGCCTGTCGGTTTGTATGCAGATTCAATTTTGAAGTCCATTGTTGCGTTTTATTGTTGAATGCGTTTGAGGAGTAAAACCTCTTTTTTGTTTCTGTCAAGGAGACGTATTGTCTTCCCTCCGTTTTCACGCTTTATGATTTCCGTCTCTTCCAATGCAACCATAAAGTCGCGTTCAACAGCCATCTTGCTGTCTTCACACTTCATTCTGGAGACAATGATGTTTTGGAACTGTATGAACCAGTCTTTGTTGCGGTCCAATCCGATGTCGCCGTTGAAAATGTTGCAACCGGTTTTGCCATGAATCTTCAATTCCGGAACATCGACAACAATTTCAAGATTGCTGTCTTCGATTTCATTGCCGTTGATTTTGTCTATTCTCCACATTCCTGTCATGACGTCGGCATTGTGGCGTTTGGCATGGACAACAATATTTCCGCGCTTGTCGAGAAGGTCGAGATAATAAATGTCGTTCTTCTTTTTAGTTATAGTGTATGAGCAGGCATCGCCCAATCCGGTTTTTATATCGTCCTCTTCGCGGATATATGCACTTGGTAGATGAGTCATTTCTATCTCGGACACCGAGATGTGGCCTCTCTCCGGAATCTCGAAGCACGCATTGACAACATTCCCTCCCACATCACCATAGATTCTGCCGTCGGAGGCGTTTATGTCAATGTAAGGCGCGGAGTCGCGCAGATTCATATCTCTTCCGTTGGCGGATAGAATTATCCATTCGCCATAGATGCGGCTGCCGGAAACTTGAGTGTTGGCAGATGTGCTGTAGGCAACCCTATTGGATTGTCTGACTCCGGATTCTGGAGTCTCGCAGAATGCCTCCGCCCCAAAAAGCATAGATGAGGAAAGGAGGATGGCGGATAAGCTGTATTTGATATTCATAAATTTATTCATCAATCCAATGTTTTCTGATGGGATATTTAACAGGGCGTATAAGCAAACGCAATGATGTGGTGTAGAACAAATATGCCCAAACCCAATTTATCAATACGTTGACCTTGTTTCTCATGCCGAGTATCGATATGAGATGGATGAACATCCATGTCGCCCATGCAGGACGTCCGTAGAGATATGCAAACTTCAAATCGCACACTGCGCGATTTCGTCCAATTGTAGCCATAGAGCCTTTGTCGACATATTTAAACGCTGTGTCGGCTCCGGTGTTGAGCTGCTTGGCAAGATGTTTTGCTTGCTGTATTGCAACCTGTGCCACTTGCGGGTATCCGTTGGGATGCGACTCGTCTTCCAGATAGGCGATGTCGCCAAGGGCATAGATGTTGTCGTATCCCTTTATTTTGCAGTTTGAGTCAACAATGTAGCGGTTTCCGCGGGTGATTGAATCATCGCTGATGCCATTGATTTTATTGCCTGTGATACCTGCTGTCCAAATCAGCGTCTCGCAATAGATTTCCTCGCCGGTCGACAGGTGAAGTACATTGTTTTCATACGACTTCATCATACAGTTTAGCCTGGTCTCAATCATGAGATGCCCCAAGTAGACTTTTGCATCGTGTGATGCTCTTTCGCTCATTGTGCGGAGAAAGCGGTCAGTGCCCTCAATCAGAATCACTCTGACATCGTCAATGTCGATTTCGGGATACTCTTTGTTTAGGATATATCGTTTCATCTCGCCGAGCGCGCCGGCAACCTCAACGCCAGAAGGTCCGCCGCCCACAACGACAAAACTTAACAGTTGGCGTCTGCGTTCGCGGTCGGTGGTGATGCAAGCGCGTTCAAGTCGGTCGAGAATTTCGTTGCGCAGGCGTATAGCCTCAGCGGTGGATTTGAGTGTGTGCACTTTTTCCTTCAGTTCCGGCTGGTTGAAGAAGTTGTTGGTCGTTCCGGAAGCGATTACCAATTGGTCATATTTGATTGTCTCAAATTGCGTGCGGACGGTTGAGTTATTGCTGTCGATTTCCAAAACCTCGCCGAAGTGGTAATTGGTATTTTTGAGACGTCTCATTTCCCTACGGAACGGGAAGGATATGCTGCTCGGCTCAAGTCCGGAAGATGCTATTTGATAGAAAAGCGGTGGAAAACTATGAAAATTGTTTTTGTCCAAAATGGTGACTCTGAATTTATTCTTGTCAAGTTCCTTTGCCAAATTGAGTCCGGCAAAACCGCCTCCGATTATCACAATGTGTTGTAGTTTCTCCATATAAGGGTCTATAAATTGTCGAATGAAATAATAAAAAACACAAACAGCCTGCTATCTTCTCTTGCAAAGATACGCATTTATTGGCGATTTTGGATTACATTTGCAGTCAATCTGGATATTATTATGAACAATTATAGGTATATACGAAGTTTTTTATTGATTTTAATATTGTCGGTGACCTCTTTGACTGGCGTTTGCCAATTGAACACGGAGCGGTTGCTGACAATTGGTAGAAATGCGCTTTATTTTGAGGACTATCTTCTTTCAATACAATACTTCAACCAAGTGATAAAGGTTAAACCTTATCTTGCCGATCCGTATTTTTTTAGAGGACTTGCCAAATTCTATCTTGAAGACTATAGTGGTGCGGAGGCGGATTGCACGATGGCTATCGACCGCAATCCGTTTGTTGTGGACGCCTATGAGGTCAGGGCTTTGTCGAGGTTGCAGACGGGAAAATATCTCGATGCGGTGAAGGATTATGATAAAGGATTGGAGTTCTTGCCTGAGAATAAGGTGTTTATGCTTAATAAGGCAATAGCGTTGCAGAACGCCGGGGAGTTTGGCGACTCGCATGCGGCATATGACGAGTTGTTGCAGAAGTTCCCGAAATACGACAAAGGCTATCTCGGACGTGCGCAGTTGTGTCTGGCCGAAAAAGATTCGTTGGCGGCACTGCCCGACCTTGACAAATGTTTGGAGCTGAATGCCAACACGATTGAAGCATACCTGATGAGGGCGGATATACATTATGGGAAAAGTAAGGATTGCGAAGCTGCGGTGAAAGATTTGGATGCGGCGGTCAAACTTTCGCCGAAGGAGGCGGGGCTGTTTATAAACAGGGCGTATCTTAAATATAATTTGGAGGATTATTTCGGGGCGATGGCTGATTTCGACTATGCGATAGGATTGGATCCTGAAAATGTGACGGCAAGGTTCAACCGAGGTCTTCTGAGGATGGAGGTGCAAGATGTGAATAAGGCTATAGAAGATTTCACGGCCGTTATCAGTATGGAACCCAACAATGACAAGGCGGTCTACAACAGGGCGGTGCTTTATCAGCAGCTGCGCCAATATAGAAAAGCCATCGCTGACTACGATAAGGTGATAGGAAAGTACCCGTATCTGTCGGCGCTGTATTTTGCAAGGGGCGAATGCAAGCGCATGATGGGCGATATGAAAGGCGGTGAGCGTGATTACAACAAATCGCGGGAGATGCAGCGCCGGCATGAGGAGCGCCGGCATATTGTGGCGGACACCGACGATAAGCGGAAAGACGACTATGCGGAGGAAAATCCAGAAGATGTCATGAAGCGGCTCACTTCGCTTGAGACTGTTGATGAGAAGCATGATGTGAAACCTGAATACGACAATAAATACCGAGGCAAGATACAGAATTACGACATACCTGTGAGGGTGGAGGATTCGTATGTGCTGAGTTATTATGACAGAACTACGGAGCTTAGGACGGATGCCTTCTATCAGAAAGAGTTGGACGAGCTTAACTCCAGCCTGTATCTAAGAGACCGGCTGTTTATGACAAATGCCGAACATAAATTAATTGAGCAGGAGATTGAAAAACAGTTTGAACTGATACGCCACTATACGGCGTTGCTCAACAACGGCGACAAGCGTGCTGTGGACTATTTCGGCAGAGCGATAAGCTATATGATGGTGAAGAATTATGATTCCGCGATACAGGATTTGTCGGAGGCGGTTAAATTGAGTCCGCGTTTCGCATTGGCATATTTTGTCAAGGCGTGTGCCCGCGAGGCGCAAGAGCGGAGCAGAAGGGTGTCGTCGGAAAAAAGCAATAGGGATGACATAATGGCTGAAAATGCAAGATATGCAGAGATCGTGGCAGACTACGACAAGGCGGTTGAGCTGTCGCCGCGCCTGATATATGCATACTTCAACAAGGGCAATCTGTTTTATATGCGTGACGACTACACTTCGGCGATAAGTTGCTATACAAAGGCGATTGAGATAAAGCAGGATTTCGGAGAGGCTTATTACAATCGGGGAATAGCTTTTTTCCGTATGGGCAATTTCGACAAGGGTATGGCTGACTTGAGTCGCGCGGGAGAACTCGGAATAATGTCGTCGTATAATTTGATTAAACGGATGAGGCGTAACTCAAAATGATAAGGCGGGGCTTAAAAAAAAGACCAAATATATTTGCCATACTGATAAAATGAGTAATTTTGCAGCCGAATCATGCGTTAGTTGTATTTATGCAATGATTAAAAAACAGAAAAATTATGAATATTAAATTTCCAGATGGAAGCAGCAAGCAATTCGAGGCTGGCGTAACGCCGCTTCAGATTGCGGAAGGAATCAGTCAGCGACTCGCAAAAGACGTGCTCGCAGCAACGGTCAATGGTGAAGAATGGGATTTGACACGTCCAATTGTAAACGACGCGGAAATCAAACTTTTCAAGTGGGATGACCCAGAGGGAAAACATGCGTTTTGGCATACATCGGCACACTTGCTTGCCGAGGCTCTGCAGGAGTTGTATCCAGGCGTTAAATTCGGTATCGGTCCGGCGATTGAGAACGGATTCTATTATGATATAGATCCGGGAGAAAACACAATCACAAGCGCCGACTTTGCCAAAATTGAAAAGAAAATGCAGGAACTTGCTTCAAGAAAAGAAGCGGTGGTGCGTAAAGATATCTCAAAGGCCGACGCGTTGAAAATGTTCGGCGACAGAGACGAAACATACAAATGCGAGCTTATCAGCGAGCTTGAAGACGGCTCGATAACTACTTATACGCAGGGTGCGTTTACGGATTTGTGCCGTGGCCCGCATATCCCGAACACGGGTGCTATAAAGGCTGTAAAGGTGCTTTCTTTGGCTGGCGCATATTGGCGAGGCGATGAGAAGCGCAACCAGTTGGTTCGTGTGTATGGCATTTCTTTCCCGAAAAAATCTATGCTTGACGAGTATCTTGTGATGCTTGAAGAGGCTAAGAAACGCGACCACCGTAAAATCGGCAAGGATATGGAGCTGTTCATGTTCTCGGAAAAGGTGGGCAAAGGTTTGCCAATGTGGCTACCGAAAGGAACAGACCTCCGTTTGCGTCTGCAGGACTTCTTGCGCAAGATACAGCGTGGCTATGACTACAAAGAAGTCATCACTCCGCCGATTGGAAACAAGATGCTTTATGTTACCTCCGGACACTATGCAAAATATGGCAAAGACTCATTCCAACCCATCCACACTCCAGAGGAAGGCGAGGAATATTTCTTGAAGCCTATGAACTGCCCTCACCACTGTGAGGTTTACAAGAATTCGCCGCACTCATATCGCGAGCTTCCGTTGAGAATCGCAGAGTTCGGTACGGTTTGCCGTTATGAGCAGAGTGGCGAGCTCCACGGCTTGACTCGCGTGAGAAGCTTCACGCAGGACGATGCCCATATTTTCTGCCGCCCAGACCAGGTGAAGGATGAGTTCCTCAGAGTGATGGATATCATCTCTATCGTGTTCAAGGCTATGAAGTTTGAAAGCTTCGAGGCTCAGATTTCATTGCGCGACAAGGTGAATCGTGAGAAGTATATCGGATCGGAAGACAACTGGGAAAAAGCCGAACAGGCTATTATCGAGGCTTGCCATGAAAAAGGCTTGCCTGCGAGAATTGAATATGGCGAAGCGGCGTTCTATGGCCCTAAGCTTGACTTTATGGTAAAGGATGCGATTGGCCGCAGATGGCAGCTTGGCACGATTCAGGTGGATTACAATTTGCCAGAGCGTTTTGAGCTGGAATACACTGGCTCTGACAATCAGAAACACCGTCCGGTGATGATTCACCGTGCGCCATTTGGCTCGATGGAGCGTTTCGTGGCTGTTTTGCTTGAGCACACAGCTGGCAACTTGCCGTTGTGGCTGGCTCCGGAGCAGGCGGTAATCCTCCCGATTAGCGAGAAATTCAACGACTATGCCGACAAAGTCCGTTTGGAATTGGCAAAGAGCGATATCCGCGCTACTGTCGACAATCGAAACGAGAAGATTGGAAAGAAAATTCGCGACAATGAGTTGAAACATATCCCGTATATGCTGGTTGTTGGCGAAAAAGAAGTTAATAATGGTGAAATTTCCGTAAGAAAACAGGGCGAGGGCGATAAAGGTTCGGTAAAAATCTCTACCTTTGCCGAGAATTTTCTCCATGAAATGGAAGAACTTACAAAATATTAATACAACTGAATGGCAAAAACACCAATAGGAGGGGCACCGAAATTTGCTCCACAACGCAGGAACGACCCGAAGAATTCCAAGAAAGAGGGATATCCAATCAATGGACAAATCCGCGCAAAGGAAGTTCGTTTGGTCGGTGACAACGTAGAGCAAGGAGTGTATACACTACATCAGGCATTGCAGATTGCGGAGAATCAGGGACTGGATCTTATTGAGATTTCTCCGAATGCAGAGCCGCCAGTGTGCAGGGTGCTTGACTATCAGAAATTTTTGTATCAGCAAAAGAAACGGTTGAAGGAGCAGAAGTCGAAATCAACTAAGGTAGTCGTTAAGGAAATCAGATTCGGACCACAAACCGATGCCCACGATTACAATTTCAAGTTGAAGCATGCGATGGGCTTCTTGCAGGAAGGCGCAAAAGTGAAGGCGTATGTGTTCTTCCGTGGCCGCTCGATTTTGTTCAAGGAACAAGGAGAGGTGTTGTTGCTTCGCTTTGCCAATGATTTGGAAGAGTATGGCAAGGTAGAGCAGATGCCTGTATTGGAAGGAAAGCGTATGATAATAATGCTGACTCCCAAGAAAAAATAAGGCTTTAAGCAATAAATAAAATAGTAATTTAAAAAGAAAAAAAGATGCCAAAGGTTAAGACTAATTCCGGTGCCAAAAAGAGGTTTGCCCTTACCGGATCAGGAAAAATTAAAAGAAAACATGCTTATAAAAGTCACATTCTTACGAAGAAGACTAAAAAGCAGAAGAGAAACCTCGGTCACTTTGCTACATTGACTGCAGCCGATACTCGCAACGTTCGCGATTTGCTTGCAATCAGATAGTGGGTAAAGTTTCGTACTTTTAATTACAACATTTTATATTTTTATTAACCGAATGTTTAGCCCAAAGAGCAGAAATGCCGCTGACATTCAAAAATTTAAGAAAAAATGCCAAGATCAGTAAATCACGTAGCATCAAGAGCTAAAAGAAAAAGAATTCTCAAACTCACGAGAGGTTATTATGGTTGCCGCAAGAATGTGTGGACTGTAGCCAAGAATACTTGGGAAAAGGGTTTGACTTACGCTTATCGTGACCGTAAGAATAAAAAACGCAATTTCCGAGCATTGTGGATTCAGAGAATCAATGCAGCTGCTCGCTTGGAAGATTTGTCATACTCTAAGTTGATGGGTCTTATCCACAAAGCGGGAATCGAAATCAACCGCAAGGTCCTTGCTGACCTCGCAGTTAACAATCCTGCTGCTTTCAAGGCTATCGTAGAGAAGGTTAAGAACGCCTAATTCGCTGCGAGGGAAATAATAAAAAAAGTCTCAAGAAATTGAGACTTTTTTTATTGCCCGGATATTTGGATGGTCAGAATAAAATTACTAAATTTGCAGTAGAGAAAGAGATAAAACCACATCAAAGCAGATTGGGAAACTCATCAAATAATTTAGAAATGCCGAGACTTTTTCTTTCTCTAATGGCGGGCCTCAATCCGTAAGGATGTCGAAAGACCGGAGGATTACAGCAGAGGGAGAATACTCAAATCCTGTCTATCGGAGTTTCAGCACACTCTTTGATGTGGCTTCTATATGGTGGCGGAGAGTTTTTCTCTGCCACTTTTTTTTATACAAAGTGTAACGAATTATGGACGGTAATTTTTGGACATATATTTTATTGTGTTTTACCTCGTTTTTCACGTTGGTCAATCCGTTGGGTATAATGCCCGTGTTTTTGACCATGACGCAAAGTATGGGCGATGTTCAACGCAAGAAGATAGTGCGCAAGTCGACGGTGATAGCCTTTTTGACGCTTGTCTCGTTTACCGTGTTCGGACGATTCTTGTTTATGGTGTTCGGCTTGTCGACCAATGGATTTCGTTTGGCTGGTGGAATTGTTATCTTTAAGATCGGTTGGGATATGCTGCAAGCAAAGTTTACTCGGATGAAGCTTGCCGACACCGAAATAAAAGAATATGCCGACGACATTTCGATTACCCCGCTTGCCATACCGATGTTGTGTGGTCCTGGCGGTATTGCCAATGGTATCGTGTTGATGGAGGATGCACGGACGCCTCTCTATGTGGCGGGGCTTGTCACGGTCATTGCGGTTGTGTTCTTAATCACATATCTTATCTTGAAGGCTTCAACGCGTTTGGTTGAGATTATTGGCGAAACGGGCAATAATGTGATGATGCGCCTTATGGGGCTCATCTTGATGGTGATTGCCGTGGAGTGCTTCGTCAGCGGATTGCGACCGATTGTGAAAAGTATGATCGACTGTTGATGTTGTCTATGGACGCCGCAGCCTTATAGATAAGGGTTGCTTGTCTGCTCGAAGCCGATGCTTGTCTTCTCTCCGTGTCCTGGCAAGACGATTGTTTGCCGAGGGAGTGTCAACAATTTATTCTCAATGCTTTCTATCAGTGTGGAATAGTCGCCGCCGGGAAAATCAGTTCTTCCGATGCTCAAATGGAAGAGGGCGTCGCCCGAGAATACTAAATCGTGATTTGGAAAATAAAATGCAGAATGTCCTTTTGTATGCCCGGGAATGTGTAGAACGCGGCATTCGGAGTCGGCAACGTTGAGTGTTTGCCCGTCGCTCAAAGGATTCTTGATGTCAATGTCCTTGCCTGAGTATGGGAAACCAAACATCTGTGCTTGCTGAGTGAGATGTCCGGCAAGATATGCGTCGGCTGGGTGGCACGATGCTGCGATATCGAAGCGGTCTTCAATGAACGCATTTCCGGCAGAATGGTCGATGTGCATATGCGTGTTTAGCAGATGCTTTATCTCAAGATTGTTGTTACGTATAAAGTCGGTCAACAGAGATTTCTCTCTTTCGCTGTTGCATCCCGGGTCGATGATGGCTGCATGGCGTGAAGTTTCGTCCCACACTACATAAGTGTTTTCGGCGAAAGGGTTGAATATGAATGCCTGTATTTTCATAGACTTACGTATATCACTTTTTTTGTTTTGAAGAAATCCTCCTCAAAGTACAATGATAGGTCGGTTTCGATGACGTTACTGCCAAACTGCTTTGTTTCTGCCGAGAGGTCGCCGCCTTTCAGGCATATCAGGCCGTTAGGAATGCTGTTTATGCAGTCGTTCTTTATGTGCCTTTTGGCCAATGTCGCGAGTTGCGGCAATTCCATAACTGCGCGCGATACGGCAAAATCGAATTTCTGTTTTATTTCGGCAACGTCAGCTTGTCGTAAGTCAACATTTGTCAGCCCAATCTCGTTGGCGATTGCTGTGGCTACTTTGATTTTTTTACCAGTTCTGTCTACAAGCAAGAAGTGCGTGTTTGGAAACATTATTGCCAATGGAATTCCGGGAAAACCGCCACCAGTTCCAATGTCGATTATCTCGGATCCGTCTTTGAAATCTGTGAACTTTACAATTCCGAGAGAATGCAGAATGTGGTTGGGGTAAATGTTGTCAATGTCCTTTCTTGAAACGACATTGATTTTTTGATTCCACTCGGCATATAACGGTCCAAGCATTTTGAATTGCTCTATCTGCCGAGGCGACAGGTCGGGGAAGTATTTTGAAATTATGTCCATAACGTATTCTTATCTGGCTATCCTGTTTATTGGAGATTGCGGATTGATATATTGTTTCAAATCTTTGTAGGGGAGGGATATGCATACCTCGCCAACGGCGTAGCACGCAATCTCCAAGGGGTTGTAGTGGAATGAGATTCCGTTGTCTGTCAGTGAGAAGTTTTCTGTCACTGATAGGTTGTCGGCGTTGAAGTATCCGTAGTCTGCCAGCTGGTCTGAATTTCCGCATTTTGTGTCGGTCAGCAGTTGCTTTTGCAGAAGGCCGTTTATCTTCAGAATGTCTGTTTCAGAGAAGATGTCGGAGAGCATGACACGTTTGCCTGATTGCAGGTCGAATGTGTAGAACGATTTAGAAGCCAACGACGGCTTGAAGTCCTTGCTTGTGGTTGAGTTCTTCACCATGCACAAAAAGTCGAAATTGTGATAAATGGGACTGACCGCCAAACGGATGCCGAAATTTGAGATTGGCGTGGTTTCATCCTCGAGTGATTCATCAATGGGATCTGCTGCTGTGGACGAGTAGGAGGCCAGACGGTCGCCTGCCGTTTTCTTCGCAACGTCAGGCATATTGGCATCGGTGGTGTTGAATATTGCGGAATTTATTGTTGACAGTAATTTGCCCGCCTCTTTCTTTGAGTTCTTGAAAGAGGAGGGAAACGTGGCGCTAAACGAGGCCGTCACCTTTATTCCGGATTGGTCGGTGATTGAATCGCAGACCATGATGGAGTCCATACCTATCTGAATGCTGTTGTCGCTTGATTTGCTGGCTGTGCCAGTGCCGCATGAGGCAGAGGCGGCGATTAGACAAATACAGCCAGCGTAACACAGCTTGGTGTTTATATTGTGAAAAAATGATAGTTTCATTGCTCCTAATTGAAAAATTATGCCGATATTAGCAGATATTTTGTGTAAAGATATGATAAAAATTGGAAACTACAATGAACTTGAGGTCGTAAAAAAAGTTGACTTCGGTTTTTATCTTGATGGTGAAGAATATGGCGAAATCCTGATGCCTCAAAAATATGCTCCTGAGGAATTGAAAATAGGAGATATGCAGCGCGTTTTCATATATCGCGATTCTGGTGGTCGCCTTGTGGCAACTACCGAACGTCCGTTTTTGGAGGTCGGCGAAGTGGGGCTTCTGCGTGCTAAATCGGTAGGGACGGTCGGCGCTTTTATGGATTGGGGCGTTCTGAAAGATTTGCTTGTCCCATTCAGAGAGCAGGCGGTAGACATTGAGGAGGGCCGTGACTATATCGTGTATGTGTATCTTGACAATGAGACCAAGAGAATAGTGGGCTCCACAAAGCTGAACAAATATATCGGCAACAAAGCTCCGCGATGCGAGGAAGGCGACGAGGTGGAAATCGTTGTCGTGAAGCGTACTGATTTGGGATTCAAGGTGGTTGTCGACAATTTGTTTTGGGGTATGGTCTACAACAACGATGTGTTTGACCCAATCAGGGTCGGCGACAGGTTGTCGGCTTATGTAAAACATGTCAGAGAGGACGGAAAGATAGACGTGACGCTGAGAGGGCGCGGCGGCGACCGTGTGTTTCAGTTGTCAAGGAGGATTGTGGGTTATCTTAAAGACAATGGAGGCAGGATGAATGTGACTGATTCATCTTCACCGGAGGAGATAAAATCATTGTTCCAATGCAGTAAAAAGGATTTTAAAAAGGCCTTGGGATTGCTGTATAAAAAAGGCCGGGTGAGTCTGTCGGACGATGTCGTGTCGCTGGCTGCGCACGGGACGGGAAAATGATGCTCTGCAAGCGAAATTTGTTGGCCGCAAGTTTTATTTTGTGCTTGATTTGCATTACTTTTGTATAAGAGAAAATATGTCTGGAATTGATGCCGGACATTTTGGATAAGAAATTAAAAACACGAAGATATGAAATTTACAATTGCAAGCAAGTCTCTGCTGTCGCATTTGTCGGCAGTGAGCAAAGTGGTTAGCCAAAAAAACACAATTGCCATATTGGACAACTTCCTTTTTACGATAAAGGACAATATGCTGATTGCGACTGGCACGGACAAGGAAAATACCATTACGGCAAGAATGGAATTGTTGGAATGCGAGGGAGAAGGATCGGTAGCTGTCAATGTAAAGAGAATGCTTGAATTGCTGAAGGAGTTGCCGGATCAAAGTCTTGTGTTTGAGGTCGACGACAATAATTTTGAGATTCACTTGCAATATCACAACGGTGATTATAAGTTTGTCGGAGTCGACGGTAACGAATATCCGAGAAAAGAAGAGGAGCCTGAAGCAAAATTAGAAATGATAATTCCAGCTTCGGAAATAACGAAAAGTATAGAAAAGACAATCTTTGCCGCCGGCACAGATCAATTGCGCCCGATAATGATGGGTGTGCTTTGGGACATCAAACCGGAAGATATAGTATTTGTGGCTTCTGACACCCATAAGCTGGTGCGCTATGTGAACAGCCGTGTGCAACCGGGATTTGAGGGCTCGTTCATATTGCCTACGAAGCCGGCAAGCATATTGTCTTCAATCTTGTCTAAAGAGGCGGGCGATGTGAAAGTGATGATCGACTCAAAGAGCGTGTCGTTTGAAACAGAAACATATACTGTCAATTGTCAATTTATAAATGGAAAATATCCAAATTACAATGCAGCGATACCTCAGTCAAACCCATATGAGTTGATTGTTGACAGGACACTCTTCCTAAACGCCATCCGTCGCGTGGCTGTGTTTGCAACAGAGGGCGGCTTGATTCAGCTGGAGATTTCTGATTCGAAAATAACAATCAAGTCACAGGATTTGGAGTATTCATTGTCGGCTAAAGAAAGTCTCGACTGCGATTATTCAGGAGATGTGCTTACGGTTGGATTCAACAAGGATAAACTAATCGAAGTGGTCAGCAACATAAGCAGTGACAACTTGATTCTGAGACTGTCGGCTCCGGGACGTCCAGGCTTGTTTATCCCAATCGAACAGGCGGAGAAAGAGGATTGGTTGGCATTACTGATGCCTATGGTCGTACCTAATATGTAAAAGTCGGTAAAATGGAATTGAATTTGAAGAAACCTCTGATATTCTTTGATTTGGAGACAACAGGAGTAAATGTCACCAAGGATAGAATCGTGGAGTTGTCATATATAAAAATTTATCCAAACGGTAAGGAAGAAGAGCGTACGATACGCCTGAATCCGGAGATGCCCATTCCGCCGCAAGCAACGGCGGTGCATCACATAACTGATGAGGATGTCAAAGACAAACCTACGTTCAAAACGATTGCAAAAGATTTGGATCGAGTGTTCGAGGGCTCGGACATCGCAGGATTCAACAGCAATAAATTCGATGTGCCGTTGCTTTCTGAGGAATTTTATAGAGCAGGTGTGCAGTTTGATGTGTCAAAAAGAAAAATGGTTGACATACAGACTATTTTTCATAAAATGGAGCAGCGCACACTTGTTGCCGCATATAAGTTCTATTGTGGTAAAAACTTGGAGGAAGCCCACTCTGCAAACGCTGACACAAGGGCAACATACGAGGTGCTGAAGGCTCAGCTTGACCGTTATCCTACGCTTGAGAATGATGTGGATTTTCTTGCAAAATATTCATCACAGAACAGAAACGTAGATTTGGCGGGACGGATTGTTCTAAACGATCAAGATGTGGAGGTGTTCAATTTTGGCAAATATAAAGGTCAGCCGGTGGAAACTGTATTGAAGAAAGATCCTGGGTATTTTGGCTGGATTCTTCAAGGCGACTTCGCGCAAAATACCAAGAGCGTCTTGACGAATATTAAACTAAGAATGAAATAATGCTGAAAGGGAAGCATATAATATTGGGCATAACAGGCGGCATTGCCGCCTATAAGTCGGTATCGTTGCTTAGACTCTTTGTCAAGGCTGGCGCTGAGGTGCAGGTCGTAATCACGCCTTCGGGAAAAGAATTCATAACGCCTGTTACATTATCTGCCTTGAGCGGAAAGCCTGTCATAAGTGAGTTTTTCACGGCAAACACAGGCAGCTGGAACAGTCATGTGGATCTCGGATTGTGGGCGGACGCTATGGTCATCGCGCCGGCAACAGCGTCTACGATTGGCAAGATGGCAAATGGCATCGCCGACAATATGCTCGTCACGACGTATTTGTCATCTAAGTGTCCTGTGTTCATAGCTCCGGCTATGGATTTGGATATGTATAAGCATCCGTCCACACATGGTAATTTGGCAAAACTTGTTTCGTATGGCAATATTGTCATAGAACCTGAGGAAGGCGAACTTGCCAGCCACTTGATAGGAAAAGGCAGAATGGAAGAGCCGGAAGCCATCTTCCGAATCATCGAAGAATATTTCTCCAAAGGTCAGCCGATGAAAGGAAAGCGGGTGTTGGTAACTGCAGGTCCGACGTATGAGAAAATAGATCCGGTGAGGTTCATCGGCAATTATTCATCCGGCAAGATGGGGTATGCGGTGGCAGATGAATTCGCCAACAGGGGAGCCGATGTGACCATTGTCAGTGGTCCGGTGTCGGTCAAACCAACGTCTGCCAATGTTAAGGTCATATCGGTGGAATCGGCGTTGGAAATGTATGATGCCGTGATGGCTCATACGGCAGATGTTGATGTGGCTGTGATGTGTGCAGCTGTGGCGGACTATCGTCCGGAATCGATGTCTTCCCGTAAAATCAAGAGGGAGAAGGACAGTGTGCCCGAAATAAAGTTGGTTAAGAATCCAGATATAGCCGCTGCTGTTGGAAAAATCAAGACAAACAAGCAGCTGCTTGTGGGCTTCGCTCTTGAAACCGATAATGCTGAACAGAACGCATTGGAAAAGTTGCGTCGAAAAAATCTTGATATGATTGTCTTGAATTCTTTGGAGGACAAAGACAGCGGCTTCGGTGTTGACACGAACAAGGTGACGATAGTCGACTCTTCCGGAGAAATGCTCCGTCTGCCTGTAAAGCCCAAAAAAGATGTGGCGGTGGATATTGTGGATCATGTTGTTTTGAAATTGAAATAGCAATCAATGAAGAGTCTTAAGGTTATATTGGCGGTTGTGATTATGTCCTTGGGGGTTTCTCATTTGTTGGGCGCTCAAGAACTTAACTGTTCGGTTGAGATAAACACAGACAAAATCAGCGGCACTGACAAAAATGTTTTTACCACCCTGCAAACAGCCATTGCCGAATATATGAACAACAACCAATGGGGTAATGCCCAATTTATGGTCAATGAGAAGATTGACTGTAAGCTGTTTTTCGCTATGTCGTCTATAGATGGAACAAAGATGTCGGGAACATTGCAGGTGCAATCGACACGTCCGGTCTATAATAGCTCGTACACGACGACATTGATAAACTTTAAAGACAACAGCATTGAATTTGACTATCAGGAGAACGAGCCGTTGGTGTTTTCCGACAACAATATGGAGAGCAACCTGACAGCGATATTGAATTTCTATGCCTATCTTATTTTGGCTGTGGATTTTGATAGTTTTTCGCCTAATGGTGGCGATTACTACTATGAAAAGGCGGCCAATGTAGTGGCTATGGCGCAGAGCTCAGGCGAAAAAGGCTGGAAAGCATTTGAGGATAATAAAAACCGAAGTGCCGTGTTGAGCGCATTCACAGACAATCCAACAAAAGCAATTCGGACATTGCTGTACGACTATCACCGGAAGGGGTTGGACGAGATGGTGCTGAGCCCGGAAAAAGGCAAGTCGGTAATCACAAAATCGTTGGGTATTCTCAAGCAGATCCATGATGTGTCGCCGATGTCGGTGGCGTTGTCTATGTTCAAGGATGCAAAGCTGGATGAATTGGTGAATGTTTATTCAAAATCGAATCAGACAGAGAAACAAAGTGTTTATGAGTTGCTTTATCCGTTGTATCCAACAGAACGCGAGCGTTTGGACAAAATAAAAGAAGAAACAAAAAATTAGCCAAAGGGACATGCTGAAACGGTTGACAATTGACAATTTTGCTCTGATAAACCATATTGACGTCGCTTTTGATGACGGGCTGTCGATTATAACAGGTGAAACCGGAGCGGGCAAATCAATAATTATAGGGGCTTTGTCGTTGCTTCTCGGGAGCCGCGCCGACAGCAAGTCGGTGAAAGACCGCAATGAGAAAATGGTCGTAGAGGCGGTTTTCGACATTGGCGACTATGATTTGAGGGCGCTTTTCGAAAGCTATGGATTGGACTATTTCCCCGAAGAAACGATTGTGCGAAGGGAACTTCTGCCATCGGGCAGAAGCCGGGCGTTCATCAACGATATGCCTGTTCAATTGGCAACATTGTCGGAGTTGACGCTTAGGCTTGTCGATATCCATTCGCAGCACAGCAATGCGTTGTTGCTCAAGCCTGCATATCAATTGGCGATGCTTGACGATCTTTCCGGCAACGGGGAGTTGCTGAAGAATTATAGAGAAGCATTCCAGGTTTTTCAAAATGGAAAGAAGGCATTTGAAGCCGCCAAGTCCAGAATTGAAAAGAATAAATCTGATGAGGAATATTTCCGTTTCCAATTGAATCAATTGGAAACGGCCAATTTGAAGTCTGATGAGCAGGAAGCTTTGGAAAAAGAGCAGAATGTGCTTGAAAATCAGACGCAAATAAAGGAGAGTCTGTCATTCGTGTCATACTCCTTGTCGGAAAATGAGAATTCTGCCGTTGATGCCATAAAGGGTGCAATCCGCAGTATGAGTCAGATAAGCCATGTCTATGATGGCGCATCTGAAATGGTGGAGCGGTTGGAGTCGGCAAAGATTGACTTACAGGATATTGCTGAAACGGTGGAACGGGATTGCCAAAACATCGGCGGGGATGAATCTGATTTGGAGCGGGTTGAGTCGAGGTTGAGTTTGATATACGGCCTTCAGCAGAAATTTCATGCAGAAACGGTTGATGGCTTGTTGGAAATACAGACCTCGTTGAAAAAGTCGTTGGATGAGATTGACAACTCGGAGGAAGAACTGCAGTCGTTGCGTGAACAGATGGACAGAGCCGGCCGAAAAGTGTCGGAACTGGCTTTGTCGTTGACGCAGTCAAGAAAAGATGCCGCCGCTTTGTTTTTGTCGCAACTTGAGCGGAAGACCTCGTTTCTTGGTCTGAACAATTTCAGGGGAGAAATAGGGTTTGAACAAACGCAGCCATGCGCAACGGGGCAAGACAAAGTGCAGTTTAGGGTGGCATTCAATAAGAATCAACAGCCGATGCCTATTGAAACGACGGCATCGGGTGGCGAAATTTCCAGATTGATGTTATGCGTCAAGACAATCCTTGCTGAGAAAATGAAATTGCCGACCATCGTTTTTGATGAAGTCGACACAGGAGTGTCGGGAGAAGTGGCAAATAGAATTGGAGAAATGATGTGTTCTATTGCAGACAAAATACAGGTGCTTACGATAACACACCTGCCTCAGGTGGCTGCCTTGGGAACGCATCATTATAAGGTATATAAACAGGATGTCGCAGAGGAGACTGTTACGGCAATCAAGTCGCTTGACCATAAGGAGAAAGTGCTGGAGATTGCAGGTATGCTCAGTGGTGCGGCAATAGATGCGGCGGCGATTGCCAATGCGGAATCGTTAATAAGAAAATAATATAAAAATGGACTATAAAGTGGATTATATCTTCGGAATGCGGGCAGTCATAGAGGCTCTTGCAACCGGAAAGGACATAGACAAAATTCTTGTAAAGAAGGATTTGTCGGGAGATTTGTCGAATGAGTTGTTTGCGGCGTTGAAAGACCGTCCGGATGTTGTAGTGCAGAAGGTGCCGGTGGAGCGCATCAACCGCATCACGCGTAAAAATCATCAAGGCGTGTTGGCATTCCTGTCGCCGGTAGCATACCACAATCTTGACAACCTTATTCCCGAGTTGTTTGAATCAGGTCGGAATCCTTTGATTCTGCTTCTTGATGGGGTGACAGATGTACGCAATTTCGGTGCGATATCACGTACTGCTGAATGCGCTGGGGTGGATGCAATTGTGATACCTGAACGAGGTAGCGTGTCGGTCAATGGCGACGCGGTAAAGACCTCGGCGGGCGCATTGCTGCATTTGCCTGTGGCGAGAGTGGCTAATTTGAACAGGACGATAAAGACGCTTAAAGACAGTGGCTTCACAATAGTTGGTGCGACTGAGAAGTCAAGTCAGAACTACACCACGTTTGACTTTACATCGCCTGTCGCGATAGTAATGGGCGCGGAGGAAACAGGTATCAATCCGGAAAATTTGCGTCTGTGCGACTGTCTTGCTTCAATTCCGATGCGTGGAAAAGTCAATTCGTTGAATGTGTCGGTTGCCGCTGGAATAATGATTTATGAGGTGATAAGACAGCGCATGCTCGCTGATGCGCTTTGATGATAATGATAAAATAGGTATCTTTGCAAAGAAATAACAAGGAAATATGATAAATAGAGTTCTTATACGAATCAAGGTGGTTCAAATGGTCTATTCATATCTTTTGACAAAAGATGGTATGAAAATGAGTGAGGCTTTGAAAACATTGTCTCAGAGCATGGATAAATCTTATGAATTGTACCACTATCTCCTTATACTGCCGATTGCGTTGACAAACCTTCAAGAGCAACGGCTTGACAATGCCCGTAACAAATATCTCCCAGACGAGGCTGATTTGAATCCGAATACTAAATTTATAGACAATCTGTTTATTGCCAAATTGCGCGACAATGAGATGCTTAATGAGTATCTGAAGGCTCTTCCTCTTTCATGGGATTCGGAGGAGATTTATTTGCGCCTTGCACTGGATAAGATCCTCAATTCTGAGATATATAGCGACTATATGGCCGATGAAAACCGGTCGTTGGCTGCGGATTGCGAATTTTGGAGAGAGGTGATGCGCAAGATTGTTCTTGTTGATGAGAATCTTTCGGATGTGCTTGAGGCAAAATCCATTTATTGGAATGATGATTTGGAAACAATCGGCACTTTTGTGCTGAAAACAATCAAGCGGTTTGCAGAGGATGATTTTGTGGAACTCCTGCCTCAGTTCAAGGATTCTGAAGACCGTGCCCTCGGAGAAAAATTGTTTATGGGTGCCGTCCAAAATCATGATAAATACATGGCTCTTATTGAAAATTTTGTCAACAAGGAGTCGTGGGACATTGACCGGTTGGCGTTTATGGACGTTGTCGTGCTTCTCGTCGCTTTGGCGGAGGTTGAAAATGTGCCGTCGGTACCGACTAAGGTCACGCTTAATGAATATATCGAGATAGCGAAATATTACAGCACACAAAAGAGTGGTCAGTTTGTGAACGGAATATTGAATGCAATCATTGTGCATTTGAAGAAAGATGGCCTTTTGGCAAAAAATTAGGCAGAACAGATAGACTATTCGTTGAATATTTTTATCTTTGCATATAAACTCTTGAATAGAGAGACGAAGTAGATATTAAAAACAAAAATTTATGGATATGTTATTGAATTCAATTCTTCTTGACACAGATGCGCAAGGCGGCGGATTTATGCAAATCGTTATGATTGTGTTGTTGATTGCCGTATTCTATTTCTTTATGATTCGTCCGCAAAACAAGAAACAGAAAGAAATCAAGAAATTTCGTGAAGGCATACAGAAAGGTGATAAAGTTATTACTGCTGGTGGTATTTACGGAACAATCAAAGAAATAAAGGAAACTCATTTTGTCCTTGAGATTGCCGACAATGTGAAAATCAGCATTGACAAAGGTTCGGTATATCCGTCAATCGACGCAGCTCAACAAGCTAAATAAGAAAATAACCGTTTAAGATTTAAGCCATTCACTGGACAAATTGGTTTGGCGAATGGCTTTTTCTATATATGGCAATGGAGTGGTACAAAAACGTGAAAATGTTCTTTTCCTCGGCGAGGGGAAGGGATGTGTTGCTGTATGTTTTGTTTGTTACCATATCCGCAATTTTCTGGTCGGTGCTGACGCTTGGAAATTCAATGCAGACGCACTACAAGGTTAAACTGACAATAGACGGGATACCGGAAGGCACTACATTGATAACGGATGCTCCTGAATATATCGATGTATCGGTAAGAAACAACGGCTATGCTTTTGTCAGGTACATGGTGGGAGCCATCCCGGAGGTGTTGATCAATTTCGGCCGTTTTGCAGATGGCAAAGGTCGGGTGGTCTTGGCTAAGCAAAATATTGAGGATTTACTGCGCGAGGCGTTTGGCAAGGATGCCAGTATCGATGTGTTCTCTCCAGAGCAATTGGAATTAAGATACACGACCAATCCAGGAAAAAAAGTGCCGGTTGTGGTTGATGGCGACTTCACCTCCGACTTGCAATATGTGGTGAACGGGAATGTGAAAGTGACACCAGGGTATGTTACTGTGTTTTCTGATGTCGACAATCTGAGCTCAATAGAAGCAGTGTTGACAAAGCATATTGTGCGCCACAATCTGAAAGAGTCAGAAACCGTTAAGGTGGCGTTGCTGAAGAAAGAAAATGTGCGAATAGAGCCTGATTCCGTCGTGGTAACAATCCCGGTTGAACCATTGGTGAGCAAGGAGCAGGAAGTGGCAATAACGGTTGCCAATTGTCCTGAAGGAGAGCATTTGGTGGCGTTCCCGGCAACAGTTAAGATATCATATCTTGTGCCGTTGAGCGTGTATAATAAGAATACGTCACAATCGCCAGTGGTGTTTGTTGACTATAAAGACGTGCAAAATGGCAAGAATAAAATTCCGTTGCACACAGCCAAATCGAATGTGTTTCAAGGCGTCTCGTTGCCTGTGGACAGTGTGGAATATATAATTGAATGATAATGAAGACGGTTGCTATAACTGGCGGTATCGGAAGTGGCAAAAGTGTAGTGTCAAGACTTTTGCGCGTGGAGGGCTATCCGGTTTATGACTGTGACAGCCAAGCGAAGCGGATAATGGACAATGCTGCAGAAATCCAACGGCAACTTCAGAATGCATTCGGTGAGGACGTGGTTGTGGATGGGGTCATACATCGGCAGAAATTGGCGAGCTTGGTGTTTGGCAATTCGGAAAATTTGCGGAAACTGAATGCCATTGTCCATCCGGCGGTAATTGCCGACATAAAGAAATGGTCGGTTGCCGAGCAGAAGGATTTGGTTTTTGTCGAGACTGCCATCCTGAGGGAAAGTGGGATGGAAACGCTTGTTGATGAAGTGTGGGTGGTCGATGCTCCAAAAGATATCCGCGTGGCGAGGGTCATGGTCCGCAACAATATGCCTGAGGAGGATGTGAGAAAGAGAATCGATAGCCAAAATGACAACCCCAAATTTTCTGTGCCTACATCGGTGGTTGAAAATTATGGAAGCAACTCTGTCATTGTACAGGTGCAAAACTTATTGAAAACAATGTTTAATAAACAAAATACGAAGTAGATTATGATTAAAAACATTCTATGCATATCCGGCAAGCCAGGCTTGTTCAAGCTGGTTTCGCAAGGAAAAAATATGCTTATTGTAGAGTCTTTGACAACAAAGAAACGTACACCTGCATATTCTCACGATAAAATCGTGTCGTTGGGAGATATCGCTATTTATACCGACGAGGAAGAAGTTCCTTTGTCGCAGGTGTTCCAGACTATTTACGATAAAAAGGGCAAGAAATTGGAAGTGTCAGATTATAAAACTGATGCTTCTTTGGAGAAATTCTTTGCGGAAATTCTTCCAAATTATGACCGCGAACGTGTGTATAATACAGACATCAAGAAAGTTATATCTTGGTATAACTCGCTGATTGATGCCGGCTATACGGAATTCTACAAGCCGGAAAACAAGGAAGAGGAGCCCAAAGAGGAAAAGTAATAAGAATAAAATAGACAGGAGGATGGTAGGGCTCTTCGGCTTTATCGTCTTCCTTTACTTTTGTCGGAATGAAACGATTGGCTATATTGGCGTTTGCCATGTCTGTAATGGCGGCCCTGCTGACGGGATGCCATACATCTAAGAAAGTGACAACCACAGATACTCCCGGTTCTCCCAATTCGGATGTTGTTGCGGTAGATTCGTATGGCTATTTGTCGAGACGTCTTGGCATCAGCATAGGAAAGCACGACAAAGAAAATTTAGAACTCTTTACCGTTGCCGAAAAATGGCTTGGTGTGCCTTATCGCTATGGGGGCAACACTAAAAAAGGTTGCGATTGCTCGGGCTTTGTGTCGCAGGTGTATAAGGCAGTCTATGGCAAATCGTTGGAACGTAATTCAGCGGCGATACGCGACAAGAATTGCAGTAAAATCAGACGTAGCCAATTGAGAACCGGAGATCTTGTTTTTTTCAAGACGGGTTCGTCGCGAAAAATCAACCATGTGGGCATCTACCTTAAAGATAATAAATTTATCCATGCCTCTTCAAGCAAGGGGGTTATTGTCAGCAGTCTGGAAGAGAAGTATTATATTAGAACATATGTGTGTTCCGGACGCGTGGATTAATCCGCTCGGAATGGAATTTTGTTTTTTCGCGCATAATCAATCAGTGTGTCCCGCCGCTCTTTATAAATCTCTCTTGGAATAATGACGGTGTCGGCGTCAAAGTAGTCAGGCAGGTCTGAAAGTTGGTTGTAGTACCTACGGGTGAGAACAGCATAGTCAACCTTTGTCGGTTTGTCGTTTTTATCGTGAAGCTTGCGATAATTTCCGACAACAAAAACGTAGCTTTTACCATTGATCCATGCGAATGGATATGAAAAACGGATGCCATCGGAGTTTAGACTGACACGGTCGTATACGATGGAGTCAAAACGATGCCTCGCTAAAAATTTATCTGCATTGGCAATAAAATCTTTTGCAAGAATGGTGTCATTCAGAGAATTCAGAATGTATAATTTGTCGTTTTGAAAAGCCACGATGTCGGTTGAACTGTATTCCGAAGCGATGAAATGCCCGGATTTCGGCGTTGCAAGATTGTTTGCCGTGACGGATGCAACGACAGCGCAAAGCAAGGCAACACAAGCGTATTTCAAAATGCGTGTGGCTGAGAATTCAAGCATCAGTCCGGCGATTATGGCCGATGCGGATAGCAAAGTGGCGGAGAGCCCGTCAATCCAAATGTTGTTGACCGCCGGCAGGTAGTTGATACAGAAGTGGGATGTTTGAATCATATACTCGTAAAGCAAGTCGATAAAACCAATCAATGCGCCAAGTTGGTATCCCAATGCGGCTATTGCTATCGCGGATACATTCAGAAGCAGTATCAATGGCAGCAAAGGAACTATGACAAAGTTTGTGATGAAAAAGCTTGTAGGGAATGAATTGAAATAGTAAATGATAAGTGGTGCGGTTGCCAATTGTGCAGCCAATGTGACAGACAGGGATGATGACGCATAGTTGAGGATAGGGTTTGATGAACGCGGCAGCAGGTTGTTTGCCCAGAGAAGGATGCCTGTCACTGAGAGAAAGCTCAATTGGAATCCGACATCATAAATTGCATTGGGGGAAAATATCAAGATGAAGAAAGCGGAGGCGGCAAGAGCGTTGATGGATGAATGCTTGCGTAAAAATATTTTTGACGCATAAACAAATGAAACCATGATGGCGGCTCTTATGGCTGAGCTGGACAGCCCGGTAAATGCAACATAAAACCAAATGCAGGCGAGGATGGTGAAAAATTTGAATTTGTTCATCCGCGGGCCTCTGATGGGAAACAAAAGGGCGGACAGGATGATTGTGATTACACCGATGTGAAGCCCGCTGACCGCAAGAATGTGCGCAAGCCCAGCTTGAGAAAGTGCTTGCTTGTCAGAATCCGACATATAGCGGCGGTCGCCGGTGCAGAATGCTATAGAAAGGCTTGCTGCGCCATTGCTAATGCCGGAAAGTCGGATGAGATGTATTATTTTTTGCTTTGTGCGGTCGGTCCATGCGCGTAGGCTGTTTTTATGCCCGGTGATTGAATATTCCCCTTCTTTCAGCGGGCATTCGTATAAAATGCCCTGTCGCTTCATGTATAAGGCATAGTCGAAAGAATATGGGTTGTTTGTGCTCGTTATAGGTTCGATGGTTCCGCGGCAGGCAATCACATCACCGACATGGATGGAGTAGTCGTTGTGTATGGTAATAAGTCGCAGTTTCGTTTTCTTCTGTCCGATTTGAGCAGCGACAGTCAGGTCGGAGGAAAAGTCACGTTGCCGGATTTCATCAACTGTTCCGGAAAACGCTATTTCTTTTCCGATGAAACGCTCGTCAATGTTGTTTGGTGTGTTGAGATAGGAGCATAGCCATCCGAACGAGGCAAACATAAGAAGAAGCGACATGTTTGAGAAGATGTGCCAGATGCCGAATCTGTATGTCTTGGTGAGCAACATTCTTGCAATGAGGCATATTGCTGTGCCCAAGGCAAGAAAAGACGGCATAAAGCATCTGTCTCCTATGTCGAACAGGAGTATGCCAACCGCAAAAGGAATGGTTATCTTTAGAAAAGGATTGGCAGCAAAAGAGAAGGGCCGCTTAGTCATTCCAGATTCTCCAGGCAGCGAGGGCTTGGCCGATAAGCATTTCCATACCGTTTATTGTGTCGGCGCCGTATTGCTTCGATTTGCGGAGAAACAATGTCTCTGCAGGGTTGTATGTCAGGTCAAAGCAGATGTGGCTTGATGAGATTCCTTGATAGGGGATTTCGGGGCAGGCGTCTACGTTGGGAAACATTCCGAGAGGTGTCGTGTTGACAATAATTTGATGAGAGGAAACAATCTGTTCCGTCAGGTCTGTATAAGCCATTTTCCCGTTTCCTGATGTGCGCGAGGCAAAATCGATTGATATTCCGAGTGAGCGTAGGCAATGAGCCACGGCTTTACTGGCTCCGCCTGTGCCGAGAATCAAGGCAGATTTGTGGTGAGACCGGATGTGTGGAACAATAGAGTCGTGAAATCCGATGATGTCAGTGTTGAAGCCAATTGTTTTTACAAGCTCGCCCTTACGCACGAATTTGATGACATTGACAGAGCCTATTGCTTGCGCGTCTTTGTCCACTTCGTTTAGAAGAGGGATTATCTGTTGTTTGTATGGGATAGTCACGTTCAGACCGCATATTTCGGATTGGAGGAAAATGTTTTCGGCAAGTGAAATGTCGTCAATCTCAAAATTGCGGTATTCGGCATCTATGTCCTCGTTGCGGAATTTGTTATTAAAGAATTTCCGAGAGAAAGAATGCCCGAGAGGGTAGCCGATTAACCCGAATATTTTAGTAGCCATTGCTGTTGAGTTTCTATGAAATGTTTAAATGTCAGTAAATATTTTATGTCTCTTAAGTTCACAAAAGTTTCCCTTTTGGGAAAATGCGGCGCTGCTCAACTGACGAAGAAATAATCCGGCATTGAGGATTCTGACTTCGTCAGGTTGAGACGTATTCTGCGCATCGCAACTGTCGCCAACGGTAATTCTGCCGTTGCAATGTGTTGGATTGCAGTATAATCCGGCATGTTGCCAGCTGAGTCTTGTGGCGAGAGCCAGACGAAGCGGAAACAATCATGGACATATATGGGCATAAAAATATATTTAAAAAGTCAGATATGGAAATTTGAATGGATATTATTTTAATCTAAATGCGTAATTCTATAATTCGACAAAAAATCGTACTTTTGTAGAGAAATTGAAAATATGAAGTCGAGATTCTTGAGAACGTTACTTTTGGCGGTATTCGTCGCTGCATTTTGTGTTAATGCAGTGGCGAAAGATTTTGTGTTGGTCATCGATGCCGGACATGGAGGAAAAGATGTCGGGGCGGTGGGCGACTACGCAATGGAAAAAGATGTGAATCTTGGCGTAGCATTGAAGTTTGGCGAACTGGTGAAGAAACATTGCAAGAATGTAAAAGTCGTTTATACAAGGGATGCGGATTTTTTCGTTTCATTGCAGGACAGGGCAAATATAGCAAACAAAGCAAAAGGTGATTTGTTCGTGTCGATACATACTAACTCAGTTGACAAAAAATCGCCAAGCCGCTATACGGTCACTGGGTCGGAAACATATACATTGGGACTGCATCGGTCTAATGAAAACCTTGAGGTGGCTAAGCGCGAGAATTCGGTGATTGAACTTGAGGATGATTATTCTGCAAAATATCAAGGATTCGACCCGAACTCTGCCGAATCATATATCATTTTTGAATTAAATCAGAGCAAGCACATGGAGCAAAGTATCAATTTCGCGTCATACGTGCAGGGGGAGTTCAAAAAGTGCGGACAAGTGGACAAGGGCGTGCGTCAGGCGGGCTTCTGGGTGCTTGCCAAGACGGGAATGCCGGCAGTGCTTGTCGAACTTGATTTCATATGCAATCCTAAAAGGGAGAAATTCCTGTCGTCGGACGATGGCCAGGAGAAATTGGCTAAATCATTGTTCAATGCTTTTTGCCAATATAAAGAAGGTTATGACTATTATAAAAATGGTAGAAACCGTGACAAGGTGGAGGAAAACAGAACACCTGAGAAGCGGAGGACAACGGTTGCTGAAAGCAATCGTAATAAAGTGGAATATAGGATACAATTCTTGTCGAGTGGTAAAAGATTGCCGTTGACTTCTCGACAATTCAAGGGATTGAAAAATGTAGAATATTATGAGGATGGAGGCGTCTTTAAGTACACAACGGCTTCTACTTTCGACAAGCGACAGGCATTGCAGTCGCTTGCTGAAGTGCAAGAACTGTTTGAAGATGCTTTTATCGTCGAGTTTAAGAATGGACAAAGAATAAAATAGTTAATTATGAAAAAAATATTTACAAGAGAGATATTGATCGGTTTGATTTTGGTGGTTAGTTTGTCAATCCTGTTTGTCGGAATTGACTTCTTGAAAGGCATCAATGTGTTCAAATCGTCAAATTTATATTATGTGGCATTCAAGGATGTCTCCGGCTTGGCGGAGGCGGCTCCTGTTACGCTTAACGGAATGAAAGTGGGGCAGGTGACAGGTATGGAATATGACTATGAGCATCCTGGAAATGTGTTGGTGGAAGTAAATCTGGACTCTTCTGTCAAATTGACAAAAGGCACTAAATTCACAAAGGCTGTAAGCTTGCTTGGAACAGGAGCGTTGGCAATAGAGATGGCTCCGGGCAACTCTTATGTGGAAGCCGGCTCGGAGATGGAAGGAGAGAGCCAGAAAGACATGATGGCAGATATCTCAACCGAGGTGTTGCCTCAGGTGGTTGAAATGCTGCCAAAACTAAACAGTATCTTGGCACACGTGGATTCTTTGGCTGCCAATCCGGCATTACAGAAAACAGTTACGCGTCTGGATGCGATATCGGCCAACATAGAGTTGCTTACGGCACGTTTGGCGGCAACATCGCAGAGAATCGACCCGATGGTCAGCAACGTGAATGGGCTGACTAAGGATTTGACTGCAATATCAGCTGACTTGAAGCAGTTGAGTGCAGAACTTAAGGAGTTGCCTTTGTCTGAGACTATGGATAACGTGAAATCGACAACGGCCAATCTGAAAACATTTACGGGAAAACTGAACGGAACAGACTCCTCTTTGGGCTTGTTGCTTAACGACAGGGGGCTGTATGACCACATCGATTCTACGGTGAACAGTCTGGACTCTTTACTCATCGACCTGAAGGCTCATCCGAAAAAGTACGTAAATTTCAAATTGTTTTAGATAAATCTTTGAACGGTTTATTCGGAATGATTCCAAATAAACCGTCAGAACTTATTTGTTTTTCAGGTGGATTAAAATCCTAATAATTAGGAAGTATGTTGCATCTGTTGCGCCAATTACGGTGTCTTGTACTGAAAAATGTAAACATCAGACAATCAACAGGTTGCGACTAAATGCGCTGGTGAGCTTGGAAAGTTTTGTAACTGCTTGATATTGTTGGTGTTGGATGTGTTGTGAAAAAAACAAATTATTTTACATTTGTTTAATCCGAAATATATTACAAAATTTGCATTTGGAAATACAGTGAGATAATGACAGCAAACAATAGCGAAAGATGGAAAAAGTGCCAAGAGATTATTAAGGATAATCTCGGGCCGGACCCGGTTCCTTATGAAACCTGGTTCGCCCCTATTGTAGAAGAAAGTTTTATAAACAATGTCTTGACATTGCGTGTCCCGACAAACTTCTACGCAGAGGTGCTTGAAAGTCGCTATCTTGATTTGTTGCGTGCAACTTTGTTCCGCGTGTATGGCAAGGGAATAAAGTTGAACTATTCTTATGACATTGTAAAAGATGTGCCGGAATCGCATGTGATAACACAGGTGCCGCACAAGAGTCCTGCAGTGCAGGAAATGAATCCATTTGTGCAGCAGGACCGTTTTTCGAGCGTGGCGCTCGATTCACAGCTGAATCCGATATATACATTTGAGAATTATTGCGAGAGCAAAAGCAATAAATTGGCATTTACCATAGCTAATGCGATTGTTCGACATCCTGAAAAACAAACGTTCAACCCGATGTTTATATTCGGTCCAACAGGTGTTGGAAAGACTCATTTGATTCAGGCGATAGGTATAGGCATGAAGGAGGAGAATCCTGATTTGCGTGTGCTTTATCTCAGCGCCCGTACGTTTGAGTCGCAATATACTACAGCGGTAAGAAACAATAAGGTCAATGACTTTATAAATTTCTATCAAAGCATTGATATGCTTATTATGGACGATGTCCAGGAATTTGCAGGCAAAACGGCTACACAAAACACATTCTTCCATATCTTCAATCATTTGCACAACAAACAAAGACATTTGATATTGTCGTGCGATTGTCCTCCGTCTGAATTGGATGGAATGGAGCCTCGTTTGTTGTCGAGGTTCAAATGGGGTATGACGGTGGAATTGTCGAGCCCGGACTATGAATTGCGCCGTAATGTGTTCTTGAAAAAAGCTCTTCAGGCCGGTGTTGAAATTCCGGAAGACATTGTGGACTATGTGGCAGAGAACGTGAAGGACAATGTGCGTGAGATAGAAGGTGTATTCGTGTCGTTGATGGCGCATTCTACGGCTCTTAATCTGCCTCTGACTGTCGATTTGGCAAGAAATGTGTTGTCCAACTCAGTCAAGATGAGCCGCCGTCAGGTGACGTTTGATGTGATTGTCGACGCTGTATGCTCGCAGTTCAGCATTGATAAGGATTTGCTCTATGGCAAGTCGAGAAAGCGTGAGGTAGCCGATGCGCGCCAGTTGGTGATGATGCTTGCCAAGAAACACGCAAAGATGTCGTCTACCAATATCGGTTTGAAGCTGAACCGTAACCATGCCACTGTGCTTTATGCATGCAAGGCTATCGAGGAGCGCGTTTCTGTGGAGAAAGACTTCCGTCAGTTTGTAGGACAAATTGAGGCTAAACTGAATTAGAAAGAATCAAGGATAAACAAAAATGGCAAATTCGGGAAGCGAATTTGCCATTTTTTGTTTTGGTTATAATTCTGTGTTGAAAAATTCGATGAATGCTTGAATTGCGTATTCATGATCAGCGATGGAGCCTGTTTCCATGGCTGAGTGCATTGCCCAGATAGGGTTGCCGACGTCGACACCGTCAATGTCGATTTGCGACGTGAGAATGTTGCCCAAAGTCGATCCTCCCGCCACATCCGAATGATTTACGAAATACTGGCAAGGTACGTTGGCTGCATGGCAGACTTCCTTGAAGATGGCTGAAGAATGAGCATCTGTCATATATTTGCAGTTGGCGTTTATCTTTATGACCGGACCACCTCCCATCTTAGGGTGGTTGGTGGGGTCATATTTTTCCGGATAGTTAGGATGTGCTGCGTGGGCATTGTCGGCAGAAACAAGAAAACTTCTGGACAAAGCTTGGTAGAAGCCCTCGTCGTCGAGCCCCATGCATGTTGAGACACGATGCAGTATTGATGCAAGCACAGGCGATGCCGCCCCTTGTTTTGTTCCGCTGCCCGTTTCTTCGTTGTCGAATATTGCCATGACTTTTGTCGTTGCGGGGTTGTCGCTGTTCAGGAGTGCCGACAATGCTGCGTGAGCCATGCTGAGGTCGTCGATTCTGCCGGAGCAGATGAATTCCTTGTTGAAGCCGACAAGCTGCGATTTCTGGCAATTATAGAGCATAAGGTCGAAATCCAGAATGTCTTTGGAGTCGGCAATTTCAAGCCTCTCTTTGATTTTGTCTATTAAGAAATTGTTTTTCGACATTGAGTCGCTGACAATTGCAGCGATAGGGAGCATGTCTTTCTGTTTTGAAAGAGGATTTCCTGCATTGACATTTCGGTTGAAGTGGATTGCGAGATGCGGAATAATCAAAACAGGACTGGCGAAATCAATCAATTTTGTGATTGGCCGTGCTGGATTTTGTGGATTACGTACAATGACCCTTCCGGCAAGCGACAATGGACGGTCGAACCAAGTGTAAAGTATAGGGCCGCCGTAAACCTCAGTGTTGAGTTTAAGCACACCGTCGGCAAGCATTTCTGGATTTGGCTTGATTCTGAAACAGGGGGAGTCGCTATGGGCGGAAATCATATTGAATCCGCTTTGGTCAAGAGGCGTTTCTCCTATAACAAATCCAAAAATGGCGGTGTCGTTCTTTTTTACGTAATATTTTCCGCCTTTTTCCAAATTCCATCGTTCGGATTGCTTTAGCTCTTGGAATCCGTTGTCGTCAAGATAGCGTTGGATTGTTGCAGTGGCAAAGAAGTTGCATGGGCTGTTGTCGAGAAAATCCAACAACGAATAGGCATTTGTCCGTTCCATAATGATATTAGTTATATTCGTATTTAATGTGGTGCAATGCTCTCAACACGTTGCAGAGCGTTTGGCCCCAAACGACCTTGAAATTATCCTTACAGAAGCTCATGCATTCGTTGATTTGGTCGCTGGTCGCGTCTTTCGCCGCGTGGAGGAAGTCGTATAGATATTGGAAAATGTCGGCAAGATATTCCGATATGCTGACGGCAATCGGCGTGTCGGAAAATTTCATGTCCGACTCAAAGACTTCAAGAATAGTGTCGTCTTCGCCAATCAAAGTCTCCAATTTGCGGCGCACGCTGTCATAATAGATTTCATCAAGATATGAATCGATTATGACAGAGTCGTCAATCTCCGTCTCGTTAAAGTCGGAAATGGCTATATATATTCGTGGCAGGAGTTTGAGTAGCTTGTCGACAAATTCGTTTTTCTCATAATTTGCGCAACTTTCCAACGTCTGGCAATACTCGTTTGCAAGTCCGATGAACAGAATGCTGTTGTTTGATATTTCAGTCATATTGGTGCTCAGTTTTTATAAAGGTTGTTGAACATAATATATTCTCTCACTTTGTCTGGCAATAGAAAATGTAAATCAAGACCTTTTTTTGCACAGTGGCGTATATGAGTCGACGACAATTCTATTTTAGGTGCTTTGACTATCTCCACGTTGTCGGGCAGTGTTTTGTCAGGAGGTAGAGGAAATCCAGGCCGGGGGTAAATGACAACTCCAAAATCGGCGATAATTTCATCGAAGGCTCTCCATCTGTCGAAGATAAGCCAATTGTCGCTGCCGATAATTAGCTTGAAATCGTGGTCTGGATATATGCGTTTTAATTCGCGTAAGGTTGATATGGTGTATGATGGTACAGGCATGTGAAACTCCACGTCGCACACCTTGAGGCCGTCGCATCCGTCAATCGCAAGTCTCGCCATGTTCAGCCTGTGTTGCGACATCGCATCGCTTGTTTCTTCTTTCAGAGGGTTTTGTGGCGATACGTTGAGCCAAACCTCGTCAAGCTCTGATGATTGCAGAATATGGCTGGCTACAATGCAGTGACCTATGTGGATGGGATTGAAAGAACCACCGAAAACACCGATTTTCATTATTTGGAAATGAATGATTCAATTACTTCGCGCGTCTTTGCAACGGCTTTGTCAAGGTCGTCGTTTACAATGTTGACATCATATTGTGGTGCAAATGTCAATTCAAAGGCAGCTTTGTCGACACGTTGGTTGATTGTGTCGATGTCGTCTGTGGCACGACCGACAAGTCTCTCTCTCAAGGCCTCGATTGATGGTGGCGTAAAAAACAAAGACAATGCTTCGGGATACTGCTTCTTTACATTCAATCCTCCTTTTACATCAATGTCGAGAATGAGATTGTGCCCCGATTCGAGAATCTTTGAAACCTCGGATTTGAGAGTTCCATAAAATCGTCCGGGATACACCTCTTCGTATTCAACAAAGGCATTCTCTGAGATGAGACGTTGGAAATCCTCGGTTGTCAAGAAGTGATAATTTACACCGTCAGTCTCGCCTTTGCGTGGAGCGCGGTTTGTGGCGGAAACGGAGAATTGCAGACGCAAATTTGCATCCTCCATAAGCTTTCCAATTATGGTCGACTTGCCAGTGCCCGAAGGCGCGGAAACGATTATGATTTTACCTTGCTTCATAATTACATGACATTCAGCACCTGTTCTTTAATCTGTTCTAGTTGGTCTTTCATTCTGACCACAACCTTTTGCAGTTCGGCTTGATTTGCCTTTGAACCCATAGTGTTGATTTCACGGCCCATCTCCTGACTGATGAATCCCAATTTTTTCCCTTGTCCATGGTTTCCGTTGAGAGTCGAGATAAAGTAGTCGAGATGGTTCTGCAAGCGAAGTTTTTCTTCTGTGATGTCAAGTTTCTCGATATAGAATATCATTTCCTGCTCAAATCGGTTTTTGTCGTAGTCAACATCTCCGAGTTTCTCAAGCGATTCCTGAATGCGGCTTTTGATTTTTGTCACACGTTCGTTCTCGTATTGAGGCACTTCGTTGAGCAATTCCTGAATGCAGTGTATTTTGTCTTCAAAGAATGTGGCAAGGCGGTTGCCTTCTTGTGTGCGGAACTCCACAAGTCCTTCTATTGCATTGTTCACAACAGAGAACAATGTGTCTTTTTCGGCATCGTCGATTTCCGACACATCTGTTTTCAAAACGTCTGGCATTTTGATTAAAACGCTTAGCCAATCTTGAGGAAGCGGTATCTGGAGATTTTTAGCCAATTCTTCAATTTGAAGTTTGTAGGCTGCAGCTGCAGACTGATTTATGGTAGTTGTTGAGTCGGCAGAGATGGTCTCTACTGAAATTACGACATCAACTTTGCCTCTTTCAAGACGTTGCGAGATGATGCTGCGAATCGGCAACTCAAATTCGCGGAATTGCTGAGGAATTCTGATGGACAAGTCCATCTGTTTGCTGTTAAGAGATTTAATTTCAGCGGTAAATCTTTTGCCTTTGCATTCGATGGTCGATTTACCATAGCCAGTCATGGATAATATCATATTTCTTTTTCTTTTCCACAAAAGTACATCATTTTTATGAATGTTGCGAATTGTTTCGCTAAAATGTAAGTGTTGTTGCCGTCAAATATATTGTGTTATTCAAAACGGATTGACTTTGACGGCTTTATTGATGAGATGATGTATGAGGGTAATAGCAGTACGATTGCAGACAGCAAAATGATACCTATGTTCAGAATAAGTAGCCACCAGCTGAATTCAACGGGAACATAGTTCATGAAATATGATTCTGAGTCAAGTTTGATTATATGTAATTTGTCCTGAATGAGAAGCAGTGCGAACGCAATGGCATTGCCGATGATGATTGCGCTGAACAAAATCTTCATCATGATGGCAATGAATATCAACCGGATGCTTTTGTCGGTTGCGCCAAGCGCGTTGAGTACGCCAATGGTGTTTATTCTGTTGAGCACGATGATAATCAGGCATGCGATGATTGAAAAGCACGCAACAAAAGCCATCAGTCCAAGCACTACGGCTATGTTGGTGTTCAGCAAGTCGAGCCATGCGAAATGGGTGGGATTGCTTTCGCGTATGGTTGATAGTTGGAATTCGCCCGACAAGGATGTCTGCCCAGATGTTATGCGTTTTGTCAGGCGGTTGATGATGCTGGCTCTTACGTCGTCAATGTCGTTGCCTGATTTGCAATCCACGCCTATATATGATCCGGTGCTGGCGTCCCATTGGTTTACAGACTGCAGAGTTTTTAAATTTCCGATAAGAATATGCTCGTCGAAAGTGTCGAAGTCTGTATTGAAAATTCCGCAAATATTGCATCTGCGCATCCTGACTTGTTGGTTGTTCATAAAATAGATGTATAGGCGGTCGCCGATGTGGAGCTGCAGTTTATCGGCGGTGGCCTTTGATACAAGCACGTTGTTCCCTGAAATGTCGGCTTTCCCAGCTGTCAATGTGCTGCGAAGATATGACAGGTCATAGTTGTCGGAAACGCCTTTAAATCGCAATCCTGAAAATCCGTCGGGCGATTTCAACACGCATGGAATCTCGCTGATCAGGTAGACTGACTTGATTCTCGGGTCGGCTTTTGAAGACAGCAGGGTAGACAGCTCGCTGTTGAAGTCAATGTAGCTTCTGATCATATTGTCGGAACTGTCAAGGTGTTTGTTGAAGATTTTTATATGGCTGTCAAGGTTGGTTATCTTGTTTATTATAGTTGATTTAAATCCAGTCACAACCGATACCGCAACAACCATTATAACTATAGCCAGAATCATTCCGGTTATGGCGACATTGAGGGTCGAAACAGCGGATCGTCCGTTGTTTGTCTGTTTGTTTAATTGTAATCGTTTGGCAAAAAATAATTCAAATCTCATAACACTGTGCTAAGATAGTGCAAAATTAAGGCATTTCTTCCAATGTTGTGTTATGGAATTGTTTTAATGTCGCATTTTGTGTGCGATGTTGCAAAATCAACTCTGATGGTGCGATATGGAGGGTAAATGAAAGCAAAAAGCCTTAATATCTGTCGAAATGATAATAAAAATGCAGTTTGGGTTGAATTAGTCATATGAAATGTGTACCTTTATGCCCGATTTTATAAATCTACAAAAACGATTATATGAAAGTATTAAAGTTTGGAGGAACATCTGTGGGCACGGTGAAAAGCCTGACCCACGTGAAAAGAATTGTCGAGAGTGAGGAAGAACCGGTGATTGTCGTAGTGTCGGCATTGGGCGGTATAACAGATATGCTTATTGCGACTGCACGAATGGCCTCCAAGGGGGATACATCATATCTGCAAAATTATGCAAAAATAATAGAGCGTCACAATGATGTGATAAATGGGATGGTGCCAAAAGACAAGCTTTTGGATGTGCACTCGGTTGTGGATCCTTTGCTGGAAGAACTTGGCAACATTTATCGAGGAGTGGCATTAATAAAGGATTTGTCTTCCCGTTCATTGGATATAATTGTCAGTTATGGCGAGCGACTCTCGTCGGCGATTATAAGCAGAATTATTGATTCTGCACAATATTTTGATTCGCGGAATTTCATAAAGACAGTAAGGCAATTCAATAAGCATGTGGTGGATTTTCCGACTACGGAGAGTCTTGTTCGCAGTGTGTTTGACCGTTTTTCCGGAAAAGTGGCAGTTGTGCCTGGCTTTATATCTTCTGATAAAGAAAATGGCGATATAACAAATCTTGGCAGAGGAGGTAGCGATTATACAGCGTCGATTATCGCAGCGTCGTTGAATGCCCGTCTGTTGGAAATTTGGACGGATGTTGATGGGTTTATGACGGCTGATCCGAGAGTGATAAGCAAAGCCTACGTTATCGACCAATTGTCGTTTGTTGAAGCGATGGAGCTGTGCAACTTTGGTGCAAAGGTTGTGTATCCGCCTACAATCTATCCGGTGTTTCACAAGAATATTCCAATCATAATAAAGAATACGTTCAATTCCGCAGCTCCTGGAACAAAGATCTCCAATGATGTGGTGCACGAGGACTCACGGGCTATTAAAGGAATTTCTTCAATCAGCGACACGTCATTGGTTACTGTGTCTGGACTTGGAATGGTGGGAGTGATTGGAATCAATTCGCGGATTTTCCAATGCCTTGCTCAGAATGGCATCAGTGTGTTTCTTGTGTCGCAGGCTTCTTCGGAACACAACACGACGTTTGCATTGAAAAGCGATGACGCCGATCTGGCTGTGGCGGTGTTGAACAAGGAGTTTGAGAAAGAAATAGAGATTGGAGAGATAACAAGTATCACCGCCGAGAAAAATCTGGCTACTGTAGCGGTTGTCGGAGAGAATATGAAACACACTCCAGGTATTGCTGGAAAGCTGTTTAATTCATTGGGAAGGAGTGGTATTAGTGTTATTGCCTGCGCGCAGGGCGCTTCCGAGACAAACATTTCGTTTGTTGTGAATGGAGATAATTTGCGAAAGACGCTCAACGTGATTCACGACTCATTCTTCCTGTCGGAATATCAGGTGCTGAATTTGTTTATTGTCGGAGTGGGTCATGTCGGTAAGCGTCTGATTGAGCAGATTCGCCATCAGCAATCCAATTTAAAGGATAATAAGGCGCTGGAACTCAACGTTGTGGGGGTCGCCAACTCTCATCATTGCATATTCGACAGAAATGGAATCGACATAGAGCATTATGCCGATATCCTTGGCAAATCGGAGATGGTAGCCAGTCCGACAACGATTTGTGATGAAATAATAAAGATGAACATTTTCAATCCTGTGTTTGTCGACTGCACGGCAACAAAGGATATTGCCGCAATGTATGACCGGCTGTTGTCGCACAATGTAAATGTAGTGGCGGCAAATAAGCTGGCGGCATCATCTAAATATGACAATTATAAGAAGCTGAAGCAGATAGCCCGCAAGCGTGATGTGAAATTCTTGTTTGAGACAAATGTTGGCGCCGGACTGCCGATTATCAATACAATAAACAGTCTGATAAATTCAGGTGACAAGATATTGAAAATAGAGGCAGTGTTGTCGGGAACGTTGAATTATATATTTAATGTACTGTCGGAAAAAGTGCCGTTGAGCAAGGCTGTAATGATGGCGAAAGAAGCCGGCTACAGTGAACCTGACCCAAGAGAGGATCTTAGCGGGAAGGATGTTGTGCGCAAGTTGGTCATTTTGTCGAGAGAAGCCGGATATCGGATAGAAACTGAAGATGTAAAGAAAAATTTGTTTGTTCCGGAATCGTTGATGCAGGGAACAACGGAGGATTTCTTCAAGAACATTGCATCTATCGATGATGAGTTTGAGAAAAGAAGGGCGGCAACGGCGCAATCTGGACGGGCTTTGCGTTTTGTCGCGCGGCTTGAGAATGGCGAGGCAACTGTCGGTCTTGAGGAAGTGGCATCCGACAGTCCGTTCTATTCATTGGAAAGCAGTAACAATGTAATATTGATAACCACGGAGAGATATAAGGAGTATCCTATGGAAATCAAAGGATATGGAGCAGGCGCGGAAGTTACCGCCGCAGGAGTCTTCGCGGATATTATAAGCATAGCAAATATCAGATAATAATGAAATATGTGATTATACTTGGTGACGGTATGGCAGACGAGCCTATACCGTCATTGAATGGAAAAACGCCATTGCAAGCGGCTGATACTCCGACGTTCGACTATATGGCACCCAGGTCGAGGATGGGAATGCTTAAGACGGTGCCTGAAGGATTCCATCCGGGAAGTGAGGTGGCTAATATGTCGGTGCTCGGCTACGACCTTCCGACAACGTTTGAGGGCCGTGGCTCTTTAGAGGCGGCAAGCATCGGGGTGGATATTGAACGTGGAGAAATGGCAATGCGTTGCAATTTGATTTGCGTTGAGAATGGTAAAATAAAGAATCATTCTGCTGGACACATTTCTGATGAGGAGGCTGTGGAATTGATTGCCTTCCTTTCTGAGAAATTAGGCTCTGACACGGTGCGCTTCTATCCTGGGATCTCATATCGGCATTTGTTGAAAATTAGAGGTGGAGACAAGCGTATAGACTGCACACCACCACACGATGTGCCGGGAACGCCTTTCCGCGAAGTGCTTGTTAAGGCGGATGTGCCGGAAGCCGAGGAAACGGCTGATTTGATAAATGACTTGATATTGAAGTCGCAAGTGTTGTTGGCAAATCACCCTGTAAATAAAAAGCGTATTGCAGAGGGGAAAGATCCGGCGAACAGCATTTGGCCGTGGTCGCCAGGTTATCGCCCGTCAATGCCTACATTGGCGGAGCGGTTTGGCATAAAAAGCGGTGTGGTTATTTCCGCTGTTGACTTGATCCGTGGAATCGGCGTGTATGCCGGGCTTAAGCCTGTGGCTGTGGAAGGCGCGACTGGATTGTGGAACACGAACTATGAGGGAAAAGCCAAGGCCGCTATAGAGGCGATGAAAAACAATGATTTTGTGTTTGTTCATGTGGAGGCGAGCGATGAGGCTGGACATGAAGGCGATGTGGCATTAAAAACTCGCACTATTGAATATCTTGACCAGCGTTTGTGCAAGCCTATTGTTGAAGCGGCCGACAGGATGCAGGAATCTGTTAGGATAGCCGTGCTGCCCGATCATCCTACGCCATGCAGATTAAAGACTCACACGTCGAATCCAGTGCCTTTTATGATTTATTCCAAAGGAGAAAACGCCGATGGCATAAGTGAATATAATGAGTGTTCTGCAATAAATGGTTCGTTGGGAACGCTTGAAACAGATGGTTTTATAAAAGAATTGCTAAAATAGGGCATAATGAGATATTATAGTACGAACGGAGCGGCATCCGAGGTGACGCTAAAAGAAGCGATAATAAAAGGGCTTGCTCCTGACAAGGGACTTTATATGCCGGAATCGATAAAGACTTTGCCGGCTGCGTTTTTTAAAAATATAGGAGGCTTGTCGCTCCAGGAAATCGCTTATGCGGTGGCAGATTCGCTTTTCGGCGAAGATGTCGACGCTGATGTGTTGAAACGTATTGTCTATGACGCACTGAACTTCGACATACCATTGCATAAGGTTGCGGATAGACGTTATTGTTTGGAGCTGTATCACGGTCCGACATTGGCGTTCAAGGATGTAGGAGCAAGATTCATGGCCCGTATGCTTGGCTATTTCAATGCACAGGATTCAGACAAACGCCCTGTCAATGTGCTTGTGGCCACATCTGGCGATACCGGCAGCGCAGTGGCCAACGGCTTTCTCGGAGTGGATGGCGTGCACGTTTACGTGCTTTATCCGAAAGGAAAGGTGAGTCATATACAGGAGTCTCAATTCACGACATTGGGACGGAATATAACGGCGGTTGAAGTCGACGGGACATTTGATGACTGTCAGGCATTGGTGAAAAAGGCATTTATGGACGAGCAACTTAACGCCCATATGAAATTGACAAGTGCCAACTCTATCAATATCGCAAGATTCCTGCCGCAGATGTTCTATTATTTCTATGCATATGCACAGCTGGCTGCTGCAGGGAAAGAAGATTTGTCACAGATCGTTGTTGCGGTTCCGAGCGGAAACTTTGGCAACCTTACGGCTGGACTTATAGCTAAGCGCATGGGCTTGCCGATAAAACGATTCATTGCGGCAAACAATAGCAATGATGTGGTTTATGAGTATCTTGAAACAGGCAAATACAATCCTCGTCCGTCAATTCAGACAATCGCCAACGCAATGGATGTTGGCGACCCAAGCAATTTTGCAAGAATACTTGACCTGTACGGCTGTTCGTGGGAGAAGATTAAAAGTGACATTTCTGGTGTGACATACTCTGATGCTCAGATCGGAGAGACATTGGCGTCAACATTCAAGACGGAGAATTATTTGCTGGATCCTCATGGAGCTGTGGGCTACAGGGCTATTTCTGAATGCTTGGCGGATGATGAGGTTGGAATTTGTCTGGAAACAGCTCATCCTGCGAAGTTTAAAGAAACGGTTGATTCTTTTACGGGTGGAGATGTCGCGATTCCGGAACGTTTGAAAGCGTTTATGGATGGCGAAAAGAAGTCGGTCCAAATGCTGCCGTCGTTCCGTGAATTCAAGGATTTTCTGATGAGGGAGTGAAACGGTAGAATCTGACGGTTGACTGCTGGATTGGGAAGTGCAGCGTAAGAATGTCCTCTGACACCGAAGCGTAGCATTCATCAAAATACAAATTCTTGTCAGCGGTAAACCAATGAATCTCATATTGATTATAGAAAGGGGTGCGGACAAGCGCTCCTTTCTTCATATATGGCGACCAGTATGATGAGAATCTGTTTGCTCCTGAGATGTATAATATGTCGTATCCTGAATCTGTAGGGACAAGAGCGATTGTGTATTTGCCGCCAAGTTCAAAACGGGAATCGTCGGTATTGCGGTCAAAGTAGCGCCAAAAGCCAACATAGAAATCATTGCCGGTGTTCTTTACGGCCTGTTCGACGTCTGCCTGTGTGTAGCTTGTTTTGTTGGAAACGCGTTTGTCGGGAATGCTTTTGAACTCGATTCTTTTGATTGAAATCTTGTTTTTGCCAGCGACAATTCCTGCGGAAAATGTTTTTTGAGGAATATATTCGCAGGAGAAAAGGGTGGAGAGCTCTTTGTTTCCGGCAGAAAGGGAAAGGACGCCATTATCCACTTTTATCTGAAAGGTGTTATATCTGTTGGGCTCGAATGCCATTTTGCTGTCAATGTCTGATTCTTTGACAATTGACTTTTCTCCATTAGAAACGATCTGTATGGCTACGTGAAAGCAATCTTTTCGGGTGATTTCATCAAAATGGTTGTTGGTGTTTCTTTTGAATATAGCGGAGGAATAGTTGTCGGAGTCGATGTAGTCCCAAACAATTCCGAATTCCGCACTTGGCGCAGATGGAGACAAAAGTCGTGAGGCATTGTCGATTTCATCACCATCGCGCAACCTTATTTTGAAAGAGAAGTCGCAACTGTCGGGGTTGTTGAAAGTGAATGGTATGAATTTCAGGCGATTGGAGCCGGCATTGTCGATGAAAATTTCATTACGGGAATTTCTGTCGAGCCCGGCACTGATGTCGCAGTCATTGTTGCAGTCCCAGTAAATATGCTCTGAATATGTTGTTGATGGCAATGATAAACATAGCAAAGCCAGGAATAACGTTTCGATTTTCATAATAAGAGATGTTGTATTTGATGCGTGTCAGACAAGGTTATGAACCTTTGTCAATAATGCAAAAGTAAGTAAAAAATTAGAATATGTAGACGCTCTGAGTCACTTTTTCGGATTCACTCACCATTCTATTGGCTGATTTTTGTTAAATTTGCATTTCATATGGAAATAGTGAAAGTAATAATAGCGGGTCTCGCTATCGGAATATTGATATCTGCACCAATGGGGCCGATAGGAATGCTGTGCATTCAGCGCACGTTGAACAAGGGACGTGCATCTGGCTTTTTTACCGGTGTAGGCGCGGCATTCTCTGATTTGTTGTATTCATTGCTGACAGGATTTGGACTGTCGTTTGTCATAAATTTCATAGAAAAAAATCAGACGGTGCTTCAGATTTTCGGAAGTGTCGTATTGCTTGGTTTTGGTGTGTACATTGCACGGAAAAACCCTGCAAAAATGATAAAGGAAAAGAAGGGACATCCGGTGAAAAACAACTATGTTCAGGATTTGATTACCGGTTTCTTGTTCACGTTCTCCAATCCGTTGATAATTTTCCTTATAATCGGATTGTATGCACGATTTAATTTCTTGACCAACATAACATCAATCTACGGTTATTTTATTGGCTTTCTGTCCATTATTGTTGGGGCTTTGGGCTGGTGGTTTTTGATAACCTATTTTGTCAGCAAAGTCAGAGGTCGTTTTAATGTGAGGAGTATGTGGTTGATCAACATTTTCATAGGAAGTTTAATTTGCTTGATGTCGGTTATCGGCATGGGGCTTTCAATAATGGAGTTGCTATGAACGGAGAAGAATATGTATTGAATGTGCCTTTTGTGGAAGGTCTTGATGCAATGTCGATGGCTTCGGTTGCAGACTATATGGAATTGCATCTGAAGAAGGTGGGAATAAATTGTGTGAATTGGGAGGATAAATATCCATATCATCCAATAACGGTGTTCTCGATGGCTTACTCTGACAAATTCCTATATGTGAACTATTTTGTTAGATGCAACTATCTGCGTGCGGTGAATTATAAAAACAACAGTCCGGTGGCAGAGGACAGCTGTGTGGAATTTTTCCTGCAGACGCCTGGCAGTGAGGAATATTGGAACTTTGAATTTAATTGTATCGGTGCAATAAATGCTTCTCATCGGAAAGACCGCAAGCATCCTATACGGCTTACCGATATGGAACTGGCTACAGTGAAAAGGTATGCCACATGCGGAAATAATCCGTTCCAGGAACTTGAGGGTATTTTTAATTGGGGACTTGCCATCGCGATTCCGTTTGAGTTGATAGGGGTTGACGTTTCAAAGCGCCCGATTGAAATGAAAGGCAACCTGTATAAATGTGCGTCGGCGACGAGCATGCCGCATTATCTGAGCTGGGCGCCGATAAAAACTGACAAGCCGGATTTCCATAGGCCTGAATATTTCGGAAAAATAATCCTTGAATAATCCCCAAAAAAGAAAGTATGAAAGATTTGCTGTTGGCACTACGTTTTCTTATTGCTCCGGTATCTTCGTGGACGATGGAAAAACAAAATGGGCACTTGCCTTCAAAGCATGAAAGAGGGTGGTTTTATCCGCTGCTTGCTGTCGCTGGAGCATCATCGTTTGTGCAAATGTTGTATGGAGAAACATTGACGGTTGCGTTGGTGCGCGGTATTGCAATGTTTTCGGCATTCTTCCTTGGCTATATGATAAGTCCTGCTCTTGCATCTTCTGTGGTGCGTAGGTTGAGAACGGAAAAGTCGGAGTCGGTCACAGAATCGGATTTGAAAATATTGACGATGTTTGTCTATTCGATAGGAGTGATAGTGGCAATTGTGCAGAACCTATTGCCAACGCCGATGATGCCTCTGTATATTTTCGTTGTGTATCTGCTGTTTGTCTTGTCGAAGTGTGCTGAAATCTTCGGGGCTGACACGGATGAGAAGAAAATATGGTTTGTGTTTGGAGTATTCCTTGCCCTGGCATTGGTGCCGATAGTAGTGGTTATAGTAATTATGAAATTTAATCCACAGGATGTAATATGAAATTGAAACTGAATGCAGTCAACATAAAGAACAGACGTGCCACGTTCGATTTTGACATTGTAGAGACCTATACGGCAGGGATTGTGCTGACAGGCACGGAAATCAAGTCAATTCGTCTTGGCAAGGCGGGCTTGACAGATGCGTTCTGTTATGAGAACAATGGCGAGATTTGGATAAAGAATATGTATGTGGGGGAATATTTCTATGGATCCTACAACAATCATTCTTCTCGGAGAGACCGCAAGTTGCTGTTGAACAAGAAGGAGATTCGCGAAATAGGCAAGGCTTCGAAAGACAGCGGATTTTCTATTGTGCCGCTGAAGGTGTTTATAAGCGACAAGGGGCTGGCAAAGGTTGTCATAGCTCTTGCCAAAGGTAAGAAAGAATACGACAAACGTCAGTCGATAAAAGAGCGCGAAGACAAACGCGAAATGGACCGTATGTTTAAACGGTGACGTGGTGGCATAGAATAAGGACTTTTGAATTGTCGGCAAGGGTGGTGGCGAAAATATAATCATTTCCTCCGTCGGCAATCTTGAGCCTTTTCCTCAAATCATCTGGCTTCATTGGAAAGTTGCGGCAAGAGATGTTTGCTGACTTGACAGATGATTTAATCTTCTTTATGTCGGGCTTCGATAAAGATAAGACATTCGTTATAGAAAACACCCGACCTGGATATTCGTGGTTGGTGGTGATATCGGACAGATACAGATGTGAATTCGCAGCCAAGCGGATGAGGCCGAATTTATCGGCGACAATGTCATAAGCTCCGGCTTTCATTATTGATGCGTTTGGAACGAATACCTGTTGACCTGGATGTGGTGTCCCGTCTGCGATTGAAATGGATTTATCTTCGAATTTGAACGTGAATTCGATTGCTTCGTTTGCAACGAAGTCGATGCAGTGAATTTGTGGCTGTTTCGCTGTCTGAGGAAAGTCAATTTTAAACAAAAGCTCCTTGCACTCGTTTTTCACTGACAATATCCAGACTTCTGTAATCCCAGGAAAATCGCTGATTGTTTGCGAGATGTCTGCCATTGGAGATGCTTTGACAATGATGAAATTGCAGCGGGATTCTATCTGCGGGATAATTAGGTTTAAGTCGGGGACGGTGTCTTTGATTGCGTATGTGCGGGAATTGCGGTCGTCGGTCAGCCTGCGCGACGGATCGATGAATGCTGCGGAGAACGGGTTCTTGACCTTGTCCAAATAACTTTCGGCAAAGTCGTTTACTATGGAAACGTTGTTTATCCCAAGTTTATGCATATTGTGTTTTACCGCAGATGTGACAATCTCGGCTGCATCAATGCTTACCACTGATTTCGTCTGTTGTGCAATGTAGAACGAGTCGATGCCGAGCCCGCATGTCAGATCGACCACAGCATCGCATCCGGCAAACAGGTCGGCATGGAATTTAGCCAAGATTTCAGAAGAGCACTGCTCTATAGAAACGTCGGTGGGATAGGCAATTTTTTCAGCCAATTCCGGTAGCTTCTTTTTTGCCTTGCGCCTGCATTCTATTTGGGTTATTGCTAAATTCTTATCGAATTTGAGATTGTCAAATCTTTTCAGCCTTAGTGTGGAAGCGTCGGTTGTGCTATATTGGGATATGAATGATTTGAATTCTGGATTGTCGACAAATGAAAAATCTTCACACATAAGGCAATTCTATTACGTTCTACAAAAGTAATAATTAATTCTTCTATACGGAAATATTTAACCATTTTTGCTTCTGTTTCTGACGGTTATGTGTTGTGGGTAATCTTATGGAAAATAAAATGATGGCAAATTTGAAGAAAAAGTGGAAAAATTCTTGCAGATTAAAAGATTTTATCTAATTTTGCAATCAAGAAAACAATAAAATGAACGTGAATCATTTCGCATATTATTTTGGCTTTTACTTTTATTTTGATAAAAAATAGAGGCGGGACGATATGCAATATATAAAGACAAAGAAAATTAGTAATCATATTAAAATCCCGCCATTGAGCGGGATTTTTTATTTAGTATGACCGAATGAAGAAAAAAGTAACAATACAGGGCGTAAAAGGATGTTTCCATGATGCTGCGGCAAGAGCATATTTTGCGGGAGAGGATATTGACGTGGTGCCGTGTGAAACGTTTGGCAGTATGTTTGATTGTCTGAAGTCCGACAGTTCGCTGATTGGCGCGATGGCGATTGAAAACACGATTGCCGGCAGTCTGTTGCAAAATCACGAGCTTCTTCGCCAAAGCAATCTTACGGTGGTAGGAGAGTACAAGATGCGCATATCTCATGTGTTGTGCGCTTTGCCTGGACAGAATATAGACGAGCTGACAGAGGTTAACTCGCATCCGATGGCTCTTATGCAATGCGAGCAGTTTCTGCATCGCCATCCAAATCTGAAGATGGTGGAGAAGACCGATACTGCGGGCAGTGCGGAAGAAATTGCAAAGTTGGGATTGCGTGGACATGCTGCTATTTGTGGAAAATTGGCGGCTCAATTATACGGCTTGAATATTTTGGAAGAAGGCATCGAGACAAACAAGCGTAATTTCACGAGGTTTCTTATCATCGCTGATCCGATAATGTCGCATGAGCTTTCCTATGGCAAGAAAATAGACAAGGCGTCGTTGGTTTTCACGTTGCCACACACGCAGGGCAGCCTGGCTAAGATTCTTACAATTTTTTCATTCTATGATATCAACCTCTCTAAAATTCAATCGATTCCAATTATCGGAAGAGAGTGGGAGTATCGGTTTTTCATCAATCTGACTTTTGATGACTATACGCGTTACCGTCAGTCGATAGAGGCTGTAAAACCATTGATTACTGATTTTAAAATTTTAGGCGAATATTCCAATTTCAATCAAGATGGAAAAGAATAGCAATATATGCCCGGCAAATCGGGTGAGACAAGTTAAGGAGTACTACTTCTCAAAGAAGTTGAAAGAAGTGGCGCAGCTGAATGCAAAAGGTATGGACATTATATCTTTGGGCATCGGAGGCCCTGACCGTCCGCCGCATCAGTCGGTGATTGACACATTGTGTGATGTGGCTCGGAGGCACGACACTCATGGCTATCAGCCGTATGTCGGATTGCCGTCGCTTCGCGGTGCTTATGCTGATTGGTATCGCCGTTGGTATGGTGTAGAACTGAATCCTGATAAAGAAATCCAACCGTTGATTGGTTCAAAAGAAGGTATCCTTCACATTACGCTTGCTTTTGTCAATCCTGGCGATGCTGTGCTTGTGCCAAATCCGGGGTATCCTACATACTCTTCGGTGAGCAAATTGGCGGAGGCTGAAATCCTGACATATAATCTAAAAGAAGAAAATGGGTGGTATCCTGATTTCAACGAGTTGGAGCGGATGCCGCTCGACAGGGTGAAACTGATGTGGGTGAACTATCCTAATATGCCAACAGGCGCGCCTGCGACAATGGAGTTGTTTCAGAAGATTGTGGACTTCGGCCGCCGGCACAATATCGTGATTGTCAATGACAATCCGTATAGCTTTATCTTAAACGACAACCCTGTAAGCCTGCTTTCTGTGCCTGGAGCAAAAGACATTGCCATTGAGATGAATTCGTTGAGTAAATCGCATAATATGGCGGGATGGCGTATGGGAATGCTGGCGTCAAACGCTCAGTTTGTAGAGTGGATACTTAAAGTGAAGTCAAATATTGACTCCGGACAGTTTCGCCCGGCAATGGAGGCAGCGGTAACGGCTTTGTCGTGCGATGGGTCGTGGTATGCCGAGCTTAATAAGGTGTATGCCGAACGCCGAAAGGTGGCGGAGGCGATTATGACGCAACTCGGATGCTCATTTGACAAATCTCAGAAGGGACTGTTCCTATGGGGAAGGATTCCTGAAGGGGAGGAGTCGTCTGAAAAATTCGCCGACCGCATTCTGTATGGTGCGCGGGTGTTTATCACGCCTGGATTTATTTTCGGAAGCAACGGAGAGCGCTATGTCAGAATATCGCTTTGTGCGACAGAGGAAAAGATGCGGGAGGCTTTGAATAGAATTAAAGAAATGAAATAAAAACATAAGATTATGAACGATATCAAACCGATTAAATTTTGTGGCGTTGACTCAAAACGCCCTGTTGTAATTGCTGGTCCGTGCAGTGCCGAGACAGAGGAACAGGTGATGGAAACGGCTATGGATTTGGCAAAGAATGGTGTTAGAATCTTTCGTGCCGGCATTTGGAAACCGCGCACCAAACCGGGCGGATTCGAAGGTGTGGGCAGTGTAGGTCTGACATGGTTGCAGGAGGTGAAGAAGGAGACTGGTATGCTTGTGGCAACAGAGGTCGCAAACAAGCAGCATGTTGAAGAGGCACTCAATGCCGGAGTGGATGTGCTTTGGATTGGCGCGCGCACTTCGGCCAACCCGTTTGCCATGCAGGAAATCGCAGACTCGCTTGTCGGAGCGGATGTGCCGGTGCTGGTTAAGAATCCGGTTAATCCCGATCTTGAGTTGTGGATTGGTGCGATGCAACGCATTTACAATGCTGGAATCAGGCAGATTGGAGCCATTCACCGTGGATTCAGTGCTTACGGCAAACATTTGTACCGCAATATGCCGCAGTGGCACATCCCTATTGAATTGCGACGCCGTATGCCGGAACTGACACTGATCTGCGATCCGTCGCACATTGGAGGCAAGCGTGAGCTGGTGGCTCCGTTGTCGCAGCAGGCGATGGATATGGGCTTTGACGGACTTATCGTGGAGTCGCATTGTGATCCTGACAGTGCTTGGAGCGACAAGAGCCAGCAGGTCACTCCCGAGGTACTTAACTTTATACTGAATATGCTTGTGGTGCGCGACACAACGCAGACCACAGAAAGCCTCACGCTATTGCGCCAGCAGATTGATCAGATAGACAATGATTTGCTTGAAGCCTTGAGCAAGCGTATGCGCATTTCGCGGGAGATTGGTCAATACAAGAAAGAGCACAGTATGCCGGTGGTGCAGACGGGACGTTACGACGACATCCTTAACTCACGTGCGGCGGCTGCGGAAGAGTTGGGCATGAACGGTGATTTCATGAAGACGGTTTACCAAGCGATCCACGAAGAGTCGGTTCGTCAGCAAATTGAGGTATTGAACAATAGAATGCGATAGTGACGATGAGAATACTGATTATAGGAGCTGGAAAGATGGGCTCGTTTTTCTCCGATTTGTTGAGTTTCAAGCATTCTGTTGCGGTTTTTGAGACTAATCCGCAGTGTTTGCGTTTTACTTATAATGTGAGACGAATGTCGTCGCCGGATGAGATTGCCGACTTCGACCCTCAGTTGGTCATCAATGCCGCAACGGTGAAGTATACGCTCGAGGCATTCCGCATGGTGATGCCGTATATCGGCAAAGAATGCATTCTTGCCGATATAGCTTCGGTGAAGACGGGATTGCCTGAGTTTTATGCCGAATGCGGGCATCCCTTTGTCAGCACACACCCGATGTTTGGCCCCACGTTCGCTTCGTTGAGCAATCTGCAGGATGAGAATGCGATAATCATAAGCGAGGGCGACCATTTGGGCAAGGTGTTTTTCAAGGACCTTTACAACGAGTTGCATCTCAATATCCGCGAGTACACGTTTAAGGAGCACGACGAGGTGATTGCTTATTCGTTGTCAATACCGTTTACGTCGACGCTTGTGTTTGGCAGCGTGATGAAGCATCAGGACGCGCCGGGAACCACCTATAAACGCCATATGGCGATAGCCCGTGGACTGATGTCGGAGGATGATTTTCTGCTCACGGAGATTCTGTTTAATCCGCACACTGTGGAACAGATTGGCAAGATTCAGGACAAGCTGGAAAAGCTGAAGGAGATTGTGGCGCGCAAGGATTCCAACGCGATGAAGGAGTTTCTTGAACAGGTGCGCGAGAATTTGAAATAGCGCTTTTGAAAGCAATATGCAGAGCCAGACAGCCCATGGGCCGTCTGGCTCTATTCGTGATGGTATGGCTCGTTGTGCATTATGGAGTATGCCCGATAGAGCTGCTCGCAGAACACAAGGCGTATCAAGTCGTGCGGAAATGTCATTTTCGACAGCGATATTTTCCCATTGGCGCGGGCATAGACATCGTCGGAAAATCCGTATGGACCGCCTACTACAAACACCAACCGCTTGCCTACGGTCTGCATCTTCTTTTCAATATATGCTGAAAATTCCATAGATTTCATTTCTTTGCCGTGCTCGTCGAGCAGCACAACGCAGTCCGACGGCTCGAAGGCGGCGAGCAGATTCTGTCCCTCGGCAACCTTTTGTTGGGCTTGCGTCAGATTGCGGGTGTTTTTTGCATCGGCGATATATTGTATTGCGAACGGCACGTAGCGGTTCACCCGCCGGCTGTAGTCCTCGATGCCTGGCGACAGATAGTTATGATTTGTTTTTCCTACAACGAATAGGCATATTTTCATAATTCTTTTGGGTTTTTAAAACACGGGCATAAAGCGTCGTTTAATCATTATTATGCCTGGTGTTACTTTTCTTCTGCAAAATTACGTCAGTTATGCGGAAATTAATCATTACTTTTTCTCAAAAAATCAAAACAAGATGGAAAGAAACAATATTGTTGAGAAAAAAGCAGTGCGCAGACCGCGCAGAGTACTTGAATATTGGCGTGGCTTGATTTTGAACTTGAAAACCAATATGAATTTTGGCACGGCGCGTAATTATCGCAACTCGCTCTACAGGTTTTCTGAATTTCTTGATAGGCACGACATCGCATTTTCCAAAATTGATGCCGATTTGGTGTCTGATTATGAACTGTGGCTGCGGAAACGTGGGCTGAAGATGAACAGCGTGTCGTTTTATCTGCGATGCCTGAGGTCGGTCTGCAATCAAGCGGTATCAGAAGGCATAGCGCGGCGGATTGTGCCGTTCCAGAAAGTGTTCACAGGAGTGTGCGCCACGCGCAAGCTGGCTGTGCCAGAGACGGTGTTCTCCAAGTTGCTGCACTGGCAGCTGCCACCCGAGCAAGAGTCGCTGGCTTTGTCGCGCGACATCTTTTTGTTCAGCTATTGCGCGCGTGGAATGGCGTTTGTCGACATTGCTTTTCTGCGGCGCGACGACATCTGTGGCGACTGGTTCAGCTACGTGCGCCGCAAGACGGGGCAACGGCTCACCGTGCGCATAGAGCCGCCGATGGCTGCCATAATCAACCGCTACAGAAACGAAGCAGGAGAGTATGTGTTCCCGATAATCAGTGCCGACGGACAGGATGCCTATCGGCAATACCAGACGGCGTTGGGCTATCACAACCGTAAGCTGAAGCAGTTGGCTGAAATTGCAGGAATCTCGGAGAAGTTGTCGACCTACACGGCGCGTCACAGTTGGGCTACCGCCGCACGGCGCCACAACGTGCCGCTGTCAATCATCAGCGCCGGACTTGGGCACTCTTCCGAGCGCACCACGCTTATTTATCTTGATTCAGTGGAAAATGTGGCATTGGACAATGCCAACCATGAAATTCTGAAGTGCTTGTGATGTGCGGTTTCTCCGCAAGAAACCGCACAACTGTTAAATGCATTGATAGTAAGATGAATAGCACCGACATTTGGTGAAAATCGCGAGCTTTAGCGTGCGAAAATGGGCCGCAGGTCTCGGCAGCTCAGCTGTCGCTATCAAGATACGTGACATGGCGACGATAGAGAACCCGCCGCATTGCCGTAGTGGCTGAACGATTAACTTTCAGCCACTTACAACGTCTGCGCAATTCAACTTAAAAAAAAGGTTGAATTAATATTGCATTCCACAAGCCTTTTTCAAGAAAATTATCTATCTTTGCAAAAGGTTGTGAGGTTTCTTGCGGAGAAACCTCACGAAGAGGGTTACGGACAGCGACCACGGGTAGTGGAACGCGCCGAGTTCCGGGGTTTTAGACAGATGAAAATTAGCGGACTAACCCGACTTGCTGTGCGCTGGAGGTTGAAAAAAAACGCGGTGGGCAGGAATGGAAGTTATATCCTTACGCGAATGGTTGAGGCGGAAAATCACGAATTGCATTGGTATGCCTTGAAGGTGTTCTACAACAAAGTTTTTGCTGTGGAGGAGGAGCTGACGGCCGACGGCACAGAGTGCTACGTGCCGGTGGAAGAAACCGTGGTGGAGCGAGGAGGGCAGCGCCGCAAGGTGCGCCGTCCCGTGATAAATTCGCTGATGTTTTTCCGCGCTGCCGAGGAGCGCGCCGTAGCGGTGCAGCGTCAGCTCACCGACCGCGCCATCCTCTACACCCGCCATTGCGATGACGGCAGACGCAAGCCTTATGCCATCCCCGACCGGGAGATGAACGTGTTTATGCTTGTCGCCTCGTCGGGAGAGACCGGGCTGGAATACTTTGGCGATGAAGACCGCAAGTTTGCGGAAGGACAGCGCGTGCGCGTCACCGACGGCCCCTTCCGTGGTGCTGAAGGCAGCATCCAGCGCATCCATGGCGACCGCCGCCTCCTCGTCAGCATCCGCGGCATCTGTGCCGTCGCCACAACCTATATCCCAAAAGCATTTTTAGAAGAAATAAAAAGTTGATATGAACATAGCAATAGTAGGTACCGGCTACGTAGGATTGGTGTCGGGTACATGTTTCGCAGAAATGGGAGTCAATGTTACGTGCGTTGATATTGATGAGTCAAAAATCAACAGGTTGCTCAACGGAGAGATTCCGATTTATGAACCTGGACTCGACGAGATGGTGCTCCGCAACTATCGCGAAGGCCGTCTGAAGTTTACAACGGATTTGACAACGGTGCTGGATGATGTAGAAATTGTTTTCAGTGCCGTGGGCACACCTCCTGATGAGGATGGCAGCGCCGACTTGAAGTATGTGCTTGAGGTGGCGCGTACAGTTGGCCGTAATATTAAGAAATATGTGCTGTTGGTGACGAAGTCGACCGTGCCAGTAGGAACGGCGAAAAAGGTAAAAGCCGCCATTCAGGAAGAGTTGGACAAGCGAGGTGTCAATATTCCGTTTGATGTGGCATCCAATCCGGAGTTTCTTAAAGAAGGTGCGGCGATAAAGGATTTCATGAGTCCTGACCGCGTTGTTGTCGGTGTCGAGACAGAAAAAGCCAAGGATTTGATGAGCCGCCTTTACCGTCCTGTGATGCTCAACAATTTCCGCGTGATTTTTACAGACATTCCGAGTGCGGAAATGATAAAATATGCCGCGAATTCAATGCTTGCCACCCGCATCTCGTTTATGAACGACATTGCCAATCTTTGCGAACTTGTCGGTGCCGACGTGAATATGGTGCGCAAGGGCATCGGTAGCGACACGCGTATCGGCAGCAAATTCCTTTATCCTGGTTGTGGCTATGGAGGTTCGTGTTTCCCGAAAGATGTTAAGGCGTTGATAAAGACTGCGGAAAAGAATGGCTATCAAATGCAGGTGCTCAAAGCGGTTGAAGACGTTAATGAATATCAGAAGACTGTGGTTTTCAAGAAATTGCAGCAACATTATAATGGCGACTTGAAAGGCAGGACCATTACATTGTGGGGACTGTCGTTCAAGCCGGAAACCGACGATATGCGCGAGGCGACATCGCTTGTCACCATCAAGTTGCTTCAGGAAGCAGGGTGCAGCGTCAGGGTGTTTGATCCGATTGCCATGTCGGAGTGCCGTCGCCGAATCGGAGACTGCGTTGCGTATGCCAAGGATATGTATGAGGCGGTGCTCGACGCCGACGCTTTGCTTATGCTTACGGAGTGGAAGCAATTCCGTATGCCTTCGTGGGCGGTGCTGAAGAAAACAATGAAATCGACGGTGGTAATCGACGGTCGCAACATTTATGACTCCAAAGAATTGGAGGAGAACGGTTTCACATATTATTGCATAGGACAGAAATAATGAAGATATTGGTTACAGGAGCCGCAGGCTTCATCGGCTCCCACCTGTGCTGGCATCTGCTTGGCAGAGGCGACGAGGTGGTAGGAATTGATAATTTGAACGACTACTATCCTGTGAGTCTGAAATATGCCCGTCTTCGGGAGGGCGGGATAGAGGAGCGCGACCTTGTGCAGGGGCACGAGGTGAGGAGCGCTAAATATCCAGGATTCCGTTTCCGCAGAATGGACATAACTGACAAATGGGCGTTGATGGACTTGTGCGGCAAAGAGCGTTTTGATGTTGTGGTCAATCTTGCGGCGCAGGCAGGTGTGCGTTATTCCATCGAGAATCCTGATGCATACGTGCAGAGCAACGTCGTCGGATTTCTCAATCTTTTAGAGTGCGTCCGCCGCTATCCGGTGAGGCATTTCGTCTACGCTTCGTCAAGTTCGGTGTATGGAGGCAATACGAAAACGCCGTTCTCAGAGGACGACCGGGTTGACAATCAAGTCTCAATTTATGCTGCCACAAAGAAGAGCAATGAGTTGATGGCAAACGTCTACAGCCACCTCTACGGAATCCCTGCCACAGGATTGCGGTTCTTTACGGTATATGGACCGTGGGGACGTCCCGATATGGCGCCGATGCTGTTTACCAAAGCGATACTTGCAGGCCGTCCGATAAAGGTGTTCAACAACGGCAATCTGTCGCGCGACTTCACATATATCGATGACATAGTCAACGGGACAGTGGGCGTTATCGACAATCCTCGGGAAGGCAGCCGCGTGTACAATATCGGATGCGGCCACCCGACGCAGTTGATGGAGTTTATCCAGACCATTGAAACATGTCTTGGAAAGAAGGCGCAGATGGAGATGATGCCGATGCAGCCGGGCGATGTTTATCAGACATACGCCGACACCTCACGCCTCGCCGCCGAGATTGGTTATCGGCCATCCACACTGCTTGCCGACGGTATTGCAAAGTTTGTAGAATGGTATAAGGAGTATATGAAATAGAAATATTCTCTGTTTGACAGATATTCAAAATGAGTAGAACCATATGATGGGGAAATGTGATAGTAACAATACATTGCGACATTTGAATTTCGTTAAAGCGGTGTTGATGATAGGTGTCGTGTTGTGTCATAGTGTGATATTTTATGGAGGAGGATGGTTCTCTTCCAGTTTATTGCCAGCAGCTAACGACTATATGAGAGGATTTGCAGGATGGCTTCAATCGTTTACTGTCGAATGCTTTACATTAGTGTCGGGATATATTTTTTGCTATATCCGCTATGAAAGAGGAGGATATGATAATTTCCCGAAGTTTGTCAAGAAGAAAGCATTCAGGTTGTTGTTGCCATATTTTAGCGTAGCGTTACTTTGGTGTATTCCCATTGAACTGTGGTTCCATTTTGATATAAAGGGTGTATTCCACAACTTTATATTGGGAGAATCACCAGCTCAATTATGGTTCTTATTGATGCTGTTTTGGGTATTCCTGTTTGCATATCAAATCACCAAGCTGAGCGTTTCGGCTCAATTTATTATTGTTGGTTTGATGTTTGCTATTGGGACTATAGCTGGGGCCTTAGTCCCCAATTATTTTCAGATTATAACAGCGTTTACCTATATGCTATTTTTCTGGACAGGGTTTCTGATAAGGAAGTATAAAGCCCTGACAGAAAGGCGCAAATTATTATTGGGGGGGGGTGATTTTATTGGTGGTAAATATAGCATTGTTGTGTGTTACCAAACATCTTCCAGGAGATACGTTGTCCCAGAAAGGTTTACGTTACTTAGTTTTTGAGATGTCGCATTATGCTGGCGCTTTGATGGCGTTTTGCTTGCTTTTATGGGGCAGTATAAAATACAACTGTGCAGGTAGACTTGGACTGATGTCGCAACTAAGTTTCCCGATATATTTAATTCACCAACAAATCATTTACGTTGTGTTGTGGAACATTACCTCAGCGATTAATCCATATCTTGGATCATTGATTAATTTCCTAATTGCCATGATTGTTTCCTCTGTAATTTGCTGGTTATTGCTGCGGTATAAATATTCCGCTCTATTGCTGACAGGGGCGAGTCCTATAAAGTATTGAGAGAAAAAAATAGTCCGTTATGAATAAAATTTTTGGAGGGTTTAGGAAACTATTAGCCTCTCCCGACTATAGAAATCTTGTTGGCAATTTTGTCTATTTGTCAATATTGAAAGTCATTTCCTTTGTGATGCCACTTATCACAATGCCGTATTTGGCAACTGTAATAGGTGTGGATAAATTTGGAGCGATAGCATTTGCAGCATCTATTGTTGTGTTGTTTCAAACAATAACGGATTGGGGATTTAATTATACAGCGACACGAGATGTGGCGAAACACAGAGAGAATATTGGTTTTGTGTCAGAGATTTTCAGTGAGGTTTTGTGTGCAAAAACCATTTTGATGATATTGAGTTTTATAGGCTTGCTTGTTCTGATGTATTGTATTCCATCATTGAAGTCGTATAAGTTGCTGTTAGTATATACTTTTGCAAGCATTCCGGGTTATATATTGTTTCCAGAGTGGTTGTTCCAGGCTTTTGAAAAAATGAAATATATAACAATACTGAATGTGTTGTCAAAGTTTTTGTTTACGGTTTTGATTTTTTTTGTCATTACGAAAAAAGAAGATTACGTATATCAGCCTTTACTTATTGCATGTGGATATTTGCTCAGTGGAATAATCGCCCAATATATAATAGTTAAGAAGTTTAAGATCCATTTTAGGATTTCTCCTTTGGTAAATGTTTTTAGAAGGCTAAAGGGAAGCACCGATATGTTTCTGTGCTTGATTTTGCCCAATCTGTACACAAACTTCACAACAATAATTTTAAAATCATATGGGGGTGATTTTGCGACAGGAATATATTCAAGTGGACAGCAATTTCAACAAATAGTGGATCAGTTAACGGAGGTCTTGTCCAGAGCCTTTTTCCCATTCCTTGCAAGGCATAAAGACAAGCATAATGTTTATGTTAAAATCAGCGGAACGATAAGCATTATAGCATGTTTGGTTTTGTTCAGTTGTGCAGATTTGTTTGTTGACATCTTTTATACAGAAGAATTCCGTGCATCTGCAACTGTTATAAGAATCTTTGCAATAACACCATTTTTCCTATTCTTGATGAACACATATGGTACCAATGGCTTGGTCCTGGATGGAAGGGAAGACATATTGAGGAATATAATTGTCAGTTGTTCTATCGGAGGTTTCATACTGACGTGGCTTCTAACACCAGTATGGGGATATATTGGAGCAACAATAACGGTAACTGCCGTGTGGGGAATAAGAGGTTTGGTAACATATTATTATTATTCAAAAGAACTGCATAATGGAAAAGATATTATTGTCGGGTGATTTTGCTTCAACCGATAGAGTTGCCAAACTATTGGACGGCGGAAGATTTGATGAATTGCTTTTGGAAATAGAGCCAATAATAAATTCGGTGGATTTTTCTGTGGTTAATCTTGAGTGTCCGGTGGTAGAAGGAGATGTGAAGAAGTTGGAGAAGAATGGTCCTAATTTGAAATGTTCGGCAAAAGTCGTCGATGCATTGAAATGGTGTGGTTTCCAGATGGCTACCTTGGCAAACAATCATATCTATGACTATGGAGAAGAAGGACTGTGGCAAACTGTGGAGACTTTGACCTCAAGAGGTTTGGATTATGTTGGCGTGGGCAAAACACCAGAAGACGCATCAACGATAAGTTACAAGCAAATAAAAAACAAGACAGTTGCCTTTATAAATGCCTGTGAGCATGAGTTCTCAATTGTCACAGATATCCATAGTGGAGCAAATCCTTTGAATCCTATACAGCAGTTTTATGCCATCAAAGAAGCAAAAACCAAAGCAGACTATGTTGTAGTTATAATACATGGCGGTAGTGAGATGTATCAGTTGCCAAGTCCACGGATGCAGGAGACGTATAAATTTTTTATTGATGCAGGGGCTGATGCGGTTGTTAATCATCATCAGCATTGCTATAGTGGGTATGAAATTTATAGGGGGAAGCCGATTGTTTACGGCTTGGGTAATTTCTGCTTTGATGACTATGGCAGCACTGACAGTATTTGGAATTATGGGTATATGCTGGAACTCCAATTTGAAGGTAACGATATCGGACTGAAACTTTATCCCTATAAGCAGTGTGGAGAAAAAGTCGGTGTGCAGTTGCTTGCCGACAGAGACGCATTTGATGAGGACATCAATCGTTTAAATAGCATTATCGCAGATTCGCAGAAATTAAGGCAAGCGTTTGCCGACTATGCAGCGACTCAGCGTCGGGGACGCCTGATGGCTTTTGAGCCTTATGGGTGGCGTATACTAAAGGCTTTATATTGGAGAGGCTTTTTGCCATCATTTTTGAGTAAGAAAAAATGCTTGCAAATGGAAAATATGATTGGCTGTGAATCTCATAGGGATATTTTGTTAAGCGCATTAAAGAGATGATAATTATATGGAGAAAATAATATCAGTAATAAAGAATCCGTCACGGATAGGATTGAAATTGCTGAGAATGTCTGGTTGGATGCTTTCCGACCGAATGTTTCTGAAGATTCAATTCCGTTTAAAAATGGGGTATCCGTTGAATTTGGACAATCCACAGACATACAATGAAAAGTTGCAATGGCTGAAACTGTACAACCGTCGTCCGGAATACACGAATATGGTCGACAAGTATGAGGTAAAGAAATATGTGGCATCAATAATTGGAGAAGAACACATAATCCCGACTCTTGGATTATGGGATAGATTCGAAGATATCGATTTTGACAAATTGCCCAGTCAATTTGTTCTGAAAACCACCAACGGAGGTGGAGGTGGAGGCGTGGTTGTCTGCAAAGACAAAGCAAAGCTTGACAAAAAGAAAACGAAGCGAATAATAGAGCGGTCGTTGCGCAGCAATATCTACAGAGGATATAAGGAATGGCCGTATAAGAATGTGAAACCGAGAATTATCGCCGAAAAATATATGGAGGATGAAAGCGGCGAATTGAGGGATTATAAATTTTATTGTTTCAATGGCGTCCCACAGATTATTATGGTTGCAAATGATAGAAGTTCGGGAAATGTCACATTCGACTATTTTGACATGCAATTCAACCATCTTCCTTATCAACAAGGTGCTTTGAACTCTAAGTTTAGTGTTCAAAAACCGGAAAATTTTGAGAAAATGAGACAATTGGCGGCACAATTGTCAAGTAGTGGATATTTGCCTCATATTAGAGTTGACTTGTATAATTGCTCTGGAAAAGTTTTTTTCGGAGAATTGACATTTTTTGATGCAAGCGGATATGCTGAGTTTAAGCCATTTGAATGGGATAGGAAACTTGGCGATATGATTGATTTAAAAAAGATTGATTAGTTGATGCAAAATAAATTGCTGATATTAGTAGCTCTTTTTACGGTATATTACTTGCAAGGGGCGTTATATCCATCGGGAAGTATTGTCTCGCAAGGTATATTGCTGATATATCTGTTGTTCGGCTTTTTTTGTTTTGTTAAAACGTTTGGCAATAGGGTGACACCGAGGTGCATAATGATTTGGTCGGTGTTTTTCTTGATACATGGTTTATGCTTCTTAATTTCGCCCAAGGAGGTGGTCGGCATGAAAAACGAGGCGATAGGTCGTGTCGCAACCTTTAATCAGTTCAAAGAGATAGCAACTTTTATGTTGACATTGTTTATTGGTTATTATTATTCTTATAAGAATAAGACTTCTGAAAAAAACATTCTTTGGTTTGGAATAATCTTCTTTTTGTCATCAGTAGTGCAATATTATTATTCTCTTTCTCAATTGATGATAAAGTATGGAGAGGAATCGACCAACAATGCCGGATACACGATGCTGACAGTAGTGCCATATTTGCCGATTGTATTCAAGCGAAAAAGAATATTAGGCATAATCATGGCAGTTGTTATTGTCGCACTTATAATGTGGAGCGCCAAGCGAGGTGCGTTGATGTGTCTTGCCGGGGCTGCCATATTTGCCCTCTTTTACTATTTGAAGACGCATAAGGTCAGGCTGAAAACCATTATGGTGATTATATTGCTGTCGTTTGTGGTGGGTTATTTTGTATATCAGCAATATCTTGACAATGAATACCTTCAATCCAGGATGGAGGCAACAATGGAAGGAAAGTCAAGCAATCGTGATGTTGCATATTCACAATTGTTCAACCATTGGCTAAATGAGACAAATCCTTTGTTGTTTTTGTTTGGAAATGGAACGGCCCAAACCATTACGGTGTGGGGAAACTATGGGCACAATGATTGGCTTGAATTGCTTATTGACAACGGGCTGGTTGGAACTCTGGTTTATTTTGCAATGTTTGTCGCCACAATATCCTATATAAGAAAGGCAAGATTGAGCAAATTAAACAAGATGTCGGCTTATTTGTGCGTGTTGATATTGTTCATGCAGTCTTGTTTCTCAATGGGATTCACGGGAGGAGGCAATGGTATTTTTATACTTCTTTTAGGTGTTATAATTGGAAATAATGAAAATGAAAAACGGGAAGCGCGTATTGCTATTTATTGATAATATGGGGGCTGGTGGGGCACAGAGGCAGATGGCGTATTTGGCTTGCTTGCTGATGCGACGCGGTTATGTTGTGAAGCTAATAACGTATGGCGATAATTCGTTTTACGCACCAATGCTTAAAAGTGGAGGCGTCTTAACAGAAGAAATAGATGGCGCAGATTCGTATATAAAACGGATTCCTAAGGTGAAAATTGCAATTGATGAATTTAAGCCTGATTGTGTTATATCCTTCTTAGACACGCCATGTATGATAGCCTCATTAATTAAGGCTGTTTATAGAAAGGAGTGGAGATTGGTAGTTTCTGAGCGGAACACGACTCAGAAAATGACATTAAGGGAACGGATTAAATTTTATTTATATAAATATGCTGATGCTATTGTCCCAAATTCACATTCTCAGGAAAAATTTATAATCAAGCAATATCCTCATTTCATAAAAAAAACGCGTACAATAGTGAATCTTGTTGATTTAGAGAAATTCCATCCTGTTAAGAAAACCTTGGATTCAAATCAACTTCAGATTATGGTTGCTGCAACATTATGGCCGCCTAAAAACGCATTGGGACTGATACGTGCAATCAAAGAGGTCGTGAATAAGGGGTTTGTAAATTTTCAGGTTAAATGGTACGGTCATTCTGGAAGTGAATACGAAATGGAGTGCAACAAGCTGATAAAAGAGCTGGGCTTGAATAATTATGTCAAATTGTTGCCAAAAAGTCAGAACATTGTTGAGAAATATCAAGAAGCTGATTGGTTTTGTTTACCATCATTTTATGAAGGTACTCCAAATGTTATTTGCGAAGCGATGGCTTGTGGTTTGCCGGTGATTTGCAGCGATGTGTGCGACAACCATTATTATGTGAAGCCAGGAGTGAATGGATTCTTGTTTAACCCAAATTCTGTAGAAAATATGGCAGACATCATAATAAAAGCGTTGGATGTGTCAAAAGATAAAATGTGGAAAATGGGAGATAAAAGCAGGATAATTGCAGAAAAACAATTGTCGGCAGAGAGATTTATTGATGAATATTGTAGCGTGATAGATGCATTGTAGAAAGATTTTATTTTGTGCGCCGCGAGATACAGCATTGGGGGGAATTGCCCGATGTGTTGACCATTTGATGACGTATTACGAGCATCTGCATAATCCGGGAGTGGATATAGAATTGTTCAGAATGGAGCGGACTGCGTTGATTACTCCAACGACAGGCTTCATGAAACGGATAATTATTGGAGTAAAAGATTATGTCTCGTTATTGCATCGATTCGGAAAGCGTTTGAGTGGCAAGAACGATTTTGATATTGTGCATGTGGCGACAAGTGGATCGTTGGGCTTCGTGAAGGATATATTGATGCTGCGTAAGGCGAAAAGCATAGGATTAAAAACGATTTTACATTTCCATTTTGGCCGTGTGCCTGAAATTATAGAAAGCAGAAATTGGGAATGGCATTTATTGAAACGAGCATTGCAATTGTCGGATAAGGTAATTGTAATCGATATGAAGTCGTACAATGCGTTGAAATCTATAGGTTGTGATAATGTTTGCTATTTGCCCAATCCGATTGCTCCAAGTGTTTGCGATTTTGTAAAAGCAAATCCAGGAATAAAAAGGGAACGGCATACTATATTATTTGCCGGGCATGTGTATCCAACAAAAGGTGTATTCGAATTAGTGGATGCTTGCCGTAAGATTCCAAGCGTGAAGGTTAAGTTGATAGGTGCTGTATCGGATGATATGCAGCGGCAACTGAATGCTGGAAGAGAAAAGACGGCCGCTGACAATGAGCTTCAAATTGTTGGTCAAGTGCCGTTTGAAGATGTGCTTAAAGAAATGATGTCTTGCTCAGTATTTGCATTGCCAACCTATACAGAGGGATTTCCCAATGTGATTTTGGAGGGAATGGCTTGTGGCTGCCCAATAGTTACAACACCAGTCGGGGCAATTCCGGAAATGCTTGACATAAATAATGTTGGCGGAGAATGTGGTGTTGTGGTACCTGTGAAAAATGTGGAAAAACTCAAGGAGGCCATTGAAAGGTTGCTCGATAATTCCGAATATGCGGAAATGCTTGGAGCTAGGGCAAAAGAACGTGTCGTCGCAGAGTATTCAATTGATTCCGTTTGGCATAAAACCATTGATATATGGAGAAAAGTATGAATGAATTAAAAAACAACCGTTTTGTTAGAGCCGGGTACTTCTTTGTCAAACAATGGCTCGGAGTGAAACGAAATAAGTTTGGATTCTGCGGCAAGGATGTTGTGCTGTCTCCACCATTTTTTATAGATAAACCGGGCAATGTATATCTATATGACAAGACGAATATTGGAGCAAATTCTTATCTGGCTGTTCCAAACGCTAAGTTCATCATTAAAAGCCATTGCTCCATAGCAGAAGGGTTAACGGTACATACGGGAAATCATGCAAGATTAAAAGGTCGTTTTGTATCAGATATAACAGATGCAGATAAACCGGATGGCTATGATAAAGACATTGTTGTTGAGAATGATGTGTGGATCGGTTGCAATGTAACCCTATTGTCTGGAATTACAGTTGGTCGAGGCGCAACGATTGCGGCCGGAGCTGTGGTGTCAAGAGATGTTCCTCCTTATTGCATAGTGGGGGGGGGTGCCTGCAAAGGTGTTAAAATTCTATTGGACAATTGAAGAAATCATAGAGCATGAAAAACAACTATATTCAGATTCTGAAAGATATACGCGAGAAGAATTGGAAGAATTTCTTAAAGCCGTGAATAGATAATGATGATTCGAATCCGGGTAAGACAACAAGACTTGCATTCTTTGTCGCGTTGCAAGCGGTGCGCGGGCGTGGCAAACAAAAATATGAGGAGGCATGCCGCCAAAGGGCTGTGACTTGCTTCAACAAGGATGACCGCTATGCCGACTATGTGCGGCTGTATAATCGGGTGTGCCAGTGAAGAACACATATCGCTGCGTTGTGGCGAATATGGAAATGATAGAATTCAACAAGGACTTATTGGAAGAACTGCTGGCTGCGGCTCGGAGGAATCCGAGGTTGCGGCAGGGCAGGGATATGCGTACGTCGGAGGCTGACAGCAGCCAGCGTATGCTTAACGCTTTGCTGCCGGGAACGGTGGTGGCTGTGCATCGCCATCCCCGGTCGGCGGAGACGGTGGTGTGCCTTCGCGGAAGGATGGACGAGGTGATTTTGGAGGAGCGTGACGGGCGGCTTGTGGAGACGGAGCGCATACGGCTTTGTCCGGAGGAAGGACGCTATGGCTGCCAGGTGCCGCCGGGTGCGTGGCACACGGTTGAGGTGGTTGAGCCGTCGGTGATACTTGAGGCTAAAGACGGCGCCTACGGAGCTGACGGCAGTGAAATGTGGAACGAAAAACAATAAAAACAACATACACGATATGAGCATTTTTGCAGGAAAGACATTGATGATAACGGGCGGAACGGGCTCGTTTGGTAATGCTGTGTTAAACAGATTTTTACGTACTGACATCGGCGAAATCCGCATTTTTTCGCGCGATGAGAAGAAACAGGATGATATGCGCCATGAGTATCAGGTGAAATATCCGGATGTGGCGCATAAGATAAAATTTTTTATCGGGGATGTGCGCGACCTTCAGTCGTGTCGCAATGCGATGCCTGGCGTTGACTATATCTTCCATGCGGCGGCGCTTAAGCAGGTGCCGAGTTGCGAGTTTTTCCCGATGGAGGCAGTTAAGACCAATGTGATTGGTACAGACAATGTGCTTACGGCAGCCATCGAGGCCGGCGTCGGCGCAGTAATCTGCCTGTCGACCGACAAGGCTGCTTATCCAATCAATGCGATGGGTACGACGAAGGCCGTGGAGGAGAAGATTGCCGTGGCCAAGAGCCGTTATTCGGGCAAGACCAAGATTTGCTGTACGCGTTATGGCAATGTGATGTGTTCGCGCGGTTCGGTGATTCCGTTGTGGATTGACCAGATACGCAACGGCAATCCGATTACGATTACGGAGCCGCGGATGACGCGTTTTATTATGTCGCTCGAGGAGGCGGTAGACTTGGTGCTGTTTGCATTCGAGCACGGACATAATGGCGACATTCTCGTGCAGAAAGCTCCGGCGTGCACCATACAGACGCAGGCAGAGGCTGTGTGTGAGCTGTTTGGCGGCAAGAAGGAGGAAATCAAGGTAATCGGTATTCGCCACGGAGAGAAGATGTATGAAACGTTGTTGACCAACGAGGAGTGTGCCAAAGCGGAGGATATGGGCAATTTCTATCGTGTGCCTGCCGACAACCGCTCGCTCAACTACGACAAGTTTTTCACAGAGGGCGACCAGAAACGCTGCGATTTGACGGAATTCAATTCCAACAATACTCGACGTCTTGATCTTGAGGAGACGAAGGCAAAGATTGCGGCGCTTGAGTATATCCAGAATGAACTGAAGGGTATTGAAAATATAGCGAAATGAGAATCTTGGTGACAGGCGCGAAGGGTTTTGTCGGTAGAAACCTGTGTGCGCAGCTTAAGAATATCCGCGACGGCAAGGCGCGTTGCTATGGCAACGTGACGGTCGACGAGGTTATGGAATATGATCTTGACACCGACCCCGGGTTGCTTGATGAGTGGTGTGGCAGGGCCGACTTCGTTTTTAACCTTGCTGGAGTGAACCGGCCAAAAGACCAAGCGGAGTTTATGCAAGGCAATTTCGGGTTTGCCTCTACGCTGCTCGACACGTTGAAGCGTTGCGGCAACACTTGTCCGGTGATGCTCTCTTCGAGCATCCAGGCAACGTTGATTGGACGCTATGGCGAGTCGGACTACGGAAAGAGTAAACTGGCAGGAGAAAATCTGTTTTTCGACTACGGCAAAGAAACCGGGGCCAAAGTGCTTGTCTACCGTTTCCCTAATTTGTTCGGCAAATGGTGTCGTCCGAACTATAATTCTGCAGTTGCGACATTCTGCAACAACATTGCCAATGATTTGCCGATACAGGTGAACGACCGCTCGACCCAATTGGAATTGCTATATGTCGACGATCTTGTGGATGAGATGATTGCAGCATTGCGTGGCGAGGAGCATCATTGCGAGTTTGACGGAGTGAATGCCGTGCTCTGCAAGGATGGTGCGTATTGCGCCGTGCCAGTGAGCCATCGTGCCACTCTTGGCGAAATAGTGGATTTGCTTGAATCGTTCCATTCACAGCCACAAACGTTGATGATGCCTGAGATTGCCGAAGGCTCGTTTGCAAAAAAATTATACAGCACCTATCTTTCGTATCTGCCCAAAGAAAAGGTAGCTTTCCCATTGAAAATGAATGTTGACGACCGCGGTAGTTTCACGGAATTACTTAAAACGGCAGATTGCGGTCAGTTCTCGGTAAACATCTCCAAGCCTGGCATCACCAAGGGGCAACATTGGCACAATACGAAGTGGGAATTCTTCATCGTAGTCAGCGGACGTGCGTTGATTGAGGAGCGTCGCATTGGCTCGGACGATGTGTTGCGTTTTGAGGTGAGCGGAGATAAGATAGAAGCTGTGCATATGTTGCCAGGCTACACGCATAATATCATCAATCTGTCGGAAACCGACGACTTGGTGACATTGATGTGGGCAAACGAACGGTTTAATCCAGAAAAACCAGATACATATTTTGAAAAAGTATAGAAACAATGAAACTCGATTATAGTGACATACATTTTGCCGACGACGGTCGATTGAAGCTGGTCATCATCGTGGGCACGCGACCGGAAATCATCCGTCTGGCAGCAGTAATCAACAAATGCCGTAAATATTTTGATTGTATACTTGCCCATACAGGGCAGAACTATGACTACAATCTTAACGGGGTGTTTTTCCACGACTTGAAACTGAAGGACCCCGAGGTTTATATGGATGCGGTAGGCGATGATCTGGGCGCAACTGTCGGCAACATAATCAATTGCTCGTATAAGTTGTTGTCGCAGGTTAAGCCAGACGCGATGCTTGTGCTTGGCGACACCAATTCGTGTCTGTCGGTGATACCGGCAAAGCGTTTGCACATTCCTATATTCCACATGGAGGCAGGCAATCGATGCTTTGATGAGTGCCTTCCGGAAGAAACCAACCGGAGGATAGTCGACATTATTTCCGATGTGAATATGTGCTACAGCGAGCATGCCCGTCGCTATTTGAATGCTTCGGGTGTGGCAAAAGAGCGTACTTACGTTACTGGGTCGCCGATGGCGGAGGTGCTTCATCAAAATTTGGCAGAAATAGAAGCCTCAGACGTACATGCGCGTCTTGGCTTGGAGAAGGGCAAATATATATTACTTTCTGCCCATAGAGAGGAGAATATCGACACGGAAAAGAATTTCAAATCTTTGTTTACTGCAATTAATGCAATGGCAGAGAAATACGATATGCCGATACTTTATTCTTGTCATCCTCGCAGCCGCAAGCGATTGGGGCAGAGCGGATTTAAGCTTGATGGACGTGTGATACAGCATGAACCGCTTGGCTTTCATGATTACAATTGCTTGCAGATGAACGCATTTGCGGTTGTTTCGGATTCTGGAACATTGCCGGAGGAAAGTTCGTTTTTCACATCTGTCGGGCATCCGTTCCCGGCAGTGTGTATACGCACGTCGACAGAACGCCCCGAGGCAATGGATAAAGGGTGCTTTATCCTTGCCGGCATTGATGAGCGTTCGCTGCTCCAAGCCGTAGATACAGCCGTGGAGATGAACATTAATGGTGACAATGGTATCCCTGTGCCAAATTATACGGATGAAAATGTGTCTACCAAAGTGGTTAAGCTTGTCCAGAGCTACACTGGAGTCGTGAATAAAATGGTTTGGAGGAAATAGGAAGCTGTAAATTTTATCTTGAATGATATGAAAAAACTATGGATTGTAACTGAATTGTTTTATCCAGAAGAGACATCTACAGCGTTTATCCTGACTAAAATAGCAAATGCTTTGTCGGATAAATTTGATGTAAATGTTATTTGCGGACCAGAGTCTTATTGTAGAGCGGCATTGGAGGATAATCCATCAACAAAGTTGTCATTGGATGGAAGGATTAAAATCCATAGAGTTTCAAATTGTAATTTGAATAAAGATAAAATATTCACGAGATTGTTGCGCTTCCTAATAATAGGTTTTAAGCTATCTTTTTCATTATGGAAAAACGCAAAAAAACAAGATCGTGTTTTTATTGTAACAAATCCAGCTCCGCTTTTAATAAGCGTTGCCTTAATCAAAAGAATCAAGAAGTTTCCGCTCTATATATTGGTGCATGATGTCTTCCCCGAAAATACAATTCCAGCGGGGGTAATATCCTCAGATAAGACTTTCGGGTATAAATTGCTGAGGAAATGTTTCAATTGGGCTTACAAATCTGCGGACTGCTTAATTGTTTTAGGTCGAGATATGCGCCAAATTATGAAGTCGAAATTGGGAAAAAATCAAAACAATACAAAAATAGAGATAATAGAGAATTGGGCTGAGAATGATATTACGCAATTGAATCCAGTGAATAAATCGAAAAACATTGTAATTCAATATGCGGGAAATATAGGACGAGTACAGGGACTGAAAAGCTTTATTCAACAATATGCCGAGGCAATGAATCCAATAGTTTCTCTAGAATTATGGGGTGATGGTGCGATGAGAAAAGAGTTGGAGGAATATGCAAAAGAAAATGACGTACAAAATATCTTTTGGGGAGGCAAATATAGTAGGTCTCTGCAAAATGAGATATTTGGTAGATGTGATATTTCTCTTGTGACTTTGTCTGATGGAATGTTTGGTCTGGGAGTGCCTTCAAAGTCATATAACATAATGGCTGCGTCAAAGCCAATTCTTTTTATAGGTGATTTAGAAAGTGAGATTGCACAAACTGTGAAAGAGAATAATATAGGTTTCTGTTTTGCTCCCAATGATTGTAATGGTATTATTGCCTTTTTGAAAAATTTGGAAAAAATATCAAAGAAAAAATTGTCAGAAATGGGTCAACGTGCAAGTTCCCTTTCAAAAACGAAATATTCAGAATCAGAAATTCTTAATAAGTTCAAAAATATTGTAGACTGAGTATAGTATTATGAAAGTTACGATGATAGGAGCCAGCGGATTTGTGGGGACACGTCTGCTGGGATTGCTGAAGGAAAGCGAAAAAGAATATCAGTTGAAGAATGTCGACTTGTTGCCGAGCCATTTTTTCAACGACCTGACAGTGATTGGAGATGTCCGGGAGCAGAAGCAGATGGACGAGCAGCTTAAAGGAGCGGATGTTGTGGTGCTGCTTGCGGCACAACATCGCGACGATGTGTCGCCGACATCGCTTTATTACGACACCAATGTAGGCGGAATGGAAGTTACATTGCGTGCGATGGAAAAGAATGGCGTGAAACGCATCGTGTTTTTCTCCTCCGTCGCTGTTTATGGATTGAACAAGAAGAACCCAAACGAGGAGCATCCCAAAGACCCGTTCAATCATTATGGAAAATCGAAATGGCAGGCAGAGCAGGTTTTGCAAGAGTGGCATAAATCGCATCCGGATTGGAACGTGAATATTATTCGTCCAACGGTAATCTTTGGAGAGCGTAACCGTGGAAATGTGTATAATTTGTTGCGGCAGATTTCAAGTGGAAAATTTCTTATGGTTGGCGACGGCAACAACAAGAAATCGATGGCATATGTGGGCAACATTGTCTCTTTCGTAAAATTTATGATAGACAATTGTACGAAGGGTTATAATGTGTTCAATTATATAGATAAGCCGGATATGACTATGAACCAGCTCGTAGAGCATGTGGAAAAGGTGCTTGACAAGCGCATTCCGTCGACTCATTTCCCATATTGGCTTGGAATGATGGGTGGATATTGCTTCGACTTGCTTGCGGCAGTGATGCGTAAAAAGTTGACTGTTAGTTCCGTGAGGGTGAAGAAGTTTTGTGCCACAACGGAATTTGACTCAACAAAAATGCAGGAGTCTGGATTCAAGCCGCCATACACACTTGCTGAGGGATTGGCACGTACTTTGGAATTTGAGTTTGTGCATCCTCGTACGGATGACGTGACATTCAAAACAGAATAGCTTAATTGAGTGTGACTGACCGGATTGAAACATATCTGAGGCGAGTCGCAACGACGGGTTGTGGCGTAGAAGAGCTTGGCGCGGCGGTAAGAATCTGCAAGGCGGGGTGGAGTGCGCAACTCGATGGGACGCCATTGCTTGATGGCGTGGATTTTGTGAAAACAGGGAATCTGTTGTTCGCGAGAATCCGTGCGAAGCTTGCTACGGAGAATGATGCTGCTGCAAAATGCCGGTTGTTGGCACTGATGCATGATGAAATGACTGGTGTTGGCTCGGAGTGGTCGTCAAGGAAGGATGATGTGTTTGTCAATGCGTTTCTGACGGAAGCTGACGGCTGCTGGCGTGAGGCGTGCCGCGAAGACGGATTGCTGAGGGCGTTGTTGTGCCGTGTATCTGCATATTATTTGTATTGTCAGGAAGAGGATACTAATTTGTCGGTGCGAGGATTTGTCGACGCATGTATTGACGGGTGGCGGAATTCTCTGACTGAAAATCTATGGGACGGCGCACCTGTTTCGTTGACTCTTGAGCGGCTTGCCGCAATGCAGTCGGCCGCGCAAACGGATGCTGATGTGGAATTGATGACACTTGTGGACGAGGCGTTGGAAAAATGTTGCGAAGTTGTCATGTCTGGACACTGTGGCTTGAATGACCTTGCGTGTCTTTATGATATGCTGACGGTCGGCGGGCATTATGATAAAGCGTATCATTGTTTGGGCTTGAAGCCAATGACAAGGTCAGATAGTGATGGCTGGTTTGTGCGTCAATCGATGATTTTTGCATCTGAATGTCGTCGTGCGGTCAGTTTGTCGGCGGTATAATTTCGGAGTTGATTAGTTTTTTGTACTTTTGTGATGTTTAACGAAAAAACAGAGACATAAGATATGAAGACAAAAGACGAACTTATTGACGAATTGCTTGATTTGGCGTTTGCCGAGGATATCGGTGACGGAGACCACACAACGCTTTGCTGCATTCCTGCCGACGAGATGGGCAAGCAGCATTTGCTCGTAAAAGAGGAAGGCATTCTTGCAGGAGTGGAGATTGCCAAGAAGGTGTTCCATAAATTTGATCCAGAGCTGAAGATGACTGTGTTTATCAACGACGGAGCGCATGTGAAGCCCGGAGATGTGGCTTTCGTGGTGGAAGGCAGAGTGCGTTCGTTGCTTCAAACGGAGCGTCTGATGCTTAACATCATGCAGCGTATGAGCGGCATTGCTACTATGACGGCAAAATATATGGAACGATTGAAGGGCTTGAAAACAAAAGTGCTTGACACCCGCAAGACGACTCCAGGAATGCGTATGCTTGAGAAGGAAGCTGTGAAGATTGGCGGCGGAATGAATCACCGTATAGGCTTGTTTGACATGATTCTGTTGAAAGACAACCATGTAGACTTTGCCGGCGGTATTGCAAATGCCATCAATAAAGCGAATGAATACATTAAAGCCAACCATAAGGATGGCATGAAAATTGAAATCGAAGTGCGCAACTTTGATGAGCTTGATGAGGCGCTTGCCACAGGTCACGTTGACCGCATAATGCTTGACAATTTCACTCCGGAAAATACGAAGAAGGCTGTCGACATTGTGGCTGGACGATGTGAATTGGAGTCATCGGGCGGCATTACATTCGACACGCTCCGTGACTATGGCGAATGCGGAGTCGACTATATCTCTGTCGGAGCTTTGACTCATTCTGTCAAAGGTCTGGATATGAGTTTTAAAGCCTGCTAATTCTGCTTTACAGAAAGCATATCGGAAATATGAAAGCCTGCAAAATCAGAGATGGTTTTGTGGGCTTTCCCTTTTATTGCATCTAATGGCAGAGTGGTGGCAAGCCCGATAACGGTTGCTCCAGCAGCTTTTCCTGATTCGATGCCCGACAATGAGTCCTCAAAAACGAAACAGTTTTCCGGGCTGACGCCAATAGCTTTTGCTCCAAGGAGATACGGCTGTGGATGCGGCTTGGAGAATATTACCAGATCGCTTGTTATTACGGCTTTGAATTTGTCGCGGAATCCAGGATTCTGGCGATAGAGATTTTCCATTTTCTGCAATGAACTGCTCGTCACGATGGCGCATTCAATGCCTGCTTCGTTAAGTTCGTCGACAAACCTCATGGCTTCGATAAAAGGAGTATAGCGCATATCCTTTTCGAAGCAGGAGATCATATCCAGTATTTGCTGCTGGATATTTTTGTCAGGAAAATATGTGCCGAGGATTTTGGGCAGAGTTGAACCCTTTATTATGTGAGCAAAGTCGGGCACATTTGTTGGAAACACCTTGTCAACATCTTCCCAAAATTCAGTATATATGCTTTCGCTGTCAATCAGAACTCCGTCAAGATCGAATAATACGCCAGTTTTCATTGTGTAAATAAGTTTTACTGCAAAGGTAGGAACTTTTGTGATGAATTTGCAAAATAATTTTGTGGAATGGGGAAATGTGAGTAATTTCGGTTGAATTTTTAGAATATGACAAAAGAATTTCAATTACGAGTGGATCCGCGTACGGCAGCCGACAATGAACGTGTAGCTGCATTTGTCGCCCGACAGGGGAATTTTGACCGAGGCAGGATAAAATTGTTGCAGATTTTGAAACGCTCAATCGATGCCCGTCAGCGTCGGGTAATGGTCAATTTGACGGTTAGATGCTTTATTGATGAACTCCCGGATAATATAAATCGCTATGAACCATATCGCTATGGCGATGTGAGCAATGCGCAGACAGTGGTGGTCGTAGGGGCCGGTCCTGGAGGCTTGTTTGCCGCACTCAGATTGATAGAGCTTGGCTTGCGTCCGGTGGTTCTTGAACGAGGCAAGAACGTTGACGACCGTCGCCGTGACTTGGCTCGCATATCAAGAGAAAACATCGTTGACGAGAATTCGAACTACAGTTTTGGAGAAGGTGGCGCTGGTGCGTATTCAGACGGTAAGTTGTACACGCGAAGCAAAAAACGTGGTTCTGTTGACAGAATATTGCAGATATTCAATCAGTTCGGCGCATCTGAAAACATTCTTATAGACGCTCATCCACATATCGGATCAGACAAACTTCCGGCTGTCATCAAGGCAATGCGGCAGCAGATTCTGAAAAGCGGTGGAGATGTGCGCTTCTCAACACGTGTGACAGGATTGAAGATGGACGGAATGTCGGTTGTTGGTGTCGTTTGCGAGGATGGCTCGGAATTTGACGGCCCGGTCATTCTTGCCACTGGTCATTCTGCGCGAGATGTCTATAGGATGCTTGACGGTCTGAATATCGAAATAGAGGCAAAAGGCATCGCGGTAGGAGTGCGTTTGGAGCATCCTCAAAAGCTTATAGACCAGATACAATATCATTCATCTGAAGGCCGTGGCGAATGGCTTCCTGCTGCTGAATATAGTTTTGTGACTCAAGTTGACGGTCGCGGCGTGTACTCGTTCTGTATGTGCCCGGGCGGAATCATCGTGCCGGCAGCAAGTGGACCGAATCAACTTGTTGTTAATGGAATGTCGCCGTCAAATCGAGGATCACGATGGGCAAATTCAGGTATGGTAGTTGAAATCCGACCAGAGGATGTGGATGAACAATATGCGAAATATGGCAACTTGAAGATGATGGCTTTCCAAGAGGACTTGGAAAGACTTTGCTATGAACAGGCGGGAAAGACGCAAAATGCCGGGGCGCAGCGTATGCGCGACTTTGTAGAAGGTAGGGCATCGGTCGATTTGCCCCGCACATCGTATGCTCCAGGCATTCACCCGTCGCGTCTTGACAAATGGTTGCCGGAGCAGATTGGCAAACGTTTGCAGCAAGGATTCCGAAAATTTGGAAGTTTTGCGCGAGGGTTCCTTACCAATGAGGCGATATTGATTGGTGTTGAGTCACGCACATCCTCACCAGTGCGTATCCCGCGTGACAGGGAAACGATGGTGCATATACGCATTGATGGACTTTATCCTTGTGGAGAGGGAGCCGGTTATGCCGGAGGCATTGTTTCTGCGGCGATGGACGGAGAAAAATGTGCGGAGGCAGTTGCGAAATTGTTGAATAATTAAGCACTATAGATATGGAGAATGGTGTAAAGGAGAATTTATATAAATATTTGCGTTCAGTCGGAGAACTAGATGAGCGTATGCCGGAGTGCCCTGATGTGGCTGACGCTTGGCGGAAAATAGCGGAGGCATATCTTCCGGATGGGATAAGAGAATTTAGTGGCTATCCGACGGTCTCGTTAGGATGGATGATGTTTCTGGGAATGGCGATGGCACAGTTCTGGGATGAGAATTGGACAGAATATGGGCAGAATACCAATATCTATGAGATGCTGAGGGACAAACGTGGATATGATAATATGGATGAATATATTCTTGAGGAGGTATTGCGTCTTGATGCTGAAAAGCGGCGGCAGACAAGCCAACTCGTAGGAGAGTGTGCGTCGCGGACTCTCGCTATATTGAGAAACTCAGACATAGAAGCTGGTACGGAGGACGCTTTCAGGGGCTATGTGGCGTGTTTGCGTCAAATGTATCTGTATGGTGCTGCTGTTCAGCTTAATCGGTTGGGATACCATATGACCTTAATGGGATAAAAAAAATCCGCAGAATATATTCTGCGGATTTTTTTATGTTTCAATTACGATTATTTGATGATATCGTATTTTTTGAATACTTTCTGAATGCATTCAAGAGCTCTGTCGACTTGTTCGATTGTGTGTGTCGCCATAAGGCTGAAACGAATCAAAGTGTCTTGCGACGGAACGGCCGGAGACACAACCGGGTTTACAAATATGCCATCTTCAAGAAGGTCGCGAGTTACTGCAAATGTCTTGTCGTTGTCGCGGATGAAGAGAGGAATGATAGGAGTAGAGGTGTGACCAATCTCACAACCGATGTTTCTGAATCCATCCAATGCATAGTTTGTAACCTTCCACAAATGTTCGATTCTTTCAGGCTCGCTCTCCATAATATCGAGGGCTGCGTTTACAGCAGCTGTAGATGCTGGTGTGATGCTGGCGCTGAAGATGTAAGATCGCGAGTTGTGGCGGAGGTAGTTTGCAGTCACAGAGTCTGTCGCAATGAAGCCTCCAAGAGCGGCAAACGATTTGCTGAAAGTGCCCATAATCAAATCGACGTCTTTTGTCACACCGAAGTGGTCGCATGTGCCACGTCCTTGATTGCCAAACACGCCGATGCCATGTGCCTCGTCGACATAAACGGCGGCATTATATTTCTTTGCAAGTTCACAAATCTTAGGCAGGTTTGCCACGTCGCCTTCCATAGAGAATACGCCGTCGGTAATAATTAATTTAACTTTGTCGGGATCGCACATTTGGAGCTTTTTCTCGAGGCTTTCCATGTCGTTGTGCTTATATTTAATCTTTTTCGACATAGAAAGACGGCATCCTTCAATGATTGAGGCATGGTCGAGTTCATCCCAAAGGATGTAGTCTTCACGACCAGTCAGACATGAAGCAACACCAAGATTAACCTGAAAACCGGTAGAGTAAATAATGGCTTCGTCTTTTCCGACGAATTTAGCCAATCTATCTTCCAAGGCAATGTGGATGTCGAGGGTGCCATTAAGGAAACGAGAACCAGCGCATCCAGTTCCATATTTTTTTGTGGCGGCAACAGCGGCTTCAATTACTTTAGGATGGTTTGTAAGACCAAGGTAGCTATTGGAGCCAAACATTAATACTTTTTTGCCGTTTATTAAGACTTCAGTGTCCTGCTCGCTTTCGATTTTGCGGAAGTATGGGTAAACACCTGCCGCTTTGGCTTTTTGGGGAGCGTCATATTTTGCCAATTTCGCCTGTAATAACTTCATAGTTTATGGGGTTAATTTTATGATTTAGTATAAACTATCTATATGCTCTTTTACATATAGGCTGCAAATTTAGCGAATTTTTTCTGAAACATCTGAAATTCGAGCAAAAAAAATGCACAATGGCTCTTTTTTGCGCATTTTTCAAGCGATTTGCATTATCTTTGTATAATATAGGCTGCATCTTGGCATAACATTGTCAAGCAAGCTTGAATGTTCTGCGCTCGATTTGCACTATCTTTGTATAATATAGGCCGCATCTCGGCATAACATTGTCAAGCAAGCTTGAATGTCCTGCGCTCGATTTGCACTATCTTTGTAAAAACAAAAATAAAAAATATGAGAAAACTACGGATATTAGTATCGTTTGCGTTTGTGATGATTGGAGTGTTGACTTTGTCGGCGCAGATGTTGAATCCATTGACGTGGAATGTGAGGCTGGAATCGAATGGCGGTTCTGATGCCGAATTGGTCGTGGAGGCAAAGATAGAACGTGGCTGGCATCTGTATGATATTAAATTGCCAAAAGATGGGCCGGTGCCTACGTCTATTGTTTGGGATAAAGACCGCCTTAGGAATGTTGAAATTGTCGGTGATTTGACTCCGAACCGTAAGGCGGAGGAAAATGTTGATATGTTTTTTCATTTGATTCTGGGCACGTGGGAGAATTCGGTGACTTTCCATCAGAAAGTTAGGCTGGTCAACCCTAATGATTATAATATTGAGGGCGCGATTGTGGGGCAGGTCTGCAACGATGAAACGTGCCAACGTAAGAAACAAGAATTCAAATTTTTTAAAGAGTCGGCAGCCGTCGTTTTGCAGGACACTGTGCCTGTGATGGTGGCGGGGAATGTTGTTGCATCCGAGAAGTCGGGTGGATTGAAGATGTCTTCGAATTGGAATCCCGTTGTTGCGGCAGACGCCCAGCCGGAAGGAAGCCAGTCAATGCTTCTTATTTTTCTGGGTGGATTGCTTGGCGGTCTGCTGGCTTTGCTGACACCGTGTGTGTGGCCGATGATTCCACTTACGGTCAGTTTCTTCCTCAAGCGCTCGTCAAATCGAAAAAAGGCGGTTGCCCAGGCTCTGGTTTACGGATTGTCGATTATTGTCATATATTTACTTTTGGGGCTCGTGATAACCGTTGCTTTCGGGCCAGGAACGCTCAATGAAATGGCGACAAGTGCATGGTTCAATGTGCTGTTCTTTATTTTGCTTGTGGTATTTGCAATTTCATTTTTCGGCGTTTTTGAAATAACAATGCCGAGCGGGCTTACGAATGCCGTTAACAGCAAGGCTGGAAAGACGACGGGACTTATAAGCGTGTTCCTGATGGCATTTACTTTGGCGCTCGTTTCGTTTTCATGCACTGGTCCTATAATAGGCACACTGCTTGTCGAGGCGGTCACGCAGGGGAGCGTCGTCGGTCCGGCTGTAGGTATGCTCGGATTTGCAATTGCATTGGCAGTGCCATTTTCTGTGTTCGCAATATTTCCATCGTGGTTGAAAGGCTTGCCGAAGTCGGGCGGATGGTTGAATACGATGAAGGTGATTCTTGGTTTTGTGGAGTTGGCATTGTCGTTGAAGTTCCTGTCTGTAGCAGATTTGGCATATGGCTGGCACATCTTGGATAGAGAGGTGTTCATAGCGTTGTGGGTAGCAATATTTGTGTGTCTTGGATTGTATCTGCTCCGAATCATCCGATTCTTCGGCGATTCCGACAAAACGCATATTGGTGCGCTGCGCTTGATGGCGGCGGTCGTTTCGCTTGCCTTTGCCGCATATCTGCTTCCGGGTCTTTGGGGCGCACCGCTGCGAAGCGTCAGTGCCTTCACACCACCTTTGTCTACGCAGGATTTTAATCTTTATGAAGCCGGGAAGTTTGTTAAATACGATGACTTTGATGAAGGAATGGAGGCTGCGAAGAAAATGGAGAAACCGGTGTTCCTTGATTTTTCTGGATACGGATGTGTCAATTGCCGGAAGATGGAAGCCGCTGTCTTTGAGAATGCTAAGGTGAAGGACTTGATAGAACGTGAGTTTGTAATGATAACACTGATGACCGATGACAAGCAGGAACTTCCGAGCATGATAGAGCAGAAAATAAATGGAAAAGACGTTAAACTTCGAACATACGGCGATCTGTGGAGCTTCCTGCAGCAATATAAATTCGGGGCAAATTCCCAACCGTATTATGTCGTGTTGGACAATGAGGGAGGATTGCTCTCCGGACCATATTACTACGATGAGGACGTGTCTAAATTCGTGAAATTTTTGAAGGCTGGTGTGACTAAATATAACGTAAAAAATGAAGAAAGATAAGAACGAGATATTGAAGGCTTTTGGCGACCTGCTGGACGTGGTGGAAGAATTGCGTCAAAAGTGTCCGTGGGATAGAAAACAAACCAACGAGAGTCTGCGATGCAATACGATAGAAGAAGTTTATGAGTTGAGCGCGGCTTTGATGGCCGATGATGCCGACAACATCCGTAAAGAACTGGGAGATGTGCTGTTGCACGTGCTGTTTTACTCAATCATAGGCAAGGAGAAGAACCAGTTTGACATAGCGGATGTGTGTGATTCGCTGAGAGAGAAACTGATTTATCGGCATCCACATATCTATGGAAATGTCCAGGCAGATTCTGCCAATGCTGTGATTCAGAATTGGGAGCAGTTGAAGTTAAAAGAAAAGGGAGGCAACAAGCGTGTGCTTGATGGCGTTCCGTCTGATTTGCCATCGCTCATAAAGGCTGAAAGGATTCAGGAGAAGGCAGCCAATTATGGATTTGACTGGGCGGACAGAAAAGATGTCTGGGCAAAAGTCAAAGAGGAAGTTCTCGAATTTGCAACAGAGCTGGAGTCAGGAACCGATGATCGCCGTACGGAAGAATTCGGCGATGTGCTGTTCAGTCTGGTCAATGCGGCACGTTTGTATAAAATCAACGTGGACAATGCTTTGGAACAAACAAACAGAAAGTTTACAAGACGTTTCAATTATATTGAAGACACCACAAAAGAGCAAGGTGTGAACATGAAGGATATGACTATCGAGCAGATGGACAATCTGTGGAATGAGGCAAAAGAACAAGAAAAAGCAAAAGAATGATTGTCTGCATAACAGAGAAACCCAGCGTGGCAAAGGACATTGCGGCGATACTTGGCGCCACAGTGCGCCGTGATGGCTATTTTGAAGGCAACGGCTACAAAATAACGTGGACGTTTGGTCATCTTTGCTCGCTAAAGGAGCCTAACGACTATACCGAAAGATGGAAGTCGTGGAGTCTGGGGGCCTTGCCAATGCTGCCTCCGCGATTCGGAATCAAGTTGATTGCCGACCAAGGCATTGAGAGGCAGTTCAAGGTTATAGAAACGCTGTTTGGAGAAGCCGATGAAATCGTGAACTGTGGCGATGCCGGTCAAGAGGGCGAGCTTATACAACGTTGGGTGATGCAAAAAGCCAATTGTAAGAAAGATGTAAAGAGGTTGTGGATTTCATCGCTTACGGATGAGAGTATCCGTGATGGATTTGGCCATTTGAGACCACAGTCGGATTTCGACAGGCTGTATATGGCGGGCTTGTCGCGTGCTATCGGCGACTGGATATTGGGAATGAATGCGACACGGTTGTTTACGTTGAAATATTCGCAAGGCAGAAATGTACTGTCGATAGGTCGTGTGCAAACACCGACATTGGCTTTGGTTGTGGCAAGGCAAAAAGAAATAGACAATTTTGTCCCAGAAGATTATTGGGAACTTAAAACGACGTATCGCAACGTTGTTTTTCAGTCAACAAAAGGGCGCTTCAGTACAGAATTATCCGCGCAGGAAGTCGCTGATGGAATCAGTGAAAACCCGTTTGTAATAAAGTCGTGTGTCACAAAGCGTGGCAGAGAGTCTGCACCAAGGTTGTTCGACCTTACATCCTTACAAGTGGAATGCGATAAGAAATATGGATACTCGGCTGACCAGACATTGAAGCTTATACAATCATTGTATGAGAAAAAGTTTACCACATACCCACGTGTGGATACAACATATCTAAGTGAGGACATATATCCGAAAGTGCCGGAGGTGCTTAGGGCAATGCGCCCGTATGCCAATCTGGCAGAGCCTTTATTGTCCAAGACTCTTCCGAAAACAAAGAAGGTGTTTGACAACTCTAAAGTCACCGACCACCATGCCATTATTCCGACCAATGTGCCACCGGCGCCAACTATGACAGTTGATGAGAAGCGGGTTTACGACATGGTAGCCCGTAGATTTCTTGCCGTGTTCTATCCAGATTGCGAGTTCGATCAAACGACTGTTGTCGGAGAAGCCGGTGGAGTTGAGTTCAAAGCCAATGGAAAGCAGATTGTGTCGGATGGATGGCGGGCAGTCTATGGTAAGGCCGACAGCAACTTGAACAAGGATGATGAAGCCCAAGACGATGGCATATTGCCGGCTTTTGAGATAGGCGAGAGCGGACCCCACAGTCCGTCGGTTGTCAAGAAGACCACACAGCCACCTAAATTCTACACCGAGGGAACATTGCTGAGGGCGATGGAAACGGCTGGTAAATTGGTGGAAGACGAGGAGTTGCGCGATGCGATGAAGGAGAATGGCATAGGGCGCCCTTCCACAAGGGCGTCGATAATAGAAACTTTGTTCAAGCGTAAATACATAAAGAAAGAACGTAAAAGTGTGAAGGCAACAGAAGCTGGCATCGCTTTGATTGACACAATAAAGGTGGATTTGCTAAAATCGGCAAAGCTGACTGGAATCTGGGAAAACAGGTTGCGCAAAATAGAGAAAGGAGAGTATGAGGCGTCGGAATTTATCGCCGAATTAAAGCAACAGATTTCGCAGATTGTATATGATGTGCTTAGCGACAACAGCGGATATAAGATAGAAGTGGCGGATGTCTCGAAAAAACAAAAAGAAGAAAAGCCAAAGCGCAAACCGGCGATACGCAAGTTTGAGCAAATTGTATGCCCGAAGTGTGAAAATGGACATGTGATAAAAGGACGTACGGCCTTCGGCTGTAGCGAATTCAGAAAAGGTTGCGATTTCAGGGTCGGCTTTGATGAGCTTAAGTCGGGCGAAGGCACGACCCCATCGGCACTCAACAAGTATATTGAAAAAAAGTATAAAAAAGATGGCAAAATATAATGGCGCGGAACTGTTCCCAATTGTGGATGAAAAAGGAAATGTTATAGGTTCAGCCTCTCGAAAAGAATGTCATTCGGGAACGAAAAAGTTGCATCCTGTTGTCCATCTGCATGTCTTTGACTCGGAAGGACGTTTGTTCCTCCAAAAACGGTCGGAAAATAAGGATATACAGCCAGGCAAATGGGATACGTCCGTCGGTGGGCATATTGATTATGGAGAGACTGTCGGAGAAGCGCTGCAGAGGGAAACGTTTGAAGAACTTGGCTTTTGTGCAGACAACCCGGAGCTATTGTATAAATATGTCTTTGAAAGCGATGTGGAACGGGAATTGGTGCATACATTCCGATGCGTAGCGGAGCATAGTGACATTAAATTTGCCCCAGACGAAATAGAAGATGGACGATTCTTTCGTTTTGAGGAAATAGAAAGCCTTATTGCGAAAAGTCTGACGACTTCTAATTTTGTCATGGAGTTTAATATGTTGAAACAGCAAGCGTTTTTGAAAACAAAAGAATGATGTCGCTTGTTCTTTTTTCAAATAAAAGATTGTGATGGAAAAAGGAATGATATTTCAGTATGTGATAATCGGCGTTGTCTTTGTATGCATCGTCGTTTATGTTGTGTGGAAAGTCAAGAATGGCGGCAAGACCGGAGGCTGCTCATGTTGCGATATTAAAGACTGCAAGTTGAAGCAGACGAAAAAGAAAGAAGATTGTTGTAAATGTTGTGAAAACGACTGACTTTTTTTTGCTGAAATTTTCGTCATTCAAACTTTAATTATAATTTTGTGGAATTATTAAAACAACTATCTTAACAATCATATTATGAGTAAACCATATGTTGTAGGTATCGATGTCGGTGGAACAAACACCGTATTCGGTATAGTGGACGCGAGAGGCAATGTTCTTGCAAGTGGATCGATAAAAACAGCCAAGCATGCAGCCATAGAAGATTATATTGACGAGTTGCATACAGAGTTGTCTAAATTAATAGAAGCCAACGATGCGGTTGACAAAATCGCAGGTATAGGAATCGGTGCTCCTAATGCCAATTATTTCACTGGCGTTATTGCCGATGGTGTGAATTTGCCGTGGCCAACTCCAATTCCATTGGCAGATTTGGTGTCAAATAAATTCGGTATCCCTGTTGCTATAACAAACGATGCAAATGCCGCTGCTATCGGCGAGATGACTTATGGCGTGGCTCGCGGTATGAAGGATTTCATCATGATTACATTGGGTACGGGAGTTGGTAGCGGTATTGTTGTCAATGGCCAGATGGTTTATGGTCACGACGGTTTTGCCGGTGAACTTGGTCACGTTATCATGAAGCGCAACAACGGACGTATTTGCGGATGCGGAAGAACAGGTTGCTTGGAAACTTATGCGTCTGCTACAGGTGTGGCACGTACTGCACGAGAATTCTTGGAAGCAAGAGCAAACGAACCATCGACACTCCGCTCGATGGATGTAGACTCAATCACATCAAAAGATGTCTATGATGCAGCCGTGGCCGGCGACAAATTGGCAAAGGATGTCTTTGACTTTACAGGAAACATTCTTGGTGAGGCTTTGGCAGACTTCATAACATTCTCAAGCCCGGAGGCTATCGTGCTTTTTGGAGGCCTTGCCAAATCTGGAGATTTGCTGATGCGTCCGCTTAAAGAATCAATGGACCGCAACACGATGACGGTGTTCAAAGGCAAGGTTAAGTTGCTTCTTTCCGAATTGAAAGAAAGCGACGCAGCTGTGCTTGGAGCAAGTGCTTTAGGTTGGGAGGCAAAAGCTGCCGCAGACATTAAAAAATAATAGGAATGCAAATGACACAAAAAGCGGACTCTTGATGGTATAGAGCCCGCTTTTTGTGCTTTTTTGTCCGTGAAAAGGTTTGTGCTGTCTGCTAAAATTTATAACTTTGCGACAGATAAAAACCCATGCCTGAATGTGTGGGTTTCATCGTTGATGAATATAAATCATAAACAATATTTCTACTATGGGATATAAAATCATCGTCCTGGCCAAGCAAGTGCCAGACACTCGAAATGTAGGAAAAGATGCGATGAAGGAAGACGGAACAATCAATCGTGCGGCGTTGCCTGCGATTTTCAATCCGGAAGACCTTAATGCATTGGAACAAGCCCTGCAAATTAAAGAACAAAATCCAGACACAACAATTACGATTTTGACAATGGGACCTCCTCGTGCTGCTGAAATTATCAGAGAGGCCATTTTCAGAGGAGCTGACACAGGAATCGTATTGACCGACCGTGCATTTGCCGGTGCGGATACGCTCGCCACTTCGTATGCTCTTTCTGCTGCAATACGTAAGGTGGGAGAGTTTGACTTGATTATTGCCGGACGTCAGGCTATTGACGGCGATACAGCACAGGTGGCACCTCAGGTGGCGGAAAAACTGCACTTGCCACAGGTTACTTATGCTGAAAAGATAGAAAAAGTGGCTGATGGAAAGGCTGTGATTACGCGCCGCATAGAGTCAGGCGTCGAGACAGTGGAGGCTCCGCTGCCATTGGTCGTTACCGTAAATGGCTCTGCAGACGATTGCCGTCCAAGAAATGCCCGTCGCATACAGAAATATAAATATGCAGTAACACCGAGCGAAAAGGCAACAATGTCAGAGACGTTGTCGGCATTGGTCGACGCTCGTCCTTATCTTCAACTCAAGGAGTGGAGTGCAGACTTTGTTGATGCGGATCCAGAACAAATTGGCCTGAAAGGCTCACCTACAAAGGTGAAAGGAATTGTGAATGTCGTATTCCAGGCAAAAGAAAGCAAGAAAATGGACGGCAAAGATCAAGGTGCGATAGAGGATCTTGTGAAAGAATTGATAGCTAATCATACTATTGGGTAGTATCAAAAAACATTTATCATTATGAAAGATAACAATAATCTTATAGTATATTGCGAGTTTGAGGACGGCAATATCTCTGACGTCAGCCTTGAATTGTTGACAAAAGGACGTTCTTTGGCGACCCAATTAGGTGTTAAGCTTGAGGCTGTGGTTCTTGGCGACAAACTTGAAGGGGTTGAGAAACAAATTTTCCCATATGGCGTTGACCGTGTATATAAATTTGAAGACAAAAAGTTGTATCCTTACACATCGTTGCCACATGCCTCGGCATTGATCAACTTGTTTAAGGAAATAAAACCACAAGTTTGTCTGATGGGAGCATCGTCGATAGGTCGCGATCTTGGTCCGCGCGTGTCGTCATGTCTGCATAGCGGTTTGACTGCCGACTGTACATCGCTTGAAATCGGCGATCATACAGATCCGAAGACAAAAACTGAATATAAGAATTTGCTTTATCAGATTCGCCCGGCTTTTGGCGGCAATATTGTTGCCACAATTGTCAACCCGGAATGCCGCCCACAAATGGCTACCGTGCGTGAGGGCGTTATGAAAAAAGAAATCTTTGACGCAAATTATCAAGGAGAAGTTGTAAATCTGAATCCGGCAGATTATATCCCGGCTTCAGACTATGTGGTTTCAATCATCGACCGCCATATAGCAAAGTCGAAAATCAACATCAAGAACTCGCCAATTATTGTGGCTGGTGGCTATGGTGTTGGCAGCAAGGAGAATTTCAACCTTCTCCATCAGTTGGCAGAGACTCTGGGCGGAGAAGTTGGCGCTTCGCGTGCAGCTGTCGACGCTGGTTTTACAGAGCATGAGCGTCAGATTGGCCAAACTGGTGTGACCGTTCATCCGAAACTGTATATCGCATGTGGTATTTCTGGACAAATCCAGCACATCGCGGGTATGCAGGACAGTTCTATTATTATCTCAATCAACAATGATCCGGACGCTCCGATCAATGCGATTGCAGACTATGTGATTACAGGCGATTTGGAAGAGGTGATTCCAGCCTTGATTAAGTATTACAAAAAAAACTCTAAGTAACTATGTCTAATTTCTATAATGATAATCCTGATTTGAAGCATCACCTGAGTCATCCTTTGATGCGCAAAATCGTGGAAATGAAAGAGCGTAACTTCTCGGACGCTGAAAAATTTGACTATGCACCTCTTGACTATGAGGATGCAATGGACTCATACGAAAAAGTGCTTGAGATAGCGGGTGAGATTTCAGGAGAGATTGTTGCTCAAAATGCAGAAGACGTAGATCATGAAGGACCTCATGTGGTTGACGGTCACGTTGTTTATGCGAAGGGCACTCAGAAAAATCTTGACGCATTGGTGAAAGCCGGTCTTATGGGCATTTCCCTGCCTCGCCGATACAATGGCTTGAATTTCTCGTTGGTGCCATATATTATGGCTGCCGATATGGTGAGCCGTGCAGACGCAGGCTTTGTGAATATCTGGGGACTTCAGGACTGTGCAGAGACCATTTATGAGTTTGCAGACGAAGACCAGCGTCAGCGTTTCTTGCCGAGAGTATGCGCCGGAAAAACAATGGCAATGGATTTGACTGAACCAGATGCAGGTAGCGACTTGCAGGCTGTAATGCTTAAGGCCACATACAATGAGGCTGACGGCACTTGGCGCTTGAACGGCGTGAAGCGTTTCATCACGAATGGTGATGGACATATTGCATTGGTGCTTGCCCGTTCGGAAGAGGGAAGCCATGACGGAAGAGGTCTGTCAATGTTTATATATGACCGCAACGACGGCGGTGTGACAGTGCGCCGTATCGAGAACAAAATGGGTATCAAAGGCTCTCCGACATGTGAATTGGTGTTTAAGAATGCCAAAGCAGAACTTTGTGGAGCACGTCGCATGGGCTTGATTAAATATGTGATGGCTTTGATGAATGGCGCCCGCTTGGGTATCGCCGCTCAGTCGGTTGGTGTCAGCGAGGCTGCATATCGTGAAGCATTGTCGTATGCCCACGACCGTAAGCAATTCGGCAAGCCTATCATTGAATTCCCGGCTGTGTTTGAGATGATTTCATTGATGAAGGCAAAATTGGACGCATCAAGAAGCCTTTTGTATGAAACAACACGTTTCGTTGATGTATACAAAATCTACGAAGACATTGCACGCGAACGCAGCCTGACACCGGAAGAGCGTCAGGAGATGAAGAAATATCAGCGTTTGGCAGATGCGTTCACTCCGATGGCGAAGGGTATGGGAAGCGAATTCTGCAACCAGAATGCATATGATGCTGTCCAGGTACATGGTGGTTCCGGCTTTATGAAAGATTATGCTTGCGAGCGAATATATCGTGACGCCCGTATTACTTCAATTTATGAGGGAACGACACAGTTGCAAGTTGTCGCAGCAATCCGCCACGTCACCACAGGAACATATCTCAATCAAATCAACGCTTATGCAGCAGAAGAGTATGCTCCTGAAACATCTGAATTGAAAGAACGTCTCGTGAAGATGACAGCACTCTATGAAGAGGCTCTGAAGACAGTTGTGGACAACAAGAACACTGAGTATACAGATTTCCACGCTCGTCGTCTTGTAGAGATGGCTGGACATATCATTATGGGATACCTTCTGCTTGGTGACACAACAAGAAATGAAAAATTCTTGAAGTCTGCCAATATTTATGTGAACTTTGGAGAGGCAGAGGTTGAGAAGTATCATAAATTTATAATGTCATTCAAACCAGATGGCTTGGAAAACTATAGATAGCCAATCATAAAACACAAAATAAAAGCGTCGTCATTGTTTGCAATGACGACGCTTTTATTTTAATCGTAAGTTGAACTTTATCTTTACTCTATTTCAAAACCTTCGCTGTCGAATTCATCTTCATTGAATTCATCAGAACCATAAAAATCAGCATCGTAGTCGTCAGTGTTTTTTGCGGCAGTGGCTGCTGCTTTGTCTATTTCGGCATCAAAGGCGTCGATGTCTACGCTCTGCTTCGGAGCGTGCCCGATTTTACGAGTGCAGATTGGCTCGTCGATGTCTTTTGAGAAAATGCATTCTTTCAGCTCCATGAAGAACGCACGGTTTGTCAGATAGTCAAATACAAACATCAGTCTGTCGCCCTCGTCATCAATGAGTTCGGATATTTTGGTCTCATCCATAAGCCAAATGTCTTCATCGCTGTCTGCGCCCATGTCGGTTAGAGTCACTTCCTTTTCTTTGTTCCATTCTTCATCGCAGATGATGAACGAATCCATTTGGTCTTTTGTATATCCAGCTGCGTCAAGAATCACATTGCGAAGGCTTAAAAATGTGTCGTCGCTATCTATTTGGATTTCTAATTTGAAATCATCCACTTCGTCTGAAATGAGGTTGAATCTGTATATCATAATTGTGTTGTTTTCGTAATGCGAAGATAGTAATAATAGTCAAAAGAGGTGGCATAAAAGGACAAAAAAATGAGCGGCAGATATTTCTGTCGCTCATTCCATTTCATAGCGGATGCTATTTATTGGAAAAAGCATTCCAACCCTGTGCCTTTAACTGAATTTCGTTGTCGTCGCGGGTGGCAAGCACACATCCAAGTTCTGGCTTGGTCATGTGTCCAATAATTCTCACACCGCTCATTTCTGCAATCTTTTTGTGGTCGGTAAGCGGCACAGTGAACAGAAGCTCATAGTCCTCTCCGCCGTTGAGAGCGGCAGTCACTAAGTTCATATTCAACTCGGAAGCCATCACGGCAGTTTGGTAGTCAATAGGTATGCGCTCTTCGTAGATTCTGCATCCAACACCGCTTTGGTGGCAAATGTGGAGCAGCTCAGACGACAATCCGTCGGAAATGTCCATCATAGCAGTTGGTATGATTCCCGCTTTGTCCAGCGCTTCAATTATGTCTTTGCGAGCCTCTGGCTTTAGTTGGCGTTCGAGGATATATTCTTTGCCAGCGAATTTTGGCTGAAAATCTTTGATTCCTTCAGAAGCCACTCTTTCTCTCTCAAGCAGTTGCAAACCCATATATGCCGCACCAAGATCGCCTGACACGCAAATCAAATCAGTATCTTTGGCTCCATTGCGATACACAATCTTTCCACTTTCGCCTTCTCCAATGCATGTGATGCTGATAAGCAGGCCTGTGGCTGATGCAGATGTGTCGCCGCCGATAAGGTCTACACCATAGACGTCACATGCCAGCTTTATTCCATCGTAAAGCTGTTGCAGGTGTTCGATTGTGAAACGCTTTGACACGCCTAACGAAACTGTTATTTGACGAGGCTTGCCATTCATTGCATATATGTCGGAGAAATTTACCACAGCGGCTTTATAGCCGAGGTGCTTTAACGGCACATATGTCAAATCGAAGTGAATGCCTTCAAGAAGCAAGTCGGTGGTGACAAGTGTTTCTTTGTCGCCATAATGAAGCACAGCGGCATCATCTCCGACACCTTTTACCGATGAGGAATTCTTCAGTTCTACGCCTTTGGTCAGATTCTCAATAAGTCCAAATTCGCCGAGCGTTGAAATTTCCGTATCAGCCATCCTAAGCTTTGAATTCGTTGATAAGACCCTTCATGATAGCCGTCATCTTTGGCTGCGCCTCTGCTGCGGCTTTTTGAACTTCTTCGTGAGAAACTTCAACAGGATCGTCCATGCCGCCAAGGTCGGTGATTACAGAGATGGCAAACACTTCCATTCCTCCATGTCGAGCAACGATTACCTCCGGAACTGTGCTCATTCCGACAGCGTCGCCGCCAATGGCTTTAAAATAGCGGTACTCTGCTGGAGTTTCGAATGAGGGACCTTGTGTGCCTACATATACACCTTGCTGCACCTTGATGCCGTTTTTCTTTGCAACATTGAGAGCATCAGCAATGAGGCGTTTAGAATATGGTTCGCCCATATCAGGGAAGCGCGGGCCGAGCTCGTTATAATTCTTACCGCGCAGAGGGTGTTCTGGGAAGAGGTTGATGTGGTCTGTGATGATCATAATGTCGCCGATTTGGAAATCGGGATTCATGCCGCCTGCGGCATTTGAAACAAACAATGTGTTGACACCCAAGGCTTTCATAACTCTGACTGGGAACGTCACCTGCTGCATGCAATATCCTTCATAGAAATGGAAGCGTCCTTGCATAGCCATTACACGTTTGTTGCCGAGATTTCCGAAAATCAATTTTCCGCTGTGTCCCTCAACTGTTGAAACAGGGAAATTAGGTATGTCTTGATAGTTCAACTCATCGGTAATGTCAATATGGTTTACCAATTCTCCAAGACCAGTGCCAAGAATAATGGCTGTAGTAGGGATGTCGTTGACTTTTGCTTTGATAAAAGCAGCGGTCTCTTTTATTTTCTCTAACATATCCATAAAGGTTTAATGTGGTTAATAAATGATCTTCTTGTTATTTTTTATGAGCGACAGCACTGCGCAGCTCAATGTCGAAGTCTTCTTTTCCAGACTGTATGAACTCAACATTTACTGGTTGATAGAAGATATGTTGCTTCAATTCGGTCGGGAAATAAGGATTGTTGGCAATCCTTACTGCGTCTTTCTCTGTCGTCATAATGAATTTATAGCGTCCGTGAAGAGCTGAGAATGTCTTTTCGATGTCGCAGATGTCGTCACGGGAGAATACGTGGTGGTCGGGATATTGCATTATTTTAACCACAGCGTCGAATGACTTCAGAAATTTTATCAATGGCAGGGGATTCGCGATGCCGGTGATTGTAAGAATTGTGTCTTTTCCAGTAAGTACATCAAGTACGGGAATGTATCTTGAAGCATCCGGAAAAACAGGGGCCAGACTGCCATAGTTGAACTTGCTGAAGAAAAGTTTTTGGTATGGGAATAAGTCCAGATTTTTCTTAAACAGCAGCAAATCCAACGGAGTTATGCTGTCGGGGCATTTTGTCACAATGACAAAATCCGCTCTGTTGCGCACAGACTGGACGCTTTCTCTCAAGCGACCCAACGGAAGCAGCCGGTCGTTGTAGAACGGTCGGTTGTATTCCGTCAGTACAATAGACAGAGATGGCTTGACATACCGATGCTGGAACGCATCGTCGAGGAGAATCAAGTTGATTTCTGGGTGCTCTATCAGTAATTGTTTTATGCCGTTTACTCTCTTTTCGCATACGGCAACTTGTATGTCGTTGCGGAATTTCTGATAAATTTGGTATGGCTCGTCGCCAATGTCTGCAGGAGACGAGTGCTGAGAGGCAAGAACGAAGCCTGATGTTTGCCGCTTGTACCCACGGCTGACAACGCCAATCCTGTATGAATTGCGCAAAAGGTTTATGATATATTCTGTATGCGGCGTTTTGCCAGTGCCTCCAACAGCGATGTTGCCAATTGAAATTACGGGGATGTCGAAACTTTCCGATTTGAGTGCATTCCAATCGAAAAGCTTGTTGCGCGCATATACCCCTGCACCATACAAATAGGACAGTGGGGTAAGAAACGCGTTTGCTAATTTATGTATGTCAATAGAAAAATTCATTAGTACAAACAAATATCTTCCATTCTACATTGTATACGGTCCTTATTGAGTATATCCTGAACCGTGAGTGCATATCTTAACAATTCCGGGTTGTAGGATTGCTGCATCCGTATTGTGGCAGATTTCTCAATAGTTGCATAAAGCAAGTTGATAAAGTCAGGTTTGAATTCAGGATATATCTTTACCTTGAAATCTCTTCCAAGCTTGGCTTTGTTTGCAACCCATTTTGCTGCATCCTCAATCCCTCCGAATTGGTCCACAAGGCCAATTTTCTTTGCAGATTCTCCATCCCAGACACGGCCTTCAGCAATGGCTTTGATTTCATCTGTGGTCTTGTGTCTGCCTTTTGCGCAACGGGCCACAAACAGTTCGTAGCCACGGTTTACATTGCGCTGAATGGCATTGCGTTGAGTTGGGGTCAGCGGCTCAAATGCCGACAGATTGGAGTTTGGCGAGGTCGACACGAAATCAGCCGTAATGCCGAGTTTGTCATTGGCAAGACGTTTTACATTCGGAATCATTCCATAAATGCCGATAGAGCCGGTTATTGTTGTCTTTTCAGCAAAAATACGGTCTGCTCCCGCTGAGATGTAGTATCCTCCCGAGGCTGCATAATCACCCATTGATACGGCAAATGGCTTATTCTTGCTCTTGAAGAAATCAAGGGCTTCCCAAATTTGCTCAGATGCGAAAGCGCTTCCTCCAGGAGAGTTTACGCGTAAGACGAGTCCCTTTACAGACTTGTCGTTTGCCAATTTGATAATCTCAGGGACAATGTCCTTGGAGTTTATGCTGGAAGAGTTTCCGTCAACGTTGATTTCTCCTTCAGCATAAACGATGGCGATGTGTTCACCGCTGGAATTGTCTGTGATTACAGAATTCATAACGTCTGACGGACTGACAAAATTCAAATCGTCAGTTTCTGTGATGCCGACAAGTTTGCGCAGCTTGGATTCAACCTGGTGCTCATAGCAAAGTTCGTCGACAAATTTCTTTGAAACAGCAATTTTGGCATCTTGGAAAGCTCCAATACTGTCAGAGTATGCTTGAACATCGTCGGCGTTTAATTTTCTGGAAGAGGCAATGTCGGAGGTTATGTTTTTCCAAATGCTTCCAATGAAAGCCGATGTCTGTTGCTTGTTGGCTTCGCTCATCTGCGTGAGCATAAACGGCTCGACGGCACTTTTGTAAGTGCCCACACGGATTATTTGCATCTCCACTCCAATTTTGTCGAGCAGACCTTTGTAAAAAAGTATGGAGCTGGTAAGTCCATGGATGTCGAGGGCTCCGGCTGGATTTAGAAATATTTTGTCAGCGACAGATGCAGCGTAATAGTCGCCTTGTGCAATGTCGTTTCCATAGGCGTAAATCCATTTGCCCGATTTTTTCTTGAATGAAATCAATGCATTGCGTATTGCGGTAGCAGAGGCTACTCCCATTCCTGCGCCATCGCAATTTATGTAGATTCCTTTAATGTTGCTGTCGGTGCTTGCGTGGTCAATTGCTCCAAGAATTTCATAGAGGTTGCTGGCGTTGCCGTCGTTGTTGACCAATTCTTGCAATGATTTGTTATAAGGTTTGTCTGTGATTGACCCCGACAAATCAATGCGTAGAATAGCATTGTCGCCGATTGTTGCAATTGGCGATATCGTAGACGAGGCAAGCGAGGAAATCATTGCTATGCCTGAAAAGAATATAAATATTCCTATGACAAAAAATGCTATCCATGTGCCCGTGAATGCACCTAAAAGAGATGATACGAATTTGTTCATAATATTCGCTGTTAGTCAAACTTCTTTCTTCTGAATATGAAATTCCTGCCGAGGTATTTTTCCCGCACAATAGGATTTTCGGCAAGTTCTTCCGATGTGCCTTGAAAGAGAATCTTTCCTTCAAACAGCAGATAAGCGCGGTCTGTGATGCTGAGCGTCTCAGGCGCATTGTGGTCTGTTATGAGGATTCCGATGTTTTTCTCCTTCAATTTGTATACGATGTACTGAATGTCCTCCACTGCAATTGGGTCGACACCAGCGAAAGGCTCGTCAAGCATGATAAACTTGGGGTTGATGGCAAGACATCGTGCTATTTCAGTTCGTCTGCGTTCTCCACCTGACAACTGGATTCCCAAGTTTTTACGCACTTTCTGCAGTCTGAACTCAGAAATCAGACTTTCCAGTTTCTCCGCTTGATATTCTTTCGTCGTGTCGGTCATTTCAAGGACAGCCCGTATGTTGTTCTCTACACTTAACTTGCGGAACACGGAGGCTTCCTGTGCCAAATAACCGATGCCATACTGCGCCCGTTTGTATACAGGAAATTTGGTAATGTCCACATCGTTAAGGAAAATCTTGCCTTCGTATGGGGTTATCAGTCCAGTTGTCATATAGAAAGTTGTTGTCTTTCCGGCTCCGTTAGGACCGAGCAGACCCACAATCTCTCCTTGTTTTACATTTATGGAAACGTGATTGACCACCGTGCGTTGGCGATATTTCTTGACCAGATTTTCAGTGCGTAGCATCATTGGACCATCGCAGTGCGTAAGTTTCTCAACCATTTCGGCTTTTTCTTTTCCAACCGAATGGTTTTTAGCGGCAATGACTTTGCGTTCTATCGTATTTACAATATTTCGTATAGACATTGTGTCAATCCTCCTTATGCGCGTTTATGCGACCTTCGATGTATTCTTTAAGCAGTTTTATGGCTACAGTGTTGTTTCCGCCTTGAGGGATAATCAAATCTGCATATTTCTTTGCCGGTTCGATATATTTGTTGTGCATAGGCTTCAAAACGCGTTCATATCGCTCCACAACAAGTTCTGGCGTACGCCCGCGCTCAATGCAGTCTCTGTTTATGACACGAATCAGACGGTCGTCGGCATCTGCGTCGACAAAAACCTTGATGTCCATCATATTGCGCAACCGCTCATCGCTGAACACAAGAATACCCTCTACTATGACAACATCGCGGGGCTGCATCGGGACTGTCTCTGGCTGTCGAGTGCAGGTGAGATAAGAGTAGGTCGGGACTTCTATGTTTTTGCCGTTTTTTAAGTCTTCAAGTTGTGAAATCAATAGTTCCCAATCAAAAGCAGCCGGTTCGTCGAAGTTGATTTTTTGTCTTTCTTCAACAGGGATATGGCTGGAATCTTTATAATACGAATCTTGGGGAAGTACAGATACTTCACCTTGAGGGAGGGCTTCCACTATTTTTTTTACAACCGTGGTCTTACCAGAACCGGTGCCGCCGGCAATGCCAATTATAATCATACAACGTTGTTTTTTCAAATGCTTTTACAAATGTAATCAAAATTTGTTTTATGACGTAATTATTCACTGGAATATGTTGAAATAAGGCAAAAAAACAATCCGATACTGTCGCTGTTGCAACAATATCGGATTATTTGTATCGGATTGTGGTGTTGTTACTTAAGTAAGTCTATTGACCTGCGGAGGAATTTGTCAAGATCTTCTCCACGAAGCAGATTGTTGCCAAGAAGCGCAATGTCGATGATTTGGCGGATGGCAGGAACCGTGTCGGCATATGTCTTGATGTCGGCATTTTCTTCGTTGCGCAAAGATTCGGCTTTAGCCTCATGCTCTGCTGCCTGCTTCTTCTCGTCGTCAGTGGCGTCTTTCTTTTCGCGGAGTGCCTGTGCCGCTTTGTTCTCGACGTCAATAGCCGTTTCAATTGGCGACACTTTTTCATTCAGCGATGCCTTGGCTTCATCAAGCAGCCGCTTGACAACAGGATGCTCAGTGTTGAGTACGAGATTGTATGAATCTGGCATTTCACCATAGAAACTCATTCCTGGTTGCATTGCTGCCATTTCTTTCATTCGGCGCATATATTCGCTTTGTGTAATCTGCACTGGTTGCGACTCGCTGCCGAGCGACTCAAAAGAAACAAGGAACTCGGTCTTGTCGACATGCGGAATCTGGCAGCGGAACAACTCAGAGAAGATGTTGCGTTCTGCAGGAGTCATAGCCGACACCTTGCGTTCCTCTTTTACAATCAGATTCTCAACAATGTCGCTGTCAACGCGTACAAAACGAGATTTCTCGAGTTTGTGTTCGAGCAGTCCGACAAAGTGATTCCCAAGTTGGTCGTTGATGAGCAGCACGTCGTAGCCCTTGTCTTTGGCGGCTTTGATGTAGCTGTATTGAGCAGTCTTGTCGGTTGCGTACAGATAGACGAGGTTGCCGTCTTTGTCGGTCTGGTTGGCGGCGATAAGCTCCTTGTATTCATCAAGTGTGAACTTCTTATCCTCGATATTGGCGAGAAGAGCGAATTTCATTGCTGCGTCGCAGAATTTTTCATCCGACAGCATACCGTATTCGATAAATATCTTGATGTCGTTCCATTTTGTTTCGTATTCGTTGCGGCGATTCTTGAAAATATTTTCAAGCTGGGAGGCAACTTTTTTCGAAATATAGGATGAAATCTTCTTTACGTTGGAGTCGCTTTGCAGATATGAACGAGATACGTTCAGAGGAATGTCGGGCGAGTCGATGACACCGCGCATAATCATCATAAAGTCTGGTACAACGCCTTCAACAGAGTCTGTTACGAACACCTGGTTGCAATAGAGCTGGATGCGGTTTTTCTGCACATCCATCTCGTTTTTCAGTTTCGGGAAGTAGAGGATGCCAGTGAGTGTGAAGGGATAGTCTACATTGAGGTGTATCCAGAACAACGGGTCTTCTTCACCAGGATAAAGTTCGTGGTAAAACTTTATGTAGTCCTCGTCTTTTAATTCTGAAGGCTGGCGAGTCCAAGCCGGCTTGGTGTCGTTTATGACGTTGTCGTCATCGGTATCAGTCATCTTGCCGTCTTTCCATTCTTGTTTCTTGCCAAAAACAACAGGGATTGGCAAGAACTTGCAATATTTCTTGAGCAAAGACTCGATCTTGTCTTTTTCAAGGAACTCTTTGCATTCGTCGTCTATATAGAGAACAATGTCTGTGCCACGATTTTCCTTGTCGATTTCGTTCATCTCAAATTCAGGAGAACCGTCGCAGCTCCAGCAGATTGCTTTCGCATCGGCTTTATATGATTTTGTGCGGATTTCAACTTTCTTAGACACCATGAAGGCTGAATAAAATCCCAATCCGAAATGTCCGATTATTGCGTTTGCATCATCTTTGTATTTTTCGAGGAATTCTTCTGCTCCAGAAAATGCTATCTGGTTGATATATTTGTCAATATCGTCGGCGGTCATACCGATGCCTGAGTCGCTTACGGTCAGCGTTCCCTTGTCTTTGTCGAGAGAAACGCGGACATTTAAATCCCCAAGTTCTCCTTTAAACTCTCCGCAAGAAGAGAGTGTGCGCAGCTTCTGTGTGGCATCAATGGCGTTTGACACGATTTCGCGCAAGAAGATGTCGTGGTCGCTATATAGAAATTTTTTGATGACAGGAAAAATGTTTTCTGTCGTTACTCCAATTTTACCTTTCTGAATAGTCATAGTTGTTAGTTTTTATTTTCTGAAACCTTTAATTGCAAAAAAAATGCCATATCTGATGAGATATGACATTTTAGGCATATTGTCTGACTAAACGTCAGTCTTTGTCATCTGCGATGGTGCATGTGAGCCGTTCGTTGCCTTCGGTGTGGTCAACAATAATTCTGTTACCTTTCTCAACCTCCGCCCGTAGGATCATTTCCGCCAGGTCGTCCTCAAGATATTGTTGCACGGCGCGTTTCAATGGACGCGCTCCAAATTGTTTGTCGTATCCTTTCTCGACGAGGAAATTACGTGCGTTTTCGGTCACGTCAAGGGTATATCCCATTTCCTTGACCCTCTTGAAGAAGCCCCCCAATTCAATGTCGATAATCTTGTTCAGGGCTTGCTTGTCGAGCTCATTGAACATAACAATGTCATCGACACGGTTTAGAAATTCCGGAGAGAAAGTCTTGTTCAAAGCCTTTTGGATAACACCATGGGCGAAATCTGTTGTACTGCCACCTGTGTTGAACCCGATGCCGTTGCCAAAGTCTTTTAACTGGCGTGTGCCGATGTTGGATGTTATTATTATGATGGTGTTCTTAAAGTCGACGGAGCGTCCGAGACTGTCGGTCAGACGGCCTTCGTCCATCACTTGCAGCAACATGTTGAACACGTCGGCATGGGCTTTTTCCAATTCGTCAAGCAGCACAACGGAATAGGGGTGGCGGCGCACCTTTTCTGTGAGTTGTCCGCCTTCTTCGTAACCGACATATCCGGGAGGCGCTCCCACCAAGCGCGACACGGAGAATTTCTCCATATATTCACTCATGTCGATTCGAACGAGAGAGTCTTTTGAGTCAAACAAAAATTCTGACAGTTTCTTCGCGAGATGGGTTTTGCCAACACCTGTCGGGCCAAGAAACATAAATGTGCCAATTGGGCGGTTGGGATCTTTCAGCCCGACGCGATTTCGCTGAATGGCTTTTACAATCTTGTCGATTGCCTCATCTTGTCCAACGATGCTGCTTTTCAATTCGTCGCCCATGTTCAGCAACCGCGAGCTCTCGGTCTGTGCGATTCGTTGCACTGGCACGCCGGTCATCATTGCCACGACCTCTGCAATTTTGTCTTCGTCCACAACTTCTCTGTGGTTTCTAAGGTCGGCTTCCCATTCTTCTTTTTTGTTGTCAAGTTCGGCTTGAAGGTTGCGCACAGAGTCGCGAAGGCTTGCTGCCTCCTCAAAGTTCTGCGCTTGTGCAGCTTTGAGCTTGAGCTCGTTTGTGGCGGCAATCTTTTCCTCGATTTCCTCAATCTCTTTTGGAGCGTTCACATTGCCTACATGCACTCTTGAACCAGCTTCGTCAAGAGCGTCGATGGCCTTGTCGGGGAAGAAGCGGTCGCTTACATAGCGCTGTGTCAACTTGACACAAGCCTCAAGTGCCCGGTCGGTGTATGTCACATTGTGATGCTCTTCATAATTGTTCTTTATGTTGTGAAGAATCTGCAGCGTTTCCTCGGCAGATGTCTGCTCAACAATTATTTTTTGGAACCGGCGCTCCAATGCCCCGTCCTTTTCAATATTCTTGCGGTATTCATCAAGGGTGGTAGCTCCAATGCATTGAATCTCACCACGGGCAAGGGCTGGTTTCAGCAAATTGGCGGCATCCATGGTTCCCTGTGAGTTGCCGGCGCCTACAATGTTGTGAATTTCATCAATGAAAAGAATCACGTTTGGATTCTTTTTAGCCTCGTCGATGATTGCTTTGATGCGTTCTTCAAACTGGCCTCTGAATTTTGTTCCAGCGACAACGGCTGCCATGTCAAGGGATATGATGCGTTTGTCGAATAGTAGGCGAGACACCTTGTGTTCTTTTATGCGAATTGCCAATCCTTCAACGATTGCGGATTTGCCCACTCCGGGTTCGCCGATTAGCACAGGGTTGTTTTTCTTTCGGCGGCTTAGAATTTGGATTACTCGTTCTATTTCTGTGGCTCTGCCAACAACGGGATCAAGATTGCCTTCTTCGGCGGCTTTTGTTATGTCGTTGCCGAATTTGTCGAGCACGGGGGTGTCGTTTTGGTTGTTCTCGACGCGTTCTTGTTTTTTTGTCGGATTGCTCTTCTTCTGAGGGCTGTCGTCGGGGAAACCATCCTCGTCGGCGGTCTCTTCGTTGTCATAGCTGTTGCTCATGGCAGCCATTGTCAGCGGAAGCAGCAAATCTGCTTTATTTGGAGTCTGTTCAGTCATATCAATAGAAATTTTATGATTGCAGATGCAAAAATAGTGCCAACAAAAGCAAAGGAGAGCCGATGGTTAGGCTCTCCTCGCATATTGCTGATACAGATTGTTGTTACCAGAATTTGTTTGTGTCTGGATTGTATTCAAACCCTGCGGCATTCAGTTTCTGCAACAATTCGTTTTTGTCAATGTCCATGCTTTTGCAGAATTCATCGAGCGAGTCGTAATTGTCGCGCAGTTGCTGATTGACATAACTCATCAGCATAAACGAGTCAGATGGAATTGTCGTCATAATTTTTTGATTTCCCAAATTGAACCTTCAGTGAGCGACAAGTAAAGTTTGCCGTTTGATTTTTCGAAGCCGTTTACTTCCGACGTGCCGCATCGGTATGTCCAGAGTAGTTTGTGCGATGCCGCATCGATGGCGGCAACCATACCTCTACGCGAACCCATATAGATGATGCCTTTGTCTTCGATGACGATGCAAGGTGCATGTTCGTATCCGAATCCGGCATCGACAACAAACGCGACATTTTCCTCGTCGGCATTGGGATTTACCGCTAATAGTTGTCCATCCATAGTTTTTGCATAGACCAAATCTTGATTTTCGGAGCATCCCAGACTTTCACGGACGAGGTACTTTTTGTCGAAGTTAGAGCGCCATATCTGTTTGCCGGTCTTGCGGTCAAGAACAGTCATATATCTGTCGGGGGCAACAATAACTACGCGGTCTTTTGTCACAACAGGAACGCAGTTGCCTGGGCTGAGCATATTCGCCTTACTGCCGTTTGACCATTGCCATTTCAGCTCACCTGTTTTGCGGTCAAGGCAACGTAGGTATGTGTCCCATGTGCCGAATATCACATCGTCGCCGTCGACAACTGGTTCTGCCTGACAATAATTGCTCAGTTCGGTGCGCCAAATGATGTTGCCGGTGTTCACATTCCAGCATTCGAATTTCTTATACCCACCTTGATACAATTTGCCGTTTGCAATAATACCGTCGGCGACATATGGACCTGTGGATTCGTTTTCTCTGATTGTTCGGCCTGATTTCTTGTCCGCCCAAATGATGCGCTTGTCAGACGCAGGAATGATAACGTAGTTTGATTGGCCTACTGCGGGGCGTGAAAACAGAGAGGCGTCTGTTTGTAAAGACCAAAGCACTTTGCCGGTTTTGTCAATCGCTTTTGCCTGTCCAAGCGAGTTGCCGAAATATATGCTGTTTTTGCCAACGGCAAGTCTGGTGAATATCGAAGCTTCATCTTGATAGATCTTGCGTATTGAGAAACCGTATGGAATCTTGGTGTCAGAAATTTTCTCGTACTTGTATTTTGGATGTGCCGCCCGTATCGGCAAAGACCATTGCAGTTTCTTTGGGTGGCCGATGACTTTGTCATAAACTTGGATTGTGTTTCCGTCAATTGTGAAATCGGTATATCCAAATCCATCTTTGACGTGAGTCATGTCAAGAGCGCGGCAGATTACAGCATCAATGTCGCCGCCTTTATATAGTTCATATTTGTGGTAGTGACCGCAGATATGTATTATGGTTGGATATTTCTGGAGGATGTTGATATAATCTTGGTAGTTGTCAAGGTCGTCCTTGATGGGGTAGTGGTTTATTGAAACCACTTTCTTTCCCGATTTGCAACGCTCGCTCAGTTGTTTGTCAAGCCAGCTTAGGTCTTCTTGTTTGATGTGACCGTCGCCCATTTTCATAAATGGACCACAGTTGAGCCCTATAAAAACCAGACTGTCAGTCTCGAATACAAACTTGTCGGCGCCCCAAATGTCATTGAATGTTTTTGTGGCGCTTTGCGACCAGTTGTTTTCGTGGTTGCCGGGAATTATATATAGGGGTTTGTTCAGTTTGTCAACGATGCGTTTGATGTTGTACAATTGCTCGTCGCTGCCCTCATTGGATAAGTCTCCTGAAATGATTACGAATGAGGAGCTGTTGTTGTTGATTTCGTCGATAGCGGCTATCAGTTGCTTTTCGTTTTCATTGCCTGGAGTGACATGGATGTCGGTAAGCAGAGTGAAGTCGAGAGCAAGGGCATTGCTGCTATTGAAAATAAATAACAGAGCAAGTGCGCTGCTTAGAATAATGTTTTTTAGATTCATTTGTGATAATGTGTTAGAATTGTACTGCAAAGGTACGTCGTTTTTTTGAATGCTAAAGCATGTGCGGTTTAGTCAGATTGTCAAATTTTGCTAATGACAAAGGCGCTTTATATTAAAAAGCGGTGAACAGAAGAACTGGACACCGCTTTGCTCGCTTTGAAAATCAAGGATTATTTGCAACCAGCGCAACGTGGTTTGATTTGCTGGAAGAAGTCGTTACCCTTGTCGTCAACAAGAATGAATGCAGGGAAGTCTTCTACGCGGATTTTCCATACGGCTTCCATTCCGAGCTCTGGGAATTCAACACATTCAATGCTCTTGATGTTGTTCTGGGCAAGAATTGCAGCCGCACCGCCGATGCTTCCGAGATAGAATCCGCCATGTTTTTTGCAGGCGTCTGTCACTTGCTGCGAACGGTTGCCCTTTGCCAGCATAACCATGCTGCCTCCGTGGCTCTGGAACAAGTCTACATATGGGTCCATACGGCCTGCGGTTGTCGGACCGAGCGATCCACACGGCATGCCTTCTGGAGTTTTCGCCGGGCCAGCATAGTATACTGGATGGTTCTTGATGTATTCAGGGAGATCCTCGCCGTTGTCCAAACGCTCTTTAAGCTTGGCGTGAGCGATGTCGCGTGCCACGATGATTGTGCCGTTCAACGACAAGCGTGTTGATACTGGATATTTTGTCAATTTCTTCAACACTTCCGACATCGGACGGTCAAGGTCGATTTTTATAACATCGCCTTCGCCGGCTTTACGCAATTCCTCTGGAATGAGTTCGCCTGGGTTGCTGTCCAATTTTTCAATCCAAATACCGTCTTTATTGATTTTACACTTGACGTTGCGGTCGGCTGAACAGGAAACTCCCAGACCGATTGGACAAGATGCTCCATGTCTAGGCAGGCGTACGATGCGGATGTCGTGTGCATAGTATTTGCCGCCGAATTGAGCGCCAAGACCGATGTTGTGGGCCTCTTCAAGCACTTTCTTCTCCAATTCAATGTCGCGGAAAGCGCGGCCTGTCTCATCGCCTGTTGTAGGAAGCGTGTCGTAATAATGGGTGGATGCCAATTTAACTGTCAGCAAGTTCTTCTCTGCCGATGTGCCGCCAATCACGAATGCAATGTGGTATGGAGGACAAGCGGCTGTGCCGAGAGTCTTCATCTTGGCTACAAGGAACGGAACCAAAGTGTCAGGATTCAGAATAGCTTTTGTCTCTTGATAGAGATATGTTTTGTTTGCAGAGCCACCACCTTTGGTTACGCACAAGAAATGGTATTCCATGCCTTCTGTTGCCTCAATGTCGATTTGTGCAGGAAGATTGCATTTCGTATTTACTTCCTCATACATTGACAATGGCGCGTTTTGGGAATAGCGGAGGTTGTTTTCTGTGTATGTTTTGTATACGCCTAACGAAAGGGCCTCTTCATCGCTGAATCCAGTCCACACTTGTTGACCTTTTTCTCCGTGAATAATGGCGGTGCCTGTGTCCTGGCACAATGGCAATACGCCTTTTGTGGCAACGTCGGCGTTGCGAAGGAATGTCAATGCGACATACTTGTCGTTCTCGCTTGCCTCGGGGTCGTTAAGGATTTTTGCCACTTGCTCGTTGTGTGAACGGCGAAGCATGAATGAAACATCGTGGAAAGCGGCGTTTGCCATAGCGGTCAAGCCTTCCTTCTCCACTTTCAAAATTGGATGACCTTCAAATTCGCCAACAGAAACGTGGTCTTTGGTAAGTAAATAGTACTCGGTGTCGTCCTTTCCAAGTTGGAACATCGGACTGTACTTGAATTCTGGATTTGCCATAATTACAAGGTTATGTTTTTTACGTTAATAATAGTCGTGTTGCAAAATTACGAAAGAACGGGTAAATATGGAATTATTTTGGATTAAAAAATCGGAAATGATGTTGGCTTTACGTGAAAATTTCCTACCTTTGGAAATTAATGTACGAAACAGAATGTCATGAACAGGAAATATTTGTTTGCCGGCTTGGTGTCTTTTGCCGCCTTGCCGTGCTTCGGTGAAGTGCCGATGGAAATTTCATTGCTGATGAAAGATGGAGAGTTCGCGAAGGCCGACAGTGTGATTGGAAAGAGTGGCGTCAGTTTGACGGCGGTCGAGGCTGATTCGTTGCGCGCCATAATGAGTCGCATTGAGAGGGATTTCTGCTATACTTTTGAAGAAGGGGTGGAAAAGATACAGGAACGCTTTCCGCATGTGTCTGTCGCCAATGTGAAAGACTGGGAAACACGCAACTTTGTTGAGACGAAAATGATCAACGGAGAGAAGCGGATGTTTCGTAAGGCGATTTCAAACATAGACAGGCTTGTCCCGGAATTGTCGGCGGGAAGAAAAACGCAGGCGATATTTGATGCTGTGTCAGGAGCCGAAATGGTCAGTGGTGTGCTGAAAGGCATCTCAAGGGAGACCGGTTATGACGGCGGACATCGCATAACAATTAAATATACGATTGATGTTGACGCTGACTCGGTTCCTGCCGGTGAGAAAATACGTGTGTGGATGCCTTTCCCGACAACGACGGAACGCCAGAAAAACGTGACGCTGATTTCGTCGAGCGATAAGGTGCGGTTTTCCAACAGCGAGAAGCACAACACTGTGTATATGGAGCGAAAAGCGAAGAAAGGGCAGCCTGCGCATTTTGAGATAGTATACTCGTATGATGTGTATTCAAAGTATTTCTCGCAAGATTACATGTTGAGCCACCTCGAGCCGTATGATAAAACAGCGGATGTCTATTTGAAGTATACGGCTCCCGATGCTCCTCAGATACTTCTTTCCGAGGATTTCCAGGCTTTGGCAAAACATATCGTTGGTAGGGAGGACAACCCGGTAAAACAGGCGTCTCTTATTTATGATTGGATTGACGCTTATTTTCCATGGGCGGGAGCCAGGGAATACAGCACGATTCCTAACCTTGCGGAGTATGCGCTCAATCGTGGATACGGTGACTGTGGACAAGTATCGCTTTTGTATATAAATCTTCTTCGAAACATCGGAATTCCGGCGCGTTGGGAAAGCGGATGGTATCTTGAACCGGAGGATGTCGGAATTCATGACTGGGCGGAAGTGTATTTCGAAGGAGTAGGTTGGGTCCCGGTGGATATGTCTTTCGGCCTTAATTTGGCATCTAAAGATAAGGATGTGGTGAATTTCTATAAGTCCGGCATGGATTATTTCCGCCTTGCGGCAAACCGAGGCGTGTGTGGTTCGTTTTCTCCGGAAAAGAAATTTATTCGAAGCGAAACCGTGGATTCCCAACTGGGAGAAGTCGAGTGGAACGGTGGAAACTTGTTCTATTACCGAGGATGGTCACCGGAACTTCAAATTATTGAAGTAAAGGAATTGCATTGATACATAATTAGATGGTGGTGTCCATGACGCCACTATCTAATTTTTTTTGAAAAAAGTTGCCCAAAAATTTGCGGGAAAGAAGAATTGTGTATACCTTTGCACTCGCAAACGAGAAATAACGGCTCCGTAGCTCAACTGAATAGAGCATCTGACTACGGATCAGAAGGTTACAGGTTTGAATCCTGTCGGAGTCACAAAAACAGAACTACAATAATGTGGTTCTGTTTTTTTATTGTTAATCATCGTGAATTTCGCTTTGCGGGGTTCTATAAGTGGTGGGTTTGTTGTATTTTTGCAATTATGAAAAGAAAATACATAAGTATACTTGCCCTTCTGACAACGGGACTTGTCGCCAATGCCGCTTTGACGGTCGATTGCTCGTTGCGTAAAGCTTTGTCCGTCACACCTCCTGCGGGAACAGGATTAAATGACATATATATCATTTATGGAGGATCTGAAACCGTTTTGACATACACGTCAGAGTCTGGCGAAAACAATGTAAAATGGTTGGTGTATGATGAGCGGGGCGGTGGCTATGCAGAGGAAGTCTCGACGATAGACCGTAGTGGTGCGGTGTCAACGTTTCGCAATCCAAGAGTGAACTGCGGTTATATAATTGAGGATGGCGCAAAACGTAGTTATTTCTGGCTTGTGGATTATTCTAATTATGAATTCGCAATCAACGGAGTGTCATTTCCTGCCGAGCAGGACTGTGGTTCTGCGACATTGGAAGTGGATTGCAACTGCCCGACAATAACATATTATTCCGTTACTGGCGTACCTAAGGTGTTGAGCCGAGAGATCACAGTCAGCTACAACACTCTCGAGTGGAATGACGATGATGCGGTTTACAATGGTAAGGAAACAACAGAAACCGTGGCAAACCTGTCTGAAAGGATGGTTCTGCCTGCACCATTGTGCGATACTCAGTTTGTGATTGACGGAGACAAATTTCTGTCGCAATGGGGACTTGCAAAAACATTTACGACAGATATACTTCGTGCTTCGTCAATAGATTTTCAAACGACCGCGACCCAACAGCGACGTGAGAATGGCAATGAGCAAGGGACGTCGGAAGATGCACTTGGCGGATCTGCGCCGGCAACGATAACGTTTTCCGCAATATGCACCGATGCCGTGGAGCATAAAGAGTGGCAAATTTCTAAAAGTCAGGACTTCTCGACAGTCGACTATCGGTTTAACGAGGAGACAATCGATTATACATTCAACGAACAGGGTTCGTATTATGTTAAATTTATCGGCTCAAACAGCGATGCTTCGTGCACGAACGAAAGCGATGTCTATACAGTGTCGATAGGGGAGTCTTTGCTTGATTGTCCTAATGCTTTTTCTCCTGACGCAAGTCCTGGATACAACGATGAGTGGAAAGTGTCGTATAAGTCTATCGTTGAGTTCAAATGTTGGATTTTCGACCGCTATGGCAATAAAATGATTGAGTTTGACGATCCGTCAAAAGGATGGAACGGTAAATACAAAGGCAAGTACGTCAAGCCTGGTGTCTACTATTATGTGATAGAGGCGAAAGGCGCCGATGGAAAAGAGTATAAAAAGAAGGGAGATATAAACATATTGAGGAGCACAAGAACCGACAGGAATGAAACTACAGAATAAGATTGCAATTGTGGTGTTTGCGGTGACAATGCCGTTTATGCCAATGCTGGCGCAGGGCAACGCCGTGGCATATGCGCCTGTTATCCCAGAGAAAGTGCATTTCGCCGACAGGGTTGTCGATCTTGACAGAATCGATTTCTACGAGCGCATGGACAGAGAGATGATATCGTTTGCTTTTGGGCACACCAACACTCTTTTGACAATAAAACGAGCCAATCGCTATGCCCCTGGAATTGTGAAGATATTGAAGGAACAGGGCGTGCCTGAAGATTTGGTCTACTTGGCGGCAATTGAGAGCCATTATGATAACGCTGCTGTGTCAAGTGCTAAAGCTGTCGGTATGTGGCAGTTTATGCCGTCGACAGCAAAAGAATACGGTTTGGAAGTCAATGAATATGTTGACGAACGTTTGGATTGTGACAAATCCACCGTGGCGGCATGCAAATACTTTAAAAGTGCTTATGCAAAATATAAATGCTGGCTTACCGTCGCCGCGGCATATAATGCCGGAATGGGGCGAATTTCCAAATCGCTGGAAACACAGGATGTGGAGCATGCGCTTGATTTGTATCTTAACAAAGAAACATCACGGTATATTTTCCGCTTGCTTGCAATGAAACTGATAATCGAGAATCCAGCAAGATATGGGTATGCGATAAAAGCGAACCAACTGTATCAACCGTTGGATTGCGACACATTTGTGGTGGCAGAGCCTGTAAAAGACTGGGTGCAGTGGTCGAAGGAGCACAATATTACTTATTCATTGCTTCGGGAATACAACCCGTGGATTCGGTCGGTATCGCTGCCGAATCCCAACAACAAAACTTATGTGGTTAAAATCCCGAAAGAAACAAGTTTGTACAGAAGCAAGCAGACATTAAAAACGTATAGAGAGAATTGGACAAGATAAAAAAAAATGATGAAACGGACTGCGTGGCTGTTTACGGAGCCAGGGTCCATAATCTCAAAAATATAGATGCTTTTATCCCACACGATAAATTGACTGTTATCACGGGACTTAGCGGCAGCGGCAAGTCGTCGTTGGCGTTTGACACGGTTTATGCGGAAGGACAACGTCGTTATATAGAAACATTTTCGTCGTATGCTCGGAATATGCTTGGGACTCTCGAACGCCCGGATGTGGACAAGATAACGGGGCTCTGTCCGGTAATTTCGATAGAGCAAAAAACGGTAAACAAGAATCCTCGGAGCACAATAGGCACAATTACTGAGGTCTATGATTTCTTGCGACTGCTCTTTGCCAGGATTGGAGAAGCTGTGTCATATAAAAGCGGAAAGCCCATGATAAAATATACAGAAGAACAGATTCTGGAATTGATCTTGGGCAAGTTTGACAACCAAAAGGTGTTGATTCTCTCCCCGTTGGTCAATAACCGCAAGGGGCATTACAAGGAGCTGTTCGAGCAGTTGCGCCGTAAAGGATATCTGAATGTGCGCGTTGACGGCGAGCTGCAGGAAATCGTTGTGGGAATGCGTATAGACCGCTATAAAAACCATAATATTGAACTGGTTGTAGACAAGCTGAAGGTGTCGGGCAAAGACAGTCAACGCCTTAAAGAAACAATTGCGGTTGCAATGAAGCAGGGCGATGGCGTTATTCAGGTTTTTGACGTGGAAAAAGGTGAAGGCTTTTTCTACAGTAAGTCGCTGATGGACCCGATAACAGGTTTGTCGTATAGAGAACCTGCACCACACAATTTTTCATTCAACTCAATGCAGGGGGCTTGCCCAAAGTGCAAGGGACTTGGCAGTGTGAATCTGATTGATGTGGACAAGATTATACCAGACAAATCAAAAACGATATATTCTGGGGGTATTCTGCCATTGGGTAGCTATTCAAACAACTTTATATTTTCACAGATTGCGGGAATTTGTGAGAAAGAGGGGTATTCTTTGAAAACGCCAATCAAGGATCTTTCGGAGAAAGCACTTGATGAGATTCTTAATGGAACGGACGAGGCTCTCGTCAATCCTGCAGGAATCGGCAGGGGGTATCAACCTACATATGACGGCATTGTGAAATATATCGAGATGCAGCAAAACGATGAAGTGTCGTCCAAAGCACAGAAATGGGCCGGGCAGTTCTACACTCCTACAGTGTGTCCGGTGTGTCATGGAGCAAGGCTCAACAGGGAGGCTCTGCATTATTTCATCGATGGTAAAAACATTGACGAGCTTGCCAATATGGAATTGTCTGACTTGAAGAAGTGGGTTGACACGGTGGAACAGAAATTGGGCAAGCAGCAACAGGTCGTGGCAAAGGAAATCTTGAAGGAGATTCGTTCACGGTTGCATTTCCTTAACGATGTGGGACTTGACTACTTGTCGTTGTCGCGCAGTTCAATGTCGCTGTCAGGAGGCGAGAGCCAACGCATACGGCTCGCCACGCAGATTGGCTCCCAACTGGTCAATGTGTTGTATATCCTGGATGAACCAAGCATTGGCCTGCATCAAAGGGACAATGACAGACTTATCCATTCGCTGAAGGAATTGCGCGACCTTGGTAATACTGTGGTCGTAGTGGAGCATGACAAAGACATGATGTTGGAATCGGATTATGTGATTGACATCGGACCCAAGGCCGGTCGTAAGGGTGGAAAAGTTGTGTTTGCCGGGACTCCTGAAGAGATGCTTAAAAGTGGCACGCTGACAGCTGGATATTTAAACGGCTCGTTGAAAATAGAAGTGCCGGCAAAGCGAAGAAAAGGCAATGGAAAAAAACTGACGTTGAAAGGTTGCTCGGGCAATAATTTGAAAGATGTAGACCTGACTCTGCCTCTGGGCGCACTGATTTGCGTCACAGGAGTGTCGGGCAGTGGAAAATCAACAATCATTAACGAAACGCTTCAGCCGATTTTGAGTCAGAAATTCTATCGTTCGTTGAAAGAGCCGCTGCCATATAAAGCAATAAAAGGCATTGAAAACATTGACAAGGTGGTCACGGTTGACCAGGCGCCAATCGGAAAGTCGCCGAGGTCAAACCCAGCGACATACACCAATGTGTTTGCCAACATACGCAATTTGTTTGTGGAACTTCCGGAAGCCAAAATCAGAGGGTATAAGCCAGGACGCTTTTCTTTTAATATGTCGGGAGGACGTTGTGATGTGTGCAAAGGAAACGGCTATCGCTCGATTGAAATGAATTTTCTGCCAAACGTATTGGTGCCTTGCGAGGCTTGCCATGGCCAACGCTACAACAGAGAAACGCTTGAAGTCAGATTCAAGGGTAAATCAATAGCGGATGTACTCGACATGACAATAAATCAGGCTGTGGAGTTTTTTGAAAATATGCCGTCAATATTGTCGAAGATTAAGGTGCTTCAGGACGTCGGTCTGGGGTACATAAAACTTGGACAGCCATCAAGCACGCTGTCCGGAGGCGAGAGTCAACGAGTGAAACTTGCCACGGAATTATCAAAGAAGGATACAGGTAAAACGCTTTTTATCCTCGACGAGCCGACAACAGGATTGCATTTTGAAGACATCCGTATTCTTATGGGGGTACTCAACAAACTTGTTGACCGGGGCAATACGGTATTGGTTATCGAGCACAACCTCGATGTCATAAAATGCGCAGACTACATTGTGGATATGGGGCCAGAAGGTGGAAAAAACGGGGGCAAAATCATTGCCGTCGGCACTCCGGAAGAAATTTGTGAGTCAAAAGATTCAATTACTGGAAGATTCCTGCGAAAGGAATTGATGAATCTGTGATTGTTTATTAAGTTTGTAAAAAATATAAGATATGGATATAGTAGAATTGATACAGAACAATGGCAAGTGCGGATTCTCTTTTGAGGTGTTGCCGCCACTTAAGGGAAAGGGCATTGTGCAGATTTATAATGCAATAGACAAACTGAAAGAGTTTGATCCACTATACATAAACATAACGACCCATCGTAGTGAGTACGTGTTTAAGAGCAATGACGACGGGACGTACCAGCGAGTGTCGGAGCGGTCCAGACCGGGCACGGTGGCTGTGGCCGCTGCAATACAACAGAAATATGGCATTCCTGCCGTGCCGCACATCATTTGCAGCGGTTTCTCGAAAGTGGAAACAGAATATGCGTTAATCGACTTGAACTTCTTGGGCATAAACAATTTGCTTTTGCTTAGAGGCGACAAGGCGAAGCATGAGAACCGTTTTGTACCAAATGAAAATGGCCACGCTCATGCAAGTGAATTGCAGGAGCAGGTTAACAATTTCAACAATGGCTATTTTATAGACGGAACAAAAATGGATATAATGACCGACTCGCGGTTCTCGTATGGGGTGGCAGGCTATCCGGAGAAACATGATGAAGCCCCGAATATGGACATCGACTTAATGTTTTTGAAGGATAAAGTCGACAAAGGTGCTCGATATATTGTGACACAAATGTTTTTCGACAACCAAAAATATTTTGATTTCGTCGACAGGTGTCGGGCTATAGGCATAACTGTGCCGATTATCCCGGGCCTGAAACCCATTGTTACCGCTTCGCAGTTGACAATTCTTCCCAAGGTATTCCATGTGGATTTGCCGACTGACCTGGCTACAGAATTGCTGAAATGCAAAGACAATGTGGAGGCAAAGCAGATTGGAGTGGAGTGGTGCACAATGCAAGCGAAAGGATTGATGGATAGGGGTGTGCCAAGCATTCATTTCTATTCGCTCAATGCAACAGAAAGTGTTAGACAAGTAGCAAAATCTATATATTGATAAAAATGAAATTCAGTGATATAAAAGGTCATGACGACGTTAAACGCCGGTTGCGTGACATGGCGGATTCCGATCGGATTCCTCATGCTCTTTTACTGGAAGGAGAGGAGGGAATCGGCAAATTACAGATGGCGCTGACGTTTGCTCAGTATGTGCATTGCGAGCATCGCGTCGGGGGAGAGCCATGTGGCAAATGCCCGTCTTGTTTGCAGCACCAGTCAAACAATCACCCGGATTTGTTTTACGCATTTCCGATATTCAAGAAGGCGAGTGAGACGGTGTTTTGCGATGAATATATCACTGAATGGAACGAATTCTTGGCGCATAGCCGCTACCATTCGTTTGAAGACTGGCTTGGCTTTTTAAATCCCGGGACAAAGCAGCCGGTGATTTACAACTCAGAGGGTAGTCAGATTATACATAAAATCAGCGTGAAGTCATATTCGTCGCGCTATAAGATTATGATAATGTGGTTGCCTGAAAAAATGAAGGAAGAATGTGCAAACCGTCTGCTCAAAATGATAGAAGAGCCTTATGAAAACACGGTTCTGTTGTTTGTAAGCAACAAGCCAAATGAAATATTGCCCACGATATATTCCCGCATTCAACGTGTTGGAATGAAGCGTCTGTCGGACAGCCTTGTGGCAGAATGTTTGACGCAATCGCTCGCCGTTGATTCTCAGACGGCAATGTCGTTTGCGGCGTTGTCCGAGGGAAGTGTCACAAAGGCAATGGGGCTTATGGATTCCGCAGCCGACAATGCAATGTTTCTTGACATGTTCAAGCAGTTGACACGAATGGCTTATCTTCGTGATGTGCGTGGATTGAAGGTCTGGTCGGAGGAGACTGCCGATATGAAACGGGAAAAGAATGTCTTGTTCCTGACATATCTAAGTCGCTTGTTCCGCGAGAATTTCATCTATAACATAGGCAACAGATCATTGAATTACCTCACTCCGCAAGAAGAGCAATTCAGTGCAAAGTTTTGCCCGTTTGTCAATGAACGCAATGTCGAAGCCATTGAAAACGAAACCGCTCGTGCGGCATCCGACATCGCAAGAAATGCGAATGCAAAAATCGTGATGTTTGATTATGCTGTCAAAATGGTGGTGGCATTAAGAATGTAGATTCCTGTAGATATGAAACCATTCCTTAAGAAAGTTGCCGATGTCTACGCCCTGAATGAGGCTGACAGGTTATATAAATATTGTTTCGTGTTGCCCAATAGGCGCAGCCGTGTGTTCTTTGAGTCGTATTTGTCGGATGCGTTGAACGACAAGCATTCGATATTCCCGGAGTTGACCACTATATCAGATTTTATCGATGAATATTCCGATTTGGTTGAAGCAGGACGTGTGGAGCAGTTGTTTTTGCTGTATCAAGCATATCGCACACTTGCGGAGCGCGACCAAAAGCAGTATGACGACTTTGACCACTTTCTGCATCTTGGCGATATGCTATTGAATGACTTCAATGACATCGACCGTTATATGGTTGATGCGAAGGAGCTGTTTTTCAATATGCGTAATCTGGAAAATATAAAAATGGATTATCTTTCAGACGAACAGATTGCTGTCATCAAGGAATATTGGGGCGTTGACAAAAAAGAGGTGAAAGAAGATTCTCTGTTTGTCCAGTCGTCATATGTAAACCTGTGGGACAATATGTATGAGCTGTACAACTCTTTCCGACAGGCTCTTGAGGAAAAAGGATTGACGTATGGAGGGCAGAGTTACCGCCGCGTCGCTGAGAAAATCAACAAAATGGGTGCGGATGATTTCAATTTTGAAAGGATTATATTCGTTGGATTCAGCACTTTGTCCAATGCGGAAAGAATGATATTCGAGAGGTTTAAAAAACTTGGAATAGCGGATTTTTATTGGGATTTTGAATCGGCATTTCTGGACAAGGACAATAAAGGCTCTTATTTCTTAAATCAATACATTCCGGAGTTCAAGTCGATATATGATATAATGGACAGCAAGCCGACAGTGCCCAACATCAACATATTGTCTGTTCCGTCAGGCTCCGGTCAAGGGCTTGTTGTCAGATCTGTGCTGGAGCAGCTTGTTGCCGAAAACAAACTTGACGTCAGCGATGCTGTAAATACGGCAATTGTCTTGCCCGAGGAAAAATATGTCAATTCGGTGCTCGACTCCGTGCCGGAGATGTTCAAGTCGATCAACATTACTATGGGTATGTCGGTCGGACAGAGTCCTATCGCTTCTTTTTTGACGAATTTGGCCAATCTGGAACATCGCAAGAAGGAGCTTAAAGGGGAATTGTCGTATTTCTATGAGGATGTTGAGATGTTGGCGTCTCATCCGTATGCAGTTATGGTTGGCGGCACAGGAATCAATGACTTGGTAGGAGAAATTCATCGTAAAAATGCATACTTCGTACCAAAGTCGATGATTGCCGAGGGCGGCCGGGATTTGTCTGATTTGTTTGGCATAAATGAAGAAGAGCCAATGGTGTATGTTGAACGGATTCTGACCCGCATCAATAGTGCATTGGAAAAGGATAAGAACAATTTGATTGAGCGTTATTTTGTTGTGCAATACATGCAGGCCCTCAATCAGATAAAGACCGTTATGAATAGATTCAACGTGCATGTAGAAAAGCAATCGTTGTTTTTCCTACTGTCGCGCACAATGTCGGGGGCAATTGTGCCATTTGAAGGAAAACCGCTGCACGGATTGCAGATAATGGGCGTGCTGGAGACGAGGTCGTTGGATTTTAAAAATATCATAGTCCTGTCGATGAACGAGAAGGTGTTTCCGACAAAACATTATACGAAATCGTTTATTCCCAACAGTATTCGCTCTGCATATGGCTTGTCGACGTTTAAATATCAGGACTCGATGTATGCATATTATTTCTTCCGAATGATAAGTCGTGCGGAGAATGTGTTTCTGCTTTACGATTCGCGAGTGCAGGGTGTGTCGAGCGGGGAGGAATCGAGATATATCAAACAGCTTGCTCAGGTTTACAATCGTGGACGCAATCATCAGGTGATTTACGATTATTCGGTTTTCGCCATTGAAGAGCCCTCAATTTCAATCCGCAAAACGGACCGTATAATGAGTATCTTGAATGATTTCAGGTCGACCGAAGACAAAGATAATATAAGATATCTTTCAGCAAGTTCAATTAATACATATCTGGACTGCCAGTTTAAGTTCTATTTGCAGAAGGTGGAGGGCTTTCAAGAGGAGGACTCGGTTACGGATTTCATAGACAGCTCAACATTCGGCACTGTGGTGCATGGTGCAATGGAAAAGCTCTATGGCCGTGAGCTAAGGCACATTGACTCCGCATTCTTTGACCGCTACCTGAGAAATAAAAATAAAACTTATGTTGAGACAATAGAACTTGAGAAGGTTGTGACGTATGCTGTCAATAAATATTATAAGCGCCTTGATGAGTCACGATGCTATGAGAAGCCTACCGACGAAACTGATTTGATTGCAAAAATTGTAATGTACTATGTAAAAAATGCATTAATTCAAGACCATCGCCTCGGTGCGTTTGACTATGTGGCGAGTGAGAAGGAATTGGCATTTAATTGGGATATGGGCGATGGCGTGTCGTTCAATTTTAAATGCTTTATAGACAGAATCGACTTTGTCAACGGCAAACTGCGTATTGTTGATTACAAGACCGGCTCGGATGATGTGCAAATAAGCAAGCCTGATGATTTTGAGGACTTGTTTGCTCCGGATTCGAATGGGGCGCATAAAAAAGCTCTTTTGCAACTGCTGCTATACTGCAACGCATATGCAACTCATGAGCATTATGCAGATGACATTACACCTGTTGTATATAAGTTCAGAGATGTGGATAAATGTCTGAATGGAAAGTATGATATACAGCAATCCTATCTTAATGGCAAGTCAATAAGATATAAACCAGTAGACGGGTATTTGAACGATTTGAAAAACGACAAGTTTTTGGAACGGATCAGAAAAGTCATACGTGATATTTTTGACAGGGACGTGCCGTTTGTGCAAACCGAGCACAAAAATAGATGTTTGTATTGTCAATTCAATAAAATTTGCTCACGCAGTGAAGATTAGACGCAAATATTTTGTGCCATTGCGAAAAAAAGCGTATCTTTGTGCCGCTTTTTAAGGATTCCATGTGTGATGGGAAGTTAAGGAGCAAAGCACTTAATTTTGAGTAACACAAATTTTAAAAAACAATGAAAACTTACAATTTATCAGCTCAGCCAAGAACAGAAATTGGCAAGAAAGCATCAAAATTGTTGCGTAACGCAGGTCTTATCCCAGTTGGTTTGATTGGTGGTGAGCGAGTTGACCTTCCATATGCAGGCGCATTGAAAGAAGGCGAGCGTGTAGTAGACCTTGGCAACAACAAGGGTATCATCGTTACAAGCCTTGCTGTAAAGGCAGAGGATGTTCGTAAATTGATCTACACTCCGGAAATCTTCGCAATTGATTTGGATGTTAACGGAGCTAAAAAGACTGCAATTCTTAAGGAAATCCAATTCCACCCAGTAAAGGATGAGATTCTTTATATCGATTTGCTCGAAGTAAATGATAAGAAACCGGTAGTAATCGAGGTTCCTGTTAAGTTGGAAGGTCACGCCGAGGGTGTTAAAGCCGGTGGTAAATTGAGCCTTTCTATGAAGAAACTTAAGGTTAAAGCAGTTTATACAAATATCCCAGAGCGTTTGGTTATCAACGTTGACAACTTGGGTCTTGGTAAGACAATGCAGGTTGGCGATCTTAGCTTCGAAGGTCTTGAATTGACAAATGCAAAGAACGCTGTTGTTTGTGCAGTTCAGTTGACTCGTGCCGCTCGTGGTGCCGCTCAAGCTGCTGCCGCTGCGAAATAAACTAAGCCAGCAAGATGAAATATCTTATTGTAGGATTGGGTAATATTGGTGCTGAGTATCAAGAAACCCGCCACAATATGGGATTTATGATATTGGATGCTTTTGCCAAAGCATCCAATATTGCTTTTGAGACCAAGCGATATGGTGATGTTGCTGAGACTCGGGTCAAAAATAAACAACTGCTGTTGCTTAAACCATCGACCTACATGAACCTAAGTGGCAACGCTGTAAAGTATTGGATGGACAAGGAGAATATCCCATTGGAAAATGTTTTGGTTCTTGTCGACGATCTGGCTTTGCCGCTGGGAACAATACGGATTAAAGGAAAAGGGAGCGATGCGGGGCATAATGGCTTGAAAAACATTGCGCAGATGCTCGGTTCTCAGAATTATGCCAGATTGAGATTCGGCATTGGCAACGATTTCCCCAAGGGCACACAGGTGGATTTTGTTCTCGGGCATTTCTCGGCTGAAGAAAAGAAACTGCTGGAGCCAAGAATTGAAGTGGCGGTGGAGGCGATGAAAACATTCTGCCTGTCAGGTCTTGGATTTACAATGAACAACTACAACAATAAGTAGAGAATACATGAAATAGGCATAAGCGGGTCGTGGACGTGTTGTCTGCGCACTCGCTTTTATTTATTACACCTTCGAAGAATATAATATCGTTTTCATAGTCTGTGACTTTGCTTCCGTCTCCGACCATTCCGAATCTTCGTCGGAATCAACCGTCAGCCCTCCTCCACAGAATAAGATTTGGCTGTCTTTGTCAAATGTCAAAGATCGAAGATTTACAAAGTAGTCAAAGCCAGATGACGTGACCGGCCCAAGGTATCCGCCATAATACGTGCGCGGATGTGATTCTATTTTCGAAATGGCTGTTTTTGCAATGGCGGTAGGCAAACCGCAAAGGGCAGGGGTGGGATGCAGCTCACTGACCAGCAATTCAGCGGCACTCATAGAAACAACGTTTGCGGCAAACCTATTGCAAAGGTGTGCCACGCGTCCGGCTGTCAACGTCGTTCTTGGAAATTTTGTGTATGTTATGCCGTTTCTGAGAAATATGTCCTCTATGTAGTCGGCCACATATCCCTGTTCTTGAATCTCTTTTATGCCCCATTCTTTGTCGTTGTCAGCAGCAAGTCTTGTTCCCGCCAACGCCATAGTGGAGAACTGGGAACCATGAAAGCGAGCCAATGTCTCAGGCGAAGCGCCAGCCCATGCTCCTGTTTCTTGGGCATTGAAGATGAAGATAAAAGCCTGAGGGTATTTTTCTGCCATCTGCTGAAAGGCCAATCCCCAATCAATTGTTGGATATTCGCATTTGATTACTTTGGAGAGTACGATTTTTTCAAGAGAGCCATTTCGCAATGCTTTCATGCATTGCTGAAAAGAAGAAGCATATTCTTTGCGTGTTGTTTCTGAGAAATCACCGATGGATTCGGTTGACGCCTTGATGCAAAAATCAGTCCCGCAATTGCAGAAATCGTAAGCATTCAGACCCTTGTGGATGAATACGCTTGGGAGTCGGAAATCATCGAATGGCGAGACTTTAAAACCTTCGGATTCGCATGTCTGGCTGGTTATAGGTGCCGAAAAATGGTAAAGCCTATCGTCTGGGAGACGATAGGCGTAGAATGTGATATTGTTTTTTATAGCTTTATTTATGGCTTTCCGCAATGTCTCCATCAGAAGTCTTTCAGTTTTGCCATTAGCTCGAAAGGTAGAGCGTCAGTAATCTCAACATCATAGAAATTTCCGACTGTCAACCGGTCATCCTTGTCAATCAGCACTTCCGGATCAACCTCTGGAGAGTCAAACTCTGTACGACCGACAAAATAGTCGGGCTCTTCACGGTCGATGACAACAGTCATTGTCTTACCGATTTTAGATTGGTTGGATTCCAAGGCTACATCTTCCTGGATTGTCATAATTTCCTCAAGGCGACTTTCCTTAACTTCTTGCGGAATGCTGTCTGAGAAATTTTTGGCAGCATATGTGTCGTCTTCTTCGCAATAGGCGAAAGCTCCCATACGCTCGAATTTAGCCTCTCTGACAAACTCTTTAAGCTCATTAAACGCGTCTTCTGTTTCTCCAGGGAAGCCCACCATCAGAGTGGTGCGAATGTGTATCCCAGGCACTTTCTCACGAATGGTGCGTATTAGCGCGAGAGTTTCCTCTTTTGTGATGTGGCGGCACATATTCTTCAATACATCGTTGTTGATGTGCTGAAGGGCGATGTCAAGGTAGTTGCACACATTGGAATGTCTTGCCATTACGTCCAAAATCTCATACGGGAATTCGGAAGGGTAGGCATAGTGCAGCCTAATCCATTTGACTCCGTCAATTTCCGCCATCCTGTCGATAAGTTCCGGAAGGGCAAGCCGCTTGTATATGTCAAGACCGTAGGACGACAAGTCCTGGGCAATGACGTTGAATTCTTTTACTCCTTTTCCCACCAACATTCCTACCTCTTCAAGGATTTCTTCAATAGGACGCGACTTGTATCTGCCAGTAATCAGAGGAATTGCACAGAATGCACAAAAACGATTGCAGCCCTCGGCAATTTTGAGATATGTGTAATGAGAGGGGGTGGTTATGACTCTATCGTAAGGCATTGTCGCAGGATTGCGCTTGATTATGTCGGATACAATGTTTACCCAATCAAACTTGCCATAGATTCTGTCTATTTCAGGAATCTCGGCCAATAAGTCGTCGCGATATCTTTCAGACAAGCATCCCATAACATAGAGCTCCTTTATGCGACCTTCGTTCTTGGCCTCGGCATAGGTCAATATCGTGTTTATTGATTCTTCCTTGGCATCGCCGATAAATCCGCATGTGTTTATGATAACTATGTCGCCATCTACGTTGTCTGAATTGTGGAATGCTTGAAAACCAGAAAGCTCCAATTGCTTAAGAAGGCGTTCTGAATCTACGAGATTTTTTGAGCATCCAAGCGAAATGACATCTATACGTTTTTTATCCATTTCAAACCGTTCTGATTAAGAAAACAAAGAATCAACAAATTCTTTTTTGCGGAAAATCTGCAAATCCTCGAGTCCCTCACCAAGACCGATATATTTGACTGGAATCTTAAACTGGTCGCTTATGCCAATCACTACGCCACCTTTGGCGGTGCCATCGAGTTTGGTTATAGCCAATTCGTTTACCTCTGTCGCAGCAACAAATTGTTTTGCTTGTTCAAATGCATTTTGCCCAGTAGAGCCGTCAAGCACCAGAAGCACTTCGTGAGGTGCGTCGGGAACAACTTTCTGCATAACATTTTTAATTTTCGAGAGCTCTTTCATCAATCCCACTTTGTTGTGCAAGCGTCCGGCTGTGTCGATTATCACAACATCTGCACCGGAGGCTTTGGCCGAGCTTACGGTGTCAAACGCGACCGACGCAGGGTCAGAGCCCATTTGCTGCTTGACAACAGGCACATCTACCCGTTCGCCCCATATCTGTAATTGTTCAATGGCTGCCGCACGGAATGTGTCGGCGGCTCCCAAAACGACTTTGTTGCCCGCCTTCTTGAACTGGTATGCAAGTTTTCCGATAGTAGTCGTTTTTCCAACCCCGTTTACGCCCACAACCATTATTACATATGGCTTTTTGTCGGACGGAACGGAAAAGTCGGGAGTGTCGGCATTGTTGTTTTCCGCAAGCATTTCTGTTATTTCATCACGAAGCAGCGTATTCAGCTCCGATGTCGATACGTATTTATCGCGTGCAGCGCGTTTCTGCAGCCGGTCTATAATCTTGAGAGTCGTTTCCACACCAACATCAGATGTTATAAACACCTCTTCCAGATTGTCCAGAAAATCATCATCGATTTTGGACCTGCCGGCAACCGCCCGCTTAAGCTTGTCAAACAAACCTTGCTTGGTCTTTTCCAAGCCTTTGTCCAACGTTTCTTTCTTTTCCTTGCTGAAGAAATTAAAAAATCCCATATATATTACGTTTTTTATTCAGATTATATTAGCGGCCGCCCTGTATGTTTGTTGCGGTCTGCTTTATTTGCTTACGTGCCAATTGCAGTTTGCGAGCAAATTTAAGTCTCATATTAGCGGCGTCATGGGCTGCCGTTATTGCGGTTGCATAATTGACAACATTCTTAATGGCGCTCTTTTCCTTCTGTGAAAGCACTTGTTTGTAACTCTTTGAACCGTTGACAAATTTAATAGTTATTGGAAGTGCTGTATTCTGAGCGATGAAAGAAAGAAAATCCCCACATTCCTGAGCGTTGAACGTGACAAGCTCAACATTCTGTCCATTGTCGTTGTAATGGTAGTTTCTCGAGTTTGAGGGCGGTACGTTGCCAGTAGCGACGTTGGCGGTGTCGGCTATGGCGCAAATCCGCGTATGTCTGATGCGATGTCCTCTCAATGAAGACAGAAGGGAAATGTCTCCGTGTTCTGCAACCCTGGCAACGATTCCTGTTACAGAAGGGATTCCGTCGTCGGGCATAGTTTTGTCAACAAAATATCCTTCTACCATATCTGCACTCTTTACAAACTTAAGATTGTGCTTTATAGAGTCTGCCGCAGCCATACTTTGCTCAAGGACTTTCTCGTTTGCAATGCTGTCTGCCAAAGTCCTCTTTTCTGTAATCATAGTTTGTATATGCATTGCTTTACGTTGCACATCGATCAAACCAGGATATGTTTTCATCAAAGAATCAATCATCAACATCGCATTGTCGTAGTCCTTTCCGGCATACATACTTTTTATTTCCGACATTATTTGTTCTGCTTTCTCCGAATCCTCTGCCTGCTTGCTGTTGCCACAGGAAAACGAACAAAACAGGCATGCTGAAAGTAGCGTATATTGAAATATATGTTTAATTGTTGCGTCTAACATCTTTTACTCCTTTTATTGCTGTTATTTTCTTTATCAGATTATTGAGTGAAACAGTGTCGTTGACTCCGACGACAAGACGCCCTTGAAACAATCCGTCGTTCGAGTCGATGGCAATGCTACGCAAAGATACACTTTTTTCTTTAGTTATTAAAGACGTTATGTTGTTAACAATGCCAATGTCATCATTGCCAATGATGCTTAACGGCACTGCAAATTGGTTGCCGCCGACAATTTCACTCCATGCTGCCTTGATGGTGCGGTATGGATAGCGGTTCATCAGATGGCGTGCATTGGGGCAGCCGCGCTTATGGATTTTTATGGCGCCGTCGCTTGCTATAAATCCCATAATATCGTCACCTTGAATAGGCATACAGCATTTTGAAAGCTTGAAATTTATTCCCTTTATGCCTTCTCCAATAATCACCACGTCGCTGGATTCGGAGCTTGACAGTGCAGGCGGTTGCATAACAAATTCTTGCGCGGAGCGACTGGATGCAATCTGTTGGGTCTCGTCTTCTTTTTCTTTTAAAGCGACATAACTGTCCACAATTTGCCCGATGTCAAGTTTTTCACTTGATATCTCGTTATAGAAGTCTGTGGCGGTTTTGTATCCAAGCCGTTTTATTACTTTTGTCAGAATGGCTTCTTCTATTTCGATTTTCCGATTCTTGAAACGTCGTTGGAGCAATTCCTTGGCAAACTCCGCTGAACGGTTGCTTATTTCGTTAAGCGATTGGCGGATTTTATTTTTTGCCTTGGAGGTAGTCACTATGGAAAGCCATTGCTGCTTTGGCTGCTGTGTGGATGATGTCAGGACTTCGACGGTGTCGCCGTTTTTCAACTCATAATTAATCTTATGTGTTTTGCCGTTGACTTTCCCGCCAATGCAGGTGCAGCCAATCTTTGAATGTATGGCGAATGCAAAGTCAAGAATTGTGGCTCCAAGAGGCAGTCTGAACAAGTCGCCCTTAGGAGTAAATATAAATACTTCCTTATCGTAGACGTCCATATTCATCTTTTTCATTATTTCGGGAGTGTCTTTTCCCGATGTTTCAAGAAGATCGCGAACGTTTGCCATCCAATCATCGAGACTTTTCTCGCTCTTCACACCTTTATACTTGAAATGGGCAGCCAAACCCTTCTCTGCAATTTCATCCATACGCTGCGTGCGTATTTGAACCTCCACCCAGCGTTGGCCTGGACCGGTTACCGTAGTATGCAGCGATTCGTATCCGTTCGATTTTGGAATGGATATCCAATCCTTCAATCTCGAAGGGTTTGGCTTGAACATGTCTGTCACAATGGCAAAGGCTTTCCAACATTCGCTTCTCTCGTTTTTAAGAGGGGTGTCGATAATGATTCGTATGGCAAACAGATCATAGATGTCTTTGAGTTCCGCATTCTGTTTCCTCATCTTGTTCCAAATGGAATAGATGGACTTGGTGCGCCCTTTTATCTCAAATTTGAAGCCGTCATCCTCAAGCTTCTTTTTAATCGGAGCGATAAATTCGGCAATATATTTGTCTCGTTCCTGCTTTGACTCATTGAGCTTATGGGCGATTTGTGTATATAAATCTCTGTTTGTGTATTTCAGAGACATGTCTTCTAATTCCGACTTGATTTTATAAAGGCCCAAGCGGTGTGCCAATGGGGCATAAAGATAGAGAGACTCCGATGCGATGTCAAACACGAACTTCTGATTGGGATGGTGGTTGATTGCTTTCATCAACGCAAGACGATCGACAATCATTATTATAATCACACGGATATTTTCAGCAAATGCCATCATAAGTTTGCTGAAATTCTCATCGCGTTGTGTTGTCTGTTTCTTGTAAAGATCAGCAACGTTCTTCAGTCCATGTATAATCGAGCGGACGTCATCTCCGAATTCCGCCTTGACATCCTCAAGGGAAAAGTAGTCGTCGGAACATATTTGATAAAGCAATGTGGCTATAATCATATTCCTGTCGGCACCCACATATCGGGATAGGAGCAGTGCTGTGTTCAAGTGTCTGACCGACGGATTTATCCCATATTTGTCACGGTGGGCTTTGCCTGCCGCAATCCCGCCCTTTATAATGTCTTCAATTCTTCGGATCTCTGGATACGATAAATCATCGGCAAGCGCGATTCTTAACTCTCGAAAGGCACTGATTACAAATTTCCGCTCTTTGTCTGTATAATATGTTTCCATCATCTTTATTTCCATAAAGTTTTCCAAACTTACGAATTTTTTGTCAATTTATAGCCTTTGTTACGGTAAAAATTAGTAAGTTTGAGTGCCTAATATAACAATTTATTCAAAACTATGTTTACAGAACACGATTTACAACAAATTAAAGACCATAGCTTGAGCGTGGAACAAATTGAAAGGCAGTTAGATGCGTTCAAAAAAGGGTTCCCTTTCCTTAAATTGTCGGCAGCAGCGACGGCGGGTAATGGAATTTTGCGCTTAGGCGCGGCCGAGGAGGAAAAATTCATTAACGAATGGGAGAGTTACTTGGCTGCGGGCGGACATATCTTGAAATTTGTGCCGGCATCGGGTGCGGCAAGTAGAATGTTTAAGAATCTTTTCTCCTTCGTTGATGGTGACAGAGATGTCCCAACCGACAGTTTTATGAAGAATTTCTTCGATGAGATTCATAAATTTGCTTTCTATGACAGGCTGAATGCAAAACTGGAGGAAACCGAGGGCGCGACAATCGATCAATTGATGAAAGACGGGAAATACAAAACCATCGTTTCTTGTCTTTTGATGCCGAAAGGTTTGAACTACGGAAGCCTTCCAAAAGCGATGCTCGATTTTCACAAGGTCGGCTCGGGAGTGCATACTGCCATGGAAGAGCATCTTGAGGAAGGCGCTCAATATGCTAAAAATTCCTCAAACGAGGTGAATCTGCATTTTACTGTATCGGAGGAGCACAAGTCACTTTTCAACGATAAACTGAAAGAAGCTATGCCTGTGATGGCATCAAAATTCGGATGTGAGTACAACGTGACTTTGTCAACACAAAAACCTTCCACCGACACGATTGCCGTCAACAAAGACAATACACCTTTCCGAGAGAACGGAGAATTATTGTTCCGTCCAGGAGGGCATGGTGCATTGATAGAAAATCTTAACGATGTAGACACAGATGTCGTATTTATTAAGAATATTGACAATGTGGTGCCAAGCACTTCGAGGAAAGCGACAATTAGATATAAGAAAATTATTGGAGGTGTTCTTGTTGAAGTGCAGAAAAAAATTGCTGAATATCTTGAACTCCTTGACAGCGGAAAATACACAATGGAGCAAGTGCTTGAGATTGTAAGATTCCTACAGCGCAGATTGTGCGTCAGATATGAAAACGTAAAACACCTTGAAGACTCTGAACTGGTCGTGTATTTGAAGCACAAATTAAACAGACCTATCCGCGTTTGCGGTGTGGTTAAAAACGAAGGAGAGCCAGGCGGCGGCCCTTATATCGCATTCTGCCAAGATGGCACAACGGCTCCGCAGATTCTCGAAAGCTCACAGATAGACACTAATAATTCAGAATCTATGGAACTGATGAGAGGCGCTACGCATTTCAACCCGGTAGATCTTGTTTGCTTTATAAGAGACTATAAAGGGAATAAGTTTGACTTGACAAAATTCGTGGACCACAATACTGGGTTCATCTCCGAAAAGTCAAAATCCGGACACGAGATAAAGGCGTTGGAGCTGCCTGGATTGTGGAACGGAGCGATGAGTGACTGGAACACCGTTTTTGTAGAGGTCCCGGTAGAAACATTTAATCCGGTGAAAACTGTAAACGATTTGCTTCGTCCTGCACACCAAGCATAAGCTTTGCTTAATGTGGTGAATTTCACTGATATAAAAAAATCTCAGCAAAAGTATGTTGTAAAGCATATAAAATAAATGGCATAAAATTTGGCGAGACTACAAATAATGCCTAAATTTATGACATCGAATTAAACAACAGAATTTTTAACATTAAAAATTATAGTATCATGACGAAGACTATTTCTTTTAACGAGTTGAGAAAAATCAAAGATTGCTTGCCAGACGGTTCTATGCACAAAATTGCAGACCGTCTGAACATCAACGTGCAAACAGTGAGAAACTATTTTGGTGGCACTAATTATTCCTTCGGAAAGAACTGTGGGCTTCACATTGAGCCAGGTCCTGATGGGGGAATCGTTGTTTTGGACGACACCACAATATATGATATGGCATTGGATATTTTGCGTGAGCAAGAATAGTACAAACAGGAAATAAATTCCAAGACAAAAAATATGGTTGCTTTCTAATTCAGAAGGCAACCTATTTTTTTCTTAAGAAAAGGACAGAACTAAAAGGCAACGAGGAAATCGCTATTGATTTCCTCGTTGCCTTTTTTCTTATTAACGCGAGTTAGGGATAAGACTGGCCAGGCAACTATAATTGATTGCCTGACCAGTTCGTTTTCTTATGAATTACGTATCTCTATTTAAGATTTATAAAAATCTAGCGTTATCTCCATTGATGGAAATGTTTCCTATTATGTAAATAACTAAGATTCTGACCATTCATATAAGCTTCTTTTTCAAAGGAGATGTGTTTTAATCATTTCTATTTATTGCACCAATATTTTCACAACGTCTGTTCCGGATTTCACTAAATATACTCCTGCCGGCAGTGAGACATTGACAATGCCTGATCCTGAATGCACCAAAGTGCCGGATATTGAATAAATGCGAATAACCGATGCCGCTGTGGCATAAAGACATCCATGATTGCACTCAACGTGTAGTTCTGTCGGCGCTTTGCCAACCGACACACCAGATGTCTGCCCAGGCTCCATCTCTACAAATGTCAATTCGCTGAACGTGCTCCATTTGCTCCGATAGTCTTCCGACGTGCCATATGGTACAAATACCTTTGCCGTATAGTCTTTAGAATAGAAGGCAGAATTACTTATAATAGGAGGGGTCACAGCATCGATATGTATTTCTGCATTGCTTGAAATACCGCGGAATGCGTCATCCCAAATCTCAATCACACCATTGCCCAAATTAATGCTTTTTAAATTTACACAATGATCAAACGTTTCTCTATAGATATTTTTGACAGCGTCAGGGATTGCAACCTGCTCAAACTTGGCATACTTAAATGCACCTGCACCAATCTCCGTTACGTTGCCGGGAATTGTCAAGGATTTACACCCCAATCCATATCCATTCTTGAGACTACCGGAAAACGCTGAAGGCCAGATTGTTTTAACAGATTCAGGTATAGTTAGACTTTTTATGTAGTTGGGACAATCGCTGACATCTCCAAAAATGCTGGGATATAGATTCGCATCGCTAAAGTCGATGTTTTTGTCATTGTAATTCTCGTCATACAATTGACCAATTGCAGTGACTTTAAATTCATATCCATAAGTGTCCTTTACTACCGATGGGATTACAATCTCAGTATCGTTATTGTCTATGTTCAATTGCATCAAACGCGCTTCGTCAGTATTAATTTGCTTAAAGTAAAGCGTATATCCAGTGTATTTTTCCTTGAAGTCGTAGTTTGCAACAACTCCTGCCAATAAAGTAGGGCTCGACATGGTCAAAGCCAGTACCATTAATGATAATCGATTCATTATTCCTATATTGTCATTATTGTTTAAAAATTTATTGCAAATTTAGCATAAAAAACTCGGCATTCTTCAATTGTGGCAATATTTTTTATCCACAATCGCAATATTGTCCTAAACGATTTTTAGGTACGATGAATATGAAGTTGTTATAGATAACAACCCTTTCAAAGCTTTTGTCCCTATTTATTCCTCTTCTGCCAGCTCTGGCGGAGGTGTAAATGGCTCGTTCAACACTTGTTGAGTTCAATATTCGTGAATATGTTCAATCTAAGTGATACGACAAGATTGGCAAGCCCCCATTTGTACTTTACAACGTGCTTTAGTCAGCAGGGTAGTAGCATCGTTGACAAAGCAGTCCATATCTGCGTCTCAACAGTATTGCGCGATGTTCCAATGAAACTCTTTATTTTCAACAACTGCTTGATGTTTCTGAAAAATATCTCAATCATCCATCTTGCCTTGTAGAGTTACGCGATTGTGTGAGCAGACAACTTGAAGTTGTTAGTGAGCAACTGTACCACATAGCCATGTTCGTCATTCCTGATAGCTATGCGTCTGAGCGGTTTGGTGTATTTTTTCTTTGTCTGTTCACCTGTCAGCTCAATAATCTCGTCGATGAGCACATTTTGCGCCCTCGTTTCGGGCAATAAACGTTCTTCTATTTGTGAGTGCAGGTTGTCCCTGTGTCTGACAACAAAAAACACATTCCTGTTGTCTCAATTGTCAAGAAGGGAGAAATCGCAATAGCCACGATCTGCAATGACTACAGAATGAGGTGAAACGGGGATATCCAAAGCGCCCCTATTGCCATCGCATTTGCCATCGGTAATGTTTACGAATACAGGAAGAGGACTGTCCCTTTCTTTGTTGTGTAATGTGCCATTCGTAGAGCGACATATCAGCGTGATGGTAGATGAACCCAACCATTTGGTTGGCATCTTGAAACGGAATTTGGTGCGTTGCCATATCGCCTGCTGTCCAAAATGAGTAAGCAGTGTATAGTCGTCGGAACACGGTACTGTTCCTTTTTGTGTTCTGATAAGCTACTGTTGCCATTGGCTGAATTCAGCCCATTGGAGATATCACGCACAGAGTCGCATCCAGAGAACTGGCAGAACATTTTAGTGAGAGCGCGACAGATTTAGAGGTGGTCCAGTATGCGCAAAGGAAATGAAAGATTTTGAGATTCCAAAATTTAGGATGAAGAAAATCAGAAAAACTAAACAACCATTCAGTTAATGCAAATTAGGTTGTCGGATTCTGAGTAATTATTAAATGACCTGCAGAATTTTAAAATCTTAAGGCCTCTAACATTTAACAGAGAAAGGTTAAGTGCTTGGAAATTAAAAGTTTTTGAAATGTGGTAGGGGAGAATCGGTGGAGCCAAAACTGGGAGGGAATAGGATAGGGGATAATTTGAGGCGATTTGATGTGTTGTTGCATCCTGATGATTTCATTTCTTAAATTAAAATTTGAAAAAACATAGTAGTGATACTCAAAAACCAATTGGGAGCAGATGGATAATGTGTATGGTTTGGGAAGATGAAATGGATATACAATAGAGAGGAAACAAATTTTAGTTGTTATCATAACATGCTATAAATCAGAATATATATAGGGCAAAACCAAAAGTAAAGATTTAGCATGCGAAAAGATTACCATCGAATAGCTGTTATTGAGAATGGCGATGCGTAATAATTTGGTTTGCAATAAATAAATAATATAAATATGAAGTGTTTGTTTGCGTCACGCTGATTATGCTGTTGCGCCGATTTGTATATTGGAACAGGTAGATTTGCAATTCTAAATTAAAAAAACCAAATCCTGAATTTGGATTTCAAAACAGTTTTTTCTACCTTTGTATTTAGAAAATTGAACAATAATGAACGAATCAGACAACATAATAGACCGGATAAATTCATTTATAGAAGAACGCAATTTGACTCGATCCCAATTCGCGGATGCCTGTGGCATACCACGTCCTACAATTTCACAAATGCTGAGTGGAAAAAACAAAAAAATTGGTGACGATGTGATTTCTGTTATTCATAAAACATATCCGGAAATTCCAATGATGTGGTTGTTGTTTGGCGAAGGCGAAAAACCTAAGTTTTGCGCGTCTAATCAAACTTGTGAGAATCAATTATTCGCGTATGACAGTCCAAATCCTGTGGAAAATGAGATTCTCAAGGGTGTAGAGTCAAGGTCAATTGCTCAGAATATGCCTATTGTCAACCAGTTGCCGCAAGAAAAGAAGATTTCAAAGATTGTCGTGTTTTTTACAGATAACAGTTTTGAGGAGTATTATCTGAAAAAATAGCTTAAAACGTCTCTGTTTTGTTCTAAAAAAGGTATATTTTCCTGGCTTTTCGTTTTTCCTATAATTTGTATTATGATAAATAGCGTGCGGGTGATGTAATGTTTTTGGAAGAACTTGCCATTGTCGGTAATCATAGTCAAGTTCAGCCTCAGCGCTCCATTCGTTAGCACGTTTTAGCTATTATTCGTCATACTTCAAATCATCCCGGTGTCTGTTAAGTTGGTCAGATATAGCATCTACATCGTGTTGCAATGCACGTAAAGCATCATTGTGCGTTGTCGTATTCTGAATAGCATACGTCCTGCCGATACCGTCCACTTCGGTCACATAAGTATCCCAGCCGTAATGCGCACCTTCTCCCTCGCCCATATGCGAGTGGTCAAAAGCATCGAAGTCCGCTCCGCTGCCGTGGTATACACGATGCTCACGGACTGAACTGCCGTTAACCTCCTCGCGCTCGGCCAAGCCTGTCGTGTCTTTGAACTCTTCACCAGCCAATGCGTCATTTTGAGTAGGAATATTCTATGATATGGGCGTTGCCGTCATTGTGCAAGCCTTTGTTTTTGTGGCTTGAAATAACAATGCTTATTCCCTCGCTCTCATTATTCTCATAATTTGTTGCTAGTGTTCCAAGATTGTTCCGTCAGCACTTGAAATGACAGTGGCATTATTAGTGGCTTCGGCTGCTATCATCGCGGTTTCAAGTGCTGATTTTTGTTTGCCGCTTAACCGCCCTCTTCCGTTCAGTCTGTCTATGACTCTCTGCATCTCTTCCGAATCAGTCACCACGTCAAGTCCACCTTTGCGCATACGCTCCACAAGGTTGTCCCTCAGTTCCCGCTCCTCCGCTTCATTCTCAGCCTCTCTCGCACTTCTGTTCACACCTTCGCCCTCCTTCAACGCACTCTCAAACTCTGCGAGAAGTCTGTCGGCGGCCTTCATCCTGCGCACACCTTCCTTGTCGCCTCTGTTCTTGAAATACTTGACCATCCTCGCCACTGTGTCACGCAGACGGGCAAGGATGCCTTTCTCTCCTCTCAGCGACTCGGCAAGACGCTTCAACGCTTCCTTGTCGTTCAACGCCTCTCCAACGATGTCGCACGTCACCTCCTCGGCAAGTTTCCCCTCGGCATAAGCATTCAACTTGCGCTTCTTCTCGATGCGTTCATTCCATTCCTTCTCGCCGACGACCTCCATAGCCGCCTTCTGCAAAGCCTTGAACTTGCCACCGTTCATCCGCTTCACTCCGTGCGCCACCTCGTGCCCCAGCACCTGCACCAACGGGTTCTCGGCATCTTTTGCGATACGGATCACTTTCTTGTCCGCGTCTATCGTTCCGTTCTCCTCCATCGCGTCCACCCATTCCACACGATAGCCCAACGCACCTGCAACCTCCTCGGCGTCCTTGCGCTCCGCCTCAGTCAGCGGTTTTTGCTTTGGCTTGTCATCCTCAGCCTTGCGTTTCTTCTTCTCCTTGTCGGCAATCTTGTCGGCAATCTCCTTAGCCTTGTCAAAAACGCTCTGCTTCTTTTGCTTCTTCCCCGGTTTTTCGCTACTTTTGCCGGTGGAAGCAGTGTGCGGCGTAGCTTTGCCTTCAATGACTTTGGTTGTAACGCGATTGCCATTGTCAGCTGCTTCCTTGTCATAAGCCGTCAAAACCCAGTTTTTTTACCTCCCTCTCTGAAGTTTTTTCTGACCGTGACCAATTCAGACCCCTTTCTGAACACAATCTTGTCTCCGTCCTCAAAATCGTTCTTTCCAGTTTCTACAATGTTTTGTATGTGGCTCATCGCCTCGTCCACGTTGGCGAAACTCTTACTCTCTCCAACGTGCTTGTTGAGAATATGGGCAAGTCCGCCATTCTCGTCACCCCACACCAAATCAATGTCACCGACATCTTTTCTGTGGAACACACCGAGCAAGTCGCCGCCTTTATGCTTCATCAAGAAATCAAAGGCTTCCTTCACCTTCCCTTTAAATTGGTTGTAGATGTTTCCAAACACACCACTCCCTACGGGCTTTGGTTCTTCATCGTCCATTCGCTTCTCCGCTTCCTCCTTGGCGGCTTCCTCTCTGCGTGACTTCTCGCCTACGATGGCTTTCCAAGCGTCAACCTCTCTCTGTGCCTCCGCTACCGCTTTCTCGTTTTCCTTGATTGACCGCAACAATTCTTCCGGCGTCTCTCCTTTCTCCTTCAGTGCCTTTGCCGCCTTCAACCTCTTCTCAGCGCCTCGAAAAAATACCAATGCGAAAGGGTCGACCTAACACTTTGTCAGATCGATCCTTTCGCAAGTCTTCGGTTAAGGCTTATTGCTATACGTAGCCTTTGATAATGCCTCGCTTCGAGTTGCGCACAAACAAGATGATTTCGTCACGCTCTTTCGTGGCAGGGAGTTCTGCCTCGATATGCTCCACGGCATCGCTATTGTTGTATCCAGAAAGATATAGATAACGATATATGTCCTGGATGTCACGAATCTGTTCATTTGTGAAACCGCGTCTACGCAAGCCTATTGAGTTCACGCCAGCATACGATATCGGCTCACGGGCAGCTTTTACATATGGGGGAATGTCTTTGTTGACCAAAGCCCCGCCTTGTATCATCACATGAGAACCTATATGGCAAAATTGATGAATCAATGTTCCTCCTCCAACTACCGCAAAATTGTCGATTTGTACCTCTCCAGCAATCTGCGAAGCGTTTGCAATAATGATATTGTCCCCAATCACGCAGTCATGGGCGATGTGAGAATAAGCCATAATAAGGCAATTGCTGCCAACAACAGTCTTGCCCTTCGACGCGGTGCCCCTGTTTATGGTCACGCATTCACGAATGGTTGTGTTGTCGCCAACGATAGCCAACGTGTTTTCTCCCATAAATTTAAGATCTTGAGGAATCGCACCAATAACAGCGCCAGGGAAAATCGTACAGTTCTTACCAATTCTTGCACCCTCCATAATTGTAACGTTGCTGGCAATGCGAGTTCCCGCTCCGATTTCCACGTTTCTGTCAATTGTCACAAATGGGTCAATGACCACGCTTGGGTCGATTTTTGCATCTGGATGTATATATGCTAATGGTTGCTTCATATTATTTATTTTTGATTATTTGCGCCATGAACTCAGCCTCGGAAACGATTTTGTCGCCAACAAATGCGTAACCCTTCATGTTGGCACAACCCCTTCTCATTTCAGTCAAGAATGACACGTGGAAAATCAATGTGTCGCCAGGAACAACTTTCTGACGGAATTTTACGTTGTCGATCTTCATAAAATAAGTAGAATAGCTTTCAGGGTTGTCGACAGAGCCCAAAACAAGCAATCCGGCAGTTTGAGCCATGGCTTCAACTTGAAGCACACCAGGCATCACTGGCTCTGTAGGGAAGTGGCCTTGGAAGAATGGTTCGTTGCCCGACACGTTCTTTACTCCAACAATATATTTGTCGGATTTGTCGATAATCTTGTCAACCAGCAAGAACGGATATCTGTGTGGAAGCAACTCTCTGATGCGGTTTACGTCCATAATCGGTGTCTCGTTTGGATTGTAGACCGGAGCCTGAACCTCCTGACGCTTTAATTCGCGTCTCACCTTTTTCGCAAATGTAGTGTTGATTGTATGACCTGGGCAAGTGGCGATAATACGGCCCTGCACACGTCTGCCAATCAAAGCTACGTCGCCAACCACATCAAGAAGTTTGTGGCGTGCCGGCTCGTTTTTAAACACCAGCTCGTCGCTGTTGATGAATCCGAACTCTGACACTTTTTTTCTTGGCACGTTCATCATATCGGCGATTCTGTCAAGCTCCGACTGCGCCACCGGAGTGTCGTAAATAACGATGGCATTGTCCAGGTCACCGCCTTTTATCAAGTCGTGTTTGACCAACTCTTCAATTTCTCTTACGAAAACGAATGTACGGCTTGCAGCAATCTGTGTCTTGAAATCATCCAAAGAGTCAAGAGTGGCGAACTGATTGGAGAGTACAACCGAGTTGAACTCAATCATTACATCCACGCAGAAATCGCTGTCGGGAATAACGCAAATTGAGGCTTCGGTCTCGCTGTCCTTAACCGTTGTGCGGTTTCTTACAACGTACACCGCTGCGTCTTCCGTCTGCTCAACAACTCCGACTTCCTCAATCTTGTCCATAAATATTTTTGCACTGCCGTCAAGGATTGGCACTTCAGGGCCATTCAGCTCCACGAGGCAGTTGTCGACATTGGAAGCATACAACGCAGCCATGGCGTGCTCAATAGTGGAGATTTTCAAGTCGCCAGAAGCAATAACCGTTCCGCGGCATGTCTCCACGACATTCTCAGCCACAGCTTCGATAGGCGCTGCGCCTTCAACATCAATGCGAAGGAATTTCCGCCCAAAATTGTCTGGAGCAGGCTTGAATGTCGCTTCAATTTCCCTGCCCGTATGCAAGCCCTTACCTTTTATGGTAAAAGCAGATTTCAACGTACATTGTTTCATATTATCTTTTTTATTTGTTGTCTTTTTTGTTTAAGTCTTTTTTTATAGTGTTCAAGTCGGCGATTATGTCGCCCAACCGGCGACGATATGCAGCTTCGCGCATAAAATCTCTTGCGTCAACCGCAGGATACCCCAGCAGCACCTTGTCGTCGCCTGTCCTTGTATGGATGCCAGACTGTGCTCCAATTTGGTTCCGGTCGCCGATTGTGATGTGACCGGCGATGCCAACTTGGCCTCCAATCATATTTTGTTTGCCAATCTTAGCCGAACCCGCAATGCCTGTCTGCGCGGCAATAACTGTGTTATCGCCGATTTCAACATTATGCGCAACTTGTATAAGATTGTCCAACTTCACGCCTTTATGGATTTTTGTCGAGCCCATCGTAGCCCTGTCGACAGTGGTGTTGGCGCCTATTTCTACATTGTCTTCAATTACCACATTGCCGATCTGGGCAATCTTCAGATAACTGCCGTCCTTTTCAGGGGCAAATCCAAAGCCGTCGCTTCCCACAACAACTCCCGAATGGAGAATGCAATTCTCGCCGACAACGCACCCCTGGTATATTTTAACACCTGCGTAAAGAGTCGTGTTGTTTCCAATAACAACACCGTCGCCAATATAGCACTGAGGGTATATTTTTACGTTCTCTCCTATTTTGGCATCCTTGCCGATATAAGAGAATGCACCAAGATAAATTGATTTTGGCAAATCAATGCCATCCGAAACATATACGGGCTGCTCCACTCCGGATTTCACAGGAGCCGATGCTTGCACCAAATTGAGCAACTCCGCCAAAGTGGCATACGGGTCGTCCACCTTTATCAGTGTCGCTTTTATAGGCTGCTCAGGTACAAAATCTTTGCGCACCAACAAAACAGATGCCTTTGTCGTATATACAAAATGCGTGTATTTAGGATTGGCCAAGAATGACAAAGAACCCTCTTGAGCCTCCTCGATTTTAGAATAAGAGGATATCTTCACAGAGCCGTCGCCCTCGATTTCACCTCTTATAATAGTCGCTAATTGCGTTGCTGTTATTTCCATTTAATAGATTTTTCGCTTTACAAATGTGCAAATTTAGTTATTTTTTTAGAATCCCGTCAAAACTTCATGCGGAAATCAGTGACATGTAGCTCAAAATCCATCAAAACGACCATTTATTGTTAAATTTTCATTTTTTTATTGCATCTTCACAAAAAGTGTTTGCGTAAACAGCGAAAAATTCATACCTTTGTGCCGCAAATTTTAAAAACTAATCAATTAATTATGAACAAGTACGAAACCGTTTTCATTTTAACTCCCGTTTTGTCTGATGCTCAGATGAAGGAAGCGGTAGAAAAATTCACTGCTGTTCTCACTAAAAATGGTGCAGAAATAGTAAATGAAGAGAACTGGGGCCTCCGCAAGTTGGCATACCCTATTCAGAAAAAAAGCACAGGCTTCTATTGCCTTGTTGAGTTCAATGCAGAACCGCAGGTTGTGAAGAAACTTGAGACAGCTTATCGTCGCGACGAGAAAGTTATCCGTTTCTTGACATTCCGTCTTGACAAGTATGCTGCAGAATACGCTGAAAAACGCAGAAGTCTTCGCGCAGCTAAGTCTAACAACAACGAAACAAAGGAGGATTAATCATGGCACAACCACAATCAGAAATCAGATACTTGACTCCGCTTTCAGTAGATGTCAAAAAGAAAAAATATTGCCGTTTCAAAAAGAGTGGCATTAAGTATATCGACTACAAAGATCCTGAATTCCTCAAGAAATTCTTGAACGAGCAAGGCAAAATCCTTCCTCGTCGCATCACGGGAACTTCACTCAAATTCCAGAGAAGAGTGGCACAGGCCGTAAAACGCGCCCGTCATCTTGCACTTCTTCCTTACGTGACTGACTTGATGAAATAACATTAAAAGAAGGATTACAATTATGAAGATCATATTAAAAGAAGATATCGCAAATCTTGGCTACAAGGACGATGTTGTAGAAGTTAAGAGCGGTTACGGTCGAAACTACCTTATTCCAATGTGCAAAGCTGTTATCGCTACCGAATCGGCACTTAAAGTTTTGGCAGAAAACCAGAAGCAAAGAGCCCACAAACTGGCTAAAATCAAAGCCGACGCTGAGGCATTGGCAGAGTCTTTGAAGGACGTTGCTTTGACTATCGGAGCAAAGACAAGCTCTACCGGCACAATCTTTGGTTCAGTAAACAATATTCAAATTGCAGAGGCTCTCGAGAAGTTGGGTTTCAACGTAGACCGCAAACTTATCGTTCTCAAAGAGGCTGTGAAGGAAGTTGGAAGCTACAAGGCTCTCTTGAAACTCCACAAAGAAGTTTCTGTAGAAATTCCTTTCGAGGTGGTTTCTGAATAAGACACAACTTACATCAAAATAAAAATAAGCGCACGCTCAATTACGTGTGCTTATTTTTTTATAAAGTTTGGAAGTTAGAGGAAATATGGTTATTTTTGGGAAACGTATAAAACTATTGAAACTATGACTGATATTTCATCAATGATTCAGGAACTACTGGTCAGGTTTGGGAGTATAGACATTGCCGAGAGCGAGTTTAAACGTCTGATTTTCGAGGACGAGGCGCTTAAGGCTTATTTTAAGGAATGGTGTGACGATATGGGCTACCGCGAACGGACTGCGTTTGTTGACTATTGTCACGAATACTTGGACAATCACGAATCTGCATTTGATTCCCTTACAGAATATGACGAATAACAACGAACGCGCAATTCTTCCCGCCGAATGGGCAGAACAAGACGCCATAATGCTTGCGTGGCCACATGCCGGAACAGATTGGTCATATATGCTGGAAGAAGTTGTCTCTTGTTACAAAGAGATAGTCAACGCCATTGCTGACCAAGGCGAAAGAGTCATCGTCATAGCAGACCCTGACGACAGCAGCGACATATCATTCAGCAACGAGTTGATATCCGTGGTCAAATGTCCGACAAATGATACTTGGGCACGCGACACTTGTTCCATAACCACGCTTCGCGGAAACCGCCCCGTGGTCAACGATTTCAAGTTCAACGGTTGGGGTCTGAAATTTGCCGCCGACAAAGACAATCTTATAACATCCCGTCTTTTCGATTCCGGAATGTTTAAGGGGGAATATTCAAACAGCTTGAATTTTGTCCTTGAGGGAGGCTCCATCGAGAGCGACGGCAGAGGAACGCTGCTCACCACAAGCGAATGCCTTCTTTCCAAGAATAGAAATGGCCAATCATCCAAAGAGGAAATACAAACGTACTTGGAAAAGGTATTCGGCATAAGCAGAGTGTTGTGGCTTGACCATGGCTACCTTAGTGGCGACGACACCGACAGCCACATAGACACCTTGGCGCGATTGGCGCCAAACGACACCATTCTGTATGTTTCAACCGATGATGAACGTGACGAGCATTTCGCAGAGTTGAAAGCGATGGAATCACAACTTCAAAGTTTCACAACCGCAGACGGAGGAAAATATAAGTTGCTCCCATTGCCGTTACCCACCCCTATCTTTGCCGACGGGGAGCGGCTGCCAGCAACATATGCCAATTTCCTTATTGGAAATGGATTTGTTCTTGTCCCTATTTACGGTCAGGAAAGCAACGACAGCGAAGCCATGAGCATAATATCCTCTGCATTTCCAGACAGAAAGGTTCTCGGCGTTGACTGCCGAGCATTGATAAAACAGCACGGATCGCTCCATTGCGTTACCATGCAGTTCCCTAAAAATTCATTGAATATATGAGCAGAATCATCAAATTAGGATACATTCAGCAAGCCAACAGCGCCTGCATAAGCAAGAATAGAGAAAACCTTGTCGCAAAAATAAAACGCTTGGCAAACGACGGCGCGCAACTTGTGGTGCTGCAAGAATTGCACGACAGCTTGTATTTCTGCCAAACGGAGAGCGTCGACAATTTTGACTTGGCGATAGACATTAACGGCGAAGAAACAGGCGTTTATTCCAACGTGGCAAAAGAATGCGGCATAGTGCTTGTGACATCGCTGTTTGAGCGCAGAGCGCCGGGGTTATATCACAACACCGCCGTTGTTTTTGAAAAAGACGGATCCGTTGCCGGGAAATATCGCAAGATGCATATTCCTGACGATCCGGCATATTATGAGAAATTCTACTTTACGCCCGGGGATATAGGTTTTGAACCAATCCAGACATCTGTCGGAAAACTTGGTGTATTGGTTTGTTGGGACCAATGGTATCCGGAAGCGGCTCGGTTGATGGCATTGAAAGGCGCAGAATTATTGATATACCCCACCGCCATCGGATGGGAAAGCTCAGACGATGAAGCGGAAAAAATGCGTCAGCGACAAGCGTGGATGCTGTCTATGAGGGGGCATGCCGTAGCCAACGGGCTGCCCGTTGTCGCAGTAAACAGAGTTGGACACGAACCCGATCCGTCGAATGCAACCAACGGAATCCAATTCTGGGGCACAAGCTTTGTAGCGGGACCTCAAGGCGAGCTGATTGATGAAGCCGCTACCGACAGCGAGGCGGAGAAAATTGTTGCAATAGATTTGACAAGGAGCGAACAGGTGAGACGCTGGTGGCCGTTCTTGCGCGATCGACGCATCGACGCCTATCAAAACATACTAAAGCGTTTTGATGATTGACAGATAGCTATTTGGAGACAGGGCTGTTTTCACGGCCTCGTTTCCAAATGCCGTCCAGTGCGTCAGCCAACGATTGCAGTCCGGTTTTTATTTCCTCAAGACGTTCCGCCACCTCTTGTCTTTTTGACACATTTTTGCGGTTGTGCAGAATCTGTTCTTGGGCGGCGGCAAGCTTCATGCCGCGCACCTTTACAAGATAATGCACCATCTTGATTTTTTCAATATCGTCGGTCGTATACAGCCTATCATTGCCTCTCGACCGTCGAGGAGACAATACCGTAAACTGCCGTTCCCAGAAATGCAATGTCGAGATGGGGATGTCAAGCATTTCCGAAACTTCTTTGATTTTATAATATTTTTTCTCAGTGCTACGCATTAGGGTGGATTCTTCTTTTACAAAAGTAATAAAATGATTACTTTTGCAAGATAAAATGAGAGTTAATTCTCGTTCAAAAAACTTGATTTCAAACGAAAGTTTATATTACGATATGTATTCAGCAAAAGAAATTAGAGAATCTTTTAAAGATTTCTTCCACAGCAAAGGCCATCAGATTGTGCCTTCTGCACCGATGGTCATCAAAGACGATCCGACATTGATGTTTACAAATGCCGGAATGAACCAGTTCAAGGACATCATATTGGGCAACGTCCCGCCGAAATACAAACGAGCCACAGACTCTCAAAAATGCTTGCGCGTAAGCGGTAAACATAACGACTTGGAAGAAGTGGGACTTGACACATATCACCACACGATGTTTGAGATGCTTGGCAATTGGTCGTTTGGTGACTATTTCAAAGAAGGAGCCATCGATTATGCGTGGGAATATCTTGTGGACGTATTGCATCTCAATCCGGACGATTTATATGTGACTGTGTTTGAGGGATCTCCAGAAGATGGCCTTTCACGCGACGATGAAGCTGCCGGATATTGGCTGAAGCATGTATCCGCCGACCACATCATTAACGGCAATAAACACGACAACTTTTGGGAAATGGGCGAAACCGGTCCTTGCGGTCCATGCTCCGAGATTCATCTTGACTCGCGCACACCTGAGGAGAAAGCCAAAACGCCTGGCCGCGAATTGGTCAATAAAGACGACCCCCAGGTTATTGAAATCTGGAACATCGTATTTATGCAATACAACCGCAAGGCAGACGGCAGTCTCGAACCGCTTCCTATGCATGTCATCGATACAGGAATGGGATTCGAGCGTCTTGTGCGCGCATTGCAGGGAAAACACTCAAATTACGACACAGACGTTTTCCAACCGTTGATTCAGAAAATCTCACAATTGTCAGGAAAAAGTTATGGCAAAGACGAGAAGGTTGACGTAGCAATGCGCGTAATCGCCGACCATGTACGTACAATCGCCTTCTCTATTGCCGAAGCTCAACTTCCATCTAACGCCAAGGCAGGTTATGTGATTCGACGCATCCTGCGCCGTGCTGTTCGGTATGCATACACATTCCTTGACCAGCGTCAAGCATTCATATACCGTCTTGTGGACACACTGATAGAGTCTATGGGCGATGCCTACCCAGAGCTCAAGCAACAACCAGATTTGATAAAGACGGTAATTAAAGAGGAAGAAGACACATTCCTCCGCACATTGGAGACAGGAATCAAACTTCTCGACAAGGTTGTCAACGAGGCCAAGGCAGATGGCAGAAAAGAAGTGAGCGGAACGGAAGCGTTTGTGCTGTATGACACTTATGGATTCCCTCTTGATCTTACAGAACTCATTCTGAAAGAGCATGGTTTCACCGTCAACCACAAAGAGTTTGACGAAGAAATGGCGAAGCAAAAGCAACGTGCGCGCAATGCTGCCGCAATAGAGGCTTCCGACTGGGTTGAACTCAATGCCGGGGAATCGGAGTTTGTCGGATATGACAAATTTGAATGTGAGACATCCATTCTCCGATACCGCAAGGTAAAACAGAAAAACAAAGAGTTCTATCAGATTGTGCTGAAAGAGACACCGTTCTACGCAGAAATGGGTGGACAGGTCGGCGATACTGGTTGGCTGATTTCAGGCGATGAGAAGATTGAAGTATTCGATACAAAACGCGAAAACAACCTGCCTATTCATTTGACAACAAAGATGCCGTCAAATCCTCAGGCTGCAATAATCGCAAAAATAGACACCGACAAACGCTTGGCTACGTCATGCAACCACACGGCGACTCACCTGTTGCACGAAGCGCTGAGAGAAGTGCTCGGCACACACGTGGAGCAAAAAGGCTCATATGTATCGCCTACAGAACTCCGCTTTGACTTCTCGCACTTCCAGAAGATGACAGAAGAGGAAATAGAGGCAGTTGAGCGACTTGCAAACAAGAAAGTACGTAACGCCATCGCTCTTGACGAGCATCGCAATGTCCCTATTGCGGAAGCTAAAGCGATGGGTGCCATGGCATTGTTCGGAGAGAAATATGGGGAAGAAGTCCGCGTTATCAAATACGGCGACTCTGTTGAGCTCTGCGGTGGTACGCACGTGCCAAATACTGGCAACATTGGAATTATAAAGATTGTTTCAGAAGGAAGTATCGCCGCTGGCATACGACGCATTGAGGCAATAACTGGCGAAAATGTGGAAAACGCAATCCACGAGTTGCAGAACACGATAAAATATGTTGGCTCACTGCTCAACTCTTCGGATATAAAGAAGGCTGTCAAGAAAACAATCTCTGAAAATGCCGAATTGCGGAAAGATGCTGAAGACATGGCAATCGAACGCATCAAGAACCTTAGTTCTCAACTTCTTGGGAAGAAAGAAACACTACCAAACGGCATCCAATTGACATCATTGGGCGGTATGCGCATTCCAGACATTGTCAAAGGAGTGGCATTTGCCATACGTGAGGCCTCCCCTACAAAAACAGCATTTGTAGCAGCAACCGTAAGTCCGGAGAAGAAACCTATGCTTACCGTAATGCTTACAGACGACCTTGTGAAAGAAGGACTTAACGCTGCGTCAATTGTACGAGAGGCAGCAAAGGCAATCAAAGGTGGTGGCGGTGGCCAACCTGGATTCGCACAAGCAGGTGGTAAAAATGCTGATGGGTTGCACGACGCTTTCAATGCTCTGATTGCAGCGGTCAAGGAATAGAAAACATCACTCTCAACACTACAGTCATCGGATACATCAATAGCATTGTGTGTCCGATGACTTTTTCTATAACTTTTTTTTGCTGTAACTAAATTTATTTTGGAGGATAAGCCACAATTATGTGATAAATTTTTATTATCTTTGCGCGTAAAATCCGATTTTAAATAACAACATCTGAATGAGACAATTAAAGATTTCAAAATCAATCACCAATCGTGAAAGCGCATCGCTTGATAAGTATCTTCAAGAAATTGGACGAGAAGACCTTATCTCTGTAGAAGAAGAAGTTGAGTTGGCTCAACGTATTCGAAACGGCGATCAGCGGGCATTGGATAAATTGACGCGCGCAAATCTTAGATTTGTTGTTTCTGTAGCAAAACAGTATCAGAACCAGGGATTGAGTCTGCCAGACTTGATCAACGAGGGTAATTTGGGCTTGATTAAAGCCGCTCAGAAATTCGATGAAACACGCGGTTTCAAATTTATCTCATATGCAGTTTGGTGGATTCGTCAATCGATTTTGCAGGCATTGGCAGAGCAATCAAGAATTGTCCGACTACCTTTGAATCAAGTTGGTTCGCTAAACAAAATTAGCAAAGAGCTTTCTAAATTCGAACAAGAAAACCAGCGTCGTCCTTCAGCAGAGGAACTTGCCAACCGACTCGACATTCCGGTAGAGAAAATCTCAAGTACAATCAGTGTTTCCGGTCGTTCCATCTCTGTAGACGCACCATTTGCCGAAGGAGAGGACAACTGTATGCTTGATGTGTTGACCAACGACTCCCCCATGGCAGACTCTTCGCTCAATCAGGAGTCGCTGTCGAAGGAGGTTGACCGAGCATTGAACCAATTGCATGACCGCGAACGCGAAATCTTAAAAATGTTTTTTGGCATAGGTTGTCAGGAAATGACTTTGGAAGAGATTGGTGACAAATTCGATTTGACACGAGAGCGTGTGCGCCAAATTAAAGAGAAAGCAATCCGTAAATTGAAAGGACAAAAGAGCAGACTCTTAAAATCGTATTTATAGTTAAGAACAATTATAAAATGCAACGAATCCCGGCTATTTCAGTCGGGATTTGTTGCATTTTATAACTAAAAAACATCTGTCCCCGTGAACCATCTCGGCCGAATCGTTGTTTCTTGAACAAAACTTATCCGTGAATAACAACAAGAAGCTAATAGATTAATTTGTATGAGACAGTTAAAGATTTCAAAATCAATCACCAATCGCAACAGTCAATCACTCGAAAAGTATCTACAGGAAATTGGCAAAGAGGACCTCGTTTCAACAGATGAGGAAGTTGAGTTGGCTCAGCGAATCAGACAAGGCGACCAAAAGGCATTGGATAAATTGACGCGCGCAAATCTTAGATTTGTTGTTTCTGTAGCAAAGCAGTATCAGAACCAAGGATTGAGTCTGCCAGATCTGATTGACGAGGGTAATTTAGGCTTGATAAAAGCAGCTAAAAAGTTTGATGAGACCAGAGGTTTCAAATTCATCTCATACGCAGTTTGGTGGATTCGCCAATCGATTTTGCAGGCATTGGCGGACCAGTCGCGGGAAATCAGACTGCCGTTGAATCAAGTAGGTTTAAACAATAGAATAAGCAAGGAGATCTCCAAATTTGAGCAGGAAAATCAACGCCGCCCGTCAGCGGAAGAACTTGCGCAGCGCCTTGATATGCCATTGGAAAAGGTGACAAGTGCCCTAAAAGCTTTCTACCGCACTGTGTCGGTCGACGAGCCTGTCGCTGACGGAGATGACAAATGCATGGCCGACACGCTTGCCAACGATGACGTGCCAAGCACTGACGCCACGCTGACGCAAGAATCACTGTCGAAGGAAGTTGACCGAGCATTGAATCAATTGCAAGGTAAAGAGAGGGAGATTTTAAGGCTGTGTTTCGGCATTGGCTGCAGAGAGATGACATTGGAGGAGATTGGTGACAAGTTCAATTTGACGCGGGAACGAGTGCGCCAAATCAAAGAGAAGGCAATCCGCAAATTGAAAGGGGGGAAAAGCGCATTGCTAAAGTCATATCTATAAAACGTTGCCACCATTTTGCATGCAAAATGGTGGCAACATCTAAAGAAAATCGAGTAGGAGGAGTTTACCACCTACTCGATTTTAATTTATAAAAATCAAAAACGATCAATTCCGTCCAGTACGCGTAATCTTGTTTTTAATGTTTTCGTTAAATACCGATTCCTTCATTAATGATTCAACGGAGATGTGCATTCTGTAGCGCCAATAGTGCTTCGCAATCGCAGGAACATTGATTTGTTCATCGTTTGGATTCTCTTTGCGCAATTTTCCGTCAATCGACATCCAGTCCTGCCAAGGAAGTACCGTCAACATTGATGGCGACTCAAGATGCTGGCTCACAATAATGTCGCAAAGCCATGGCTCTGCATAAAATGGCGCGTCCCCCTCCTGGTGCAACATAGTGTTGTAGAACCGTTGGGTTTTGTCGTGGTTTTCCTCCCACCATTGTCTGATTCCACCCATATCATGGGTCGATGTAGTGCATACCGACAAATATGGATATTGATATGGATTGCCAAACTCGTCTTCTGGATTTTTGGGCATTCTTTGTATTTCCAGCGACAGAATCTGAAGTTGCTTCATCACCGCCGGCACACAGTCTGGAATCATTCCCAAATCCTCACCGCACACAAGCATATCTGTTGAGTTTACCAAAGCCGGAAGTTTCCACATAGCCTTTCCATACCAGAAATCATTGTGACGATGGTAATAGAAGTCGTTATACATTCTGTTGAAGCACCACTTCTCATAATCATTCAGCGACCTATAGATGTAGGTGAATTGTGCTGAGATTCGAGGATGGTATTTGCCATGTTCTTCTGGGTCCTCGATGAAAAGCACTTCATCAAGCAAGCCGCACAGGGCGTTTTCCAATTTATTGTTCTTGTCGTTTTTCTCATACGACGCAAACAACTCCGCAACTTTCTGTTGCGTATCAACTTCAGGTTTCAGTTTGTAGCGTCCCCCTCCTATCGATTCCAGATATAGCGATTTTGCCTCTTCGGTATATTCTCCAAAGAAATCGGCAAGGAAGTAGTCCATAATATATGGTTTGCATTGGAGATCCGGATTTATCCAGAAGTCATAATTGTTGCGCATTTCATCTGGTGTATATGGTAACGCCGGGTTGAACACACCCAACAAGCCATGCACCGCCGACATGGGGATTTGCCAGATTCGGAAGAAGCCAAGGATATGGTCTATTCGATACAGGTCGAAATATTCCGACATCTTGCGCATCCTGTTTTTCCACCATTTGAAGCCGTCCTGACTCATACGCTCCCAATTATACGTCGGTAATCCCCAATTCTGACCAAGCACTGAGAAGTCATCAGGCGGCGCTCCCGCTTGGCTGTTCAGATTAAACAAATCTGGGTCAACCCAAGCATCCGCACTTGCGCGGCTGATACCGATAGGTATGTCACCTTTCAACACAACACCGTGCTTGTGTGCATAATCACAACTATCTTTCAGTTGTTTGTCAAGGTTGTATTGGATGTAATATGTCAGGTTGATTTCATCAGCATTGTCTTTGCACAACTCGTCGACAAGACTTTCGTCGAATTTTGAATACTTATCCCATTTGGTAAAGTCGGCAGTTCCAAATTTGTCACGCAACAAGCAGAATGCTGCATAATTCTTCAGCCAATACTCATTTTTTGCAAAGAACGATTTAAAGTTCTCCGTCTTCAAGGTCTTGGCTCCTGATTCGGCAAAGATTTCTCTCACATATTCAAGTTTGCCCGCATTGACACGCTCATAGTCGACTTGCGGAAGCGCATTCAACTCTACTGCCAGATTATTGAAATATTCCTGACGCTGATTGTCCTTCAGCTTGCCCAATGCCGGAATGTTCAAATACATCGGATGCAGTGCATAAGTCGAATTAGCTTTATATGGATAAGAATCCACCCATGTGTGAGTCATTGTAGTGTCGTTGATTGGTAGAATCTGCAAGACACGCTGCCCTGTCGCCGCCAGCCAATCAACCATTTTCTTTATGCTGAGGAAGTCGCCGGCGCCGAAATCCTCGTCGGTGCGGATTGAGAACACCGGAATAGCTGTACCTGCGCCCTTCCATAGCGCAGCGGAATCGTTGAATCTCAAGCCTGCGACAACAATGCATCCGTTTTTGTCTGGAGCCGATATGTCAAGCATCCGGTTATTGCACCCTTCCCACGATTCAGTGCCGGTGTGTCTGTTTCTCTTGAAGAATTTATACTCCACCTGTTCCTCTTTTTCAGGAAATTGGAAAGCAACCGACCATATCGGATAATTGCAATCGGTAAGCGCCAACGCGTTCTCCGGGTTCCAATTTCCAAGCACATCGCAATTGCCTGTCACAAACAAGTCCTCGTCAGGTCTTACCGACGGAGCAAAAATCTCCAACGTGACGCCACCACGTTGATGAGGCAGCGCATCGTTTTTGTTTTCACGATGGAATATGGAATTGACAAACATCGACGAGTAGAAAGATTTGTCATAGGGCTGGTCATTCCAGGAATCCAAGATTTCATATACCTTGATTTCTTTTCCAAACGTGAACAAGTGAGGCTTGCCCCACTCCTTGCGAACTGCGCCATTGTCGTTTCGGACAATATAACAATACTCAAACGATTTGACATTGCGCTTAATATCCACCTCTGTAGACCAAATGCCGTCCTCGTAGGTCATTTTCAACGCTTTGGACTCATTCCATTCGCCCAATTCCTTAACACTGCCCAAAAGATATAAGCTTTCCCCCCAGGCAGTGTTGTAGCCAATTCTAAATAACAATTTCATAGGTTAATATATTTACTTAATGAATATTCCATAGGTTAGTTTCTCTATCCGCATCTTGATGTGCCGCACGAAGTGCAAATCAAACAGCCCTCTTGGTATATCAATGTTTCTTGTCCGCAATTAGGACATTTCTGACCTTTGGCTTTGGTGCCTTCCGGCAAATACTTCTTCAAAGCCCGCTCAACGCCCATTTTCCAGGTGTTGATAGATTCGCTGTTGAGCTCGAGTCCACCAACCAGCTTCATCACTTGGTCAATTGGCATGCCATAGCGCAACACGCCTGATATCAATTTGGCATAATTCCAATACTCAGGATTGAACTTGTCAGAGAGGCCCTCTATTGTCGTCTTGTATCCACGCTTATTGATGAACTGAAAATCATAGCGCTTGTTGCCATTCTCGTCAATAGCCTTGATGATTTTTCCTTTGCTCACAGATTTCGGACAGAAGATGCCATCTTCATCATCTGCAAGACCGGTAAATATTTCATAAGGTCTTCCATCGATAAGTCCGACAAACGCAATCCATTTCTCTTTGTTGTTCTGGAACCTGACAACATCCGCCTCCAATTCAATCGGTCGTTTAAGCACATGGCGCTCCTCAAAACCTGTGTGGACAGGAGCCTCCACCTTCTTTTTTTCCTTCTGAGTCGACACAAGAACTCCTGAGCGTGAACCGTCACGATACACGGTGCATCCCTTGCAACCAGCCTTCCACGCTTCCATATACAGCTCGTTTATCAGATCTTCGGTCACATCCGACGGCAAGTTGATTGTAACACTTATTGAATGGTCAACCCATTTTTGGATTTCTCCCTGCATCTTGACCTTCTCATGCCAGTCAATGTCGTTTGCTGTGGCCTTGTTGTACGGAGATTTCGCCACCAATTCATCCAACTCCTCTTGTGAGAACTTTTCTTTGCGTTTGATGCCATTCGCATCCATCCAGGATATAAACTTATGGTGATAAACTACATATTCTTCAAACGCATCACCAGTTTCGTCTACATAATCCACATGTACGCCCGGCTCATTCGGGTTAACCTTGCGACGGCGCTTATATACAGGCATAAAGACTGGCTCTATGCCGGATGTGGTTTGTGTCATCAAGCTTGTAGTTCCCGTCGGGGCGATTGTCAAGCATGCAATGTTGCGTCGCCCGTATTTTATCATCTCATCATACAAAGAAGGGTCAGCGTCCTTCAATCGGTTTATGTAAGGATTTGCCTCTTCCCTCTTGGCGTCGTACAAAGAGAATGCGCCACGCTCCTTTGCCATCTCGACCGAAGACCAGTAGGCCGCAAGTGCCAACGTCTTGTGTACAGACACAGAGAAAGCCGTAGCCTCTGGAGTTCCATAACGGAAGCCCATTGCGGCAAGCATATCTCCTTCCGCTGTTGTCCCAAGTCCAGTGCGTCGTCCAGCCAAAGTCTTGTTACGGATTTTCTTCCACAGATTCAATTCTGTGGCTTTAACTTCTTCCGTTTCTGGATCGGACTCTATTTTGGCAATGATTTTATCAATTTTTTCCATTTCCAGATCGATAATGTCGTCCATCAGTCGCTGAGCACATCTGATGTGCTGTCGGAAAAGTTCAAAGTCAAATTCTGCTTCGGCTGTGAAAGGATTTTTTACGTATGAATACAGGTTTACAGCAATAAGCCGGCAGCTGTCATACGGGCACAACGGAATTTCGCCACAAGGATTTGTAGATGTCGTTTTAAACCCTAAGTCAGCGTAACAATCAGGGATAGACTCTCGCGTTATCGTATCCCAGAAAAGCACACCTGGTTCAGCGCTCTTCCACGCATTATGCACAATCTTTCGCCAAAGGGCGTTTGCATTTATTTTTTTTGACACATATGGATGCTCGCTGTCAACCGGGAATTTCTGTTCATATTCCGCATCGGTTTCTGCCGCCCGCATGAACTCGTCGTCAACGCGTACCGACACATTGGCACCCGTAACTTTGCCTTCTGTCATTTTCGCATCGATGAATGCCTCGCTGTCGGGATGCTTTATTGAAACCGACAGCATCAACGCTCCGCGACGTCCATCTTGCGCAACTTCTCTTGTGGAATTTGAGTAGCGTTCCATAAACGGCACCAATCCCGTTGACGTAAGAGCTGAATTTTTCACAGGCGAACCCTTTGGGCGCACATGTGAGAGGTCGTGCCCCACGCCGCCTCTGCGCTTCATCAGCTGCACTTGTTCCTCGTCGATTTTGATGATGCCTCCATAAGAGTCCGGAGCGCCGTCAAGACCGATTACGAAACAGTTTGACAACGACCCTACTTGATAATTGTTTCCGATTCCCGCCATAGGGCTTCCTTGCGGCACAATGTATTTGAAATCCTTCATCAAGTTGAAAATATCCGTTTCCGACAAAGGATTCTTGTATTTACTTTCAATCCGTGCCAATTCCGATGCCAATCGATGGTGCATATCGTCCGGCGTCTTTTCATAAATGTTTCCGTATGAGTCCTTCAAAGCGTATTTGTTGACCCAGACGCGAGCAGCGAGTTCATCGCCGTTAAAATAGTCACATGAGGCATTGAAAGCCTCGTCGTAAGAATATATGTTTATCTCCACAACAGTGTTTGATTTAATAATAGTTACTGATGCTTTTCATTCATCAATGCAAAGATTGCAAAATTTCCAGTATTCTCAAAATATATTCAGACTATTTTATGCTCTTGGGTGTTTGTTGCTTTTTGCGACATTCCGGATTTATTGACTACCTTTGCAATAAAAACAATAAATTATGAATATGGATTTCTTCTTTAATCGTAAAACCATAAGAAAATACAAATCAGAAGCCATTCCCAGCGACACCATTGAGCGTATGCTTGATGCTGCGGCTCAATCCCCGACAACTGGAGGAATGCAACTATACAGTGTTGTCATAACAACAGACAAGAGCATCAAGGACGAATTGGCAAAAAGTCATTTCAATCAGCCGGCGGCAACCGGAGCACCAATGCTATTAACTTTCTGCGCCGACTTCAACCGTTTTATAAAATGGTGCGAGCTGAGCAATGCCAAGCCAGGATTCGACAATTTCCAATCATTTGTCGCTGCGTTTCTCGACGCCACCATATTTGCCCAGCAATTCTGCACCATAGCCGAGATGAACGGACTTGGATGCTGCTACCTCGGCACGACAACATACAATGCCCCACAAATTGCCAAAACGCTTAATCTTCCACAATACGTTGTCCCTATCGTGACTCTGTCTGTCGGCATTCCCGATGATGATTCAGCCAAATCGGAGCGAATTCCATTGCAAGGAATCATACACAAGGAGCGATATGCTGATTATTCCACAACCGACATCTCCAATCTTTACAAAGAAAAGGAAGAGTTGCCGGCAAACATCAATTTTGTCAAGGAAAATGGAAAGGATTCATTGGCTCAGGTGTTTACGGATATCAGATATTCTAAAGAAAACAACGAGACTTTCTCTAAAATATTTTTTGATTTTATTGAGCAGCAAGGATTCAAGTTCAGCAAATAGCCTTGAATATCTTCAAGGATTCATGAATGCCTATCGGTCCGAACCGTTTTGAGCAATTCAAGGAGTGAAGTATGGCAGCTCTGCTGTGTTAAAAAATGTTTTATTAACAAGCCCATATTCGTGTCGCTCCACATCAGCGGGAATGGCTTGTAAAGCCGTATGTAGTGCTATTTGCCAGCGATGCAAATAACCTTTTGTAATTGGTTTAAAGTCGACAAAAAGGTTAAAATGCTTTGTATCAACGATATTTTTTTATACCTTTGTCTGCGGAATTAAAAAAACGAGAGAAAGAGATCTCTCCATTGCCGAAAATCGGCAGGGGCTTTTCTCAGGTGGACTCCCAAGAAAGCCTTTAGTGTGAACTATAATTTAAATGAATGAGGAGAACATTTACAGCAATTGCGACAATTGCCATATTGTTGGTATTTACATCTTCTTACAACAGCTATGATGTAAGTGTTGATATCAACTCTTTCGCCCCAAACTTTGAAATAAGCAAATTAGGGAATCATTTCAAACTAAGCGAAACGAGAGGCAATTATGTGATAGTCAATTTTTGGACGTCGGACGATGCGGAAGCTCGCATCAGAAACATTCATTACGACAGATTTTTCAAATCCATCGGAAAAAATTTGAGTTTTATTTCTGTTAATTTCGACGACAGCGACAATATGTTCAAAGAGCTTGTCAGAACAGATGGGCTATCAGAAGTATCGCAATTTTACGAAAAAGACGGTATGGAATCCGAAGTGTACAAACGGTATCGTCTAAAGAGCGGAATGAACAGCTATCTTCTTGATAAAGACGGGAAGATTCTTGCCATCAATCCGACGCAGCAACAATTGACTAAATATTTTTGTCAATAGCCACACATGCCGGAACAATTGCAAAATTGTTCCGGCTTTTTATTAAGAAATTGTTTGGCATTTTTTTTGCTATAGGATATATAAAATAAATTTTGACAATGATTGATTTTACAGACAGCAAGTTGGTCGAAGAAGATGGAAGCCCACAAATATGCCAAATCTTCACAGATGTAAAAGCCAACGAAAATACTGACAACGATATAGACCCACAGTCATTTACGTCCGATGTTCCTATCTTGGCGCTTCGGAATATGGTGTTGTTTCCCAATGTCGCAATTCCAGTAGCGGTTGGCCGCGACAAATCTTTGGCACTAATTGAAGCGGCACAAAAAACGAAAACGCCAATCGGCGTAATCTGCCAAAAAGACGCAAAAGACGAGGACCCCGGTCAGGATGGTCTATATCAAATAGGCGTAGTCGCAGAAATTATACGAGTGTTGGAATTTCCAGACAATTCCACAAACGTCATCATCCAAGGCAAATACCCATTCCAACTCGACAGTGTGACAAGCACCAAGCCTTTCTTGAGGGCTAACATCACGCCACTTGAAGAAGAATACCCATTGTCAGACGACAAGGAGTTCAACGTACTGGTGACAAGTCTTCGTGAAATCACATTGAAGATGCTCGACAAGTTGGGCAACAAGATGAACGAATTGACTTTTGCCATAAAAAACATCGACAATCCAGTTCATCTGATTGATTTCTTGTGCGCGAACTCCCCTTTGGAACCCAATGTCAAACAGCGGTTGCTGTCCAACCTTTCGATAAAGCAACGGGCATATTCCCTGTTTATGTATCTCAACAGAGAGTCTCAACTGGTTGACATCCGCGCAGACATTGAGTCAAGAACACAGAAAGATATTTCCGAGCAACAACGGGCACATTTCCTTCAGCAGCAAATTCGCACAATTCAGGATGAGCTTGGAGACACCGATGAGCACGATATTGACGAGCTTTATCAAAGAGCCGAGCAGAAACTGTGGAATGAGGATGTCAAGAACACATTCAAAAAGGAGATGCGCAAACTTGAACGTCTACAGCCACAAACTCCAGACTATTCTGTGCAGTACAACTACTTGGAGACACTTCTCGACTTGCCCTGGAATGAATATACAGAAGACAATTTCGATATTCCCAATGCAGAAAAACAGCTCGACAAAGACCATTTCGGACTGGACAAGGTAAAAGAGCGCATTCTTGAGCATTTGGCAGTGCTTAAGCTGCGAGGCGACATGAGAGCCCCAATCTTATGTCTATATGGTCCTCCGGGAGTCGGCAAAACCTCTCTTGGCAAGTCGATAGCGGAAGCCTTGCATCGCAAATATGTGAGAATGTCGCTTGGCGGACTGCATGACGAAGCGGAAATCCGAGGCCATCGCAAAACATATATAGGTGCTATGCCGGGACGAATCATACAAGGTTTGATTAAGAGCAAGTCATCGAATCCGGTATTTGTTTTGGACGAGATTGACAAACTTGGCCAAGATTTCAAGGGCGACCCGTCGTCGGCATTACTGGAGGCATTGGATCCAGAACAGAACTGCCATTTCCACGACAACTATGTGGACGTTGACTACGACCTGTCGCGTGTGATGTTTATCGCCACCGCCAATACCCTATCAACCCTTTCTCAGCCATTGCTTGACCGTATGGAGCTGATAGATGTGTCAGGTTACATTTTGGAAGAGAAGGTTGAAATCGCAAAGAAATTTTTGGTTCCGAAACAGTTGAAAGAACACGGATTCGAGGAAAAGGAGATTTCTTTCCCTAAAAAGGTTCTTGTGAAAATTGTGGAATCCTACACACGAGAATCTGGAGTCAGACAACTGGAAAAGAAAATAGCAAAAGTGATGCGCCGCATCGCATTGCAGAAAGCGAGCGGAAAGCCTTTTGAAAAGACTGTTTCTATCGACGGCCTTAAAGAGTATCTAGGACAGGAGGAATTCAGCCCTGACCGCTACGAGGGAAACGATCAAATCGGAGTTGTAACCGGTCTTGCGTGGACTGCTGTCGGAGGAGAGATTTTGTTTATCGAGTCATCTCTGTCAAAAGGCAAAGGCGAGAAGCTGACTCTTACCGGAAACCTCGGAGACGTGATGAAGGAATCGGCGATTATTGCCCTACAATATTTGAAAGCCAATTGCAACAAATTCGGCATATCGCCTGACATATTCGACAGTTACAATGTGCACATTCACGTTCCAGAGGGTGCAATTCCTAAGGACGGGCCATCAGCCGGTGTCACCATGGCGACATCTTTGGCATCTTCTTTCACAAAAAGAAAAGTTAAGGACCACATTGCGATGACCGGAGAGATTACACTGCGCGGGAAAGTGCTTCCTGTAGGCGGCATCAAAGAAAAAATTCTTGCGGCCAAACGTGCAGGGATTACAGATATTATTCTGTCGAAGGAAAATAAGAAAGACATTCTGGAGATTAAACCGTTATATTTGAACGGTCTGACATTCCATTATGTCTCAACAATCAAAGATGTTCTTGACCTGGCTCTTACAAACGAAGTCGTTACAGAATAAAATGAATTATTGCTGTCCGATAAAACTCAGAAAAAGCAATAAAGTATGACTCGAATGCTAATTTTACGGCATTCGAGTCATACTTTTTGTTTATTAAGCCCACCTTAATCAAAAAGAGATGGTTCAGAAGGTGCATCGAAAGCCTTGGAAAGAATGATATCCCATTCCTTTTCGGGGTTGTTGAACAGGCTGTAGAAATTGACGTAGTACATCAGTGTTATCCTGACCTTAGTAGCCCCAGTCCTGAGAAGCTCCATTGTCGTTTCAATCCCTTCTGCATCACCATCAGCAGAAGATTCGCAATCAGCGTCACCCAGATTTGGATTTTGATGGCGCTGGCACTCTCGCCATAAAAATATTTCAGAAGAAAATTCTGTTTCATCTGTTTGAATGACAAACTCCACATGCTGTATCCTGACCGCCATAAAACCGTCAGGAGTCTGATACATTCGAGGAAAGAATATGTCGGCAAGAGGCATATAAATCATGGTATATGACCTCAAATATGGCTTCCTAACGCCTTTTGTTGGCGTCGGCGAGTGTACTGCGTCCAATCTTGAATGTGATTCCTCCTTGTTCACCGACGACAGGCGGTTCTCTCCTAGTATCGGATTCTCAAAGTCGGGAATGTCCTCTATGTATCGCCTGTTGCCCGAAGCGTGGTCTATTGCGGACATAAACTCCTGCAGTCCGAGCATACTGTTCTGCAACGCCTCCTTCGTTTGGAAGCCTTTGCTCTTGACCTTCTTCTCATACTCGTCCCGTGCGCTTACTCTTTCTCTCACGCTTCTATCCACGTCCTCCGACACACGTGACGCATAGTCGAAGATGCTCTCGCCCGGCTTTCTGCTGAAGCGTGGCTTATCCTCGTTTTTGGGATTCTCTCTGACGGAGCGGTCAATTGAATCTAAACCCTTTTTTGCAGTGTCCAAATAGAAGTGCAACGATTTTCGTGGTAAAACAATGAAAAACACTGCGGGGGAAGCCCAAGTGGCGTGGGCACAAAGCCCCCAAGAACGTCCAACAGCAATACAAAACAAAAAAAGGAGACCGAAGTCTCCCCAAGATTAATTAATTTTGTGTTGCTATGTACAATCAACTAACCTCAGAACAAAGGTACGAAATATACCTGGGAATAAAAAGAAAGTGGAGCATAAGCAGAATATCTCGCGAAATCGGGGTGTCCGCGTCCACTGTGCTTCGAGAGATCAGACGCAACAGTAACACCAACGGCGAATACGTGTGGCGCACCGCCCAACGCAAGGCGGAAGCGCGCAAGCACGGGCTGGAGGGCAATCACCGCAAGCCGGCAGAATTATGGTGGCGTATCGAGCAAATGATAGAAGAGGACTGGTCACCATCGCAGATTGCCGGTGTCTTGCACAAGGAGGGTATTCATATCGCAATACAGACCATCTACAACCACGTGCATGCAGACGCCAGCGGACGTCTTGCGAAACATATGCCGCATGAGCTGAAGTATACCAGGAGAGTCAGGGCGACACGCCCCACCAAGGCCACGAACATAGCCAATCGCACAAGCATCCACGACCGCCCCAAGGAGGCGGACGGCACACGCTTCGGCGATTGGGAGATGGACACCATCGTGGATTCTTACGGCCACGCCATTGTCACGCTTACGGAACGTTCAACCAACTTCATTCTGATGGAGAGGCTGAAGTGCGGACGCAAGGCTGTGCCTACGGCGAAAGTCGTGGCCAGGCTGCTTTTCCCGTATAGGGAGTTCGTTCACACGATAACCACGGACAACGGCTGCGAATTCGCCGCACACCTTGAGATCACACGTATGCTAAGCCGAGGTGGGCGCGAAAGAGGTAAGGTATACTTCGCAGACTCATACTGCTCTTGACAGAAGGGTGCTATCGAGAACGCGAACAAACTCATCCGAAAGTATATCCCCAAAAAGGCTAACTTTGACGACTTCTCAGACAGCAAAATCATGAAGATTCAAAAGAAAATCAACCGCAGACCGAGGGAGAAAATAAACTTCGACTCCCCGAAAGATAGATTTTTTAAACACTTTTACTAATTTAGCACTTGCTGTTGGACTCTACACACTGCACCCAATGATGAGGGCAATCTCTTTTTTCTTCACTTCTTTTTGCAGTAAGGCAAAAATTTGCGACCTTTGCTGCGAGGTTAATTGTTTATACATATGCAACACAAAATTAGTTAATCTTGGGGAGACTTTGGTCTCCTTTTTTTGTATTGCCAATCTTTTGCCTGTGATTCCTGGAAAACAGAGCCGCTCATGGGGGCTTTGCGCCCCGCCGCTTGGCTTCCTCCGCAGTGTTTTTCATAGTCTTTTAACTATGATTTTTTCGCATTTCGTTTTGGAATCTACACTCCTGATGGCTCGCTCGATACACATATCCACCGCTCGCATGATGCTCAACTCAGGCGACCCTGTCGATATTTCCGTATGGAAATCCGACGGCTCTATACTCGAACTCCGAAATTGCATCTCACTGAGATACAATTTTTACGGAGGTTGGAGGAACGTAAAAATCTTATCCTCCGGCGAGTGCCGAAAAATTCGCGACTGCTGCATCTTCCGCGTAAACGATTGCGAGGTATTCCTTTTATACCTCGCAGAAAATTAGTAACTTTGCAATATGAGAACAATCTATCAAATATCCATATTAGCAGTTCTTGTACTTTGCATTGCCTGTTCATCTGTAAATTCAAATCCATCAGGAGGTGCCAGAGAACTGTGTCAAGAGTTGCTGACATACGCTAAAAACAATAATTACGAGGATGCTTCAAAAAGAATGGAGCAATATTATAATGCGTATAACGACAAAGATAAAAAAGGTTTTTTTATGGTTTTATCTGTTCTTCTATCAGATAAGGCAGAACATAAGCCAATTCTTTCGTTCTTAAAAAATGCGGATAAATCAAAATATCCAATTTTTAGAGAATACATTATTAATATTCTCGCTTGGAATATGGCGTTTAAGGATATGATGGAGAATGATACCTCTCCTAATGCAGGTCTTGGGAAAATGAAATAAGCGTCTTTTCGCGCATCTTATAAGGTCCATAACTTTGAGCCAACAAACTCAAAGTTATGTACTTTCTTAATTTCAACTCAGTTGAGACGCTGCCGGGCTATGAAGCCCGCGCCGCGTTCACTGTCAACTCGTCCTCCGTCTTCCGAGAGGACGTTGACATCGTGCCGACTATCGTGGACGATAGTCTGAGCTATGTGCCGTGGGGCGGCGACAATCAGATGCCGTTCGACCTGCTCGCGCTCATCGAGAAAGATGAAACACTGGCAACCTGCCAATGTTTCAACGCCGAGGTCTGCTACGGATCCGGGCTGCAATATTGCGCCACCGAAACCTCCGCTGCCGTCAAGTCGCAAGTCGAGGACTTCCTGCTTGACAACGACCTCGCCGCTTACTTTCTTGGCATTTCGCAGGACTTTAAGCACTTCGGCTTCGCCGTGTCAGTGCTTATTCTCAACGAGGACGGCTCGCGCATCGTCCGGCTGTTGAGAAAGGAAGCCTGCTATTGTCGCTTCACCCCGGCTGATAAACACGGTCGTATTTCCAAAATCCTTTACGCCAACTGGCGAAAGTCAATATCCGCTCGCGCTGATATTGAGGAAATCGACCTGCTCGACATCACCGCACCTTGGCAAGATCTGCAAAGCAAACTTGCAAAGGGCACTCGCTGCCGCAAGTTTGCGGTGGTCTCGCGCATCCCCACGGTAGACAGCACTTATTACCCCATACCTTACTATGCCGCTCTCTTTCGCGGCAAGTGGTACAACATCAAGCAGCTCATTGGCATAGCCAAAGAGGCGAAATTGAAAAATTCCGCTCTCATAAAGTACCACATCGAGGTCGGAGCGAAATATTGGGAGTCAATATTTCGTGCCGAGGGCATTACCGACCGCCGCAAGCAGCAGGAGCGCATCGTGCGCGAGAAGCAGCAGATTCTCGATTTCCTCACCGGCGCGGAGAACAGCGGCAAAGCCTGGTTCTCCACGTTCTACGTCACGCCTGACGGTAAGGAACAGCACGACGTTGTCATTAACAAGATTGACGACTCCAAAGAGGGCGGCGATTGGGAGACCGACATACAGGAAGCAATCAATATGATATGTTTTACTATGCGTGTGCATAGTAACCTTGTCGGCTCAGTGCCCGGCAAAGCCCAGAGCAATAATTCCGGCTCAGACAAACGCGAACTTTACACCATCGCCCAAGCCCTTCAAAAGCCGTATCACGACCTGCTTTTCACCGTCCATCGTATCATCATACGATTTAACGGATGGCAGGGCGTTCACCCCGAAATCCCTTTCATTCAGTTAACCACACTTGACGAGCATACCGATGCAAAGCAGGTGAAACTCCCTAACTCCAACGACAATGCCCAAACTGATAACGACTGACGAGCAGTTGCGCTCTCATCTTCCCAACATCATCGCCTCGGTCAAGGGCGAAACGCCCTTGACCGAAAGGCTCGCGATCTTTCTCGACCTCGCCGAGGCGTGGGTTACGGACACATTCGTTTCCGTGCCGACGTTCAACACAATCTGCGATTACACGGATTCCAACCCGGTTAAAATCCTGACCGCTCGGCTCGTTGTTGCCGACGCTCTGCGCCGTGCAATTCCCTCGCTCGACATTGTGCTTACGCCCAACGGCTTCGGTGTTGTCAATACCTCAAACCTCGCTCCGGCATCGAAGCCGCGTGTCGACCGCCTTGTCGGCTCAATGCTCGCTCATCGCGACGATTGCATCGCCGCGCTCTTGCCCGAACTTCCGGGCGCGAGCAAGTGGCTCGCCTCGGCTCAGTCAGACTTCTTCGGGGCAACGCTCTTTCCCGACTTCTCGATCATCGAGGCCGCCGGTCCGATTCAAGGCTCGAAGTGGGAGCGTTATCTGGAACTCCGCTATCAGGTCATAGACCTTGAAGCCTCGTTGGTCGAAGAATGGCTCTCGCCAAAATTGATGTCAGCACTCCGCTCCGAAAATCTGCGCGGTGATCTGACCGAGAAGCGGAGTGAGATTGTCAAACAGGTAAAAGCGCAGCTCGTGGGCTACCTGCGGTCGGGGTCGTTCAACTCGCGTAGGCTCGCGGATATTGTCAACTACATTCGGCTCAACGCTGAATCTTTCGAGGAATGGCATAAGTCGGAAACCGCGAAGTTGTTTGCCCTGCCGGTGTTCAGGAACGAAAAGAAAGCCTCCGGCTATTTCTTTTAGTAATTTTTTATGGTATTAGCAACCTCTTTAACATATCGGAAATGCATGGATAAATCGTGTGTGATTGTGTGTGCCGCGAAAATATCTTTATGTTTTCCTCTGATTATACCCCATATCTCGCCGATTTTCACTACATTTGCAGATATAACCAGATCTACGGCATCGACCACGATCAGCAAGTATGCAACAAAATTAACCGCTTATGAAATATTTTAAAACTGCTTTTGCATGTATTTTACTTTGTTGGGCTATGCCCATCGCTTTAGTGGCGCTGATGAATGGTTCTTTGGAGCGTGATTATATGAATCCAGATGAACTCATACATGGCCTTAATTTAGGAGAGTATCTTGCATTGGCAATATCGAGTTCTATTATTGCATTTCCACTATTCTTATGGGCTATTTCAAGAGCTGAAAAATCAAAAGCTGAGAAAGAACATAGAGAGAAGTTACAGGAAGAACTAAATAAAAAACTTTTAGAGAAGCTGTCCGAAAAAGAAAATCTCGAAAAGTCACAGGAAAAATGAACTGCACCCCAAAAGTTAGGCACAAAACTTTTGGGGAGCATTATGTATAGGCGTCACAATTATGAAGAACGGCTGAATATAGTCAGTCGCATTCTCTGCGGAGAAACAATTGATTCAATATGTCGAGAGTTCCAACTTGACAGGGAGATGGTCAGGCAATGGCTGCTTCGCTATCAGAAGTACGGAGAGGACGGTCTACGAGGAACCCGAGATTCAATAACGAAGTGCAAAATTTTCGTACTGAATAGCCACCACATTTTTGACGCTCGAGACTTAATGGCGGATTGGGGATGGGGCTTCACAAACCCACAGCCCCTCCCCAATCCGATATTAAGTCGCGCAAAAGGTAACTTTCAACTTGCAATACAAAAAAAGGAGACCGAAGTCTCCCTGAGATTAACTAATTTTGTGTTGCATATGTATAAACAATTAACCTCGGAGCAAAGGTCGCAAATTTTCGTCTTGCTCCAAAAGAAAATCAAGAGAAAAGAAATCGCCCTTCTTGTAGGGTGCAGTCAGTCAACGCTCAGCCGTGAGATCAGGCGTAATTCAACAGATAATGGTAACTATCTGTGGGATAAGGCTCACGCAAAGGCAATGGATCGCCGTAAGCGTACCACAG